>OCHL01000165.1_pt1 | contig 77651 bp, 71 predicted proteins | sample 1538421 | NCBI WGS metagenome assembly OCHL01 (sample SAMN04571690, study PRJEB22368) | human gut metagenome | biome: human gut; material: stool | host: Homo sapiens | place: Luxembourg | collected 2012-06-01 | reverse complement strand
CGGACAGCATTTCCATAAAGATGACAGCGAAAAATGCCAGAGAAAAGAACCACATACCATTCCACTGGCTTGCTGTCAAAATATCTCGGAGTGTTGCCGGTTTCAAGGACTGTACCGCAATGACATAAAGTAACGTATCACAAACATCTTTGGTCAACGGACCCTTTTGCTTGAAGAATTCCATTTTGCTTTCTCCTTTTTAGTTCTGATATTTAAGCATTCACTTATCACTTAAATGTGTATTCGAGAAATCCGTTGTGTTTTTAGGTCTGCATTGGAACTATCTCCATATTGATTTTTGTTCATGCTCTCAGGTATCAATCTTGACTTATTTTCATAGGGAGTGGGGTGATTTCAGACGTTTTATTTAGCTCATTCCATTCAATTGGATAGATTTTCTTGTCTTTTTCTCCTACTTCAACAATAAGTCTATCTTTTTTATGATGAACAATCACCGGAATACAACCATCTGAATTTTCCACAATTAAACAGGTGATTCCATTGTCCCATTTCTCGTTCAACTCCGTTGACAGCATAGAAATAATTTCTTCTCTTGTCATTTTGATTCGCTGTTTACCTCCAATTTTTTGCTTCCGATAGGGAGCTTTTGCTTAGTTAACGTAGTTCGCATCGTGTTTGTGACAGCTTTTGTGAAAAAAGTTTAGAGTCTGGTCAACTTTGGACGTTTCAACAAAAAAACGCCAACACATTTGTAAGCAATTACAAGTGTGGGCAAAAATTTAGCCAGTCAGGAAATACTCTCTGCAATTTTTAGAATCTCTTCACGCGGTATCTTTCCAATAATCGTATGTGAAATGCCATCTTTCTCCCATACTAGCACATATCCTGTACGGCCTCCGCTATTGTTCGTTCCGAGTGTTGCATCGGCTGTTCCAACTTTAATGCGCTCATAAACCGTGTGCTCATTGTCGAAAGTTTCGACTTGTCCATAGTCTTGAATTACGGAACAGTCCACATAATAAAAGATGTTCTTATCATTGACATCAACATAGGCATGAAGAAAGGATATTTCGTTATCATATCCTTGTTCATAATCTCGTTCAAAGCCATCCGGCACATAATGGTCGCTGTATCCATTCGGAAGCTGTTTCAACGGTTCGCCGTCCACTTGATACGTCAGCTGCATCTCAATGGGCAGGAACTTCTGAATCATCGTATAGACCGCCTTGCGGAAGTCTGCACTTACTGCAAGCGCGCCGAGAGTTAAAATTACCAGCGTCATGGCTGCAACAAGCACTCGTTTCAGCACCGGACGGCGTTTATGCAATGCCGCTTTCAGGCGAGCATCCCATCGGGAAGTGTCCGGGTAGCGTTCCTTAAGCTGTGCCGGAGTTGGCAGCTCGTCCAGTTCTTTCTGTGCATCTGCACGGAGTGCCATCATCAAAGCTGCATCAAAAGAAATCTCTGTCCGCTCACTCATGGCCGTTCAGCTCCTTCCACAATAGTTTTCTTCCACGGAAAAGCCGCATCCGAACCACTTCATCCGTCAGTCCAAGCGATTCGGCAATCTCCCGGTTGGTGTAGCCCATTGCCAAAAGGCGAAGAGGATCACGGTACATCGGTTTCATCTGTCCGATCAGTTCTGTCAGATGTTGGATGTTATCGGTGCTGACTGTTGCATCATCCGGCACCGGGGTGCTATCTGGTGCGTCCGGGATTTCTTCCAGCGGTTCTTCCCGCTGCTTGCGAAGCATATCGTATGCACGGCTTCTACTACAACTAACGAGATAAGCAGCGAGTTCGTGACAGTTTTCTCGATGAATTTTAGAAAAATTTTTGGCAACGTACAAAAACACCTCTTGCAGTACATCTTCTGCCAGATACGAATCGCCCATAATTTTGTAAGCGGTATGGTAGACCAGCCGCTTGTAGGTATTATATACATCTATAAATTGTTCTTCTTTGCTTTGATCGTCAAGAACAGCTAAGTACAGGGAAAGCAACACAATCACCTCCAACGGATTCGCATGGATTGGATGTAGTGTACCATGAACCAGCGAAAATGTCGAATGTTTTCCGTTCTGAACGAAGAACAGCCAGCATCATGACCTCACTTACCGTTGAGGCCGTTGCTGGCTGTTCGTTTGGTTTGAGATGTTTCCATCAAAATTGCAGAGTGCAAATGTCTTGAAGCTCTACCTTATATAAATAGAAGCGTTTTGAAAAAACGCGCAGCCTGCATCGGAACGGTGCAGAATGAAGGGGATTGGGCACAGCCCAACAAGCATTTTGCGAAGCAAAAATGGCATTTGTATAGACAAAAGCCCTGCTTGCCGCAACTATGCGTCATTTTGTTATGAGGTAAAGTGTGGAAAATATACCTCCCTCAAGGGTGCACAACAGAAATGGTTTGTTCGATTCCGTATTTTGGATGCAGTGTACAATGAATACGAATTGAAAGTCGATATTGTCGGAAAAGCCGAACATCACTCCACCAGAAACAGTCGCCTAAAGAGCAGCTCCTTAATCTGCTGATAGATGCTCAGTTAAATTTGACCGAGAGCAAAAGCACGGGCTATGCTCGCTGGGCAAAAAGACAGTTCACGAAACATAATGTTTGTCAATGGTTTGTTATCGTTAAGCGATAATAAACCATTGACAAACATTTATATCGGTGGTAACATAGGGATGTAGCGTAAGGAGGTGCTTATAATGTTTCGAGGAACGATACCACAGACTTCAACAATAAAAAGTTTAAAAACAAGATGTGACACTATCACACCAGTTATTAATATTGCATTTATTTTTACATCGTTATTTTTGATTGCTCAAATTATCTATTGGATTGTTCTTTTTACAAAACCATCTTGTGCCTTCTCTTGTGATGTATTTAAATCAGGAGAAGATATAGTTGCAATTTCTCGATATGCAAAACAAGGCACTATGATTATAGTAAATCAAAAAATTTCTGAATCTGTGGTTACATCTCCAAAAGCCTTTTATATTCTAAATTATTTTAGAAAAGTATTATGCCAAGGACTTGTAGCGGTTCTTTTATATTACACAAAAGAACTTTTTGGCACAGTGGCTAGGTACTGTACTCCGTTTCAAGAAAGCGTCGTTCAATATTTCTATAGTTCTGGTTGGATAACTATTTTATGGGGAGTCATAATTAATGTTTTCTATCCAATAATTGCAGAATTCTTGGGATTTGGTAAATATAGTATAACCTTTTTTGATTTCCGAACAATTATGCTCGGTGGGATTCTCCTGTCCTTTTCTTACATTTTTGGGTATGGAATGACATTACAAATCGAATCAGATGGAACACTATAAATACTTAGGGGATGATTATTATTGCAATAATTCTTCGATTGGATCGTGTGATGGCTGATAGGAAGGTGACACTCAAATGGCTTTCGGAGCAAGTCGGTGTTACAAATGTAAACCTGTCAAAAATTAAAACGGGAAAAATAAACGCTATTCGCTTTTCTACCCTAAATGCATTATGTAAAGCTCTTAAGTGTCAACCTGGCGATTTATTAGAATACTGCGAAGATAACGTATGAGATTCGGATAATTGCAATATTAGGATGATAGAATTACGTACATATCATTTTGTTAAAAAAGTAAGCTATAACAAAAATCTCTCTGCGTAGGCTAATAGAACTACACAGAGAGATTTTTGTTATGATTCAGAAATACATTCAAACTCAAGAGAGTGTTCTCCACTTGTCAATGATTCACAATCTATTTGACAGAAGCATCGTTGCTTACGGAACTGAAACCAACTAGACGATCAATCTTGTAAATGTAATCACCCCTTCCATTGGCTGCAATAATTATAGTCTTTGACAGAAAAAGCTTTTTATCAACTAAATGAGAACATTTTCATCTACATTACCTGTCTTACCACTCTAACGAGCCGTGCCCATAAAGCATATCTTCTAAGATGATAAGTTCTTTGTCATCTCACCTTACTTGAACCTTATAGATAAAACATTTTTGCACCCTCCGTTATGCTAGCGACTTTGAATTGTTCAAGCTAACCTATAAAAAACTGCCCACACACAAATCCTCGTGAGTGGACAGAAAAGTTAGTTGATAGTGTTATATACTATTTCTAGATACTTTTTAAGTTATCACATACAGGGTTGAAGTGTGATGATCTTATCAAAATATGGAATTAAAGTGTCATCATGAGTAATAACAATAATCAAATGGTTTCGCTTGACGGATTTAAGATATTTCATTAAATTTAATCTTGCTTTAGCATCAAGTGCTGAAGTTGGTTCATCAAAAATCATTACATGTCGATTTCGTATCAGTGTTCGAATGAGTGCAATTTTTTGCTTTTCACCGCTCGATATATTAGAAAGACTAGAGTCAACGATAGTATTTAGACATAAATGCGCATTTTCTTCTTGGTCAAACAAGCCTAATATATCAGTGAATTTTTTTATGTCGGTTGATGAATAAGTTTCCCCTAGGGTTATGTTGTATTCGATAGTTTCATTTAGCAGAATCGGTTCGCTTTCACAATAAGAGATATTTTTTTCTCTTAATTTAGAAAAACATATGCGAGTTGATGAAATGCCATTAATGAAGAGATTTGATGCGTTATAAATTCCCATTAAAATATATGCAAGTGTTGTTTTTCCACTTCCATTTTCACCCAAAACACCATAAATATATCCCTCATAAAAAGAGTAATTCAAATTTTTAAAAACCACCTTTGAACGGTATTGGAAATTCAGCCCAGTTAGATTTATACTATGTATCTCAACAAGCTTATATGTACCGTCTTTAGGAACAGAAGCGCAAACAATTTTACTTATTCTATCAAACGATGCTTTGGTTTCTTGCAAATTTTTACCCATAGAGAAGAAATATTTGATGCCTCTCATAGATGTTCTACTTAAAGATAAAAGTATTGAAAATTCTCCGATCGACATTTTTTGATGAAAAATATACACGCCAGAAACAATAAAAAATAAAACTTGTATAACAATTTCAAAAAAGCTATCAAGCATCGAAAAAGAAAAACTTGTATTTTGATATACAATCGCTTTTTTATATAGTATGGAAAAGGCTGAATCTAATTGATTGAGCATTTTTGAACTTGCTTCAAAAGCTTTAATAAATGGAAGAAAATCCAGTTGTTCATATAGTTTTCCGAAAAACAATCCTTGTGCTTCTTTATATGATAAACTAGATATATAAACTTTTTTTCGTAGCAAACTATACAGTAATGCATATGCACTTATTGATCCTATTAAGATAAGCGCAATCCCTAAATTGTAATAAAAGGTATAGCATATTGCAAATAACCCCATAATCAAATTTATTACGGAATTAGAGAAAAATTCCAAGAAAAAAGAAGATACTTGATATGAATCATTATTGATTTTTTGAGTCAAAGATGCAGCATTCTCTGATCGTACATCCAATAGAGATATTGTATGTATTTTTTGAAGAACATCTCTGTTGATCTTGTACATAATTTGGTTGTTGGCTTTTGCTGTTAAGAGATTTCCGAGAAAGCTAAAAACGATACTTCCTATAAAAGTAACGGTGTACAAAACGCAAAACTTAACAAGTAAATCGATTTCTTTTCCACTATATAGAGTATCAAAAATGGCACCAGTAACAAACATTATGACTAGCGACAGAAAGTTAGAAATTAAAATGCAAAAAAAAGACGAGATAAGAACTGCTTTACAATCGATAGCCTTTTTCCAAACAAATTTAATCATTGTAAACATTTTGTGCCTCAGTACGACGTGAGTTTAAAATTTGAGCTAGGGAAACGTAATTATACCTTACTGTGGCACAATTCATAATATTGGAAGAGATATTGTGGTATGGACATCCACCTAAGCAAACCGGAAGAAATGCACATTCTTTGCATTCTGAATAATATGTAAAATTATAACATGTCCATTTTTTCATATTCGGCGTATCAAATCCGGTTTTGACGTTACCGGAGGATTTTTCTTTAATTCCAATCTCATCCCAACATTTGTATAAATCACCCAATGGATCAATGACGAAACTGTTAGATGCTACGGCTCCACAAAGTTGTCCGTTGAACCGTGGAAGGCCAACAAACGTGTACCCTCTGTTTAAATTTCTCATATAGAAGGCCGATTCATACTCGGAGAAATCGCGGCTATTCAAGCAGCCGGAGTGGTAGCAATTCCCAATATTGTTAATATCGTCAACTGCAGCGATATAAACATTCACCTTTCCTCTAAGATTGTACTGATCAAAGTAATCAAGCAGTTCATCAACTCGTTCCATATTCTTTCTGTCAATGTTAATGCGAATACTAATATTCAAAAATTCACATGCTTCAGAAATATTTGACAAGATCCTGTAAAATGTATCCGAATGATTTGGCAGACATCTCCGTTCATTGTGGATATCCGGTGGGCCATCAACTGTAACCTGTGCAGCGACAACGTTAAGTTCTTTTAAATATTTTGCCATATCTGAGGTTAGGTAATACCCATTTGTAACTATTGATGAATGAAGATCCACATTTTTGTGTAATTCAATTGCCCTAGTAATCTGTTCAATGATTTTAGGCTGTAATAGCGGCTCCCCGCCATACCAAGAAATAGAAACGTGATGCTTACCATCAATTAGCTGAGTAGCTTCGATTCTTTCGTGAATAAAATGAATTACATCGCTAACTATAGAAGGCGTCATGGTATTATACTTTCTACCTGTTTCATAGCAATAGGGGCATCTGAAATTGCAAGACAATGTAGGTGCAATCGTAAGTGAAAGAATTCGGTTGCTTTTCATAGAATCTTGCATAATATTCGTTAAACGAGCAAATTCATCGATTTCATCTGCAACATAGAATCCTCCTTTTTCCATGTTGGAAAAATAATTGGCAATATCGGCTTTTTTATCATTTGAAACATATTGAGAATAGTATTCATCATTGAGTAAAACAGTCGCACCTGTAACGGTATTATACAATAAATGTTTGTCGCCAAAATTCGACAATATGTTGTACCTCGATTTTTTCACAATAAAACCTCCAAAAGAGCAGCAGAAGTAATATGAATCTTCTACTGCTCTTTGATAAAAACATGTAATCAACCAAAATGACGACAGGTCATCACGTATTGATCAGGCATTTAAAACAAACATTTACGGGACAGAAATCTGGATCATCCTTTCGAGCAACGCAAATTCGCATTACACATACAGCACTTAATGACAGATCGTCTTGATTCTGCGGACTCTGTAACCATTCCATAAAATACACCTTCACTCATGATAAAAAATTATAAGCATTCATCGGTAGAAAGTACATGGATAAAACAAATCATCATACCACGGCAGGTATCACTTGAAGTATATACCGGGCATACGCCATAAGCAGAACAACGTCCAAGACATTTTGCTCCTTGGCATGGACAGGAAGAAGATAACTCCGCGATATCTAAGGGATTTTGTAGCCAATCCATTTTTATTCCTCCATTCTTCTTGATTGATCATTATTATCTGCATGAGATTCATCTCGCCATTATCGATTGTTTTGGCAGCAATGACAACTCGAAAAATTATTATTTGTTTTTTATTTGGGTTCCTTTGATATTTTGGAGGTCGGTTTTATCATATAGTTCAAGGGGCCTCTCGGGCTGATAGAGAATACTAGTACACGTCGGAGGCCAACCAAACCGCTCCAAGTCGATCATATATTCCAGAAGGTTCTTTGCAATCAAATCAATGCTCATCATAAAATTCCTTTCTTTTTATATTTTCAATTTGGAGCAGCACGACGGTAGAAAGCACACTCCAAAATGTACAACTTAATACAATTGGACATTCGCAAAAAATCATATTAAAAAACCAAATTATATAGACGACAACTTTTTTCTTTTGATTATTTGCATTTTTTTCATTTTCTCCGAAATGTACATACTGAGGATATAATGGTGAACAGTGAAGAAGGTTTGCAAATAATACAGCATTCAAAATCAATGTGATAATTGGCGGTACTCGTTCAACAAATGGCTCCAAGAACACTGTTATTAGTAAAAGCATTACACTGCTTAAAGTAAGGCATTTCCAAGGTGAAGATGCATGCCATCCCCCAATGTGTCTCCGAATTGAGCAGAAGATAATTAAAAACAAAACAGTCTCTAAAGGTCTTTTAATGTAGAGAGAAAAAATCAATGCAGTCATTCCAAAGATAAGCCGAATGGTTTTCTTCTCTATAACATATTGGCACCAACTCTTGTTTTTTCTTTCTACAATTCCAATTTTAATGAAATAGTCAGATAGATACTTTGAAAATTTCTTTATCATTTCCTTTTCACCTGTTGGTACTATACTACAAATCTTTGACTGATTGTCGCTTTTGCGGTGAATGCCATATTTTTTGCAGTGAAATTGGCATTGCAAGGTTGATTTCCCACCAACCAAAATAATGGTTGGCGGGAATCACATAGTCTTCTAGTAAGCAGTACCAAAAAGCTATCAAGGTGCTACTTATTTAGAACAATTCCTTTATATGGCGTTATAATATCCTGCGGCAATAGTTTCCCAGTCGTCATAGTCCGTTGTTGAAAATCCTGCCGCTGCAAAACTTCCCATATGTAAAGTTGTTAAGTCAAAAAAAGAGCCGGTATATCCGTAGTTGAAGTTCCCCAAAATTTCACTTGTAATATGATGAAATTCTCCGTCATAATACGAACAGAATACTCGATTGTACGGCTCATAAGGAGCAAAAAAATTAAAAATGCAGCACAAGCCATAGATCGTGCGGTGAAACGGGCATTGTCAATTGTAGGATGTTAAAACTAATGGTTTGAGTGAGCCTTAGAAATGTATTTTATTAGTAAAACCTCTGCCTGCTTAACTCGTGGTTTCAAATCTCTCAAGCTAACAAAAAAATCCCACCTGTCCGATGCTTTAGGCAAATAACAGGCGGGATTTGACAATTTAACTAACGACTGATTGGGAGTTGTGCAGAAAAGGAGAAAAGTTGCTTCTGTAAACTATAATCAAAAACATAGAGAGCCCCTACATTATCTAAAATAGCTGTGACATTTTTCAAACCGTAACCATGTTCAATTGATGTGGTTTTAGAAATCACTATTTTGTTATCAAGAATTTCTACATTATGCGCTGTACGATTTTCAAGATATAAGAATCCTGCAGCTTCTTTCGTTCTCATCTTCAACAGTATTCTTCTTTCTTCAAAATTCGAAATATCCATACAGGCATTTAAAGCGTTGTCTAAAAGGTTAGAAAGGACAACTATTAATTCTTCATCTGATAATGGAAAAGTAGTGAGATCCCCAAGCTGTAGTTGAAATGAAATTTGATTTTTGACAGCAATAGAATATTTTTGAGTCAACAAAATATCTACTACATTGCGTCCTGTCTTGGTAATCAATGTTGGAAGCATTTCTTTTTTTAGTAATGACCTTACATATTTTAGAACTTGACTATCTGGTGATTCTTGTTGTGCCAATCCATAAATTATAGCTAATTGATTTTGAAAATCATGCGTCTTTTTTCGCTGGTCAGAATAGGCCTCCACTAATGCCTCCATGCTCTCTTTTTCCTGCTTGATACTACGTTTTAAGATGATATTATCCTGCAATGCAGCTTGTTGTTGATCCATATAATCGAGTACCCATATTGCCATTACATCAAAGAATAAAAGAACGATTTCGCAAAGGAGCAACTCTGTTCCAGCATTGGATTCAATTTCATAAATTTGAAAAAGCATTACAGAACAGAAGGTTGTAGTTAGTGGAAATAGCATTGCTCGAAGCCAATCATGCCAAATAGTGTTTTTGAATTGAAATCGCTTTTTTGCGAGTAACCCGATTATAGCAACAATTAAAAGTTCCACGCATTTTACTCCATAACATATTAAGTAATACTCTACTGGATTTTCCATGTATGAGGAAAATTCTCTCTTGGATAGAAATGAAATAGCTAAAAGGACTAGAACATCCCATATGCTTACAAATGAATAAAATCCAACGGCGATTCCGATACTTTGTATGATGGTGTCTATATAAGAAATTTTCAACCATATAGCATCCACTATGATTAATACAAATGCTTTGAGCCAAAAATACTTATCAAGTAGTGCAAGGGCAGCAATATTAAAAACCGCCAACAAAATAATTGAAATCAGGAACTTTACTGTTGATAGATTTTTCTTGAAAAAAACTGAAGCAAAAAAAGTTAACACAATCACTTCAAGTAGTACCAATAATGTATTGCTCAACAACAGAAGAAGTCTATTCATAGGTTTGTTCCCTTCCAAAGCAAGAATTTTCTACAGATTTCTTTATAATTTTTTTCTGAAACTCTAATCGTTGTACTATTTCGAAGCTGCGCACTGTAGCTAGCTATCTTATCAATATAATGCATATTCACCAAGAAGCTTTTTTGCAACCGAATAAAGCCTTGGTCGGAAAGGAAATTATCATAGTCTTCTAATTTTCCAAGACATTCTATGGTTTCACCATTCAACAGAAAGACCTGTACTCTTCGCTGAGAAGTTCCCTCAAAGTAGAGAATATTTTTTATAGCTAAAGGCAGGATTCGGTCCCTTTGTCGAATTTGAATAGTGCGGTTATTATCATATAGTTTTTCTTGCAGATCATCCATACAATCAGAAAGTTCTTCATCTAATTGTGTTTTGAGAAGATATCGAAAAGCGTTCACCTTATATCCTGAAGGTGCATACTTAATAAAGGATGTCACAAATACTAATATCATCTCTGGATATCGTTGATGGAGTACCTTTGCAACATCTAGTCCGTTAATTTCCGGCATATCAATGTCAAGAAAGGCCACCTGTATAGATGATAAATCATCTTCAAGTAGATTTTTGCTAGAGGAAAAAATTTGGCAATCATATAAAAGATCTTTTCTAGCGCAGTACTCCTTTATTTTCTTGTCTAGTATTTTAGAAAATTCCAACTCGTCGTCAAGAATTACAATCTTCACGGCACAATCGAACCTCCGGATCTTTCTCTTATATTGATTAACCATACCGCGAAAACCTCCATATTGTCAACATTATTTTTGCAATTCGCATCTTTAGCACAATTATCAAGCATTCATGTGTTAAAGTCAAGAAAAATGCTGATTATTAGCATAAAGTGGGATTGGTGCATGAAGATATATGATTATGCCGGCAAGAAGAACATTAGTGGGGAACGGATACGAGAAGCACGAACACGGCTCCATCTGACACAAACAAATCTTGCTGTTCAGCTTAAACTTGTAGGCGTTGACGTGGAACGCGATTCTATAAGCCGTATCGAAATTGGAACACGATTTGTTACCGATTACGAAATTCGCGAATTATCAAAAATTTTGAAAGTTACTCCCACATGGCTTCTTGGGATGGAGTAACCAAACGAAAAGTGTAGCGGTTTGTGACTGCTGCACTTTTTTCGTATTATAGCAATTTTCAAAATTAAAGCGAGTAGTTGCAAGAACGAAACCATCCGGCACAGTCGGATTGCGAAATATGCGCAAAAGCAGTCTGGAAGGCATCCGGCAGAGCATCGGCTGTCCGTGCTTTGAGTTTGCGGAGGATAGCTTTGACCTTCGACCAGAGTTTCTCAATCGGGTTCAAATCAGGGCTGTATGGTGGCAGGTAAAGACAGTGTATGCCGGATTTATCCAGAAGTTCTTTGACTGCCTTTGCATGGTGAGATTTCATGTTATCCATGACCAGAACCGAAGTTTTGCTCAAATATGGAATCAAATCGTTTTCAAGATAATCCTTAAAACGGGCAACGGTAGTTCCACTGGGAAATGTGGTATAGTGGTAGATTCTGTTTGCCTGAATTGAAGAAAGAATCGTTGTATTCTTCGGCTTGCACAGTGGTGCAGAATCGACTGCTCTGTTTCCGCCCAAAGCATAGGCGTAGTGTCTGGTCATGTCCGTGTTGCAACCGCTTTCATCCAGAAAGACAAGATCATTGCTTTTGTACCCAGATAATAAGGCCGTTCCAGTCTTTCCGCTTCTTCGCCACATCGGGGACGCTCCTGTTCGGCAGCGTGAAGGGATTTCTTTTTGCGGCGGCAGCCCTGCTTTTGTAAAAACCTCCAGACAGTATCAATGCTGGCTGGAAGATTCAACGTCTGAATGATTTCCAGACAGGTGATATCCAGCTGGGCATTCAGAAGATTCAGGATGTTCTGACCCTCTGTTTCTGTAATTTTGGGCTTACATCCACGGAGATTTGTCTGCGTTTCATAGCTGCCGGTTTCTCTTCTGCGCTTCAGCAATCGGTAGATCGAACTGGTGTTTACAGAAAAGCATTCTGCCAGTTCTTTTACACTGATACCTCTATCGTATGTCTCCAGAATCAACTTTCTTGCTTCATTACGTAGCATGACATCCACCTTCTTTGCTTTTGTTATGCCACTTTTTGCGAAAAGGTAAAGTACCGTGCACTATATTTGAAAATCGCTATAATACTCCTAAGACCAAGTAGAGGGTCTTAAAATTATTAAACTTTTTCGATTCTTGTATCCAGCTGATATGAATAGCCATCTCACCGCAGAAACTATGGCTTTTACGGCAAATCTCTCAATTTTGTCTCCTTGTGTGTTATAGTACAGTTATACATTTTAATGGATTGAGGTGACACCAATGCAGAAAGGTAAGAAGATGTAGACACTCAAATATTTGATTTTTCATAATTTAGAGGTAAGAAAATGAAACGTTTTGTTGCTTTGGTTCTTTCCACGTTTGTTTTATTTGCTGCAGGATTGGTTTCATTTGCTGCTCCTGTACATAGCAATTCTCCTGCGCAGTGGCATGCGACGGCAGTACTAACCAATACTGATACTGGTGAAAAATCCTTCGTGCCTATTAATTTGGCAGAAAGCTCCATAAAAAAAACTAGCGATTCCTCACAATGTTTTACTGAAAAAGCAACAGTATACTTTAAGATTTCTAATGGCGAGATTCAACCTTGTTATTCGGATACATCTATTTCCGAAACAGATGTTAAGGCAACCATTAAAATCACTTATAATCGTTCTAGTGATAAAATACAAGTGACCAATGTTAGCGGTTCATGGATACCCGATAATTCTCAAATTCAAATAAGTAACCGATCTGTTGATTATGGTGATGGTGGTCCTCTCAGCAGTGGTCATAGTGCGCATCAAAAACCAACATCAAATTCTTTTTCCTACACAACCGGCTGGCCATGGGTGACATGGTATCCTGCTTCGTCTGATGCAATGAGTGGCGCAAGAGCGTACTCGACTGCGACAGTATCTGTAACTGGTATGAGTTCGCATACTATTGAGGTGTTTGTGACAGCCACAAAATAATTAATCGAGGGAGCAAAGTATTTTGTTGTTTGAATTCAAAAAAATATCCTCTTCGTTGAATTATGAAAGGGCAAACAGAATCGGGGAACTGTTGTCTAAGAATAAAATTGCTTATCAATTAAAGCCTCGTGTTATGTCGGTCTATAATATTTTTGACTCTGCACATTTAGGAAATATGAGTAATCAAAAACCGAAGATAACTTATTCTGTTTATGTGAAAAAATCCGATATACAGTCGGCGATCGAGCTCATGAAAAAGATTTGAGGTTAAACATTTTAGTTCTTCAACTTTCAACTTGCAAAATCGATAAACAAGGAAAAGTAAATAACGATAACAACATTTAACTTCCAAGTTTTAAAGTGCGGATTCAGCAAATATTTTCTTGGTCTTCACAATTACGGGGCTGTTGCAAAATAGCTCTTTGGAAAAATAACGCTCAAAACCCGGAACTCTTTCGGATCCAAAACGGTTCAAAAAGAGTTCCGGGTTTCTTGTTTTGCACTATTTCTTTGTACAAGGAGCTATTATATTTTGCAACAGTCTCATGAAGCCATCAGCAATATCGTTTATCCGCATGAGTTGTTTTTGCTTCTTGCAGGAGAAGGTGCCAATTGATACTTACAATGGTTTGATATGACAATATCCATCTCACTGCAAAAAATATGGCATTCACTGCATTTTGGGCAGCTGTAAAATTTTTGTGATATAGTAAGAATCGAAGTAAGTGTGTACTTCATAAAACAATCGTATGATGTAGCTTTGTTCAGCTCTTGCGGTTGCATGATTGATACCAGCACAGCATAGGGATTCACCGTACAGAGCGAGTGAAGCCCTGATGCTGTGCTTTTTTATTTGATACGAGGTGAGATTTTATGCGTCAGTCTGATCATGAGTACGAAGAACGGAGCTTTGGAGATATTCAACGTGCAATTGATTTTGATAACAGTATGAACGACCTAGAATCGCAATTGTATTACCGGCGTCTTTCCCCGAAAGAAGTTGCCCAGCAGGTGCTGAAAGCTACCTGTCAATTCTACGATGCTGACTGGTGTGGGTTGATTCAGGTTGATCTTGATTTGAACTTGTGGACACCTTTCTGGTGGTTCAACACGGGTGCAACGGACAAAACAATGCTTTTGACCGAAGAATATGAATCCGCTGAATTTCTGGATCGGTGGGTACAGGCTGTCCGTAAGGGTATTCCGATGGTCGTTCCGGATGCCGAGGCGACAAAAGAAACCTATCCTGCGGAGTACGACCTGTACCAGCGGCTTGGCATACGGTCTGTCATTGCCGTTTCTCTGGAACCGCGCCCGGTCGCGCTGCTCGCCGTCCGCAATCCCAAACGGTACATCCAGCAGACCAGTATGCTGCGGATTCTGGCCTATGTGCTGCTTGCATCGTACAACGAACAGAAAATGCTGAATCGGCTCCAAATGGCGTATATTCCTACTTCGATTCAAAGCAGCAAGGACATCTATGTCAGTCTGTTTGGCGAACTGAGCATCAGTACGTCCAAAGGCGTTCTGAAAGAAGCCGATTTTAATTCTCCGAGAATCAGCCGACTGATTTCGTATCTGCTGATCTCCCGCAAAAATGCTATTTCTCCGCAGGAGATCACGCAAACACTCTGGCCGGATGATTCAGACAATCCCGCCAAGAACGTCAAAGGGCTGGTTTACCGTTTACGCCAGAAGTTCAGTATTATTTCGGATGAACCATTGGTTTTATCCTCCGCATCCGGATATCAGCTTAACCCGGAACTCCATATTATGACGGATTATCAGCGTTTTGATGAACTGGTATCTTCTGCTGCCAGAGCATCCTCTGTGATCAACAAAGTGGACATCCTCAAAAATGCCCTTGACATCTATCGAGGAAAAGTCTTGTCCTCCGCAGACGGAGAGCATTGGCTCATTCAATTTTCCACAAAGTACCATCTTTCTTATATGGGTGCGGTCAGTGAATTGCTGAAGCAGCTGGACTCGCTGCACTCTTATGATCTGCTCAATCGGTATGCCATGAAGTCGCTGACCATCGCACCTGATAATCCGAAAGCATACTGCTGGCTGATCCGCTCCCTGAAAGCGCAGGGAATGAATGAACTTGCCACCAATGAGTTGGCTGCTGCAAAGGAACATCTGACCACGGAAGAATACGAAGAAATCCTTGCATTTGGAGCCAATTGGTGAGAACAGTTCCTATAACACTTTCGTAACACCTTCATGTGACTTTCATAACACCTAAAATTTTTCAGAAAGGGGCAAAAATGGCTCCATAACACTTTCATAACACCGCCAGATGACTTTCATAACACCGTCGTGTGATATGCTTACAGGGCACGAATCGATGCCCTGCAAAAGCTGATCGCACGGCGGTTTTCTTTTTACGGGCTTCGATGCGCCAGAACAAAAACATATCGAAGCCTGAGATGCATTAAAGGCCGAGGATACTTATACCGCTTTCCATTTTCGGATGGAAAACAGTGTCGGTACCCTTTTCTTTAGTGCATCTCTTTTTTGTTGCCAAGAAAAGCCCGTAAGCTGTCCTGCAGTGAAGTGTCCTCAACCTCCGCATCCTGCGGAAAGGACGCTTCATGTTTCTCTTTGCCCATTTTTCGTGGCTGGAACTGGCCGCACGGTATCCCTAGCAACTCCGAATTTTCGACTTTTCACGCTTTATCGAAAATTTGGAGGTTCATATGAACTACAACAGCGGAAATGCCCGCCGCATTTTCTATACCAAGTGGGACAAGCTCCGGGAAGAATACCGGGCAGCTGGTATGACAGAGGATGCCATTCAGAAGATGTACGAGTATGATTTAGCCGTATTTAATGATGATCGTGCTCACCACCGCTATGATGTCGAGATTCCAACTGCGGATGATTCCGAAAATCAAAGTAATTATGTTGAATATGAGCGAGCCACTACTGTAACGGATACATATCATGAAACAAAAACACGCTTTGCGTGGGTTGGAGAAATCGAAAATACTCGTTTGCAGTCAGCATTGGAAGATCTTTCAGAAGATGATCTTCTCCTTGTGTCAATGTACGTCTATGAGGGATATGACACGGTTGAAATTTCTAAAGTGTTTGGAACCACAAAGCAAAACATTAGTAAGAAAATTCGCAGAATTTCTAAATTTATCAAAAACTTTCAAATCGAGGTTGTCTGAAAGGCTTTCAACTGGGTTCGTAAGTGAGAGGACACTTCACCAAAGTGGCTCCTGCCGCTGGCAAAATGTCCGCACTCACGCACCTTGAAAATTGAAGAGTTCAGTTGTTCGGTACTTCGATAATGATACTTCCGTAATTCGCGGCCCGGTCAGAATGTAGGCGGGGTGGCTGAAATGCCAATGAAGCGGTACAAGTCCGCTGCCGAATGATTCCCCACTCGCAGGGAGCCGAGGGCGAATATGCGAGACCTTAACATATTTTATCAGGAGCGGCCGGATGCCGTTTTCGGTCTCCGGTCACTCCTGTTCTTTTACATATTTATCCGCCATTCACTTTTTACCCATACGGAGGACTGCTCAAATGGATGAGTTGAATCCTACGGTGCGCGAACAGGAGATCTACGAGGAGATGGAACTGACCCCGGAAATGATCAAGTCCATCCGAACCCTCTGTGCGACCTGTCTGCGGCATTTCGTAGAGGCTAAGGCTTTCAAAATCGCTCTCGTGCCGAGCGCAGACAGGAGCATGGACACCTGCACTGTCTGTCAGACCCGGCGCGGTCACGATTACGTTGTCATGCACCGCTGATGTCGGTGCTTCATTCCAACCATCTGTGAGGTGATGCGTACTGTATAAATAAAACCGCTTTCATACTTTAACAGAAGCCCACTGCCTAGGAGGTACAGCGGGCTTCTTACATATCCAAACGGAGGTTCGCAATTGGAATCCACTTTGAAATTCCAACGCGGAGACATCTATTTCATTCGACTGGACAGCAGCACCGGTTCCGAACAAAGCGGAACCCGCCCTGCGGTCATCCTGCAAAACGATGTGGGCAATACCTATTCACCGACTTTGATCGTTGCGACTTTGACAAGTAAGACAGAAAAGAAGGCTGCGCAGCCGACCCATTGTCTGGTGGAACCGGAAAAGCTGGAGCCTTCCATCGTTCAAGCGGAACAGATCTTCACCATCGACAAGAGCCGTGTCCAAAATTTTGCAGGACACCTCACCCCGGAAGAAATGAGCCGGGTCGATGACGCCGTGAAGATCAGCCTTGCCCTGAACCCGATGGGGAGCATCCAGAAACTCAAACCCATCATCCGCTCCACGGCGGCTTACGCGCCGCCTGAAGTGGTTGACGGTAAGCCGCCTGTCTATCCCTACACGCCCATCAAATCCGATTTTGAGGACGCAGGGACGGTCGAAGAAATGATGTTATACACCGAACTGCAATCCGCTGTTCATGCCATGATTCGGCGGCTCGAATATAGCTTCACCTTTAATCCCAGCCTACTCACCAGCCCGAAGCGTAAGAATCAGGTGGCTGAGATTTTGACCGAAGCTGAAAAATACATCTGGAGAATCCGGGAGGAAATGCAATGCGAATGAGCAACACCAACAACTTTTCCGCATCTTTCAATGTGGCCACTCCTTATCAGATGGTGGTCATTCACAGCAGCAAGCTAATCTACCCGCGCGAGCTTTATCAGCGGGGCATCCAGCGTAAGCGCGTTGAGCTGATTGCAAGAGACTTCAATGAATATACGGCGAACGAACCGAAAATCAGCTTCCGCAATGGCCGGTATTATGTGACGGACGGCCAGCACACCATTGAAGCGCGTATCCTGCGCAACGGTGGCAAAGACCTCCCGATTCTCTGCAAGGTGTATACGGGTCTGACGATGCAGCAGGAAGCCCTGTTCTTCGCAGAGCAGAACGGTCACGCTGCACCGCTGACGGCGGGCATCAAGCTCCGTGCCAAGGTCGTGGGCGAGGATGCTCTTTCCATGGCATTCCTCGCAGCCACCAACCGGGTGGGTCTGGACTTCAATTATGACAGCTTGCAGTTGAGCGACTACCGCATCAGCTGCGTAGGCACTGCACTCAAGCTGTACAACCAGATGGGCGAGAAAATCTACTGCGAGGCTCTGCGGCTGATTGTGGACGCATGGGAGGGCAAACCTGATTCCTTCCGTGCCGCAGTCCTGAAGGGTGTGATGTACTTCGTGGAAGTGTATCACGGTGAGTTCAGCGAGGAACGGCTAATCCGTGCCCTGCGCAGCGTCCATCCCATGGAAATCTACCGCACCGGGATGGACAACCCGGCAAAGCTGCCCGGATGGAAGAAATACGTTTTCCCCATCTATGCGACGTACAACGGCAAATCCCGTAAGGATGCGCTACCGATGAAGTTCTGACATTTACAGGAATCTCTCCTTAAAGACAATGGGCATCCGCACAACGCAGATGCCCATTGTTACATATTAAGACAACAGTACTTATTCATAATAGGAGTTACAATCTTATGATCGATAAATTTTCACAGGTCGCAAAGAACCTTCCTGCGGCTGACCGTGATGCCGACCGGCAATATCATGTAATCAACGGTTATCCTGTCGTTTTTAGCTTTTCCAAGGAACCCAACCCGGAAGCGTTTGAGCGCATTCGGAACATCCTGCTTGCCACCAGCTATACGAAGAAGGTAGGTTGACATCATGGACGAATGCAGAATCAAACGCTATACTGAGTGCGGTAACGGGCGGTATTACAAACCGAGCTATTGCCGGACGTTCTTTGACAACGAAATAAAGCCTATCCCCACTTTTATGATGAAAGTGAGGAATTTACAATGACAAAAAACAACAATCGCGTGTGCTGCTTGTACCGCGTTTCCACCGATAAGCAGGTGGATTTCAACTCCAACCATGAAGCAGACCTGCCCATGCAGCGAAAGGCTTGCCATAAATTCGCTGCATCGAAGGGCTGGGTCATCGTCCATGAAGAACAGGAAGAAGGCGTGTCCGGCCACAAAGTCCGGGCCGCCGCCCGCGACAAGCTACAGATCATCAAGGACTATGCCCGAAGGGGCAAGTTCGATATCCTGCTGGTATTCATGTTCGACCGTATCGGTCGTATCGCAGATGAAACGCCCTTTGTTGTGGAATGGTTTGTACGGAACGGCATCCGGGTATGGAGTACCCAAGAGGGTGAGCAGCGTTTCGACAACCACACTGACAAACTGCTGAACTACATCCGCTTCTGGCAGGCGGACGGCGAGAGCGAAAAGACTTCCGTCCGTACCCGTACCAGTCTGCGCCAGCTTGTGGAAGAAGGTCACTTCAAGGGCGGAAATGCGCCTTATGGCTATGACCTTGTACGGAGTGGGCGTATCAACAAACGCAAACACGAACTCTACGAACTGCACATCAACGAACAGGAAGCTGCCGTAGTGCGGATCGTCTTTGACAAGTATGTTTATGAGGGCTATGGTCCGCAGCACATTGCTACCTATCTGAATAATTCTGGCTATCGTGCAAGGTCTGGAAAGTGCTGGCACCCATCCAGTATTCGGGGGATGGTACAAAACCTGACCTACACCGGCGTTCTCCGTTGCGGGGATGCACGGTCAGAATTGATGCCCGATTTGCAGATTGTCCCGCAGGAACAGTTTGAAAACGCACAACGCATTCGGAATGAACGTTCTGTACGCTCAACTGCGGAAGCCGAAAATCGCCTTCCTTTGAACATCCATGGGAAGTCGCTGCTTGCCGGCAACGCTTACTGCGGACACTGCGGTGCAAAGCTGGAACTGACCAGCAGCCGTAAATGGCGAAAAATGGCAGATGGTTCGTTAGACAATACGCTGCGTATTCGCTATACCTGTTACGGAAAGCTCCGCAAGCAGACCAACTGCACTGGGCAGACAGGGTACACTGTCCACATTCTGGATGAGATCATCGATAAGGCGGTCCGCCAGATTTTCTCCAAGATGAGGGGTATCCCAAAAGAGCAGATTGTTACAAAACGCTATGAAAAAGAAAACACGGAACGCAAGAATCATCTGCAAGACCTTCAGACACAGCGGAACAAGGCAGAAAAAGACCTGTTGGCACTGAAAGCCGAGGTTTTAGCTTGCATCAAAGGTGAAAGCGTGTTACCGAGAGAAACCCTTGCCGAAATGATTACAGTGCAGGAAGAGAAACTCACGGAGCTGGAAAACCTTTGCGAAGCGGCCAGTGAAGAACTGGAGAAAACGGCAGAGCTGATGGATAAAGTGTCGCGGCTGTATGATGAACTGATTTCTTATGCTGACCTGTACGACAGTGCAAATTTTGAAGCGAAGAAGATGATCGTCAGCCAGCTCATCCGCAGGGTAGACGTATATCGCGGCTATCAGATCAACATCTCGTTCAACTTCGATCTAACTCCTTACATTGAGGGGGAGTGATACGTCTGCCTGCAAAACAGTCGGGCATCGAACAAGCATTTTCAAAAACAACGAAACAGCAAGAATTGGGGGTTGCCGTCCATGTGCCTGCAAAATCAGGCATTTGGATGATTTTCAGTGCGACCTCCAAGAAAGCAAAAAGAAAAGCACCGTACTTCAAACGAAGTACAGTGCTTTTTGGTGGAGAATAGCGGGATCGAACCGCTGACCTCTTGCATGCCATGCAAGCGCTCTCCCAGCTGAGCTAATCCCCCATAAAATCCAAGAAGCGAACCTCTTGGATGGAGTTTTTTGTTGGGAATTTAATTGTCGCAGGACTATCTGACTGGGGGTGTGTTTTGATACCAACCGGGCTCCCAGCTGAGCTAATCCCCCACATGTTTCACTTCTGTCTGACGACAGGAGTTATTATACCAGCATCTAGGGGATTTGTCAACTATTTTTTAATTCTTTTTATGTTTCTGGCCGAAGCGGTACTCCTTGCCCGCGCGGATGCGCTGGATGTTGGCGCGGTGCATGTAGATGACCATGCCGCCCATGATGAGCGCACCCACCACGCAGACCGCAAGGTCCCCTGCGGCAAAGCCCTTGAGCAAGCCGTAAATAAGGGTCAGCACCGGATAGGCGGCTGCCATCGTGATGCTGCCCAGCGAGACCATGCCGGTGGGGATGAGGCAGAGCAGGAAGACTGCCGTCAGAAAGGGCAGCAGGATGGGCTGGATGGCCAGAATGGCACCGCCCGCCACCAAAACGCCCTTGCCGCCCTTGAAGCCGAAATAGATGGGCTTTGAGTGGCCGATGACTGCAAGGATCGCCGTCATATAGACGCCGAGGTAAGGTGAGACCGCCGCATCCGCAGGCAGGAAGCCGAACAGCCACCGCCCGATGCAGACCGCCGCCACGCCTTTGAGCACATCGCCCGCCGCCGTGAGGGCAGCGGCCTTTTTGCCAAAGGTGCGCAGCATGTTGGTCATGCCCGCCGCGCCGCTGCCGTGGTTGCGGACATCGTCGTGGTAGAGGCACTTGCTGACCAGAATGCCGGTGTCGATACTGCCCAGCAGATAGGCCTGTGCGGCGGCGGCGAGGACGATGAGGATCGTCATCATCAGTCGCCCCCTTACACGTCTTTTGCGCCCACCGAGCCGTTGCCGCGCTCGCGGATCACCAGCCGGATCGGCGTGTGCTCCAGACCGAAGTTCTCGCGGATCTGGTTGATGAGATAGCGCTGATAGCTGAAATGGAACAGCTGCTTGGAGTTGACGAAGGCCACGAACGTCGGCGGGCGGGTGGAGGCCTGCGTCAGGTAGAAGATCTTCAGGCGACGGCCCTTGTCGCTGGGCGGCTGCATCCGAGCCGTGGCGCGGGCCAGCATCTCGTTCAGCACGCCGGTGGGCACGCGGGCACCGTTCTGGGCGTCCACATCCCGGATGAGCTGCATCAGCTTGTTGACGTTATAGCCTGTCTGGGCGGAGATAAAGATGATGGGAGCATAGCCCATGAAGCTGAAGCACTCGGCGTAGCCGCGGCGCTGGAGCTCCATGGTGTTGGTCTCCTTGCCCTCCACGGCGTCCCACTTGTTGACGACGATGATGCAGGCCTTGCCCTGATCGTGGGCGTAGCCGGCCACCTTGCTGTCCTGCTCGGTGAAGCCGACCGTTGCGTCCACGAGGATCAGGGCCACGCGGCTGCGCTCAACAGCGGCCAGCGCGCGGACGACCATATAGCGTTCGAGGCCGTCGGTGATGTTGCTGCGCTTGCGCAGACCGGCGGTGTCGGTGAAGATGAACTTGCCGTAGGCGTTGTCCACAGGGGTGTCGATGGCATCACGGGTGGTGCCCGCCTCATTGGCCACGATCATCCGGTTCTCGCCCAGAATGCGGTTGGTCAGGCTGGACTTGCCCACATTGGGGCGGCCGATGATGGCCACCGGGATGCGGTCCTCCTCCACGACAGTCTCGCTGAAATCGAGGTGGGCGCAGACGGCGTCCAGCAGGTCGCCGGTGCCGTGGCCGTGGACGGACGAAATGGGCATGACCTCGTCAAAACCGAGGTTGTAGAACTCGTACAGCTCCATCGGGGTGTCGCCGACATTGTCGCACTTGTTGACGGCCAGAATGACCGGCTTGTGGCTGCGGCGGAGCATGTGGGCAACGTCCTCGTCGGCAGCGGTCAGGCCGTTGCGGACATCCGTTACCATGATGATGCAGTCGGCGGTGTCGATGGCGATCTGCGCCTGTTCCCGCATGTGGGCCAGAATGCCCTCGGTGGCCTTCGGCTCGATGCCGCCGGTGTCCACCAGCAGGAACTCGTGGCCGCTCCACTCGCAGTTGGCAAAGATGCGGTCGCGGGTGATGCCGGGGGTGTCCTCGACGATGGCCAGACGCTGACCGCAGAGTTTATTGAACAGGGTGGATTTGCCCACGTTGGGGCGGCCCACCACTGCTACGATCGGTTTGCTCATGGGGGTTCCTCCTTTCAGAGTTTTCTCACTCTCAATGTCTTCTTCTCGAAATATGAAGGCCGGTGCGGAGCAGCGCACGGGCCTCGTCGCCGCCGCTCACGGGCAGGACCTCCACCTTGACGCCCAGCCGCTCGCCCAATTGGGCAATGGTCATATCGTCAAGGAAGGTATCTTTCTCTTCCCGCAGCATCACGGCGGGCACGCCGAGGGTCCCGCTCTTCAACTTGCCCTCGCACTGGGCGATGATGTCCGTGGCTGTGACGAGGCCCGCCACGCCCACATTGCCGCCGAAGAACTTGTTCTGGATGGTATGGACGTTGACCTCGATCATGGGGTACTGGCGGTGCAGCTCGTCCATCATCCGGGTAATGAGGGGGGACGCCATGGTCCCCGTCACCACATCCATCTGCTTGGAGCCGAAGAGGCGGTGGGGCTTTGCCAGCTCCGCGAGGAACTCCTCCTCGAACAGCCGCATCATGCCGACGCCGTTCTCCAACTGGTCGTAGTCGCCGTAGAAGGAGCCGTCCGGGATGGGACGCCCGGCCTTCAGGTACCACTCGTCGCTGGGGTAGATGATCCGCTTGCCGTGGCGGCGGAGGCATTCGTCGCCGAACTCCTCCATGATGTCGATGACGGCAGCGCTGGTCTCGGCGTCGTAGGGCGTCTGTTTGAACAGGTTCTTGCGGTAATCGGTCACACCGCAGGGCACCGCCGCGATGCTCTGCACCATCGGCGTCAGCTCCAGCAGGTCGCTCAGGGTGCGGCGCAGCTCGTCGCCGTCGTTGATGCCCCGGCAGAGCACCAGTTGGCAGTTCACCGCGATGCCGCCCTCCACAAGGCGGGGCAGGTACTTGAGCACCTCGCCCGCGCGCTTGTTGGCCAGCATCCGCACCCGGAGCTGGGGGTTCGTGGTGTGGACCGAAATATTGATCGGTGAAATGTGCATTTTGATGATGCGGTCGATCTCATGGTCCTGCATGTTCGTCATGGTGATGTAGTTGCCGAACAAGAAGGACAGCCGCTCATCGTCATCCTTGAAATACAGGCTCTCCCGCATACCGGGGGGCAGCTGGTCGATGAAGCAGAACATGCAGTGGTTCGAGCAGGAGTGCTTCTCGTCGCCCAGATAGGTGTGGAAATCGCAGCCGAAGGGGCCGCGCGCTTCGCGCTGCACGTCCCACTCGCGGATGCCGTCCGCCACCTTCGCTTTCAGGTGAAAGCTCTTGCTGTCGGTGTAGAAATCATAGTCCAGCGTATCGTTCAGCTCGTTCTCGTCCACGCTCAGCAGCTCGTCGCCGGGCTGCAGACCGAGGGACTGCGCTTCGCTGCCCTCTTCGATCCGCTCGATCTTGATCGCCATGCTCCCACCCGCCTTTCCAGCTTCCGGTTCCGTAAGCGAACCGCAATTTTCTCGTCAGAACACACGTTTACAGTCAGCTCAGGCGAGCCGTAAGCTCGCTTGAGCGGTTTTGTACAAAAGAAGAAGGGGAAGGCATTGCGCCATCCCCTTCTCAACATAACACCAATGTGCCACCAATTTTGCGCAAATTAGGCCTTCTTGATGACTTCCTCGCCCTTGTAGTAACCGCAGTTGCCACATGCCTGGTGGGGGAGCTTCAGAGAGCCACAGTTGCTGCACTTGACCAGTGCGGGGGCCTCCAGCTTCCAAACATTGCTGCGACGCTTGTCGCGGCGGGCCTTGGAAAGATGTCTCTTAGGTACTGCCATATTTTTGCACCTCCTTGATGGGTTTCTCAGTTCAGCAGTGATTTGAGGATCGCGAGCCTTGCGTCAGCGGGAGCAGTCTCCTCTTCCTCTGGCGGGCAGACACACTCTGCCTTCTTCTTGCCGCAGCGAGGGCATAACCCTGCGCAGTCCGGGCTGCACAGCAGCACCGTCGGGATCTGGAACAAAAACTCTTGGCTCAGCCATTCATCTACGTCCAGATGGCCTTTTTCGTCCAGTGGAAGATCGAAATCCGGGTCATCCAGATCTCGCTCCTTTGCTGTCCACTCCGCTTCGACCGTCTCTTCCCGTTCCACCGGGTCCAGACAGCGGGCGCACTCTCCGTGCACCAATGCTTTTGCCCGCAGTGTCATCCGGACCTCTTCACCGTCCGTCTCTGCGTCAAAAACAGCAGTGACGGGCTGTGGGATCCTTGCGCCGGCGAAATCCTTGGCAGACAAATCACAGGGAAACTCTGCGTGGTAAGGCTTCGTGCCGACCGCGATAAACTTTCTCAGGTCAAATTGCATAGTACACCTCATAAAAGGCTGCTTTGTTAGTATAGCGCCAAAGCTTTCCTTTGTCAACACCAAAACAGGCAGAAAACCGAAAAAATTTCAAATTCTCCGGTTTCCTGCCCGCTTGGATGGTCTCAGTTCAAAAAATCACAGGTACTTCTTCACGTCGTGGGGCAGCTCAGCCTCATCTGCGCTGACGGTGACGGTGACCTTGACGGAGTCGCCCGCAATGGCAGCCATCTCATCCAGCACAACGCCCAGACGGTTGATGTCGTGGTCCAGCACCTTCAGGATGCCGTCGATGTACAGGTCGGTGATATCGTAGTTGCTTGCCATCAAGCCCGCAACAAAGCCGTACAGCATCTCGCCGCCAGCGACCTTGTACTCATCCAGATCGATCAGGCGAGCAGCAGGAGCGATGTCGTAAGTCAGCTTCATGCCCTTCTCGACGACGACGACGTTGCCCTTGGAGGTCTTGACCGAATCATTGATCATGTCGATCATCGCCTTGGTCTTACCGGAGCCCTTTGCGCCAACAATCAGTTTAATCATAGTTCTGTCCTCCTGTATTTTCCACGCCTTCCGGCGGGGGATCATTTGTTTTTCAGCTTATTTCAGCTTTGCTTCCAGCTCGGCGGTCAGGTTCTCGTAACCCGGCTTGCCCAACAGCGCGAACATGTTCTTCTTGTAGCTCTCGACGCCCGGCTGGTTGAAGGGGTTCACGCTCAGCAGGTAGCCGCTGCATGCACAGGCACGCCAGAAGAAGTAGATCAGGTAGCCAACGTTGTAAGCGGTCAGGTCATCGACCTCGATCACCACTTCGGGCACGCCGCCGTCGGTGTGGGCGAGGATGGTGCCCTCCATGGCCTTGCGGTTGACCACGCTCATGTTCTGGTTTGCCAGGAAGTTCAGGCCGTCGAAGTTGCCCTCCAGCGGGTCAATAAACAGATCCTGTGCCGGCTTCTTGACATCCACGATGGTCTCGAACATGATGCGGGAGCCTTCCTGGATGAACTGGCCCATGGAGTGCAGGTCGGTGGAGAAGATGCAGCTTGCGGGGAACAGGCCCTTGTTGTCCTTGCCCTCGCTCTCGCCGAACAACTGCTTATACCACTCGTTCATCAGGGTGAAGTTCGGCTCGTAGCATTCGAGGATCTCCACCGCCTTGCCCTTGCGGTACAGGATGTTGCGGATGGCGGCGTACTTGTAAGCGTCGTTGTCCTCGCTCAGGACGGAGAAGCGCTCCATGGCGTCGGCTGCGCCCTTCATCAGCTCGTCGATGTCGATGCCGGCAGCGGCGATGGGCAGCAGACCCACGGCGGAGAGCACGGAGTAGCGGCCGCCGACGTCATCGGGAACCACGAAAGTGGGCCAGCCCTGCGCGTCCGCCAGCTGCTTCAGAGTGCCCTTGGCACGGTCGGTGGTGGCGTAGATGCGCTGGTTGGCTTCTTCCACGCCCACCTCATCTTCCAGCAGCTTGCGCAGCACGCGGAAAGCCAGCGAGGTCTCAGTGGTGGTGCCGGACTTGGAAATGACGTTGATGGAGAACTTCTTGCCCTTGCACAGAGCGATGATATCGTTCAGGTAGGTGGGGCTGATGCTGTTGCCGCAGAAGTAGATCTTCAGGCCGTTCTCGATCTCGTTGTGGTACAGGCCCTTCACAGCCTCGATGACGGCGCGGGCACCCAGATAGCTGCCGCCGATACCGGCGACGACCAGAACCTCGGAGTCCTCACGGATCTTCTTGGCGGCCTCTTTGATGCGGGCGAACTCTTCCTTGTCGTAATCGCGGGGCAGATACATCCAGCCCAAGAAGTCATTGCCGGGACCATTCTTGGCTTCCAGCTGCTTGTGGGCGGCTTCCACCTGCGGGTAGATGGCCTTGTATTCCTCTTCGTTGATAAAGCCGGAGAGGTGCTTTGTATTCAGAACGACGCTCATTCTATCAGAACCTCCAAACGTTTTTGCGGGCACTTTGCCCTTCGAGGATATTTCTTGGTATAAGTGTACCGTTCTGTCGCCGCAAAGTCAAGGCCAAAATCCTTGGATTTCATACAATTTTAATAGTGTTCTTTTGGCCGTCCCGCTATCTTTTGTTCAGCCCCGCCAAAGCCGATCTGCATCCGCGAACCGCTTTTAGGCGGTATTGTGTTTCTTTTGGTTCTCACGCGCCCAAAAGGCTCTGCCACAGCAGCTCCAGCGCATCCCCGAAGGTCAGCACCGGCGCATCTGCCGCCGCCGTCACTTCCGCTTCGGAAAGCAGGGTGTCGCCCGCATAAATTTCCACTTTTCCCACGCTCTGCCCCCGCTGTACGGGCGCTTCCAGCGCTTCGGGCAGGGTCAGCTCCGCCCGCAGACCGGCCCCCGCGCCTTTTTCCAGCAGCACGGAGCTGGGCAGGGCGCTGTAATCCAGCGGCACGGTCTGCTCCGTGCTCCCCTTGACAGCCAGTTCCAGCGGGCGGTCGGGCAGCTGAGGCACCGGCACCGCCGCATAATGGGCAAAGCCGTAGTCCAGCAGGGTCGTCGCAGCGTTGAACCGGTCGGCGCTGGAGGGCGACCCCAAGATCACCGCGATGAGGGTCAGCCCGTCCCGTGTGGCGCTGGCCGAGATGCAGACCCCCGCGCCGCTGGTGGTGCCGGTCTTGAGGCCGGTGATGCCGCTGTACCGCTTGAGCAGCTTGTTCGTGTTCACCAACTGGGTCTGGCCGTTCCGGAGGCTGTCCGTCCAGATCCCCGTATAATGTAAAAGCTCCGGGCAGGTGTTCAGGATGTAGCAGCTCAGGGTGGCCACGTCCCGCGCCGTGGAAAGATGTTCCTCCGTGTCCAGCCCGCACGCATTGCGGAAGCTGGTGTTCGTCATCCCCAGCTCCGCGGCGCGGGTGTTCATCTGCTCCACGAAGACCGGTTCGCTGCCGCCCACCAGTTCGGCCACCGCCACCGCCGCGTCGTTCGCCGACGAAACGCAGATGGCCCGCAGCATCTCGTCCAGCGTGAACTGCTCCCCCGGTTCCAGCCAGATCTGGCTGCCGCCCATGTGGTACGCATGTTCGCTGACCGGCACAAGGGTGTCGAGGGTGAGTTTTCCACTATGGATGGCCTCAAAGGTGAGAAGCAGAGTCATCAGCTTGGTGATGGACGCGATGGGCACCCGCTGGTCGGGGTTCTTTTCGTAGAGCACCCGCCCGCTCTCCGGCTCCACCAGCACCGCCGCCCGGCAGGTCAGGGAAAGGCCTTCCGCAGCAGCCGCCGTCTCCTGCGCCGCCGGAGCGCTGACGAGGGCCGCTTCGTCGGCTTTCCCCGCCGCTATCTGCACCCGCAGCCCCGCGCCCTGCGCCGACCCGAAGGCCAGCGCAAACAGCCAGAAGCAGAGCACCCCCGCACAGAGCAGGGCCAAATTTCTCCGTTCCATTCCTCGTACCTCCCCGCGTAAAGTCTCTGGTTGCATTCTATGCAAAATTTTAAGGTGGAATGCTCTTTTCTCGCAGGAAAAAATCTGCTATAATTAGATGGTTTCTGTTATTTATAAACGGGCTTGCCCCTCTCCGCCCCCCCTTTGGGGAGCTGGCGAGCGAAGCGAGACTGAGAGGGCGAGGCCGTTCATCGAAAGGATACTCTCATGCGAGTTTGTTTTTATACCCTTGGCTGCAAGGTCAACCTGAACGAGACCGGGGCGCTGGAGCAGATGTTCCGGGGCGCGGGCTTCACCATCGTCCCGGAGGGCGAGGAGGCCGACGTCTTTGTGGTCAACAGCTGCACCGTCACCAACTTCGGCGACCAGAAGAGCCGCAAATGGCTCCGCCGCGCAAAACGTGAGAACCCCGGTGCCGTCACGGTGCTGACCGGCTGCTACCCGCAGGCCTTCCCCGAAGAGGCGGCCAACTTCATGGAAGCCGACCTCGTCTGCGGCAACGGCGACCGTAAAGCCATCCTCGACAATGTGCTCAAGCTGCTGGATGGCCACGAGCGGATCGTGGCCGTCACGCCCCACAAGCGGGGCGAGCTGTTCGAGGAGCTGCCCGTGGAGCGGTTCGAGACTCACACGCGCGCGTTCATTAAGGTAGAGGACGGCTGCAACCGCCAGTGCGCCTACTGCGTCATCCCCCGCGCCCGCGGCCCGGTGCGCAGCCGCGCCGAGGCCAGCATCCTCAACGAGCTGCACCAGCTTGCCGCCGCCGGCTACCGGGAGGTCGTGCTCAGCGCCATCTCCCTGCCCAGCTACGGCCTCGACACCGGCACCAACCTTGTGGAATTGGTGGAAAAGTGCGCGCAGGTGGAGGGCATCCAGCGCATCCGCCTCGGCAGTCTCGACCCCGACATGCTGACGCCGGAATTCATCACCCGCTTGGCGGCGGTGGACAAGCTCTGCCCCCAGTTCCACCTGAGTCTGCAGAGCGGCTGCTCCGCCACCCTGCGCCGGATGCGCCGGGTCTACACGGCGGAACAGTACGCCAAGGTCGTGGCCAACCTCCGCGCCGCCTACGGCGAGCGGCCCGTCAGCTTCACCACCGACTGCATCTGCGGCTTCCCCGGCGAGACGGCGGCCGACTTCGAGGAGAGCTGCGCTTTCCTGAAGGAGATCGGCTTCCTCAAGGTCCACGTCTTCCCCTACTCCCGCCGCAGCGGCACCCCCGCCTACGACTTCCCCGATCAGGTCCACGAGCGGGAAAAGCAGGACCGCAGCCGGAAGATGAACGCCCTCGCGGAGGACATCCGCAGGGACGTGCTCAAGGGATACGAGGGCATGGAGGACGAAGTGCTGCTGGAAACGCCCCTCAGCGAGACCCTCTTCACCGGCTACACCCGGCTGTATGTGCCGGTGGTCGTTTCCGCCCCCGGCCATAAGAGCGGCGAGATCGTCCGCGTCCGCCTCGGCGCGTACGATGGTGAGCGGGTCCGTGCAGCGCTTTGCTGAATTTTCAATGCAAATTTTGTTCATACTCACAATTTGAGAATTGTTTAACAAATTTTAGCGTTTGCTCTTTTCACGGGAGCGTCTTTGTGTTAAAATGAACATGGAATCTTCGGGCCAGCGCACTGATTGCAGCCGTGCGGTACCAATAATGCCCGTAGAAGATACGCTGCCGCACCCATGAGAAAGCTGCGGTGCGGCGGGATGTTTTGTGGTTTCTATACAAGGAGAGATTGGAATGAGTTTTAGAGGAATCAATACGACGGTCATCCAGATCCGCCGCCAAGTGTTCACCGAGGTGGCGCGGATGGCCTACGCCAACGTGAAGGGCGAGGCCGCCAACCACCTGATGCGCAAGATCCCTTACACCATCATCCCCGGTGAAGAGGGTAAGCTCCGCAAGGACATCTTCTTGGAGCGCGCCATCGTCGAGGAGCGCGTCCGTCTGGCCATGGGTCTGCCCACCCGCCGCATGGACGAGCACAACAGCGTCGTCTCCGGTCTGGAGGACGCTTCCATCGCCGATAAGTATTACGATCCCCCGCTGGTCAACGTGATCAAGTTCGCCTGCAACCGCTGCCCCGAAAAGCTGGTCAAGGTCTCCGACCTGTGCCAAGGCTGCCTCGCTCACCCCTGCATGGAGGTCTGCCCCAAGAAGGCGATCACTTGGGAGAGCGGCCGTTCCATCATCGATCAGGAAAAGTGCATCAAGTGCGGCCGCTGCGTCGATGTCTGCCCCTACAATGCCATCGTCAAGACCGAGCGCCCCTGCGCTGCGGCCTGCGGCATGAACGCCATCCACTCCGATGAGCTGGGCCGTGCCGAGATCGATTACAGCAAGTGCGTTTCCTGCGGCCAGTGCCTCGTCAACTGCCCCTTCGGCGCCATCGCCGACAAGGGCCAGATCTATCAGCTGATCCAAGGCTTCAACCGCGGCGACCGCATCTATGCGCTGGTGGCCCCCGCCTTTATCAACCAGTTCCCCGGTCTGGCTTCCACCGGCAAGCTCAAGGCTGCCCTGAAGGCCATCGGCTTCTACGATGTGGTGGAGGTCGCCATCGGTGCCGACCTGTGCACCGTGGACGAGGCCCACGACTTCCTTGAAGAGGTCCCGGAGAAGCTGGACTTCATGGCAACGTCCTGCTGCCCGGCATGGAGCATGATGGCAAAGACGGCCTTCCCCGCTCTGGCCAAGAACATCTCCATGACCATGACCCCCATGGTCTTCACCGCCCGCATGATGAAGCAGAAGGACCCCACCGCCCGCATGTGCTTCATCGGACCCTGCGCCGCCAAGAAGCTGGAAGCTTCCCGCCGCACCGTCCGCAGCGACGTCGATTTCGTCCTGACCTTTGAGGAGCTGGCCGGCATCATGGAGGGCAAGGATCTCGACATCGACGCTCTGGAGGTCGATGAGAACGAAGCCGCTCTCTGCTCCGCTTCCGCAGCAGGCCGCGGCTTTGCCCAGTCCGGCGGCGTTGCCAAGGCCGTTGCCGACAAGATCAAGGAGTGGCACCCCGATATGGACGTCAAGATCGCGTCCGCACAGGGTCTGGCCGAGTGCAAGAAGCTGCTGCTGATGGCCAAGGCCGGCAAGTACAACGGCTACCTGCTGGAGGGCATGGGCTGCCCCGGCGGCTGCATCGGCGGCGCCGGCACCATCGCCGACCCGGCCCGTACCGCCATCCAGCTCAATAAGTACGTCAAGGACGCTCCCTTCGCCGACCCCGAAAAGAGCCCCTATATGAGCGAGATCCACGTCCTGAAGGACGACCCCAATTTTGAAGTGTAAGAGCCTCTATCAGTAAGAGAAGCCGCTGCTTCACTCCTTTCGTCACCGCTTGCCGTTGCGCTAAGGCCCCCTCTGAGAGGGAGCTGGCACGGCGGAGCCGTGACTGAGGGAGTCGGGCACGCGGCTTCTTTCTCTTTCCGTTGACATTTCCCGCTGCTTATGTTATTTTAGCGGTGGCAAACCGGGTGCCGCCCTGCTGCCCCGGCGAAATTGCCGCTCTTTGCGGCATAGAAAGGCTGATCTTTTATGACGAAATTCCTGAAACGTTCCGGCGCGGCGCTGCTCTCGCTGGTGCTGCTGTGCGTGCTGGCCATCGGGGCCGGTGCAGCGGCCAGCCAGACCGTCGGCGTCAAATTCTGGAAGGAAAGATCCGATAAGGAGTCCATGGCCAACACCGGCGTGGACTCCGACCGCACCGCCACCCTCACCCACCAAGCCAACGGCACCTATACCCTGACCCTGCCGGTGAAGCAGGTGTCCAAGATGGGCGTCACCGGCTCGCTGTCCGGCCTGACCATCGGCGATGTGACCTACGACGGCACCCTGACCGGCGATTTTGAAAAGGGCACCGCCGTGCTCACCATCAAGAATCTGCCCGCCTCGGTCCTCACCGGCAGCGACGTGAACAGATCCATCACCGTCACCTGCAACATCCAGATGGATATGTCCCTCCTCGGCGAGCTGAACACCACCGCCCGGATGTGCATCTGGAACAAAAAGTAAGGCTCCGCATCCAAAAACCTCCCCGCCCGCACAATGTGCGGACAGGGAGGTTTTTCGTTTCGGGGTTACAGGTCCATCTTCCGTTCCACGAAGTCGCTGACCATGTCATCCAGCTGGGTCACGGCGTGTTCCGCGCCCTTGGCCAGCTTGCGGGCCGTTCGCTTGACCTGCCGCGGATTCTGGTTCATGGCCATCATCCCGGCAGCACCCAGCGCTGCACCCGCCGCCATGCCCAGAAGCAAACCGCTGCCCGAAGACTGTCTGTGTTCATTTCTCATAAAAATTTCTCCTTTCGTTCCCTGCATTTTTGGCCGCTGAGGGTATTATTTCCGCCAAATGAATCCACTATACGCTTTTTTTGTCCCGCAAAATGTGGTATACTGTATCGTATGCTGATAAGCTGGGCTTGCTATGGGCCCGCTCGATGGCGCGAAGGAGGCCACTTTCTTGTTGAAACCGACTGAACCAAAAAAAGTTCTTTGTATCCACGACCTGTCCGGTGTGGGGCGGTGCAGCCTTGCAGTGATCCTGCCGGTGCTGTCGGTCATGGGCATTCAGCCCGTGGCGCTGCCCACGGTGGTGCTGTCCACCCACACAGGCGGCTTTGGCACCCCGGCCCGGATGGACGGCGGTGCCTACGGTGCCGCCGCGCTGGAGCACTATCACGCGCTGGGGCTGGAATTTGAGTGCATCTATACCGGCTACCTCGGCGGCGAGGAACAGGTCGCGCTGGCGGAAAAAGCCTTTGCGCTCTGGCCCAATGCCCGCAAGGTGGTGGATCCCGTCATGGGCGATAACGGCAAGGCCTACTCCACCGTGACCCCGGCTTTCATCGACCGGATGCGGAAGCTGGCTGCACAGGCCGACCTCATCCTGCCCAATGCCACCGAGGCCGCCCTGCTGCTCCAGAAAGACCCTGCTCCCGCCGAGCTGGACGAAGCCGCCGCACAGGCGCTGGCCGACGCGCTGGTCACGCTGGCCCCCAGCGCCGTGGTCACCGGACTTCCCATGGGCAAGTACATCGGCTGCGCCGGTTCCGGCAAGGACCGTTTCGTGATCAAAAAGCTGCACATCGACCGCAGCTTCCCCGGCACAGGCGATCTGTACGGCGCAGTGCTCCTCGGCTCGCTGATTCAGGGCAACGCCCTGAGCGCGGCGGCCGACAACGCGGCGGAGTTCGTCTCGCTGGCCATCCAGAAGACCCCCGCCGGGCAGGACACCCGCTTCGGCGTCTGGTTCGAGCCGCTGCTGCCCCGCCTGTGCCCGCAGCGCGAGTTCTGAGGGAGGGTGCCGTATGAGTGAGAAACCGACCCTGAACATCGTCCTTGTGGAACCCCGCATCCCTCAGAACACCGGCAACGTGGCCCGCACCTGCGCGTGCACGGCCTGTCGGCTGCATCTGGTGGGACCCATGGGCTTTGCCATCGACGATAAAAAGCTCAAGCACGCCGGGCTGGATTACTGGCACTACCTTGACATCAGCTATTACGACGGGCTGGAGGATTTCTTCGCCAAGAACGAAGGCCCGTTCTATTACTTCACCACCAAAGCGCCCCGGCGCTACACCGACGTCGCTTACCCGGACGGGGCCTACCTCGTCTTCGGGCGGGAGGACGCCGGGCTGCCGGAAGCGCTGCTGGCCGCCCATCAGGATCACTGCATCCGGATGCCCATGCGGGACACCTGCCGCAGCCTGAACCTGTCCAACAGCGTCGCCGTGGGCGTGTATGAGGTCCTGCGCCAGTGGGATTTCCCGGAGCTGCTGGACCACGGCCACTTACGAGATTATGAATGGAAATGAGGGACATTATGAGCAAGATCGCGATCCTGACCGATTCCTCCTGCGACATCCCGCAGGAGATGGCCGAGAAATACAACATCGACATTATGAGCTTCCACATCCTGCTGGACGATGTGGACTATGTGGAGCGGGAGAGCTGCTCCAACGAAGAGTTTTACGCCAAGATGCGCGCGGCCAAGGGCGTCCCCTCCACCGCCGCCATCACGCCCATCCAGTTCTGCGAAAAATACTGCCAATACGTTGACGAGGGCTACACGGACGTCATCCATGTGCCCATCAACCGTTCCGGCTCCTCCACCTACAACAACGCCGTCATGGCGCAGGGGATGCTGCGGGAGGAGCGCCCGGAGCACCACCTGAAGATCCACCTGATCGACTCCCACACCTATTCTATGCCCTTCGGCTGGTATCTGTGCGAGATGGCCCGTAAGCTGCAGAACGGCGCGGAGATCAGCCACGTCATCCACGAGTTTGAGAGCCAGATGAACAAGATGGAGATCGTCCTCGGACCTTACAGCCTCCGGCAGATGAAGAAGAGCGGCCGCATCTCCGCCGCCGCTGCCGTCATGGGCGAGCTGATGGGCATCCGCCCCATCATCACCCTGATCGACGGCAAGACCAAGGTGGAAGCCAAGGTCCGCGGCGATGACAAGGTGGTGCCCGCCATGGTGGAGCTGGCCAAGAAGCGGAGCGAAGGCGTGGAGGATTTCGACTATATGATCGGCCACACCAACATCCCGCAGGCCGCCGACCTCGAAAAGGCTTGCCGCAAAGCCTTCGGCAAGCCGCCGCTCATCACCTTTGAGCTGGGCGGCGTCGTTTCCGCCAACACCGGCCCCGACACCGTCGCCATGGTCTACGTCGGCCACAGCCGCGATTAAGCGTTTTGGAATGCCCGCTGTGATCTTCCCGGTCACAGCGGGCATTTTTGCATTTTCCGTTGCAATCCGTCCAAATTTATGCTATACTCCCTTTTGCTGTGCAACGGCGCAGCGACCCTAAAGAGCAACTTAGGATTTTAGGCTCCCCCGTGCGGACTCGAAACCGCGCCGGGCTAAACCCACAGGAGCTGGCGGTTCCTGTGCGGTCAAAATCAAACCGCTGGAGTATTGTCATGAATCAGAACCTTTCCGTCCGCAAACTGGCCCGCTGCGCAGTCGTCGCAGCCATCTATGTGGTGCTGTGCATGGCGCTGCAGCCCTTCTCCTACGGTGCCGTTCAGGTGCGCGTAGCCGAGGCGCTCTGCCTGCTGCCCATCTTCGGCCCGGAGTACATCGCCGGCGTCGTGCTGGGCTGCTTCCTTGCCAACCTCTTGGGTTCCACCATCGTGGATGTCATCTTCGGCACGCTGGCCACCCTGCTGGCCTGTGTGGTCACCTACAAGCTGCGGAATGTCCGCTTCAAGGGGCTGGCACTGGCCGCTTCCCTGCCGCCGGTCCTCTTCAACGCCGTCATCATCGGCATTGAAATCGCCGTCCTCTTCCCCGATCCGTCTTCCTCCGCGCCGCTGTGGCTGGCTTGCATCACCAACGGCATCTCCGTCGGCATCGGCGAGCTCATCAGCTGCACGGTTCTGGGTGTGCTGCTGGTCAAGATCATCGAGTCCAACGCCTCCCTGCGCAAAGTCTTTGTGGCTGCCTGATCCACTCTAGGTTTCACCGGAGCGCCTGATCGAGCAGCCGCCCCGCAATGTATTGTTCAAAGGCCTCTGTTGTTGCTCGGCCTTTTCCCCAAGACAGCAAAAAAGCTCTGACCAGTCCCATCCGGATCGGTCAGAGCTTCTTTTGTTTTATCGGTTACTTGTGCTCTTCCAGCCACCGCAGGGCAAAATAGCTGTACGCTGCGCTGCCCGCGAAAAGGATGCTGTCGTCAAACTTGACCTTGGGGTGGTGCTGGCCGTAGGTGTAACCCTCCTTGGCGTTGCCCGCCGCAATAAACATGCTGACGGTGGGCACCTCGTGGCTGACGAAGGCGAAGTCCTCGCTGCCGCCACCGGGTTTGCCGCCGGTGAGCTTGCTCATGTCCAGCGCACCTTGGCCCATCAGCTCGGTCATATAGGTCATGGCGTTTTCGGCGAGGGCGTCATCCACCACCATGCAGGGGCAGAAGTCGCTGAAGCTGACCTCGGCGGTGCAGCGGTAGGCTGCCGCCACGCCCTGCGCGATCTCGGTCATCCGCTTGTGGATCAGCTCACCCACCTTGTTTTCAGGGTCGATGGTGCGGATGGTGCCCCACATCTCCGCCGTATCGGGGATGACGTTGGACGCCGCACCGGCCTGAAACCGCCCGGTGGTAAAGACTCCGAAGCTGTGGGGGTCCATCTCGCGGCTGTTGATCTCCTGCAGAGCGATGTGGATGTGTGCCGCCGCCGTGATGGGGTCGATGCACGCTTCCGGCATGGAGCCGTGGCCGCCCTTGCCGTGGACGACGATGTGATACTGCTCGCAGCTAGCCATGGTGATGCCGCCGTGGGGCACCAGCACCATGCCGGAGGGCAGGGGCATCCCCGCGATCACATGGAACATGACCGCCGCATCGACCTTCGGGTTTTCCAACAGGCCGTTGGCCAGCATATCCGGCGAGCCTTGGAAGATCTCCTCCGCGGGCTGGAATTCCAGCTTGACGGTGCCTTCCAGCTCGTCCTCATGCTCCTTGAGGAGCTTGGCCGCGCCCAGCATCATGGCCGTGTGCATATCGTGGCCGCAGCCGTGCATCTTGCCGGGCACCTCGGAAGCGAAGTCCACACCGGACTCCTCCTGAATGGGCAGGGCGTCCATATCGCCGCGCAGCAGGATGGTCTTGCCGGGGCGCTTGCCGCCCGCCAGCGCGATGATGCCGGCCTTGCCGCAGTCCTGCGGAGTATAGCCCATCTCGGTCAGCGCCTGTTTCACCAGCGCGCGGGTCTTTGGCAGGTCGAAGCCCACCTCCGGATGCCGGTGCAGCGTCCGCCGCCACTGCTGCAGCTGGGGCTCCAGCACCTTTGCCTCTGCCATCCAATCCTTCGAGGTCATCATTCCAAATCAGCTCCCTTTTTCTTTATCTGGCGTGAACAGCCTGTTGAATGGACCGCTCCACAAAGCTGTTCAAGCTCATATTGTGTGCCGCCGCAAAAACGACTGCCTGCTTATGCAGTTCTGGCGAAATGCGGACATTGAAGCTGCCCTTGTAAGCCCGCTCCGGTTCCTGATGCGTTTCTGCGCACAGAGCCAAGTAATCCTCTACCGCCCCGTGGAAATCGCTGACCAGCTCTGCCGCCGTCGCACCCTCGTAGGAGATCAGCGCCCGGATTCCCATCACCTTGCCGTAAAACAAGCCGTCTTCTTCCGAGAACTCTACGCTGCCCACATAGCCTTTGTATTCCATCGTGTTATTCATAGAAGTCCCTCCTGCTCCAAAATTTGGATCAGCTGCTTCACCTGATATTCCAGCAGCTCTTTTCTGGGGTGAGGCTTGTGCATCATGATCGGCGGGTGCTTTTCTGATACGAACATGATGCGCGAGCCGCTGGTGCGGCCTTTGTTGGAGCGTTCATATTCGAAATACCGCAAAAGGCTTTCTGCGTCGTCAAACGTAAAGGTCTTTGGCTTCGCCCGCAGACGCTCGATCAGCTTTTCCTTCTGCCCCATCGGTTCCCCCTAACCATAGTATACCACGATTGGAAAAGATTGCAACTAAAATTAGTTACAATCTTTTCTGTTTAAGCGTTTACTGCTCCCCGCCGTTGGCCCCATCGGGGTGGTACTGGGCGCAGGTGCACTTTTTCCATTTGAGGCCGCTGCCGCAGGGGCAGGGGTCGTTGCGGCCGATCTTGATGACGCGGACGGGCTGGCCCTTGGGGGCACCCTTGGCGCCGGGCGCACCGTTGCCGGGCACAAAGCCCTCGCCGGTGGGCTTGGCCACCTGCTCCCGCTTGGGGGCAGCGCCCGCGCCGCGCACCTCGATGGTCAGCAGCATCTTGATGCTGGATTCCCGGATGGAATCGACCATCTGGTCGAACATGTCGAAGCCCTCGATGCGGTACTCCACAACGGGGTCCTTCTGGCCGTAGCCCCGCAGCGCGATGCCCTGCCGCAGCTGGTCCATGTTGTCGATGTGGTCCATCCACTGCCGGTCCACGCACTTGAGCAGACAGATGCGCTCCAGCTCACGCATGAGCGGGGCACCGTAGCGCTGCTCCTTGTCGTTCAGGATGTCCATGCCGCGGTCATACAGCAGGTCGGCGATGCTCTGCACCGAGATGCTGTCGTAATCGGCGACGGTATAGCGGAAGTCCTCCTCGGTGGTCAGCCAGCCCTGATAATGGCGGCGGAGGGCACCGAAGTCCCACTCGTCCTTGACATCGCCCGCGAGGAACTGCTTGCAGCTGGAGTCGATGTTCTCCCGCAGCATGTTGTGCATCTCGTTGCTGATGTCCTCGCCGTCCAGCACCTTGCGGCGCTGGCCGTAGATGATCTCGCGCTGCTGGTTCATAACATCGTCGTACTTCAGCACGTTCTTGCGGATCTCGAAGTTGCGGCCTTCCAGCTTCTTCTGGGCGCTTTCGAGGGTGCTGGTGATCATCCGGTTCTCGATGGGGGTGTCCTCGTCCAGCTTGAGGGTGTCCATCAGGCTGGAAACGCGGTCGCCGCCGAACAGGCGCATCAGGTCGTCTTCGAGGCTCAGGTAGAAGCGGGAGGCACCGGGGTCGCCCTGACGGCCCGCACGGCCGCGCAGCTGGTTGTCGATGCGGCGGCTCTCGTGCCGCTCGGTGCCGATGATGAACAGGCCGCCCGCCTTGCGCACCTCGTCGGCCTCGGCCTCGATGGCGGGCTTGTACTGGGCGTACAGCTCATCGAACCGCTTGCGGGCCGCAAGGATGTTCCCGTCCGTGGTGTCGCCGTGGCCGTTGGCCTCGGTCAGCAGCAGTTCCACCGCATTCGGGTCGGCGTCTTCGGGCTTTTCGGGGTCCAGCAGGTTCTCGCAGAAGTGCTCTTTCCGCATCTGGGCCTTGGCCATGAACTCGGCGTTGCCGCCCAGCATGATATCGGTACCACGGCCCGCCATGTTGGTGGCGATGGTGATGGCACCCTTCTTGCCGGCCTGTGCCACGATCTCCGCCTCGCGCTCGTGGTTCTTCGCGTTCAGCACGTTGAAGTCGCGGGTGTAGCGCTGGAGCATCTTGGCCAGCGTCTCGCTCTTTTCGACGCTGACAGTACCCACCAGCACCGGCTGGCCATTCTTGTGGCACTCCATCACCTGCTCGATGACGGCCTTGTACTTGCCGTTCACGGTCTTGTAGACGGCATCCGGGTAATCCTTGCGGATGTTCGGGCGGTTGGTGGGCACGGTGACGATGTTCAGGCCGTAAATTTCGGTGAACTCGGTGGCCTCGGTCTTGGCCGTACCGGTCATACCGGCCAGCTTCTTGTACATGCGGAAGTAGTTCTGGAAGGTGATGGTGGCCAGCGTCTTGCTCTCGGCAGCGATCTTCACGCCTTCCTTCGCCTCGATGGCCTGATGCAGACCCTCGTTGTAGCGGCGGCCGATCATCAGACGGCCCGTAAACTCATCCACGATGATGACTTCGCCGTTCTTCACCACATAGTCGATGTCCTTCTTCATGACGCCATAAGCCTTGATGGCCTGATCGATGTGGTGGGCCAGCGTCATATTCTCGGCGGCGGCAAGGTTCTCGATCTTGAAATATTCCTCCGCCTTCTTGATGCCCTTCGCCGTCAGGGTGCAGCTCTTGTGCTTTTCGTCCACGACGTAATCGCCGTCGGTCTGCTCGTCGGTCTCCACCTTGTCTTCCAGCTCCACCACCACGCTCTTGCGCAGGGTGCGGACGAAGCGGTCCACCTGCGTGTACAGGCTGGAGGAATCCTCGCCGCGGCCGGAGATGATCAGCGGGGTGCGGGCCTCATCGATCAGGATGGAGTCCACCTCATCGACGATGGCGTAGACATGGCCGCGCTGCACCATGTTGTCCTTGTAGGTCACCATGTTGTCGCGCAGGTAGTCGAAGCCGAACTCGTTGTTGGTGCCGTAGGTGATGTCGGCGTTGTAGGCGCGGCGGCGGCTGTCGCCGTCGATGCCCTGCACGATCAGGCCGACACTCAGACCCAGCCAGCGGTAGAGTTTTCCCATCCACTCGCTGTCGCGCTTGGCCAGATAATCGTTGACGGTGACGATGTGGACGCCTTCGCCGGTCAGAGCGTTCAGGTAGGCGGGCAGGGTCGCCACCAGCGTTTTGCCTTCACCGGTCTGCATCTCGGCGATGTCGCCGCGGTGCAGCGCGATGCCGCCGGTGATCTGCACCGGGAAGTGCTTCATGCCCAGCACACGCCAAGCGGCCTCGCGGCAGACGGCGAACGCATCGGGCAGGATATCGTCCAGCGTCTCGCCCTTGGCCAGCCGCTCTTTCAGCGCCGGAGTCTGGGCCTGTAAGTCGGCGTCGGACATTGCCTGATATTGGGGTTCCAGTGCCAGCACCTTTTTGGTGAGCGGGTTGATCTTTTTCAGCTCGCGGTCCGAGAAAGTGCCGAAGATTTTTTCAGCAAAGGACATTCTTACACCTCATCTATTTGGAAATCTGGGCGGCATCCCGCCCGATAGAGTAATCATATAGTTATATGATACACCAAAGCACAAAACCCGTCAAACCCGTTGGGCAGATTTTACGCTGTTTTCCGATGAACTTTCTGTAAAATCCTGTACAAAAGGCACCTTCGCCGCAGCAAAGGTGCCTTTCCGTTACAAGAAACTCGCGCCCGCGTGGGGCACGCCGTCCGCCCAGAGCGAATGCAGCCGCTGGGGCAGAGCATAGAAATTGCCGCCTGTGTACACCCACGCCCCGGCTGCTGCCAGCGCCGCCAGAGCGGCCAGCACCAGCAAAACCGCCAGCACCCGCCGGGCGCGGCGGGGCTTTTTGGGGGTGGGGGCAGCTTCGGGCTGGGCCGTTTTTTCGGCTTTCCGGGCGGGCAGAAAGCCCGTGCCCTCCGCTTGGGGCAGCCCGCACGCGGCGCGGCGGATCATATCCAGCAGCCAGAGGGCGGGCTTGTCCGCCCGCTGTACCGTCCGCAGCCAGCAGCCTTTTTTGCTGCTGAGGATGAGCACGCAGTCCTGCTCCCGCTCGGCACAGCCCGCCGCAAGGTCGGCCCCCACTACCCGCCGGGCTGCCTGTGCCCGCGCCAGTGCAAGGCGGACGGGGTCCGTGGTGCCTTTCGGAAGGCGGGCACGGGCCCGCTTTTCGATCTGGGCCCCGGCCTTGGGATGGGCGTAGCTCAGCGCCCCGAAGTCAAAGACCTTTTCCGCACCGGGGACCGTTTCCAGCCGGGCTTCCAGCAGCGTCCCCGCCGCCGCATCCGAGCAGATGAGCAGCCGGTCGTGGCCTTCCAGCGCCGCGACGACGGCTTCGGCCAGCGTGGTCTCCCCCGCCCCGTACAGGTCGGCGGAGAAGGTTTCCCGCAGTGCGCCCACGGCTTTTTTCAGCCCCGCCGCGCTCTGCGCCGAGAGGGCCACCAGCGTTTCGGCCCCCCGGCTCTTCCACTGGGCGGCAGCATTCCACTGGGGCGGGAACTGCCCCACGGCAGCCCCCACGGCGGCGTCCGGCGCACCGAACAGCCGCAGCACACATCCGGCCTTTGCTTCGTTCAATTTCGTTCACCCCTGCGTTTTATTTGTTCAAAAATGCCTTGTCCAGTGCATCCAGCGCAGCAGCGTCGTGCTGCCGGGCCGCGGCAAGGGGCTTTGTGCCGTCAGGGAGCTTTCCCTGCGCCAGACGCAGCGCCAGTTCCAGCGCGGTCTGTGCGGCGCGCCCGCGGACCCACGCACGGTCCGGGCGGGAGACGAACAGCTTTTTGACGTAGGCCGTCCCGCCCCGCGCAGCACCGACGTAGACGGTGCCCACCGGGCGGAGCTCGTCGCCGCCGGTAGGCCCGGCCAAGCCGGTCACGCTGACGGCGATATCCGCTCCGGCGGCCTCTGCGGCCCCCAGCGCCATCTGCGCCGCCACCGGGGCCGACACCACGTTGTACCGCGCGATGACCTCCGGCTCCACGCCCACCAGCTTCGCCTTCGCCTGTTCCCAATAGGTCACAAAGCCGTAGCCGAACACCTCGCTGGAGCCGGACACCGACGTGATGCGCTCTGCGATCAGGCCGCCGGTGCAGCTCTCCGCCGTGGCGATGGTGAGGCCCTTTTCCTTCAGGGTGCGCACCAGCGTTTCTTCCAGCCCGGCTACATCCTCATCATACACCGCATCGCCCAGCAAATCGTAGAACTTTTTGGCATATGCGCGGCACATTTTTTCGCCGTCCTCGTCGGTGGCGGCACGGGCCGTGATGCGGATCTCGCACTCGCCGGTCTTGCAGTAGATGGCGGCGGTAGGGTTCCCATTCTCCAAAAGGTCCCGCACCTTGTATTCCAAGTTGCTTTCGCCCCCCAGCACCCGCAGGGTGATGGAGTGCAGGGTGCAGTTCTGGCGTTCCAGCAGCATGGGCCGGATGCTCTCGGTCCACATGGCCTTCATCTCGGAGGGGACGCCCGGCATCAGGACGGCGCAGCGGCCATCCTGCTCGAACCACGCGCCGGGGGCGGTGCCGTGGTGGTTGACGATCTTTTTCCCGTGCACCGGCACCATGGCCTGTTTGCGGTTGTTGGGGGTGGTCTCCCGGCCGGAGCGGGCAAAGTATTCCTGAATGCCCGCCCACTCGGCTTCGTCCAGCTCCAGCGTATCGCCGAAGCATGCGGCCACCGTCTCTTTGGTCAGGTCGTCCGCCGTGGGGCCCAAGCCGCCGGTAAACACCAGCAGGTCACACCGCGCCTTCGCCTCGTTGACGAACTCCGCCAAGCGGCCGTGGTTGTCGCCGATGGTGCTCTCCCGCTGGACCGTGATGCCCAGCGCCGCCAGCTCCCGGCTCAGGTACTGGGCGTTGGTGTTCAGGATGTTGCCGAGCAGCAGCTCGGTGCCCACACTGATGATCTCCGCCGTCATCTTCCTCACCCCTCAAACTCGATCTCGTCGGTGATCCGGATGCGGATGCGCTCGGTCTCCTCGGCGGCCTTGGCTTCCAGCTCGGTCAGACCGGGCATCGCCGCCTCGGCTTCGAGGATCTCGTCCAGCTCCGGGCGGATCTTCGGGTGCGGCGGGGTGAAGATGGTGCAGCAGTCCTCGTAGGGCAGGATGCTCGTCTCAAAGGTGCCGATGTGGCGGGACGTCTCAATGATCTCGGTCTTGTCCATGCCGATGAGCGGGCGGAGGATGGGCAGATCCTGCGCCGCATCGGTGCACTGGATGGCCTTCACGGTCTGGCTGGCCACCTGCGCCAGACTCTCGCCGGTGATGAGGGCTTCGCTGCCCTGCTTTTGGGCGATGAGGTTGGCAATGCGCATCATGCTGCGGCGCATCAGCACCGTGAACAGCACATCGGGGGCGTTGTCCCGGATGTACTCCTGCGGCTTGGTGTAGGGCACCACAAAGAGGTTCGTGCTGCCGGTGTAGGGGGTGATCTTCTGGGCCAAAGTCTTAACTTTCAGTTTTGCGCGCTCCGAAGTATACGGAGGGGACGCAAAATGGATGTGATCCAGCGCCAGACCGCGCTTGGCCATCCGGTAGGCGGCCACCGGGCTGTCGATGCCGCCGGAGAGCATGTTCAGCGCACGGCCGGAGGTGCCTACCGGCAGACCGCCCTCGCCGGGTATTTTCGGGCCGTGAATATACGCGCCGTAATCGCGGATCTCCACGATGACCTTGAACTGGGGGTTGCGCACATCGACTTTCAGGTAGTTGTGCTTGCCCAGCAGGTAGGCACCCAGCTCCCGCATCAGTTCGGGGCTGGTCATGGGGTAGGTCTTGTCGGAGCGGCGGGCCTCCACCTTGAAGGTCTTGATGCCGTGGAGGCTGTCGCCGAGGTAATCTTCCGCCGTCTGGCAGATGGTGTCGAAGTCCTTTTCGCAGACCACGGCGCGGCTCAGCGCAGCCAGACCAAAGACGGTGCGCACCCGGTCAAAGGCAAGGTCCATGTCGATGTCCTCTTCCTCCGGCTCCATGTAAAAGGTGGACTGGGTGCAGTAGACCTTGAACTTGCCCACGGTCTTGAGCCGGTAGCGCAGGATCTTCATCATCGCCGACTCGAACTGGTTGCGGTTGAGGCCCTTGAGCGACATCTCGCCCTGATAGCCCATAATAATTTCACGCATAGTTATCTCCTGATCTTCTGTAAATTCTTCATGCCGTCCTCAAAGCGGTTGAGGAACGCATCCACGTCTTCGGGGGTGTTGTCGGCGCAGAACGACACCCGGATGGCCGTGTCAATGGCCAGCGGGTCCCGACCCATGGCCGCAAGGGTGTGGCTGGGCTGGCCCCGCCCACAGGCGCTGGCCGAGGAAACATAGATCTGCTGCTCGGCCAGATAGGCCAGCATCGTTTCGCTCTTGATGCAGTTTTCGCTGAAGTTCAGCACCTCCGGCACCGCGCTGTCCGGGCTGTTGATGACCACATCGGGGAAAGCGTTCAGCCCCTCCCGCAGCCGGGCGTTCAGGGCGCGGACGGCGGCATCCCGGCTCTTCATGTTCTTGGAAAGGCGGCTCACCGCCGCTGCCAGACCCACCGCATAGGGCAGATTCTCGGTGCCGGGGCGCTTCTCGCGCTCCTGCTCGCCGCCGAGGTAGGGCGGCTGGAACGCCTGTGCCAGACTGTCGCTCAGATAGAGAGCGCCCACGCCCTTGGGCGCATGGATCTTGTGGCCGCTGACCGCCAGCGTGTCGATGTTCGCCAACTTGATGGGCACCCGCATCCACGCCTGTACCGCGTCCACATGGACGATGGTGCGGTTGTTTCTGCGTTTCACCTCGGCGGCCAGCCGTTCCACGTCGTTCCGGGTGCCGATCTCGTTGTTGACCATCATGCACGCCACGAGGATGGTGTTCTTGTCCACCGCATCCAGCATTTTGTTGATGTCCAGCGTGCCGTCCGGGTTCGGGGCCACCACCGTGACGTCATATCCCATGGCCGCCAACCGCTCCAGCGGCTTCTGGACGCTGGGGTGTTCGAAACCGGACACCACGATGCCCCTGCCGAACTTCCGGGTCAGAGCCGCGCCCAGCAGGGCCATGTTGTTGCCCTCGCTGCCGCAGGAGGTGAAGTACAGTTCCCGCGACTTGCAGCCGAGGCTCCGGGCCACCACGGCGCGGGCCGCGTTCAGTGCCTCTTCGCTGCGGGCACCGGGGGCGTAGAGGGAGGACGGGTTCGCCCAGTGCTCCCCCATGGCCTTGTAGATGGCATCCGCCACCTCCGGGGCCACGATGGTGGTGGCGGCGTTGTCCAGATAATGCAATTCCGAATTTTGCAGCATAAAATTTGATTCCTGCCTTTTTCCGTTCCAGCCGGAGGCGGCTTTTTACCCGCATCCGACGTTTTTTCATAGTAAACCAGAATAAGTATAGCACAAACAGCCCCATAACGCAAAGTGTTTGCGCCGCCGCTTGCACCGGGGCGTGTCCTGCTGTATAATGAAGAAAAACGTTCCAGAAAGCAGGGTGTCTTATGGCCGATTATCAGGAATACCGCCGCCGCATTCTCCGCAAGCGTTGGCGCAGGATGTTTGCCGTGGCAGGGCTGTTGTTCCTGCTGGTGCTGCTCAGCGCCGTGGGGGTGCTGTGGAAGCGGCTCCACCGGGAACAGTCCCCCGCCGTGGTGCAGGGGCCGACCATCTTCCAGCAGGAATTGCAGGGCAGCGAGTGGAACACCATCAGCTACACGCCCGCCCGGCGGCTGAGCGTCCAGACCACAGAAACCGGCACGACCGCCATGGATTTCCGCCTCGCCGCGCTGGACGAGAGCCCCGCCGTGGACCGCAGCTATTTTTCCCAAGCCTGTTTCCTTGGCGACAGCCTGACGCAGGGCATGGAGATGTACAGCACCGGTCTGCCGGAGGCCTCCTACTGCGCCTATAAGGGCATCGGCCCCAGCGCCGTGGTCAACAGCACCACCTGCACCCGCCGGGACGGCACCAAGGAGGTGCCCATGGAGGCGCTGGCCGCCCAGCAGCCGAAGGTGCTCTACATCCTGCTGGGTACCAACGTCCTCAACCGGGACGACGATTATTCCAACTTCCTCACCTATTACCGCCTCATGCTGGATATGGTCACCCAGACGCTGCCCAACACCCAGATCTACGTTCAGTCCATCACGCCCGTCCGGCCGGATGTCCGCGCCACCCATCCCGGCCTGTACAAGGAGCGGCTGTGCGAGATCAACAACGAGCTGGCCGCCATCGCGCTGGAAAAGAACTGTGCCTTCCTCAATCTGTGGGAAGTCCTCGCCGACGAAAACGGTGACCTGAAAGCCGAGTACGCCCAGAAGGACGGCTACCACGTCAAGCCCGAAGGCTACACCGTCTGGGTCGATTACCTCCGCACCCATACCGTCACCACGACCACCGCCGCGGCGGCGTAAACTTACAGCAAAAAAATCCTCCCGGTCGTCTGATCGGGAGGATTTTTTTGTTATCGGAAACGCTCAGAACAGGCCGGTGATCTTGCCATCGGCATCGACGTCGATGTTGACGGCAGCGGGCTTTTTGGGCAGACCGGGCATGGTCATGATATTGCCGCAGATGACCACGATAAAACCGGCACCGGCGGCGAGGCGGACCTCGCGCACCTCCATGGTGAAGCCGGTGGGCGCGGCCAGCAGCTTTGCATTATCGCTGAAGCTGTACTGGGTCTTGGCGATGCAGACGGGCAGGTCGCCATAGCCCAGCTCGGTCAGCTCGGCCAGCGTCTTGCTGGCGGCGGCGCTGAAGTTCACATCGTCGGCGCGGTAGATCTTCTTGGCAATGGCCTTGACCTTGTCCTTCAGGGGCATGTCCAGCGGGTAAGTGAACTGGATGGGGCGGTCTTCCATGATCTCCAGCACCTTTTCAGCCAGTGCCTTGCCGCCCTCGCCGCCCTTGGCGAAGACTTCGCTCAGCACGCAGGGCACACCCTGCTCGGCGCAGACCTGCTCGACGTAGGCCTGTTCTTCGGGGGTGTCGGTGGGGAAAGCGTTGACGGCCACCACCACCGGCAGACCGAAGCTGTTTTTCAGGTTGTCGATGTGGCGGACGAGATTGGCCGCACCGGCCTTGACGGCTTCGAGGTTAGGCTGGTTCAGGTCGGCCTTGGCCACGCCGCCGTGGCTCTTGAGGGCGCGGACGGTGGCAACCAGCACACAGGCGCTGGGCGCGATGCCCGCATAGCGGCACTTGATGTCGAGGAATTTTTCCGCGCCGAGGTCGGCACCGAAGCCCGCCTCGGTGATGACGTAATCGGCCAGCGAGAGGCTGAGCTTGGTGGCCATGACGCTGTTGCAGCCGTGGGCGATGTTGGCGAAGGGGCCGCCGTGGATGATGGCGGGGTTGTTCTCCAGCGTCTGCACAAGGTTCGGGTCGAGTGCGTCCTTCAGCAGGGCGGTCATAGCACCGGCGGCACCGATCTCGCCCGCCGTGACGGGCTTGCCGTCGTAGGTGTAGGCACAGACGATCTTCGCCAGCCGCTCTTTCAAATCGGAGATGCTGGTGGCGAGGCAGAAGATGGCCATGACCTCGCTGGCAACGGTGATGTCAAAGCCGTCCTCGCGGGGGGTACCGTTGACCTTGCCGCCGAGGCCGTCCACGATGAAGCGGAGCTGGCGGTCGTTCATGTCCATGCAGCGCTTCCACGTGATGCGGCGGGGGTCGATGTTCAGGGGGTTGCCCTGCTGGATGCTGTTGTCGATCATGGCTGCCAGCAGGTTGTTGGCCGCGCCGATGGCGTGGAGGTCGCCGGTGAAGTGGAGGTTGATGTCTTCCATGGGCACCACCTGCGCGTAGCCGCCGCCGGCTGCGCCGCCCTTGACGCCGAACACGGGGCCGAGGGAGGGTTCGCGGAGGCAGAGCATGGTCTTTTTGCCCAGAGCGTTCATGGCGTCGGCCAGACCCACGCTGGTGGTGGTCTTGCCCTCGCCCGCCGGGGTGGGGCTGATGGCAGTCACAAGAATCATCTTGCCCTGCTTGGACGCCTTATGGATCAGGCGGTGGTTGATCTTGGCCTTGTAGCGGCCATAGGGGATCACGTCCTCGTCGGCGATGCCGAGGGATGCGGCGATCTCGGCAATGGGCTTCATTTTCGCTTCCTGTGCGATCTCGATATCAGACTTCATGGGAAACAACCTCCTTCAAACAAAAAAGGCAGCTTTGCGCAGCAGTTGCGCAAGGCTGCCCAGACGGTCGGCATTGACAAAACCAGCTTTTTGCCGCACTGTGGTGCTCCACAACGTTCCGTCAGCGGCAAAAACCTCTTATGAGCGAATGATAACACAACCTAACACCGTTTGTCAAGGAAAAATCTCCCGCGCCAAAAAAGTCCACTCGAAAGCTCCCCCTTTGGCTTGCACCACCCCCGGATGTGTGATATACTAAAGTGAATCTAAACGATAGGGAGGCTTTCACGATGCCATTTACACCCAAACTGACTTATAAAGGCAAGCCCCTCGTCCGCAAGGACAACGAGCTGTATTACGGCCGTATGACCGACCCTTATGTGCTGCGTATGCAGATCCTGAGCACCAAGTCCGTAGGCGGGGTCGAGGTGGCCGATAAGGTCCACCTGCAGGTGTTCTCCACCAACGACAGCCTTGCCCCCGAAGCCCGCGTGTTCCGACAGACCACCAAGAACGGCCTGTACAACGCACTGGATATCGGCAGCATCTGGCTCCAGAAAGCAAATGAGAACCGCTGATCTTACGCGGTGACGAAAAAAGGCCCTGCCTCCCACGGGAGACAGGGTCTTTTTGTATGCGCGATTACTCCTCGGTCACTTCAAAATCGAGGGGTTTGCCGCAGTTGGGGCAGGTGGGCTCACCGTCCAGCAGGTCGCCTTCCTCGAACACGGCCGTTGCGCCACAGGCGGGGCAGGTCACCTCGTACTGCACGGGGCCGTCGTCCTCTTCGGCTTCCTCATCAGCTTCCTCATCGTCGGCCAGCGCCACTTCAAATGCGACCTTGCAGCTGGGGCAGATGGCCTCCCCCTCGTCCAGATCGTCCTCGCTGACGTAAACGGTCTCGCCGCAGGCCGGGCAGGCGACCTCATAGTAAGGCTCGCTGGCAACATCGGCGTTGTCGTCCTCGTCTGCCTCTGCGTCATCGGCCTCGTCTTCGTCAGCCTCTTCGTCGTCCTCGTAGAGATCGGCCTCGAGGTCTTCCAGCTCCTCGCTCAGGTCGTTGATCTGGTCGTAAGCTTGGGTCACGTCCTCGTCAATGCCGTCGATGGCCTGTGCCATTTCGCACAGCAGCTCGCTCATGGCCTTGATGACTTTGCCTTCCTTGGTGGTCTCGTCAATGCCGAGGCCCTCCACCAAGCCCTTCAGGTATGCAGCCTTTTCTCTCATAAGAATGACCTCCTTCAATTACTCCTCCGGTCCACGGCTTGCGCCGTTTTCCGTTAGCAAAAAACCGGGCACACGGTTGCCCGCTGCCCGGTTTTGTCGGTAAAATTAGACGCGCTCCATATACTCGCCGGTGCGGGTATCGATGCGGATGTGGTCGCCCTCGTTGATGAACAGGGGCACACGGATCTCAGCACCGGTCTCGACGGTAGCGGGCTTCAGGGTGTTGGTGGCGGTGTTGCCCTTGACACCCGGCTCGGTCTGGGTGACTTCCAGCTCGATGAAGTTGGGGATCTCAACGCTGAACACCTTGCCCTTGTAGCTCAGCAGCTTGCACAGCTCGTTCTCCTTGCAGAACTTGAAGTTATCGGGCACATCGCTTGCGTTGACGGGGATGTCATCGTAAGTCTCATTGTCCATAAAGTGGTACAGATCGCCATCCTCATAGCTGTAGGTCACGTCCTTGCGCTCGATGAAAGCCTGAGGGAACTTTGCGGTCGGGTTGTAGCTGGTCTCAACCACAGAGCCGGTGATCACGTTCTTGGTCTTGGTGCGGACAAAGGCAGCGCCCTTGCCGGGCTTGACGTGCTGGAACTCAACGACCTGAAGAACCTGGCCGTCCTGCTCAAAGGTCACGCCGTTGCGAAACTCGCCTGCAGAAATCATAGGAATTCCTCCATTAGTAAAATCTCATTGATGCTTAACGCATATCTCTATTTATTTTACTCAATCCCACATGATTTGGCAAGGGGTTTGAGTAAAAAAAGTTTATAAAGACGAAAAAACCTCTCCGTCATCGCTTGCGCGATGCCACCTCCCCATAGAGCCGTTGCATCGTACAGGCATCCTCCGCCTGTGTCCCGGCGCTCTCGCAGATGATGACAGGCTCCAAGCCCTGTTCGGCCAGCAACTCCATCAGGGGCTGGGGTTCCGGGCCGAACTGGGTCTCGGCGAAGGTCCAATGGCGTTTTTCGCCGCCCGCCGAATACTCGATGCGGGAAAAGTGGACGTGGAACCGCTTGGCCCGTGCACCGCCGAGGGCAGCTTCGACCTTGTCAAGGATGGCGGCATAGTCGGCCTTGGATGCGATGCCGCCCAGCGTGCGGGCGTTCAGGTGGCCGAAATCGATGCAGGGCGTGATGCGTTCATCCACCTTGCAGAGCTCCAGCACCTCGTCCAGCGTGCCCAATTGGCCGATCTTGCCCATGGTCTCAGGGCAGAGGGTGATGTCCGAAAAGCCCGCCTCGTCCAGCGCGGTCTGGGCCCGGCGGAGGGTGTCCAGCGCCTTTTCGAGGGCGGCTTCCCGGCTCTGCTTGCCGCAGCTCCCGGAGTGGAAGATAACCCGTTGCCCGCCCAGCGCCCGGCAGACGGCAGCGCTTTGCAGCAGGTAATTCACACTGTTCAGCCGCTTGTCCTCTTCGAGGCTGGACATGGAAATATAATAGGGGGCATGGACGCTGAACAAGATGTCCTTCGGGGCGGCCAGTGCCGCCATCTTGGCCGCCTTGTCCAGCCCCAGCCGGACGCCGTGGCCGCACTGGTACTCGAAGGCGTTCAGCCCCATCTTGGCCGTGTACTCCGGGATGTCAAGGCTGGTTTTGCCGCCCTGCGCAGCGAAACTGTCGCTGGTGCCCGCCGTGCCGAACCGGATCTTCCACTCACTCACAGGGTCTTTCCTCCCCGGTCGTAATATTCCTGCCAGTGGCGCTTTTCCCACTTGCGCTTCAGGATGACCTGTGCGCCGAGGTCTGGCCCCCGTGGGATGACCATCAGGCCGGGGATGCCGTAGAGCGCCGCGGCCATCCGGTCGGCGTAGAGCTGGTCGCCCACCATGGCCATCTCCCGGCGGCGGACTCCCATCCGGCGGCGGGCCACCATCAGCGCAAAGGGCAGCGGCTTCGCCGAGCGGTAGAGGTACGCCAGCCCCAGCTTTTCGGCGAAGGGGCGCACCCGCTTTTCGGCACCGTTGGAAACAATGGTCAGCCCGATGCCCGCGCTTCGCATCTCAGCCAGCCACTGTGCCACCTCCTCCGGCAGCTCCTGACTGCGGTCTGCCGTCAGAGTGTTGTCGATGTCCAGCACCAGCGCCCGGATGCCCTTTGCCGCCAGCCACTCCGGCGTGATGTGGGTGACGTCTTGAAAGACGTATTCAGGGGTAATCAGCATTCATGATCCTCCTTCCTCGTAAGCTCTCCCTTTGGGAGAACTGGCAATACGAAGCATTGACTGAGAGGGCCTCGTAAATGAAAATAGGAGAGCCTGAAACTCTCAGGCTCTCCTACATCAGCGTTAGCAACACGTTTGAAATCTAAACAACCAGCGATTTCAAGCAGTTAATTACTTGAACTTACGCTTGCGGGCTGCTTCGGACTTCTTCTTGCGCTTAACAGACGGCTTCTCGTAAGCCTCGCGCTTACGGACCTCTGCGAGCACACCGCTGCGAGCAGTGCTCCGCTTGAAGCGACGCAGTGCGCTTTCCAGCGACTCGCCCTCTTTAACACGAATTTCCGACATCTTATTCCCTCCCTTGGACCGTGAGGCAGGAATTTCGTTGTTACATGGTAACTAACAGTAGACAGTATAGCGCATTTTCATGCGTTCGTCAACCTTTTTTTGAAAGTTTTTTCGAAAGAATTCACTGACCCTCTGCCGCAGAGCGTGGCTGAGAGAGCTTACCCCTTGGCCGCGAGGTTTACCAGACGGCCCTTGACATAGATCTCTTTCACGATGGTCTTGCCGGCCAGCACCTCGGCCACAGCGGGCTCAGCCTTGGCGGCGGCAATGGCATCCTCGCTGGTGATGTCGGCAGCGACCTTCAGGCGTGCCTTCACCTTGCCGTTGACCTGCACTGCGATCTCGACGGTGGCCTCGACGCACTTGGCTTCCTCGTACTGGGGCCAAGGATAGTAGGCCAGCTGCTCGTCGTGGCTGTGGCCCAGCTTCTCCCACAGCTCCTCGGTCATGTGGGGAGCAAACGGGTTCAGCAGCTGGATGACAGTCTCGTACTCGGCCTTCGTAGCGCCGCCGTTGTCGTACAGGGTGTTGACCAGCGTCATCAGCTGCGCGATGGCGGTGTTCATCTTCAGACCCTCGATGTCTGCGCCGACCTTCTTGATGGTCTGGTGCATCAGAGTCTCCACCTGCGGGCGGTAGCCTTCGCCGTCCACCAGCTTGTCGCTCAGGGTCCACACACGGTCAAGGAAGCGGTTGCAGCCCGCAATGGCGGAAGTCTGCCACGGAGCAGCCTGTTCGAAGTCGCCCATGAACATCTCGTACAGACGCATGGTGTCGGCACCGTACTGGTCCACCACCTCGTCCGGGTTGATGACATTGCCCAGAGACTTGGACATCTTGACGATGGGATGGCGGGCCATCTCACCGTACTTTTCTTCCAGAGCCTTTTCGGCGGCCTTCTGGCTGCCGTACTCCTTCAGCAGCTTGTCCTGCTCCTCTGCGGGCAGGTTGACGAAGCTGTGGGGGTTCAGGCCGAGGATCATGCCATGGGCAGTGCGCTTCTGGTAGGGTTCCGGAGAAGGGACCACACCGATGTCGTACAGGAACTTGTGCCAGAACCGACTGTACAGCAGGTGCAGAGTGGTGTGCTCCATGCCGCCGTTGTACCAATCCACCGGAGACCAGTATTCCAGCGCCTCCTTGGAAGCGATGGCGTCCTTGCAGTGGGGGTCCATATAGCGCAGGAAATACCAAGAGGAACCGGCCCACTGGGGCATGGTGTCGGTCTCGCGGGTAGCGGGGCCGCCGCAGCAGGGGCAGGTGGTCTTGACCCAGTCCTTGTGGCGGGCCAGCGGAGACTCGCCGTCGGGGCCCGGCTCAAAGTCGGTGATGTCCGGCAGGGTCAGGGGCAGACTGCTCTCCGGCAGGGGCTGCCAGCCGCACTTCTCGCACTTGACCATGGGGATGGGCTCGCCCCAGTAACGCTGGCGGCTGAACACCCAGTCGCGCAGCTTGTAGTTGACCTTATCCTTGCCCTTGCCGTTGCCTTCCAGCCACTCGATCATCTTTTTCTTGGCGTCGGTGACGGACAGGCCGTCGAGGAAGCCGGAGTTGACCAGCGTGCCGGTGGCAACGTCGGTGAAGGCAGCCTCGTCGAGGTTCGAAGGCGTAGTGCCCTTGACGACCTCGATGATGGGCAGACCGAACTTCTTGGCGAACTCCCAGTCGCGGGTGTCGTGGGCGGGCACGGCCATGATGGCGCCGGTGCCGTAGGTTGCCAGAACGTAGTCGGAGATGAAGATGGGGATCTCCTTGTCGTTGACCGGGTTGATGCCCATGACGCCTTCCAGCTTGACACCGGTCTTTTCCTTGTTCAGCTCGCTGCGCTCGAAGTCGCTCTTGCGGGCAGCCTCAGCCTGATAGGCCTTAACGGCATCCGCATTCTTGATGATGCCCTTTTCCAGCCACTCCTTGACCATGGCGTGCTCCGGGGAGACGACCATGTAGGTAGCGCCGAACAGGGTATCGCAGCGGGTGGTGTACACGGTCAGGGTGTCACCCGCGGTGGTGCCGAAGTTGACTTCCGCACCGTGGCTGCGGCCGATCCAGTTCTTCTGCTGGGTGGCGACGCGCTCGATGTAATCCAGACCGTCCAAGCCGTCGATGAGCTTGTCGGCATAGGCGGTGATCTTCAGCATCCACTGGCTCTTCACGCGGTGGACGACCTCGCTGCCGCAGCGCTCGCACACGCCGTTGACGACTTCCTCGTTGGCCAGCACGCACTTGCAGCCGGTGCACCAGTTGACGTTCATTTCCTTCTTGTAGGCCAGGCCCTTCTTGTACAGCTGCAGGAAGATCCACTGGGTCCACTTGTAGTACTCGGGATCGGTGGTGTTGATCTCACGATCCCAGTCAAAGGAGAAGCCCAGGGCCTTCAGCTGGCTGCGGAAGTGGTCCACGTTGTTCTTGGTGACGATGGCCGGGTGGATGTGGTTCTTCATGGCGAAGTTCTCGGTGGGCAGACCGAAGGCATCCCAGCCCATCGGGTAGAGCACGTTGTAGCCGTTCTGACGGCGCTTGCGGCTCACCACGTCCAGCGCGGTATAGCTGCGGGGGTGGCCCACATGCAGACCCGCGCCCGAAGGATACGGGAACTCCACGAGGGCATAGAACTTGGGCTTTTTGTGGTCGATCTCGGCATGGAAGGTCTTTTCGTCCTCCCACACCTTCTGCCACTTGGCCTCAACGGCCTTGTAATCATACTTCATTGTTTTCAGCTCCAGACTTTTCTCTTATGTCAAACGCCGCGCGCCGCCCCCGCAAGGGCGGACGCACAGCACCTCTAACCTTACAGACTATTATCCGGCGTCAGATACTCCGAGATGTCGATGGGCTCGCCGTCGGCCCACAGGTGCTCCAGATCGTAGTAGGTGCGGGTGTTGGGCACGAACACATGCACGATGACGTTCGAGTAGTCCAGCAGGACCCAGTTCTTCGAGTCGAAGCCCTCGGTGCTCAAAGGCTCGATGCCCTTCTGGGAAAGCTCGAACTCCACCTCGTCGGCCAGCGAACCCACCTGCGTGGTGGAGGTGCCGGACGCGATGACGAAGTAATCGGTCAGGACGGTCAGGCTCTCGACCTTGAGCACCCGGACGTCCTGTGCTTTTTTCTTATCAAGGATCTTCGCGATCTCAATGGCAAGCGCCTTGCTGTCGATGTTGTTCTCCATCTGAAATTCTCCTATCTTTGTTGGGTTACTGGCCGGCGGCCTGTCCGTCGGTGGTGGTGGCCCCTGCAACGTCGGTGTCGCCGCTGAGGATGGCGTCGTCCGACTCCTTATCGAGCTGGCCGACGAACTGGACGTTGGCGCTGGTGGATGCCGTGCCGTGGGGCCAATCGCTCGTCACAAGGTTCAGTTCCTCGGCGCTGACGGGGCCGGTATAATTGCGGAAATACGTGTTGAGCAGCTCTGCGATGGAACCGGCGTCCGGCACCACGCAGGAGTAGCCGTCAAAGCTGTCGGTCTTGCCGACATTGGGCACGCCCATGAACACCGGCGTCTGTGCCAGCATGATGTTGGCGCTGTCGATGCGGGTGAAGGAGACCAGCATCTTGGCGATGGTGGTCAGGTCCATGTCGGTGTGGATATAGTTGCGGAAGACCAGATCCAACTGGCTCAGCACATCGGTAATGCCCATGCTGCGCACCCGCTTGAACAGGCCCGCGTAGAAGTAGCGCTGCATGTTCAGGCGGTCGATGTCGGAGTTGGAATAGCCCTCGCCGTGGCGGCAGCGGACGAAGAACTCCGCCGAAGAGCCATCCAAGTTGCGGTAGCCCTGCTTCAGCGCGCTGCCCGCAAAGGACATGTCGTGGGGGATATAGACCTCGATGCCGCCGAAGTTATCCACCATTTCCACCAGCGCCTGCATGTCGATGGTCACATAGTAGTCGATGGGCAGCTTGTACTGGTCGTAGATGACCTCCGCCAGTGCGGCGATGTTGCCGTCGTTGGACAGGGCCACCGAGTTGATCTGGTAGTTCGAGACCGCGTAGGTCTTGCCGTTGGAGAGATTCACCTTCCGGCCCTTGGTGGCCACAAGGCTGTTGCGGGGGATCTGCAGCATCCGCAGTGCGCCGCCCTTGATGTCGAACTGGCAGTAGAGGATCATATCTGTCATGCCGTCGTTGGTGCCGTCCGAGGAGTAGGCGCGGCCCTCTTCATAGTCGATGCCGCAGACGAGGATGTTCACCACATCGCCCTTGTATTCCTCAAGGGTCTGGATCTCTTCCACCAGCGAGGCAGCATTTTCCTCCGGTTTGATGTTCTCCTCCACCTTGTTCACCATGCTGGCCGCGTAGATCACCACGCCTGAGATCACGGCCACCACCGCCAGTGTCACGGCCAGCGGGAGCCACATGGGGGTCTTCTTTCTCTTTTTGGCCTTGCTGCGGCGGCGGGGCGGCTCACTGGGGGCCGCGTGGGCACCGCCGCGGGGCGGGGTTCCATTGCCGCCGTTCCCGCCGTGGCTGGCCGGAGCCGCCGGGCGGGTGCGCTGCTCCACATGAGGCACAGACGGTTCTTCTTGGAAGAAATCCGGCTGCCCCTTCAGCGGGGCCTCGGTCGGCCGCTGTTCGGTAGGCCGGTTCAGGGAGCGTTGGGTGTTGATGCGGCGCGGGGCTTGACTCATTCCTAGATTTCCTCCAGCTTTTTCATTCGGGGTCGGTTTACATCCATGATACCCTTTAGTATAGCATCCTTCCCCACAATCTGCAATCGGTTTTCATTTCCGGCGGGCAGGACGAATTTTAAGGCTTTGCGGCGCGGGCCTCCACCTGCGCCTGAATGTCGTCGTAGGCTGCCTTTGACATGGGGTCCAGCGGCTTGTCCTGCGAGAGGACGAAATCGTTCGTCTGCTTCAGGGCCATCAGCATGGCAGCGTCGAGGTCCTTCCGCTCCAGCTTGCGCAGCTTGTTCACGCCCGGCCAGTCCCGCTCGGCGCTGGACATATCAGCCAGATAGAGGATCTTGTCCAGCTTGCTCATGCCCGGCTTGCCCGCCGTGTGGCACGCGATGGCGGAGAGGACGGCTTCATCCTCCACCCCCCACTCGGTGCGGGCGAGGATGGCGGCGCAGATGCCGTGCCACACCGGGGTGGGGCGCTCTTCCCCGCCCTCGGCGTACTCCGGGTGAGCCTTCATGATGGCCCGCATCTCGTCCTTGGAGATCTCTTTTGCAGCGTCGTGCAGCAGGGCAGCCAGCGCGGCCCTGTTCTCGTCGGCGTCGTGGCGCTTGGCCAGCTTGACGGCCATTCTTCTCACGTTCAGGGTGTGCTCGTAGCGCTTGTCACTCAAGCGGCTGCGCACAAGCTCCTTTGCCTGTTTCTGGTTCATGGTTGTTGTCTCCTTTGTTTTCCCGGTACAGCCCCTCGCGCTGGATGACACGGCGGACAAGGGGCGGGAGTTCGTTTTCGCATCGGTCCCCGGCGGCAAGGCGGGCGCGAAGGTCGCTGCTGGCCATGGGCAGCGCTTCCACGGGCGCGAACAGGATGCGCGCCCCGGCGGCGTCCAGCCGCTTTGCCTTTTCGTGCAGCACCGGGTCGTCCCCGATGTTCCGGCTGGTGACGACCAGATGAGCCAGCTTCAAAATATCCTGCCAGCGGTGCCAGCCGTCAAAGGTCAGCAGCATATCGCTGCCGATGGCCAGATACAGCGCCGCGCCCGGATACTCCGCCGCCAGCATTTCCAGCGTGAGAACGGTGTAGTTCCGCTGGCCGCGTTCGGCCTGTTCCACCTCCCAGCCGCTGACTTCCAGCGCCGGGACGGCCTGTTCTTCCGCCAGCGCGGAAAAGCAGCGGCACATCTCGATGCGGAGCGCACCGGAAGCGCAGGTGCCCCGCTTGAAGGGCGAGACCCCGGCGGGCATGACCACGACTTTGTCCGGCTTCACCCGCGCCGCAGCAGCCCGCAGATTGTTCATGTGGCCGTTGTGGGGCGGGTCGAAGCTGCCGCCGTACAGAAGGATCCTCACTTCAGCAGGTCAGCGTAGGCGCTGTCCTTTTTCTTCTGGAGGTAGAGCACGAACTTGGAGCCGATGACCTGCACGCAGTCGGCACCGGTGGCCTCTGCCAGCAGCACCGAGGCCTCGCGGGCGTTGTACATGCTGTTGTCCAGCACCTTGACCTTGATGAGTTCGCGGGCGTCGAGGCAGTCCTTCACGCCTTGGATCATGGTCTCGTCGATCTCCCCCTTGCCCACCTGAAAAACGGGGTCCATGGTGTTTGCCTTGCCGCGCAGGATCGCGCGCTGTTTGCTCGTCAGCATAGTTGTTTCTCCTTTTATTTCAAAAAATCCGGTAACTTCTTCTCCATTTTGGCCAGCGCGTTCCCGCGGTGGCTGATGGCGTCCTTTTCGTCGGGGGTCAGCTGGGCGTAGCTGCGGCCCTCGGTGTTGGGGCGCTTGCCTGTCTTGCCCACGCCGCATTCGTCGGGGATGAACAGCGGGTCGTAGCCAAAGCCGTAGTCTCCCGCCAGCCGCTCAAAGGCGACGCGGCCGGGGCACTCGCCCACACAGGTCAGATGCCGGCCTTCCGGCAGGATGAAGCAGACCGCCGCCACAAACTTCGCGCCGCGCTGCCCCGCCGGGACGTCCTTCATCTTCTCCAAGAGTTTGTCGTTGTTGGCCTCGTCGTCGCCGTGGTGGCCGCAGTAGCGGGCACTGTAGACGCCGGGGGCACCGTCCAGCGCGTCCACGCACAGGCCGGAATCGTCGGCGATGGTGGGCAGCCCGCTGGCCTTGCAGATGGTCTCGGCCTTGATGAGGGCGTTTTCTTCAAAGGTGGTGCCGGTCTCCTCCGGCTCGATGGTGATGCCAAGCTCCTTCTGGCTGACGACCTCGTGGCCCTGTGCCTCAAGGATGCGCCGCAGCTCGCGGAGCTTTCCGGCGTTGCCGGTGGCTGCGCAGATCTTCATGTGGTTGCTCCCTTTCTATGTTTCCAACTGCTTGACCTTGGCTGCAGAGCGAAGCATTTTCCCTGAGAAGAAAAACCTGCCCGATCTGCCAAGGGCTCCCCTAGCAGGGGAGCTGGCGCAAAGCGCCTGAGAGGTTCAGTGCTTCCATCCCGTGCGGGGGATCAGCTCTTCCACAAAGCCCTCCGGGGTAAAGGGGATCAGGTCGTCGATGCCCTCACCCACGCCGATGAACCGCACCGGCAGCCCCAGCCGCTGCTTGACCGCCACGACGCAGCCGCCCTTGGCGGTGCCGTCGAGCTTGGTCAGGATGATGCCAGTGGCATTGGCGGCCTTGCAGAACTCCTTGGCCTGACTGATGGCGTTCTGGCCCGTGATGGCGTCCAGCACCAGCAGCGTCTCCAAACTCGCCTCCGGGGACGCCTTTTTGACGCTGCGGCTGATCTTGGCCAGCTCGCCCATCAGGTTCGCCTTGTTGTGGAGGCGGCCCGCCGTGTCGGCGATGACCATATCGTAGCCGCGAGCCGTGGCAGACTTGACCGTGTCGAAGATGACAGCGGCAGGGTCTGCGCCCTCTCCGGCCTTGACCAGCGGCACACCTGCCCGGTCGGCCCAGATCTCCAGCTGCTCGCTGGCGGCGGCGCGGAAGGTATCGCCCGCTGCCAGCATGACGCGGCGGCCCTGCCGGGTGTAGTAATCGGCCAGCTTCGCGATGCTGGTGGTCTTGCCCACGCCGTTGACGCCGATGACGAGGATGACGGCGGGGTGGCCGTCCAGCGCCATCTCGGCTTCGGGGCGCATCTCGTCGGCGATCAGCTCCCGCAGCTGGTCGGCCGCTTCTTCGCCGGTCTTCAGGCCCTTCTCCTTCACGCGGTCCCGCAGCTTGTCCACCAGTTTGATGGCCACTTCGCCGCCCACGTCCGCCAGAATGAGCTGCTCTTCCAGTTCATCGTAGAGGTCGTCGTCGATCTTGCTGCCGGTCAGCGTATTGAGGATGTTGCCCCAAAAGCCCGTGCGGGTCTTTTCGAGGCCGTCCTTCATCTTGTCTTTTTCTTTTTTACCAAATCCAAAAAGTCCCATGTCGTGTATGGCCTTTCTTTTTACTTGTTCGCATCCTTGCCCTCTCCGTCAACGCCTTACGGCGTCGCCAGCCTTTTCGCTGAAAGCTCTCCCTTCGGGAGAGCTGGCGCGAAGCGATGACGGAGAGGTTTCCTCCATTATACCTACGAAACCAGCGTCGCGTCAACCTGTTCAAGGTCGAGCTTCAAAAGTTTTGACACGCCGTCCTCCTGCATGGTCACGCCGTAGAGGACATTGGCGGCCTCCATGGTGCCGCGGCGGTGGGTGATGACGATGAACTGGGTCTTGTCGCTCACCCGGCGCAGATACTGCGCGAACCGGCTGACATTGGCATCGTCCAGCGCGGCTTCGATCTCGTCGAGGATGCAGAAGGGTGCCGGGTTGACGGCGAGGATGGCGAAGTAGATGCTGATGGCCACCAGCGCCTGTTCACCGCCCGAAAGGGCTTCCAGATTCTTGATGACCTTGCCCGGCGGCGCGACCCGGATGCCGATGCCGCAGCCCAGCACATCGGTCTCGTCCTCCAGCACAAGGCTGGCCTCGCCGCCGCCGAACAGCTCGGCGAAGATGCGGCCGAAGTTCTCGTTGATGGCGCGGAAGCTGTCGGTAAAAATCTCCCGCATCTGGGCGGAGAGGTTCGCGATCATCCGGCCCAGCTCGTTTTTGCTGCCCTCCACGTCTTCCACCTGCACCCGGAGCGCATCGTACCGGGCCTTGACCTCGGCGTACTCCTCGATGGCGCTGACGTTCACGTTGCCGAGGGCGCGGATCTTATTCCGCACCTCGACCACCTGCGCCCGCAGCGCAGGGAGGCTGTCGAACTCCACACAGACTTCTTCCGCCTGTGAAACGGTGAGCTGGTATTCATCCCAGAGCTTTGCGGCGGTGGCATCGTACTCGCTTTCGGCTGCGGCTTTCCGCTCGGCAAGGCGGGCCATCTCCCGGCCCATCTCCTCGCGGTCATCCGCCGCCGTGCGGGCCTTGGCCAGCGCCTCGGTCTCGTTTTTCTGGTGGAGCAGCCGTTCCTCGGTGGCCTTGCGGATGGCGGCTTCCTTCTCCGCGATCTTCCCGGTGCTCTCGCTCTTCGCCTTGCGGATGGCCTCGATCTCGGCGCGGCAGCTTTCGCTGCGGGCGGCGAGGGCGGAAAGGCTCTCTTCCAGCGAAGCGCGGCGGGCGGCAGCATCTTTCGTGCGCTGTTCCAGCGCGGCGATCTGCGCCTCGGCCAGCTCCGCGTCCTTCTGGCGGGTCAATTGCTCCAACCGCTTGGCGCTCAACTGATCCGATAGCTCCCGCTGGCGGGCGAGGAAGGCATCGTCCCCCTCGGCCAGCCGGTTCAGCTCCTCGGACTTTGCGGCGATCTGCGCTTCCAGCTCTGCCTCCTGTGCGGCGGCATCTGCCGCCTTGGTGCGGCTGTCGGCGAGCTGGGCGTTCAGCGTCTCGATCTCCGCTTCCCGCGCGGTGAGGGCAGTCTCGGCCTGTTCCACCGCCGCTTCCAGCCGCTTCTGCTCTGCTTCGGCGCGGACGCGGTCGTTGGCTGCGGTGATCTGCTCACTGCTTGCGGCGGTCAGTTCAGCGGAAACGGCGTCCAGTTGCGCCTTGCACTGGTCGGTCTTTTCCTGCGCCGCAAGGCAGTCCTTCTGGAGCCGCGCGGCCTTCCGCCGCAGCTCTTCCAGCTCCTGCTTGCGGGTGAACAGCCCCGCCGAGCGCTGGACGCTGCCACCCGTGAAGCTGCCGCCCGCGTTGATGACCTGACCATCCAGCGTAACGACCTTGTTGTGGTAGCCGAGGTCCCGCGCCGCGCGGGAGGCCTCGTTGATGTCGTCCACCACGACGATCCGGCCCAGCAGGTTCGAGACGATGTTCCCATAGCGGGCATCGGCCTTGACAAGGCTGGACGCCAGCTTTGCCGAACCGGTCAGCCGCCCCCGGAACACACCGGGCTGGACTGTATCCAGCGGCAGGAAGGTGGCCCGGCCCGCGTTCTCACTGCGGAGCAGGGCGATGCCCGCCTTGGCGGCGGCTTCGTTCTCGACCACGATGTTCTGCAAAGCGCCGCCCAGCGCCGTCTCGATGGCCACTTCCCGGCCCGGCTCCACTTCCAGAATGGAGGACACCGGCCCGATGATCCCCCGCAGCCGCCGGGCCGAAGCGGCCCGCATCACGGTCTTGACGGAGTTCTGGTAGCCGTCCATATTCTTTTCCAGCTCCCGCAGAACGGAAAGCCGCTGCCGGGCCGCATCCAGCTCCCGGCTGAGCTTCTGCTCGGCTTCGTCGGCCTCGTCCAGCGCAGCGCGGCGGTTCTTCTGCTTCAGCTCCAACCCCGCCCGGATATTCGCCAGCTGCTTTTCGTTCTCGGCCAGCATCCCGCGGTATTTCACGGTGTCCTCTAAGTCCTGCTTGGCGTCGTCCCGCTGGACGGCCAGCGCCTCGGCGGCTTCTTCCAACGCGGGAAGGCGGCTCTTCGCCGTCTCGGCGGCGGCTTCGGCAGCGGCTTTTGCCACCTGTGCCTCGGTATGCCGGGCGCTCAGGGCCGTGACCTCGGTGCGCAGTGTGTCCCGCCGGGCCCCGCTGCGGTCGCTGTCGTGGGTCAATTGATCCAGCGCCGCGTTCAGCGCCGCCAGCTCTTCGGCCAGCTTCTGCCCGGCGGCTTCCATGGAGGCAGCCACGGCGCGGTGGCGCTCCAAGGCTGCTTCGGCCTCGGTGCTGTCCTGCTGCCCGGCGGCGATCTCCGCCCGCAGCCCGGCGGCGCTTTCCTCGTTGCGGGCAATGTCGTTTTCCAGCACGGCGATCCGGCTCTCGCTGCCGCTGATCTGCTCAGTGATGCTGCGGATATCCCCATTCAGGCGTTCGACCGCAATGGTCAACTGCTGTGCCTGCATCCGGATCTCCTCAGCCTCCCTCTCGGCGGCTTTTGCGGCCCGGTCGAACCGCTCGTAATCGGCCTCAGCCGTCTCATAATCCCGCACTTGACGGCGGACGGCTTCCTTGGCCCGGTGGACGCCGTCGGTCCAGAGGGTAACTTCCAGCGTCTTGCGCTCGTCCCGCAAAGCAAGGAACTTCTGGGCCTTGGCGCTCTCTTTTTCCAGCGGGCCGACGCGGGCTTCCAGTTCGCCGAGGATGTCCCGCAGCCGCTCCAGATTCTCCGCCGCAGCGGCCAAGCGCCGTTCGGCCTCGTTTTTGCGGTAGCGGTACTTGGCGATGCCGCAGGCTTCCTCAAAAATTTCCCGGCGCTCGGTGCTCTTGGCCGCCACGATCTCCGCAATGCGGCCCTGCCCGATGACGGAATAGCCGTCGCGGCCGATGCCGGTATCCAGCAGCAGTTCGTAAACATCCTTCAGGCGGCAGACTTGGCCGTTGATGCTGTACTCGCTCTCGCCGGAGCGGTAGTATTTGCGGCCGATCACGGCCTCGTCGGCGTCCAGATCAAGGGTATGGGCGCTGTTGTCCAGCGTCAGGCGCACCTGTGCAAAGCCCATGGCTCCCCGGCGGCGGGTGCCGCCGAAGATGACGTCTTCCATCTTCCCGGCAGCACGCAATTGGCGGGCGCTGGTCTCGCCCAGCACCCACCGCACCGCGTCCGACAGGTTCGACTTGCCGGAACCGTTGGGCCCGACCACGCCGGTCACGCCCTCGTCAAAGGTGATCTTGACTTTGTCCGGGAAGCTCTTGAACCCCTGAATTTCCAGTTCCTTGAATACCATCCGCTTACTTTTCCTTCAAAACGCCCAGCAGTTTGAGCGCCTCGCGGGCAGCGTGCTGCTCCGCCATCTTTTTGCTGCGGCCCTCGCCGCGGGCGACTTTGTCCGAGTTGAACCGCACGGCCACCACGAAATGCTTGTCGTGGTCCGGGCCGGACTCCTGCTCGACCACATAGCTGAGCTTTTCCTCCGGGTTCTGCTGGACGATCTCCTGCAGCCGGGTCTTGTAGTCGGCCTCGGCGTGCTTGCCCTCGGTGATGAAGGGCAGGATGAAATCCTTTGCGATCTCCATGCCGCCGTCCAGATACAGCGCCGCGATGACGGCCTCAAACGCATCGGAAACGACGCTGGGGCGGGTGCGGCCACCGCAGCGCTCCTCGCCGCGGCCAAGGCGCAGGTACTCGCCGAGGTTGATCTCCTGCGCGAACTGGAACAGCGCCCCCTCGCTGACGAGGCTGGACCGGATGCGGGTCAGATCGCCCTCCGGCCGGTCGGCGTAGGCGTGGAACAGATAGTCTGCCGACACGATCTGCAGCACGCTGTCGCCCAGAAACTCCAGCCGCTCGTTGTGCTGCACCGGGGTGCGGCTCTCGTTGGCGTAGCTGGTGTGGGTCAGGGCCGTTTCCAGCAGCTTCGGGTTCTTGAATTGATAGCCAATGATCGTTTCGAGTTGATGACTCATAGATATTTTATCTCCCTTATGTGATTGCTCTGATGCGGTGTTTTGGTTGGAATGCGCATCGCAATTTCAGGACTCAAAACCGTTCTTATTCTGTCGGCGCGTTCAGGTCGTCCAATGCAGCCTGCATGGTGCCGCACAGGTCATTCTCCACACAGATCTTTGCCTGCCGGATGGCGTTCTTGATGCCCTTGGCCTTGGACGAGCCGTGGGCCTTGATGACCGGCTGCTTTGCGCCGAGGAAGGGTGCGCCGCCGTATTCCTCGCTGTCCATCTGGTGCTTGAGGTCGGACACGCCGCTCTTGAGCAGCAGATAGGCCACCTTGCCGCCGAGGTTCTTGAGGAACATCTCTTTCAGCATCCCCAGCAGCATCTTGGCCACGCCCTCGGTCAGCTTGAGGATCACGTTGCCCGTGAAGCCGTCGCAGACCACCACATCCACCTCGCCGTTGGGCACGTCGCGGGGTTCGATGTTGCCCACAAAGCGGATGCCGGGGGTGGTCTTGAGCAGCTGGTGGGCCTCCCTCAGCACCGGGGTGCCCTTCGACTCCTCCGCGCCGTTGTTCGCCAGCGCGACGCTGGGCGAAGTGCGGCCCTCGACCTTATTCACATAGCAGCTTCCCATGACGGCGAATGCCGCCAGCATTTCGGGGCGGCACTCCACGTTGGCGCCGCAGTCCAGCAGCAGATAGGCCTGTTTCTTTGCGGGCACCATGGTGGCCAGCGCCGGGCGCTTGACGCCCCGCAGGGTGCGCACGATGAGGCTGGCACCCACATGGAGGGCACCGGTGCTGCCGGCAGAAACAAAAGCGTCGCCCTTGCCCTCTTTCAGCATGTTCAGGCCCACGACGATGGAGGAATCCTTCTTGCTGCGGATGGCCCTAGCGGGCTCGTCGCACATGTCGATGGTCTCGGTGCAGTTCACCAGCTCGATGCCCTCCAGCGGGATGTTGTGCTCGGCGGCGGTCTTGCGCACCAGCTCCTCATTGCCCACGCCGATGAGCGAAACGCCGTACTCCTTCACGGCTGCGGCTGCGCCTTCCAGCACAGCCAGAGGGGCGTTGTCGCCGCCCATCATGTCAACGATGATCTTCATAATTTGAGCTCCCTTCTCTTGTCCTTTTTACTCCCTCCGTCATCGCTTCGCGATGCCACTGTCCCCTTCTGGCACTAGCGTGCCACCTCCCCCGGCCGGGGGAGTCTTTCTCTGTGAGGGAGGCTTTTGGCCCCCTCCCAGAGGGGGCTGGCACGGCAACGCCGTGACTGGGGGAGTTTTTCCTTTTACAGGGAAGTGCTGTCCAGCCACTGCTGGAAGCTGGCCACGGCCCGTTCGGCCACGGCCATGTACCGCAGACGCTTGTCTCGCGGGCGGGTCTCGACCGGCAGCGGGGGCAGGATGCCCATATTCGCGCCCATGGGCTGAAAATGCTTGTTCTCGGTGGTCAGATACTGGATCAGCGCCCCGCACATGGTATCCACCGGGGGTGGGGGCAGCTGCCTGCCGGTCAGGCGGGCGTAGATGCTCCGCGCGGCCAGCAGACCGCACGCGGCGCTCTCCATGTAGCCCTCAAAGCCGGTGATCTGGCCCGCAAAGAAGACGTTGGGGTGTTCGTTCAGGAAAAGCCCGGCGTTCAGCACGCGGGGCGCATCCAAGAAGGTGTTGCGGTGCATGACGCCGTAGCGCACGAACTCGGCGTTTTCAAGGCCGGGGATCATGCTGAAAACCCGCTTCTGCTCGCCCCACTTGAGGTTCGTCTGGAAGCCGACGATGTTGTAGAGCGTCCGCTCCTTGTTCTCGGCCCGGAGCTGGACGTTTGCCCACGGGCGGTGGCCGGTGTTGGGGTCCACCAGCCCCACCGGGCGCAGCGGGCCGAAGCGCATGGTGTCGGCTCCGCGGGCTGCCATGATCTCGATGGGCATACAGCCCTCGTAGACGGTGACGGTATCGGCTTTTTTGCCGTGGGCGTCCGGGTCGGGCTGGGCTCCCCGCTCGGCCCCGGCGTCGAACTCGTGGAGGGGGGCACGCTCGGCAGCGGCCAGCGCGGCGTGGAAGGCCTCATACTCTGCCTTATTGAAGGGGCAGTTCAGGTAATCGGCTTCGCCCCGGTCGTAGCGGGAGGCGGCAAACACCTTGTTGTAGTCGAGGCTTTCGGCGGTGACGATGGGGGCGACGGCATCGTAGAAATGCAGCCGCTCGTCGCCGGTCAGGCGGCCGATCTCGTCGGCCAGCGCACCGTCGGTCAGCGGGCCGGTGGCCACAAGGATGGGGGCGCTTTCGTCGATCTGCTCCACCCGCTCCCGCTTGACGGTGATGTTCGGGCACTGCTCCACCCGGCGGGTGACGGCGGCGCTGAAGGCATCACGGTCCACGGCCAGCGCACCGCCGGCGGCCACGCGGGCCTCCTCGGCGGCGGGCAGGAGCTGGCTGCCCATCCGGCGCATCTCCTCTTTGAGCAGACCGGACGCGGAATCCAGCCGTTCGGCTTTCAGGCTGTTGGAGCAGATCAGCTCCGCAAAGCCCTCGCTCTTATGGGCCGGGGAAAAATGGGTAGGCTTCTGCTCGTAGAGTGTGACCTCCACGCCCTTGCCCGCCAGCCACAGCGCCGCCTCGCAGCCCGCAAGGCCGGCACCCAATACAGTTACTTTATAACGCATAGCTTCTATCTTTATCCTTTAGCATCCTCGCCCTCTCAGGCCGCTTCGCGTCCAGCTCCCCCAAAGGGGGAGCTTCTGCAGCATCCCGGTCAGCATCTGCTATCCGTCAGCCGCCATGACCTCTCCCTCTGGGAGAGGTGGCATCGCGCGAGCGATGACGGAGAGGGCAAGCCGCCTTTCCTTAATCCTTCTTCGGTACCGGCATTTCGAACCCGCAGCCCTCTTTTGCGCAGTAGAGCTTCGAGCCCTTGCGGAACAGGGTAGAGCCGCACTTCTCGCACTTGATCGGCACGGGAGTGTCCCACGTCATGAAATCGCAGTCGGGGTAGCGCTCGCAGCCGTAGTAGATGCGGCCCTTGGCGCTCTTGCGCTCCAGCATACGGCCCTTGCCGCACTTGGGGCAGATGCCGCCGGTGTCCTTGACGAGACGCTTAGTGCCCCGGCACTCCGGGAAGCCGCTGCACGCCAAGAACTTGCCGTACTTGCCCACCTTGATGACCATGGGGCGGCCGCACAGGTCGCAGACCTCGCTGGACGGCTCGTCCGGCACCTTGACCTTCTTGCCCTCCATGTTCTTTTCGGCCTGTTCCAAGCTGGCGGCGAAGCCCTGATAGAAGTCGTCCACGGTCTTGTGCCAGTCGGCCTTGCCGCTCTCGACCTTATCGAGGTTCTTTTCCATCTCGGCGGAGAAGTCCACATCCACGATGTGCGGGAACTGCTCCAGCATCAGGCCATCCACGGCCCGGCCCAGCAGGGTGGGCTTGAGCTTTTTCTGATCCCGCTCCACATAGCCGCGGTCGATGATGGTGGTGATGATGGGCGCATAGGTGGAGGGGCGGCCGATGCCGTTCTCTTCCAGCGCCTTGATGAGGGTGGCTTCGGTGTAGCGGGCGGGGGGCTGGGTGAATTTCTGCTCGCTCTTCAGCTCCCGCAGCTTGAGCACCTGCCCCTGTTCCAGCGGGGGCAGACTGGTCTCCTTCTTTTCCTTTTCGTCGGTGGCTTCCTCGTACAGGGCGGTGAAGCCGTCGAAGGTCACGGTGTAGCCGCTGGCCTTGAAGCGGTAGCCGCCCGCGTAAACGGTCACGGAGACGGTATCCTGCTGGCAGTCGGCCATCTGGCTGGCCATGAAGCGGCTCCAGATCATCCGGTAGAGCTTGGCGGTGTCGCCGCTGATGCTCTTGTCCACCTCGTCCGGCGTCAGGGAGGGCACCGAGGGGCGGATGGCCTCATGGGCGTCCTGCGCAGCCGTGGCGCTCTTGGTCTTCCACGTCCGCTTATAGGGGCAGATATACTGTTCGCCGTAGGCCCCGGCAATATACTCCTTGGCCGCCGCCACGGCTTCGTCCGAGATGCGGAGGCTGTCGGTACGCATGTAGGTGATCAGACCCATGGTGCCGTGGCCCGCGATGTCCACGCCTTCGTACAGGGTCTGGGCGGCCCGCATGGTGCGGGTGGCCGTAAAGCCCAGCCGACGGGACGCTTCCTGCTGCAAGGTACTGGTGATGAAGGCCGGGGTGGGCTGCTTGGCGCGCTTGCCCTTTTTCAGCTCCCCGACGGTGTACTCGGCCCCTTCCAGCCCCTGTTCGATGGCGCGGGCCTCGGCCTCGGTGCGGGGCAGCAGCTTCTTGCCCTTGTCGTCGGAGGCCAGCCGGGCCGTGAAGCTCTTGTGCCCCACGCCGAGGGTGGCGTCCACATTCCAGTATTCTTCGGGCTTGAAGCTCTCGATCTCCTTTTCGCGGTCGTCGATGAGGCGGACGGCCACGCTCTGCACGCGGCCCGCCGACAGGCCCCGGCGGACTTTGCGCCACAGGAAGGGGCTGAGCTTGTAGCCCACCAGACGGTCCAGCACGCGGCGGGCCTGCTGGGCGTTGAACAGGTCTTCGTCGATGGCGCGGGGATGGGCCATGCCCTCCTGCACGCCCTTTTTGGTGATCTCGTCAAAGGTCACGCGGTTGGGTTCGTGGGGGTCCAGCCCCAGAATGTTGGCCAGATGCCAGCTGATCGCCTCGCCTTCGCGGTCCGGGTCGGTGGCGAGAAGGACGCCGTCGGAGTGCTTGGCCTTGCTCTTGAGCTCCTTGATGAGCTTTTCCTTGCCCTTGATGCTGATGTACTGGGGCGTGTAGTCGTGTTCGACATCAATGCCCAGCTGGGAGGCGGGCAGGTCGCGGATGTGGCCCATGCTGGCCGTGACCTCGTAGTCCTTGCCCAGATATTTGCCGATGGTTTTCGCCTTTGCGGGCGACTCCACGATCACGAGTTTTGACATAGTAGTTCTCCCTTTATATGAAGAGGTTGTCCCTCAAAGTTCAGTGTTTGCGCGGTCAGCGCAGAATATACCTCTTGCCCGGCAGACAGGTCACGCGGCCCGTCAGCTCCAGCTTCATCAGGGTGCCCAGCAAAAGAGCCGTGGGCAGCCCGCTCTGCTGGCCGATCTCCTCCACGCCTTTCGCCTTGGCCCCGATGCACGCCAGCACCCTCCGCTCGGTGTCGCTCAGCGCAGCCGGGGCGGGCCGGGGGGCCGCCCCGGCCTGTGCGGGGGCAGCGTCCAGCCGCAGGGTGGAAAACAGATCTTCCGCCTTGCAGACCGCCTTGGCGCGGCCCTCCCGCAGCAGCCCGTTCGTCCCGGCAGAATTGGGGGAGTAAATGCTCCCCGGCACCGCGAACACGGGCTTGCCATACCGCTCGGCATGGGCCACAGTGGACATGGTGCCGCTTTTTTCCTGCGCTTCCACCACCACCAGCGCCATGGAGAGCGCCGCGATGAGCCGGTTGCGCTGCAAAAAGCCCACCCGGCCGATGGCCATGCTTTCGGGCGGGTACTCGCTGATGACGCAGCCGTTGGCCTCGATCTGCCGCCGCAGTTCCCGGTTCGTTGCCGGGTAGGTCTTGTCGATGGGCACGCCCAGCACCCCGATGGTGGGGCAGTGCTCCTGCACAGCGGCGCGGTGCCCGGCGCTGTCAAGGCCGTCCGCCAAACCGCTGACGACGATGGCCCCGGCCCGCGCAAGGCCGCAGCCGATGTCCTCTGCCGCCCGCAGACCGTATTCGGTCGGCTTGCGGCTGCCCACCATCCCCACGGCGGCAGGTTCGTTCAGCCAGACCGGGTCCCCGGTGCAGTAGAGCACCAGCGGCATATCCGGGATGCGGGTCAGCGCCAGCGGGTAGTCCGGGTCGTCGTAGGTCAGGATGCGGATGCGCCGCGCTTCGCACCGCCGCACAAAGGCGCGGTAATGCTCCGGCGTGTTGTCGGGCTGGACAGCCCGCAGGGCCGCCGGTGCTCCAGCGGCGCGGCGGAAGGCTTCGCTCCCCCGCTGTTCCCACGCTTCCTGCGCGCCGCCAAAAGCGTCGAGGACGCTGCCGTTCCGGCTGCTGCCCACGCCCAGCGTGCCCGCCAGCCAGAGCCAGCACAGCAGCGGGTCGGGGGCCGGTTCCGGCGGGAAGAAGCTGGTCTGGCCCCACGCGGGGTCCGGGCCGGTCACAAGCTCTCCTCCCGGAAATGCCACAGCAGGATGCTGCCCGCGATGCCCGCATTCAGGCTCTCGACCCGGTCCGTCATAGGGATGCGGACGGTGCCATTGCACGCGGCAATGGTCTCGTCGGTCAGGCCCTGCCCCTCGCTGCCGATGACGACACAGATACCGCCGGGGCAGCTGGACGCCGCCGCGCTCAGCGGCTGGGAACGGTAGAGCGCCGCCGCAAGGCAGGTGATGCCCTGTTCCCGCAGCGATGCGATGGCGGCGGGCATGGCCCCGGCCTCAATGACCGGCACCCGCACCGCCGCGCCCATGGAGGCCCGCAGGGTCTTGGGGGCGAAGGGGGAGGCGCACCCGTCGCTGAGGATCACGGCGTCAAAGCCGAAAGCCGCCGCCGAACGCAGCAGAGTGCCCACATTGCCGGGGTCCTGCACCCGTTCCAGTGCCAGATACCGCCCGCCGGTGTGCACTTCCTCTAAGGTATGCACAGGCGTGCGGAAGACGCCGAACACCCCCTGATGGGTGCCCACGTCGGCGAGCTTATCCGCCACGTGATCTTCCACCAGAAAATGCTCGCCGGGCAGTTCCAGAATTTCCGGGCACTTTTCGGCGGCAGAGGCCGTATAAAACAGCGTTTCCAGCTCGGCCCCGCGGCAAAGCTCCGGGCAGAGCTTCCGCCCCTCGGCCAGAAAGCGGCCCTCGCTGCGGCGGAACGCCGCACTGGAGGACAGGCGGCAGGCATATTTGATCTTTGCGTTTTCGCGGCTGGTGATTTTTTCGTCCATGCTGGCTCCTCCGGCATCCCAATACATACAAAAAGGACGCCCGCGTATTTTTACGCGCGGGCGTCTTAGTCAAGCTCTATTAGGCGTTCTTGACGGTCTCGACCAGAGCTGCGAAGCTCTGAGGATCGTTGATGGCCATCTCGCTGAGCATCTTGCGGTTCAGCTCGATGCCAGCCTTCTTCAGGCCAGCCATGAAGGAGGAGTAGTTCATGCCCAGAGGACGAACTGCATTGTTGATGCGGGTGATCCACAGGTTGCGGAACTGACGCTTCTTCATGCGGCGGCCAGCCAGAGCGTAGTTGCCGCTCTTCATGACCTGCTGCTTGGCCATCTTAAAGTGCTTGCTCTTGCAGCCATAGAAGCCCTTGGCCAGCTTCAGCATCTTCTTACGACGTTTGTGAGTCATGGTTGCGCCCTTGATACGTGCCATTTTTTATATCTCCTTTAGTTGTCTCAATAGAATGTGTTTGCCTGCGGCTCGCTCTTAGGCGTAGGGCAGCATGCTCTTGATGGTAGCTGCGTTGGTCTTATCAACGTAGCTGGGCTGACGATAACCACGGGTCAGCTTGGTGGTCTTCTTGGTCAGGATGTGGCTGCGGAATGCGTGGCCGCGCTTGATCTTGCCGTTCTTGGTCAGCTTAAAGCGCTTCTTAGCGCCGGAGTGCGTCTTCAGTTTCATCTTAGCCATTTTAGTTTCCTCCTAAAATTAGTCCTTATTGGGTTTCGGGATCAGCAGAATGGACATCGTGCGGCCCTCAAGCACCGGCGGCTTATCCATGCTTGCCTGAGGCAGAGTCTCGGCGAAGCGTTTCAGCACGTCAGCACCCAGAGCGCTGTGCGCCATCTCACGGCCGCGGAAGCGGATCGAAGCCTTAACCTTGTGGCCGGCTGCCAAGAACTTGGCGGTCTGGTTCACTTTGGTATTGAAGTCGTTGGTGTCAATGTTGAGAGAAAGGCGGGTCTCCTTGACTTCGACCACTTTCTGATTCTTCTTGGCTTCCTTCTCCTTCTTCTGCTGTTCAAAACGGTATTTGCCGTAGTCCAGCACCTTGCACACAGGCGGAACAGCCTGCGGTGCGATCTTGACCAGATCGAGGCCGGCCTCCTCAGCAGCACGCATTGCCACCTGAATGGTAACAACGCCCTTCTGCTCGCCGTCTGCTCCGATCAGGCGAACTTCACGATCACGGATCTGACCGTTGATCTCCAGTTCCTTCGACTTTCCAGCGGTAGCGATAATGAATGCACCTCCAAACAATAATCCATAGTGTTGCAATATTTGGCATAGAAAACGCGGCCGCCCATTTTCAGGACAGCCGCGCGAAATTCACTCAAAAGCGCAATTTGTTCAAAAACAAATTGGTTTGCAGTATAGCCCGGAGGATTCTGACCCCACAAGGCGAGCGCGGCTAGGCCGTAGCTGCTTTCTTTACCCAGACAGTTTACCACACCCCGCAATGCCTGTCAAGCACTTTTATGCGGTTTTGAAGAAAAATATTACGAGCCACCGGGATCGTTCCCTCCGCCGTCCTCGCCCTCTCCCCACCGCAAGCACCCGCCAAACTGGGGCCCAGTGGCCACGGTTTAGCTGGCGCTTACGATAGGGCAGACTTCCGAAAGGCTTGATCTAAACGGACGCAGTGCGTTCTTGTCAGCGGGCTTGCCCTCTCCGTCATCGCTTACGCGATGCCACCTCTCCCAAAGTGAGAGGCCTTGGCAGTCCGCCAAGTTTCCCGGTTTGGAATCTTTACGCCCTGCTGCCGCAAGGGGAGCCGTCAGGCGCTGTGCGGAGACTTTCCGCCTTTGCCAAGGGCTCCCACTTTGGGGGAGCTGGCGCGAAGCGCCTGAGAGGGCGAGCCCGCTGGCGGGGAGACTTCGCCCCGGTTTAGATGACGCTTACGATGGGGCCGAGGACAAGCCCAGCAGCAGGGCACATATCACTTCACCTCGATCAACTTCCCCAGTTCCAGCGAATAGATTCCCTTATACGTTACCTTTTTCGGAGCGAAGCGCTTCTCGATGGCGATGGCGTAGAGGTTGAGCTGGGCGCGGTAAGCGGCGAGGTAGTCGGCTTCGGTCTTGCGGCGGTCGGTCTTATAGTCCAGCAGTTCCAAGTGGTCGGGGAAGACCAGCACGATGTCCGCGATGCCCTGCACCAGCACGCTGGCCTTGGCAGTCTCCGGGTCGGGCGCGGGGCTTCCCTGCGCGGCCAGCACCGCCGAAGCGGGCAGGGCCGTGATGAAGGCCAGCTCCCGCAGCACCTCATCCGCCGCGCAGATGCGGGCAAAGGCGTCGCTCTCGGCAAAGCGGCGGATGCGGCGCACGTCGAGCTTGTCGGCGATCTCCGGCGCGGTGAGCTGAGCGTGTACCTGCCGATCCCGTTCGGCCAAGATGGCCTCGTCCAGCGTTCCGGCCTGTTTCGCGGCGGCAAGGGCGGCAAAGTCCGCATGTTCCAGAAATGCGTGGAGGGCCGTGCCCATCTCGGCGGCGGTCAGGCCGTCCTTCGAGAGGAAGCCGGGGCGCTCCAGCGTCGTCTGCTCGGCCTTGTGGACGATGCTCGTCACGCTGACTTTTGCGGGCACAGCGGCCAGCGGGGCCGCCGGGTACTGCCAGCCGAAGCCCTCCCGCAGCCGGGCGGTCAGAGCCGGGTCCGCAGCGGGGCGCTCCTCCGGCGCGGAGGCGGCGGCTTCGGTGGCCTCGTCCTCCTGCTCCGGTTCCAGCGCGATGGCGATGGTGCTTTCCGTTTCCACAAAGGGCAGTTCCAGATTTTCGGCCAAGCGGCGGAGGGGCCCGCCGTTCGGGTGGACGAGGAGGGCTGCCCGCAGCCAATCCGCAAAGGAACTGGCCTGACGGTTCAGCGTCTCCCCTGCCCCCGCCGCAAGGAAGGCCGAGGCCTTGGCCAAGGGGTTGGTGGTCTTGGTCATGCCGAGGGGGATGGTCAGGATCAGCTTGTCCTGCGCGCGGGTGAGAGCCACGTACAGCAGCCGCATCTGCTCGCTGCGCAGTTCAGCGGCGTGGACATTGGACAACGCCGCATAGGCCGCTGTTTTATAGGAACCCTCGCCGTCTTCGGGGCGGAGGCGCAGCCCGGCCCCATACACTCGGTGCAGCAGCACGGGCTGGCGGGTGTCGGCGGCATTGAACCGCCGGGCCGTGTCCGCCACAAAGACCACCGGGAACTGCAGCCCCTTGGAGCGGTGGATGGTCATGATGGTCACGCAGCCGGGGCGGGCGCCGCCGGGCACCGTATCCTGCCCGGTGGAACCCGCCAGCGCGGCGGCGTCGATGGCGCGGACAAGGCCGGAGATGCCGTTTGCCCCGGCACCGGCGCAGAAGGAGGCGAACCGCCGGGCATCCTCCCGGCGGCGGGTGCCGTTTTCCATCACGCCCAGCGCGGCGAGATAGCCGGTGGACGCAAAGATCTCTTCCAGCAATCGTTCCACCGACACGCTCCGGGCCATCCGGCGCAGGGCGGTCAGGCGGGTGTAGAACTGCCGGACTTTTTCGGTAAAAGCGTCCGGCTCGGCGCTGTTCGCAGCGGCCAGCACAGCCCCGTACAGGCTCGTTTTGCGCTGCAAGGCCCGGAGCCGCACAAGGTCATCGTCCGTAAATCCGAACAGCGGGCCCAGCATGGCTGCGGCCAGATAAATATCCTGCGCCGGGTTGTCGATGACTTTCAGCAGCGCGATGAGGGGCCGGATGTGAGGCGCGTCCAGCAGATTTTCGCGGGCGTCGGCGTAGACCGGGATGCCCTTGGCCGTCAGCGCCTCCACGTAGGCCGGGAAATCCCCCCGCGCGGCCAGCAGGATGCAGACATCCTCGTACTGCACCGGGCGGGTGGCGCTGCCCTCCCGCACCGGTTCGCCGGAAGCCACCAGTTCGGCAATGCGCTTCGCGATAAACGCCGCGTCCGTCTCGGCGGTGTCGTCGGGCAAAAACTGCGCTTCCACGCTGCCGGCGTACTCCCCCGGTGCGCCGCAGACCAGCCGCTGCCCGTCGCCGTAGGCTGTATCGCCCAGCGCGGGGGTCATGAGCTGCTCAAAGAGGAAATTGATGCCCCGCACCACCTCCGGCGCACTGCGGAAGTTGGCGTCCAGCGCCAGCAGAGCGTTCCGGCCGGGGATTTCCTCCGCCGGGCGGGAGCGGGCGGCTTCGCCTTCCAGCAGCGGCCATGTGTCCAGCTTTTCCCGGAAGATGCTGGGGTCAGCCTGACGGAAACGGTAGATGCTCTGCTTCAAGTCGCCCACGAGGAAGAGGTTATCTCCCGCCGGGCTGGCCAGACAGCGGTAGAGCGCATCCTGCAGCGCATTTGTATCCTGATATTCGTCCACCATGACGGCGGCGTAATTCTGCCGGATGCTCTCACACAGGGGGGTGGGGGTGCCGTCCGGGCCGCGGAGGAGCCGGAGGGCCTGATGCTCGAAATCGCTGAATTCCAGCAGCTTCCGCTCCTGCTTCTTGGCGGCAAACCGGGCGTCAAAATCCCGCACGGCGGCAAACAGGGCCTGCAGCCGGGGCAGCGCCGCCAAGCGGTCGGCTTCGGCCTCGTCCTCGCTGCAAGAGATCAGCTCCAAGATCTGTCCGAACAAGCCCGCCGCCTCGTCGGCGCGGGTCTTGACGGCGGCTTTGTGTTCGCCGGTCAGCCGCTTTTTCATTCCCTTCAGCCCCGGCAGCGGCTCCATGCCGAGGACATAGGGCGTCAGCCGGTCATAGAGGGGCGTCCACTCTCCTGCCTCGGCCAGCCGCTCCACCTCGCCCAGCAGGGCGGCGGCGTTCTCCAGCCGCTCCAAGGGCTCGGCGAATTTGTCGTTGGCCCCGGCCACGCTTTTTGCGCGGGCGGCGTCGGTCTTGCCCTTGTTCTCGGCCTCGATGCGGGCCAGCACAAGGTCGTTTTTGCAGTCGTTCAGGGCGGCGCAGAACAGCTCCCGCCCTGCCTTGGCATCGCGGGCCGCTTCGGCCAGAAGCAGGTCGTGCCAGCAGGTCTTGTCAAAGCCGCGCTCGGCCTTCCATGGAACCAGAAATTCATCCAGCTTGCGGTCGTAGTCGGGCAGGGCGCGGAGGAAATCGTACGTGTGCAGGATGGTCTCCCCGGCGGCTTTGTCGCTGCGGCCTTTGCCGTAGAGGTCCGCAAAGGCGCAGAAATCCGGGTCAGCATAGGCGCGTTCCAGCGTCTCAGCCAGCGCAGCCGCCCGCAGCGTTTCCACACTGCCGGGGTCGGCGGGGGAAAAGTCCGGCGGGATGTCCAGCGCCTGAAAATGCTTGCGCAGCAGGTCAAGGCAGAAGGCATCGATGGTACAGATGGGGGCACGCTGCAGCAGCATCCGCTGGCGGCGCAGGGCCGTGTTGCCCGGTTCCGCTTGGCTGCGGCGGAGCAGCGCTTGGCCGATGCGGGCCCGCAGCTCAGCCGCCGCCGCATTCGTGAAGGTCACGATCAGCAGTTTGTCCGCGTCGATGGGGGCTTCCGGGTCGGTGATGAGCCGGACGGCCCGCTCGGTCAGGACGGCGGTCTTTCCGCTGCCCGCCGCCGCGCTGACCAGCAGCGCCCCGCCCCGGTCGTCGATGGCGGCCTGCTGGGCGCTTGTCCATTTGGGTTCACTCACGGCTGTTCCTCCTTTTTCTCGGTCTCTTCGGGGGCTTCAAAGGGCTTGGCGGGGGCGTCCAGCGCCCGTTCGCCGATGCCGCTCTCGTGGCAGCAGATGAAGCCGTAATCGCACCACCGGCAGGGGCTGCGGCCCGTGACCAGCGGCTCGGCGGCGATGCAGCCGCTGTAGAGCTGTTCGCCCATCCGGGTCACGAGGTCGTCCAGATGGAGCTGGATGC
>OCHL01000158.1_pt1 | contig 80219 bp, 72 predicted proteins | sample 1538421 | NCBI WGS metagenome assembly OCHL01 (sample SAMN04571690, study PRJEB22368) | human gut metagenome | biome: human gut; material: stool | host: Homo sapiens | place: Luxembourg | collected 2012-06-01 | reverse complement strand
CGTCCACAAAGCCCTTGATGGTGGTCATGGGGGTGCGCAGCTCGTGGGCGATGTTACCCATGAACTGGCCCCGGGAATTATCGTTATTCTGGATGTTCTCGGCCATGCGGTTGAAGGTGCGGGCAAGGTCGGCCACTTCGCCTTCGCCCTCCACGCCCTCCACGCGGACGGACAGGTCACCGCCGCCAAAGCGCTGGGCGGCATCCGTCACCTTCTGCAGCGGGTCGGTCAGGCTGCGCATCAAAAGCTTTGTCAGCAGGCTGGCGCACAGCAGCATCACGCAGGCAGAAAGCAGGAAGTTGGACCAGAACTGCTGCTTGAACTGGGTCAGCTGGTTGCCGGAGGAGCACAGGAACACATAGCCGCTGGGCTGGCCGTGTTCGTTGCACATCTCGCTGACCGTGATGTAGCTTTTCTCGGTCAGCACGCCGTCCAGCGTGCCGAACACATGGTAGTAATCCGGGCCGGAAGCGTCGATCTTCTCCATCATCTCGCCCGGCACGGCGTCGGCTTCCAGCTTGTCCGGGCTGGATGCGATCATCACCTTGCCGTCGTTGTCCGTAAAGAACAGATAGGCTTCGGCGCTCTCGCCGATGATCTCAAGCTTTGTGCTCAACGCATCCAGCTCGTCGCCTTCCGGCAGCGCGGCCTGCTGGGCCAGATACTGGGCCGTGCGCTGGGTGACGCCCACCACCTGGTCCAGCGTTTCGTAGCGGTCCTTTGCAAAGTAGTTCTTGAACAGCACCCACTCGGAAGCGCCCATCAGCACGATGCCCAGCACCATGAGGGTGGACACCAGCGAGAAGAACGCGGTGGAAACACTTTTGCGCATTACTGACGCACCTCGAACTTATAGCCCACGCCCCACACGGTCTTCAGCTCCCACTTGTCGGAAGCCCCGGCCAGCTTTTCGCGCAGGCGCTTGACGTGCACGTCGATGGTGCGGCTGTCGCCGTAATACTCAAAGCCCCACACCTCGTCCAGCAGCTGATCGCGGGTGTAAACACGGTTCGGGTGGGAGGCCAGGCAGTTGAGCAGTTCCAGCTCCTTGGGGGGAGCCTCCACCACCTTGCCCTTCACCCGCAGCTCGTAGCTGTTCATATCCAGCCGCAGGTTGTCGAATTCAATGACGCCCTCGGTGCTCTCGGCCGCAGCCGTGGTGGTCTGGCAGCGGCGCAGCACCGCTTTGATGCGGGCCACCACTTCCTTGGCGTCAAAGGGCTTGACCATGTAGTCGTCGGCACCCAGCTCCAGGCCCAGCACTTTATCAAAGGTCTCGCCCTTGGCGGTGAGCATCATCACCGGGGTGTTGCCTGCCTTGCGGATGCGGCGGCACACTTCCAGGCCGTCCATGCGGGGCATCATCACGTCCAGCAGCACCATGTCGGGTTTGACCTGATTGAACTTCTCCAGGCCTTCCTCGCCGTCGTTGGCCACCGTGACCTGATAGCCTTCCTTGGTCAGGTACAGCCGCAGCAACTCGCAGATATTGGTATCGTCGTCCACAACGAGGATCTTTTCGTTGGCCATAATGATCTCCTCCCATTTTATCGGATGCCCGCCGGGCGGGCAGAGCAGCAAAGTATTCCACTTCTTATTATACGGAAGAGTTATGACAAAATAAAGAAGGATTTGTATGATTTTTTGAACCTTTGACGGCAAATGACGACAAAAAACGCAGAGAGCCGCGTTCCCCCCGCCACTCTCTGCGTTCTTTTTATATCACACTGTCACAGCCGGTTCCAGGCGAAAACATCGCCTTCTCAGTGATAGCCTTTTACCCGAATTGTCTGTGCTCCTTCTGCGGTGTGCCAAAACGTGACCGCTTTCTCGCTCTCCTGCCCATCCACGATCTCTCGTACTTCCATGTTATCCGCATCGATTCCTTCAATTTTCAAAATGGTGGCTTTTCCGTCTGCATCCGTCAGAATCAGTTGGTCATCATTCACCAATGACCATTTTCCCATCCGATCAGTACCGGCGATGTTGGCCGTTCCGTCGTCATAAAGCGTAAAACTCAGGCTTTCTGACCACTGCCTGTACCAGTCACCCAGCACAAGTTTTTCTTTTGTTTTCTTTCCACGGACCGTCAAGCTAGCAATGCCAATGACTACTGCCAGTGCGCACATTGTCAATAAAATGCTGCTCCATTTGATTTTTTTCATAGCGGCCCCCATTTTCAGTGCTTCTCTGCTTCTTCTGCCGAATGCCAATAGGTGATTGTCTCTTCATCTTCCCGACCATCATAAATTTGCCGGCAGGTCATGGAATCCTTGTCGATGTCCTCGATCTTGAGCACCGTAGACTCCCCGTAGAAATCAGAGATCTTCAGTTGATTGTCATTTACGATCGACCATTTTCCCGTCCCATAAGTACCCGGGATATTGACCGTCCCGTCATCATAAATCGTAAATCTCAGCCGGTCAGAGCCTTCCAGATACCAGTCACCAACCACCAGTTTTTCCACATTTTGGCCGCATCCCGTCAGCGAAGCTGCTGCACACACCAATGCAGCGGCCGCTGCGATCCGCAAAAATTCTTTCCGTGTAACCTTTTTCATTGCAATCCCTCCTATTTATCAACGGAACAGCGAACCATCCACCATGTGCATCACAAAGAGAATGATCCACTTCGTCACCTTAAGTACCACCGTGATATAGCCCAGCACGACCGCCAGCAGAATCTTTTTCCACAGGTTCTTTTTGTCGTTCAAGCTTTTAAGCATTTTGGCTGAGAAGAAACCGCAGACCCAGCCGGTCCCCTGTTCAATATCTTTCCATGAAAGCCATGTGCCCCATACCAGCAGGGCAATCATGATGATCGAAAGCCACATATCCATTCTCCCTTTTGCCGTCAGCGCTCCTCATAATATGCGCAGCCGTTGCGGTCGCTCGGGCGATTGTAACCATGTGTCCAGCCTTTTTCGCAAAGGCAGTACACCGCGCCGTCACGCCAGTCGCTGCGGTCTGCATAGACGCAGTCCGAGCAGTTTCCGTTGAAAGTGCCTTCCGGCAGCGTAACAGCCGCTACAGTTTCGTTTTTCATGTCAATTTCCTCCTTGATACTCGATTTCGTCCCTTTTTATCTCTATTTTCTCGTTTGTGCGCACTGCCTGATACGCAACGACTCTGCGTTCCGGCATAACAACAACGGGAAAATATAAGCGATCATACCCCTCGGGCATTGCATCCATGATTCGGGCAATATAATTCCGGTCCCCTTCCGACAATGCTTCCGCCCCGCCAAAGTGCACATGGAACACGCCCATGAATCGAAGCCCCTTCTCGGCCCACCTCTTGATCTCACGATTCAGAAAAGCAACATCCGGCGTATAACTGCAGGGCCGCCCGCCGATTCTTCCCTTATCAAGTACGATGTCTGTGACGGTCTGATCTCGTCCGCCCAAAATTCCGCCGCTTTCCGGCGGACCGTCCGGAAGCTGACGCAAAGCCGCATTCAACCCCGCTTCCGCGCTCACTTTCATTCTCGTTTTCCCTTTCCTGGTTCTGCGCATCCACTCGTTTTCGTCCTCTTTTTCCTCATTTTAACGGATTATCCGTTAAAAATCAAGATGTCGGGGCCATTATTTGTAGACTTTTCTACAAAGAGGTGATCTTATGTTATACACCGAACGCATCAAAGCCCTGCGCAACGATCACGACCTGAATCAGACCCAGGTCGCAAACGCCATCCATGTTGCCCAGACCACCTATTCCGACTACGAAAAAGGAAAGGTCCGAATCCCCGTTGAATGCCTGATCCAGCTTGCCAGATTCTACGATGTTGACATGAACTACATCTCCGGTGTCAGCGATACTCTGCGGCCCTTTCCAAACTGCTAAGCCTTCCATGAATGCAAAATGCCCCTCTGCTTTTCCGCAGAGGGGCGTTTTGCTGTTCGTTCTCACTCGATCATCAGCCGGATGATCTCCTCGTTCGTTTCCTTCATGCCGTCCTTGCCCAGGCGGCCGATGCCTTTGATGGTGGTCTCGATGTCCTTCATCACGATGCCGTCGCCGCCCTTGAATTCCTGATGGCACTTGTACATGTTGTAGCCCAGCAGCGCCGCGTCCACCGAGGAGGCGATCTTCGCCGCGCAGGAGGCCTTTGCGCCGTCGCAGACGATGCCGGATACGATGGCCAGTGCGTTGACCACCGTGTGGATGGCCGCTTCGTAGCCGTCGCCGCAGAGGTAGACGATGCCCGCGCCTGCACCGGCACCGGCGCTGACGGCACCGCAGTAGGCCGACAGGGTGCCGATGCCGGTCTTTTCGTGGATGGCCACCAGATTGGAGATGATGAGGGCGCGGTAGAGCTTCTCCTTGCCGCTGTGCAGCTCCTTGGCGTACTCGATGAGGGGCACCGAACAGGTGATGCCCTGGTTGCCGCTGCCGGAGTTGATGATGACCGGCAGCTCACAGCCGTTCATGCGGGCGTCGGAACCGGCGGCGGCCTTGGCTTTTGCGCGGTTGGAAACATCGTTGCCGTAGGTGGTCAGCAGCACCCGCCCGATGTTGGCACCGTAGTCGCCCAGAAGGCCTTCTTCCGCGATGGCGTTGTTGTAGCGGATCTGCCGCTCCAGCAGGTCGGCCACATCCCGCAGGTCGGCGGTCTCGGCAAACTCCCAGATATCCTTCATGTTCAGAAGACTGCGGTCCGCCCGGCTGCTCTCCTGCACCGCTTCGTCCGCCAGCGGCTTTTCGTAGAGCACCTTGCCGTCCTTTTCGATCAGGCAGATGTTGGTGTGGAAGTCCGCGATGCGCACCCGGGCGTAGTCCTGCCCGCGGCGCTCGGTGACGATGATATCGAACACATGGCCCTGTTCGATGTGCTCGATGGAGATAGGCACCGTCTGCAGGTAATCCCGGATGGCAGCCTGCTTGTCCGCACTGACCTCGGCGATGACCTCCAGCTCCTTCTCGGCCGAACCGGCGATGATGCCTGCGGCGGCCGCAGCTTCCATGCCCTTCAGGTGGCCGGTGTTGGGCACGATGACGCTTTTCACGTTCTTGATGATGCTGCCGCTCACCTGCAGCTGCACGCTCTCGGGCAGCACGCCCAGCACCTCGCGGGCCTTCGCGGCGGCATAGGCCAGCGCGATGGGCTCGGTGCAGCCCATTGCCGGGATGAGCTCCTCTTTCAAAATCCCCACATACGCCTGATAGCGCGGGTCGCTGCGTTCCATATCCTTCCCAGCCTTTCCTGTTATTTTAATATTTACCAATGGGGATAGTATACTATAGAACCTGCCCGATGTAAAATGGTTTGTTTTTGCCCGGCGGGCCGCCCGTGCGGAAAAGCCCTTGCGCTCGCTGTTTTCTTCGCGTATAATGATAGATGTATTTTTATGCCCTTTCCGGGCAGAGCGTGTATCAGAAAAACGTGTAAGGAGCGTATTTTATATGAAACTCGGTATCGGAGTTTGCAACGTGTGCAGCATATCCCGATGCCGTTTCATGCGCCTTAATATTCATCGTTTCTACGTTATTTGTCATTTTGTGCAAATTCGTATATCTTGCTGCATCTTCATGGCAAAAGAGTGAGTAAAGGGTGAGTGCATTCTCCGCTTTAAGCCCACACAACCAGAAAGAATTATGGCCGCTCATGGATCGAAAGAAGATTTCTCTTTCCATAAGCGGCCATTCTTTTTTACCTGGTTATTCACAGCTCTTATCGGCAAAATTCAATTTCCAAACATTCAATAATTTGATTTCTTGCCGATAAAATGATATAATCATCCTACAGGAGGTGTTCAAATGAACTATCAATCTGTCGCTGATACGGCAAAATCATGGAACGTTTCAGAGCGCACTGTCCGCAACTACTGTGCTACCGGCAAGATTCCGGGTGCAGTTCTTATCGGCAAGACATGGAACGTTCCGCAGGATGCAGAGCGTCCAGAGCGTATCAACAAAAAGCAGCCAGCGCCTCGTACCTTGCTCGATATTTTGCAGGATGAAATGGCCGGACACGTCAAAGGTGGAATCTACCACAAAATCCAGATCGACCTTACCTATAACTCCAATCACATGGAGGGCAGCCGCCTGACCCATGACCAGACGCGCTATATCTATGAAACCAACACCATCGGTATGGAGAATGGCGTTGTCAATGTGGATGATGTGGTCGAAACGGCCAATCACTTCAAATGCATTGATATGGTTATCCGCGACGCCAGGAAACCTCTCAGCGAAGCTCTGATCAAAAAACTGCACTTCATCCTGAAAAGCGGCACCAGCGATTCCCGCAAAGACTGGTTCGCGGTCGGTGAATATAAAAAGCTTCCGAACGAAGTCGGCGGTAGAAGTACCACCGCACCGGAACTGGTTGCTCCACAGATGAAAGAACTTATATCTGCGTACAACCAAAATTCTGCCAAGACGCTGGAAGACCTGCTGGAATTCCACTATGCCTTTGAATCCATTCATCCGTTTCAGGATGGAAATGGCCGTGTCGGGCGGCTTCTGCTCTTCAAGGAGTGCCTGCGGAACAACATCGTGCCGTTCATTATTACGGACGATCTCAAGCTGTTCTACTATCGGGGTCTCCATGAGTGGAAGTCAGAACAAGGGTATCTGCTGGATACCTGCCTGACCGCGCAGGATCAGTTCAAGGCCGTCATGGATTACTTCAGAATCCCTTATTGAGGATCTCGCTTTGCGGTCATCCCTGCAAGTGCATATTGAGAAAACCCGCCCATTGTGCTACAATTATTTTGTTATAGCAAAATTTTTCAGCGCAGCCGAGCTGCTGCTGATCGGCCAATATTTTTAAGGAGAAATCATAAAAATGAAATTAGGTATCGTGGGACTTCCCAACGTCGGCAAGTCCACTCTGTTCAATGCCATCACTTCCACCAAGAATGCGGAAGCTGCCAACTACCCCTTCTGCACCATCGAGCCCAACAGCGGCATCGTGGCCGTGCCGGACAAGCGCCTGGACAAGCTGGCCGAGATCTGGCAGACCAACAAAAAGACCCCCGCTATCGTGGAGTTCGTGGACATTGCAGGTCTGGTAAAGGGTGCCAGCCAGGGCGCAGGCCTTGGCAACAAGTTCCTGGGCCACATCCGCGAGTGCGACGCCATTGTGCATGTGGTGCGCTGCTTTGACGACGACAACATCATCCATGTGGTGGAGGACGTGACCAAGGCCGAGGCTGTGGACCCCATTGCGGACATCGACGCCATCGACTATGAGCTGATCCTCTCCGACCTGGAAGTGGTGCAGAACCGCGCAGGCCGCATGGCAAAGGCTGCCAAGAGCGGCAACAACAAGGGCGCTGCCGCCGAGGCCGCATGGCTGCAGAAGCTGGCGGACCACCTGAGCACTGGCAAGCCCGCCCGCAGCTTTGACTTTGACGAGAGCGACACCGAGCAGCAGACCGTGCTGCACGAGATGGGCCTGCTGAGCGCAAAGCCGGTGCTGTACGCCTGCAACGTGGGCGAGGACGACCTGATGGAGGGCATCGAGAACAACAAGTATGTCCCGCTGGTGGCCGCCCGCGCCAAGGAGGAGGGCGCACGCTATATCCCCATCTGCGCCAAGACCGAGGAAGACATTGCCGATTACTCCCCCGAGGAGAAGAAGGAGTTTCTGGCTGAGATGGGCATCGAGGCCAGCGGTCTGGACAACCTCATCACTGCCAGCTATGACCTGCTGGGGCTGATCTCCTTCCTGACCGACGGCAAGAAGGAGTGCCGCGCCTGGACCATCCGCAAGGGCACCAAGGCTCCGCAGGCAGCCGGTAAGATCCACAGCGATTTCGAGCGCGGCTTCATCCGTGCCAGCGTCATCGGTTACAGCGACCTGGAAGCCAACAACTTCGACTATGCCGCCGTCAAGTCCAAGGGTCTGCAGCGCACCGAGGGCAAGGAGTACGTTGTCAACGACGGTGATGTGATCGAGTTCCTGTTCAATGTGTAAGGAGTTTCCTATGATTTTTGGTATTATGGGCGCAATGCCCGATGAAGTCGATCAGCTGTGTGCAAAGCTGGAAAATGTCACCGTGGAGCCCTACGGCGGCGTGGAATACCACAAGGGCACGCTGGCAGGCAAGCAGGTCGTGGTGTGCTGCGCCGGTATGGGCAAGGCCAACGCCGCCGCCACCACGCAGGTGCTCATCACCAAATTTGGTGCCGAGAAGATCATCTTCTCCGGCATCGCCGGCAACATGACTAGCAAGATCGGCATCGGCGACGTGGTCATCGGCAAGACCGTGCTGTACCACGACGCCCAGCTGGACATGATCTGCCAGAACCCGCCGTTCCTCAAGGAGTACACCGGCGACCCGGCGCTGATCGCCGCCGCCGAAAAGGCCTGCGCCGACGCAGGTGTGAAGGCGCTGGTGGGCAAGATCGCCACCGGTGATCTGTTCGTGGGCGACAGCGAGACCAAAGCCGCCATCGAGGCCAAGTGTGCCCCGGACTGTGTGGAGATGGAAGGCGCTGCCGTGAGCCAGATCGCCGCCAAGAACGGCGTGCCCTGCGTCATCCTGCGCGCCATGAGCGACAACGCCGACGAGGACGGCCACGAAGTGCTTGTGGTGAAGAAATTCAGCATCGCAGAATACGTTGCCACCGCCACCAAGATCGTGGCAGCTATGGTGGAGAGCCTGTAAAAAACGATGTACCTGCGGTATGATGTCTGCTGCCGCAGATGATGTTTTGCTTTGCAAAATGATGTGCCGCTTCTGCGGCAATAAAGCCGCCTGTCAGGTATCACTGCCTGACAGGCGGCTTCGTTTTCTCATGCGCCGCAGCGCACATCATTCCATCATTTTTCCGTGAAAAACATCATGATCCTGCAAAGGATCACATCATTACAAAAACTGTTCCAGCTTCACCCGGCTGTCCTCCTGAAAGTCCTGCAGGCGCTGCACAAGGCGCTTGGTGCCCGGGGCGGCGTTGGGATAGTCCTTCTGGGCCTTGACGCAGTCCACCACGCCCATGCCGCTGCCCTGGGTGAGCATCTCGGCCAGGTTGCGGGTAGATTTGTCGGTCAGGGTCTTCATGCTGATGCCCATTTTGGTGTTGAACTTTGCCATGGCGCTCTGGCCCTGGGCGGTGCCGCCGCAGGCCTCGATGGCGGTGTGGGCTTCCTGATTGAGCTGGTGGTATACGTTGCGCTGGCGCAGCAGCTCGGCCTTGAACTGCACATCGTCGGTCATGGGCACGATCTGCTCCAGCGTGTTCTTGCCCATCTCGGTGTTCTGCACCACAGCTTCCAAAAGGTTCAGGTTGTCGTTTTTCTGATTTTCCATACAAAAAATCCCCCTTCTGGCTTTAGCTTGTGCCGGAAGGGGGATTTTATTCTGTCATTCAGTGTTCCCGGATGCAGTCGCCGCCGATGGCCTGGGCCGCCCGCAGGCGTTCGTCGCATTTTTCGTACAGTGTTTGCCAGTTTTTGGCCTGCACATCCTCCAGCCCGGCCACGCCGCAGCTCAGAGTGAAGGGCACCCGGTGCATCATGCCCACCGTGGTGATGCAGGCGTGAGGCATCTGCTCGTAGAGCAGGCGCATCTCGTCGGCCAGCTGCTTTGCGTCGGCGTCCAGGCTGCCCACCACAAAGATGCTGCCGGTCAGGCGGCAGACAATGCGGGCGGCGGGGGTGTCGAAGCTCTTTTTCCACTGGTTGCCCACGAAGCAGTGCAGCTGGTCCATCACGGGCTGGCCGTAGGTGTCCCGCAGCTTCTGGCCGTTGTCAATGGACACCAGCGCCACGGCGGCCTTGCGGCCCTCGGCGGCGCACTGCTCCAGCTTGGCGGCAAACACGGTCTCCAGATAGCGGCGGTTGTACACGCCGGTGAGGAAGTCGTGGCTCATATCCTCGCGGCACAGCTCCCGCTCCCGGGGGGTCATACGCTCCTCGGGCAGGACATTGCCCGCCAGCGGGGCCGCCATCTGCAGTTCAAAGCACTTGCCGTCGGCTTCCACCTGGCGGCGCAGCACGCAGTCCACCCGGCCGTTGCGCAGCTCGTAATCCACACGCAGGCCGTCGTCCTGCCAGCCGTCACCCGGCTGTTCTTCGGTCAGGGTCACCGTTTCAAAGGCCGCCTGTGCCGTCTGTGCCAGACTGCGCAGGTCCTGCTCGGTCCATTCTTTTTTCATAATTTTTCCCCATCATCTGCGCACACAGCACTCCCATACGCTGTGTGCCATTTCCAGTTTCCCGCATCACTTCGGGAAACGCTCTGCTCATTATACCGCAAATTCCTCTGCCATTCCGTTGCAGCGGTCATGCCCTGCCGGACAGCAAATAAAAAACGGTATAATGCCGCCTTGCTTTAGCGACATTATACCATTGCATCGAACCGTTTACCAGCAAAACGCACAAATTTTTGCCGGAGTTTTCACATTTTCGTCAGATTGTCGAACATCTTCCGCTTCCAGCCTTCGGATTATACGCGGCAATACACACTGCATTCGTCGGCAATGGTTTTTGCCAGTGCCTTGGTGTCAAAGCCGGAGGCCGCACGCCAGGCCCAGTTGCCGCCCAGGCGGCCCGGGGTGTTCAGGTGTGCTTCGGCCCCGAGGCCCAGCCAGTCGTACATGGGGATGATGACGCGGTCCGCCACCGAGCCCAGGGCTGCGCGCAGCAGAGCGATGCGGACATCATCGGTCCGGATGGCCGCCAGCTCCTTTGCGGTGGGCTTTACGCCGGTCAGGTGCAGGTAGACGGCGGCATTCGCCTTTTCCTTGGCGGTAGCGCCGTTCTCCCACCAGTCGGTCAGGGTGGTGTTATCGTGGGTGCCGGGATACACTACGCTGTTCTTGACGTGGTTGTGGGGCAGATACTCGCTGTCCCCACCGCTGAAGGCGAACTGCAGCACCTTCATGCCCGGAAAGGTGCTGTCGGCCAGCAGCTTTCGCACACTGGGGAACAGTTCGCCCAAGTCCTCGGCAATGATGGGCAGCTTGCCAAGGGCAGCTTCCAGCGCATCGAACAGCTCCATGCCGGGGCCGTTCTCCCACTTGCCGGTCTTGGCCGTTGCGCTGCCCGCCGGGATGGCCCAGTAGGTATCGAAGCCGCGGAAGTGGTCGATGCGCAGCAGGTCGTAGATGCCCAGTGCGTGGCGCACCCGGCGCACCCACCACGCGTAGCCGGTCTTTTTGTGGTAGGCCCAGTTGTACAGCGGGTTGCCCCACAGCTGACCGTCGGCAGAGAAGTAATCCGGCGGGCAGCCCGCCACACGGGCAAAGCCGCCGTCGGCATCCAGCTCAAACAGCGCGCCGCCCACCCATGCATCCACCGAGTCGGCAGAGACATAGATGGGGATGTCGCCCAAAATCTGCACGTCCTTTTTGTTGGCGTAGGCTTTCACCGCCTGCCACTGGGCCGCAAACTTGTACTGCACGAACTTCCAGAACCCGATCTCTTCCTCGTTTTCGGCGGCAAAGGCGGCAAGGGCCTTCCTGTCGCGCAGACGGTAGGGCTTGTCCCACTCCACCCAGTTCTTCATGCCGTTGGCCACTTTCAGGGCCATGTAGAGGGCGTAGTCGTCCAGCCATTCCTCATTGGCGAGGGTAAAGGCATAATAATCATCCGGGAAGTAATAGCTGCAGCCGTGCAGCCCAGCGCACTGCTTGCGCCATGCGGCGTAGGCGGTGCGCAGGACTTTAAAGCGGCTCACATACAAAGTGCCGTATTCCACCTCTTTGGGGTTCGTACCCCATTTTTCGGCCTTGAGCTGGGCGGCGGTGAGCAGGCCTTCTTCCTTCAAAGCGTCGAGGTCGATAAAATAGGGGTTGCCCGCAAAGGCCGAGCAGCTCTGATAGGGGCTGTCACCGTAGCCGGTGGGACTGAGCGGCAGGATCTGCCAGATCTTCTGGCCCGCTTGTGCCAGAAAATCCACAAACTTGAATGCTTCCTTGCCAAAGCAGCCAATACCGTAAGGGCCGGGCAGGCTGGACACCGGCATCAGGATTCCACTTTCACGCATGCTATTACCTTCCTCATTTTTAACATTTTATGGGAATATCGTTGTTTCTTATCATATCATATCCGCAGACTATTTTCCACAGGCAAAAAACGTGGTATACTTATTTTTAAACTGGGTGCGTATCCCTTTTTCGATTTTAAATAGCCTCCGCTTTCGCTCTGGCTATGTTCAGCGGAATCCAGATTTTTTTTTTCGCGTTTGTCGCGGCCTGCGGAACTTGTCGGGGCAAAGCCCCTCCATCTGCTGACGCAGACCGCTCGCCGCTTAAAAGCCCCACTGGGGCTTTCATTGCTACACAAACGCGGGCCGCTCCAAACGCATTTTCACCAGAGAGGCCAAACCGGCAGAGGCAGTAAAACCTGCTCCTGCCGCTGACCTTTGCGACCCCTTGCGTGAAAAGGCAGAATTGGAACGACCGCAGTCGTTCCAATTCTGCAAAAATAAAAATAAAATTTCCGCTGAACATGGCCAGAGCCTGCGGCGGCCATTCTAAATCGTCAGGTTTCACCCTGAACAGGAGGTATCCGCGCTATGCAGCGCACTGAAAAATATTTTGAACGCGACGCCTTCCGCACCGAGGGCGAAGGCCATATCCTCGCCGCCGAAGCCGACACCAAGACCGGCGGCGGGCGCATCGCGCTGGACGGCACGGTGTTTTACCCCGAGGGCGGCGGCCAGCCCGCCGACCGGGGCACCCTGACCCTGCCGGACGGCACCGTGCTGAACGTGACCGATGTGCACGAGCATGACGGCATCATCTGGCACAGCGTGGATGCTCTGCCGGAAAGCGCGGTGCCCGGCACCGCCGTCACCGGCCGCATCGACTGGGAATGGCGGTTCGACAAAATGCAGCAGCACACCGGCGAGCACATCCTTTCCGGCATCCTGCACCAGATGTTCGGGGCCGAGAATGTGGGCTTCCACATCGGGGCCGAAGCCGTGCGCATGGACACCAGTGTGCCCATCCCGCCCGAGGGCCTGCAGGCAGCGGAACTTGCCGCCAACCGCATCATCTGGCAGAATGTGCCGGTGGTCATCACCTACCCGACCCGGGAGGAGCTGGCCCAGATGACCTACCGCTCCAAAAAGGAGATCGAAGGCCAGGTGCGCATCGTGACCATCCCGGGCGCGGACGTGTGCGCCTGCTGCGGCACCCACACCGCCACATCCGGGCAGGTGGGCCAGATCAAAATTCTGGCATCCGAGAACTACAAGGGCGGCGTGCGGCTGAGCGTGGTGTGCGGGCAGCGGGCACTGCTGGCCGCGCAGGCCATGCGCGCCCGGCAGGCCGATATCGGCGCGCTGCTCTCGGCCAAGGCCGACCAGACTGCTGTGGCCGTGCATCGTGTCTACGACGAGTATACTGCTCTCAAGTTTACACATTTTGGCATGTGTGCCCAGCTGTTTGACGCCCTTGCCCAGCTGGTAAACCCCGGTGAAGATGCCATCCGCACCGTGCCGGGCCTTGACCCGGACGGCCTGCACCGGCTGGCGGTGCGCCTGACCGAAGCCACCACCGGCCTGTGTGCCGCGCTGACGCCCACCGAAAAGGGCACCGGCTACTGCATCGCGCAGGCCGACGGCGACGTGCGCGCCCTGACCAAAGCCCTGAATGCCGCCCTGAACGGACGCGGCGGCGGCAAGCCCGGCATCTGTCAGGGCAGCTGCGCCGCCACACCGGAACAGGTGGAGGCGTTTTTGAAAAAATGAGCGAGGAAGCACCCTCATCAGTCACCTGCGGTGACAGCTTCCCCCGACCGGGGGAAGCCTGAAACTTTTCTGCAACGTCAAAGCCTTCCCCCAGACGGGGGAAGGTGGCGCGTAAGCGCCGGATGAGGGTGCATCTATATGCACAGCTTTCCCTATCAACCTTAAAGCTATAAGGAGAACAACATTTATGAGAATGCGTTTCAAACCCTATGCCCACGACGAGCTGATGGCCGCTGATTTCCACGTCCACGAGCCGCTGATCTGGGGCGGCAAGTGGCATGCCCAGTATGCCCGCCCGGAGCAGCCCTTCGTGCTGGAGCTGGGCTGCGGCAAAGGCGGCTTCATCTCCCAGCTGGCCTGCGCCCACCCGGAGAACAACTACCTCGGCATCGACATCACCGACAAGGTGCTCATCCTCGCCAAGCGCAAGATCGAAGCCGCCTATCAGGCCGCGAACCGCCCCATCGACAACGTCAAGATCATGAGCACCGACATCGAGCGCATCAAGGGCGTCATCACCGCCGAGGACGAAGTCAGCCGCATCTACATCAACTTCTGCAACCCGTGGAGCAAGAACGGCTCCTCCCACAAGCACCGCCTCACCTACCCGCGCCAGCTCATCAACTACCGCGAGTTTTTGAAGGACGGCGGCGAAATTTATTTCAAGACCGACGACGACGACCTGTTCCGCGACAGCCTGGAGTACTTCCCCGCTTCCGGCTACGACATCGAGTGGATGACCTTTGACCTGCACGAGAACGAGCCGGCGTGGAACATCCGCACCGAGCACGAAGGCATGTTCACCGAAATGGGCATCAAGATCAAGGCCCTGATCGCCCGCAAGAACCCGGACCCCGCCAGCGTGACCTGGATCGAACCCAAGGTGCTCAAGCGGCAGGCCCGCGAAGCCGCCGAGGCTGCCGCCAAAGCCGCACAGGAAGGCGAAGCCCATGAATGACCCCTGCGAAGTCTGCCTGAACAACGTGCAGGACGAATACGGCAGCTATTACTGCGCCGAGGGCGGCTCCCTGGACGAGGACGAGATGGCACGCTATCTCTCCCACGCAACCGCCGCCTGCCCGTTCTTTGAACCGGGCGATGAATACAAAATTGTAAACAAGCAGATCTGACAAAAGCAGTCATCCCGCCCTCTCAGTCTCGCTTCGCTCGACAGCTCTCCCGAAGGGAGAGGTGGCATTGCGTCAGCAATGACGGAGAGGGCGAGGAACTTAAAGTTGGAGGTATTTTATGCTTTCCTTTCTGACGGACACCGTGGTATTCGGTTTTTCGCTGTACCACATCCTGGCGTACTTCCTGATCTACTCCTGCATCGGCTGGTGTCTGGAGGTCATCTACGCCGCCGCCACCACCGGCAAGCTGGTGAACCGCGGCTTTCTCAACGGCCCGGTGTGCCCCATCTACGGTTTTGGCATGATTTTGGTGCTGTTCCTGCTCACCCCGCTGCAGGGCAGCATCCTGCTGCTGTACATCGGCGGCGTCATCCTGCCCAGCGCCCTGGAACTGGTGGGCGGCTGGCTGCTGTATAAGGTCTACCACACCCGCTGGTGGGACTACAGCGACTTCCCCTTCAACATCGGCGGCTACATCTGCCTGGAGTTCTGCCTGCTGTGGGGCGTGGGCACGCTGGTGGTCATGCGCATCGTCCACCCGGTCATTGCCAGCTTTGTGGATATGATCCCGCCCTTCGCCGGGCTTGTGCTCATGTGCGTGCTCTACGCCGTGTATGCGGCCGATGTGGTGGTCACTGCCTTTGCGGCATCCGGCCTTTCCAAGACGCTGGACGCCATGGAACAGCTGGCAGACAGCATCCACGCCGTGAGCGACGCCATGACCCAGCTGCTGGGCATCACCACCCTGACTGCCGACCAGAAGCTGGACGAGCAGCGCCTGCAGCTGAAGCTGGCTGCCGCCGAGGCCCGCGACGCTGCGCCGGAAAAGCGCAGCCTGCGTGAGACCATGGCCGCCGTCCGCGCCAAGACCGACGAGGCCATGGACGCCGCCAAGCACGCTTCGGAGATCGCCAAGCTCAACGCGGCCGAAGCCGCCAAGGCTGCCCAGCTGGCCGCCAAGGGCACGGCCGAGCGCGCCGCCGAACTGCTGAAGCTGGAACAGCTGGCCGCAGAGCTGCAGGCCCGCAGCGACGAGATGCAGGCCCAGCTGCTGCGCACGCCCCGCATCATCGGACCGCGCCGCATGATCCGCGCTTTCCCGGACCTGAAGCACGGCGTGAAAAACACCAGCCTGAAGTCGCTGCGCCAGCTCCTTGCCAAGAAAGACGAGGACCCGCAGGATACCGACAAACAGGCCTGACCCGCACGCAAAAAAGCAGCCGTTCCCCGGCCGGGGAACGGCTGCTTTTGATTTTTGCTGCTCTTACTGCCAGAGGTTTTCCGGGTACTGGCCTTCGGCGGTCTTGCGGGCAATGGCCTGCACCACCAGCGGCTTATCCTCGCGGTAGGTCACGCCGTACCATTTATCGGTGCTGCGCAGCACCTGAATTTTTGCCTTGCCTTCTTCGATGAGTTCCGTCACCACAAGCGGCAGGAAATACTCGCACTTGAGCGGATTTTTCGGCAGGTTCTCGGTCAGCCAGCCTGCAAAGCGCTGCTCGGCTTCATCCAGGAAGCTGCGGCCGAAGCCCCACAGGTTCATGCTCACAGGCGTCTCGCCGGGCAGGTCGGTCCAGCTTGCGCCGCCATCCTCGGTGTAGTGCACGCCGCCCTCGTAAGTCTCGATGCGGGTGCGCTCGGTGACGCTGTGCAAAGTGCCATCGGGGTTGGTGACGCACACGCCGCGGGCCACGCTGCCGTTTTCAGACACGGTGTTTTTGAGCAGGTAGCTCACCATACAGTAGTCGTAGAAATCGCCGTCCTCGTGGGTGGACAGGTAATCGTACATCACCCGGAAGGCCTCGGGGCCGTAGTAGTCGTCGGCGTTGATGACCGCGAACGGACCGTCGATGAGGTCCTTTGCTGCCAGCACGGCGTGGCAGGTGCCCCAGGGCTTGACGCGCCCCTCCGGGATGGCAAAGCCTGCGGGCAGTTCGTCCAGCTGCTGGAAGGCGTATTTCACGTTCATAGCCTTGGACACGCGGTCGCCGATGGCGGCCTTGAACGCCGCCTCGATCTCATGCTTGATGACGAAGATCACCGTCTCAAAGCCTGCGCGGCAGGCGTCGTAGAGCGAATAGTCCACGATGACCTGGCCGTTCGGGCCCACCGGGTCGATCTGCTTCATGCCGCCGTAGCGGCTGCCCATGCCGGCCGCCATGACCACCAGTACCGGTTTGTTCATATCAGGTTCCTCCCCCTGTTCAAGCCGCAGATGCGGCAGAATGCTCTTTGGCTTATTATACTCCCGTTGCAGGGCGGGGGCAAGAGCGTTCACCCGCTTTCTCAAAACGCGCAGCAAGGCGAGTGTGCCGGGTGAGAAGTCTCTTTCCTTTTGTTCTGCAAGGTAAAATTTCCAAAATATGCAATTTATTCTTGCGAAAGTATTGTTTTCAGCACGTAAATATTGTATACTGATAGCATCGACCGCAGGTTTTACCTGTCAAAAATCCGTTTTGAAGGAAAGTTTTGCTTTCCAATCCAACCAAGAAAGAGGTATTTTATCATGAATGAAGCCGTGACCAAGCGCTTTCTGCTGTACTTCCGCCTGATGCTGCTGGCGTGGATCCTCATTGCCAACGCCATCATCCACGTGACCGGCATGGAATACAGCTGGCTCATCTTCCTGAGCAATATCATGATGTTCACACTGGAAGGTGACGTGAAAGACCGCTTCTGGACGGTGGAGCTGGGCGGTCTGGTGGGCCTTGTCCTCACCGTCGTAGCCCTGCTGAGCATCACCGCGCTGACCCCGGTGCTGGGCGGCTTCTTCGGCTTCCTCATCCCGCTGGCCGTGGTGCTGTTCATCCTCATCATCCTGCACCCCTATGCCCCCAAGGTGCTGAATAACGTGGGCTTTGCCTACCTGACCGTGGCCTGCATCGACACCACCGCCCTGGCCACCCACCTGCCCCAGTTCTTCATCACCTTCATCGTGGGTTCCGTCATCTTCAACGGCGTCTGCGTGCTGCTGATGAAGCCCGCCAAGGCCCTGGCCGTCAAGAGCGTCCAGAAAGAAAACGCTTGACTCCGATCCTTTTTCGAAAACATATAGCACAGCAGAGGCCCCGGTTCCGATCGGAACCGGGGCCTCTGCTGTTTTGCGTGTTATTTGCCGAAAATTGCACACTGTCGATTTTTATGCTATACTGGTCACGCTGCCCTTCCCATTCTGGCATCAGAAGGGGGTGAGGACCGATGAACTCAATTTTAGTCAACTTTCTCGTGGCTGTCGCAGCGCAGATAACGGCAAACTATCTGTGCAAGTGGCTTGATAGTCACCGCAAGGGCAAGTAAGCACAAGAACCCCCTTGGAGCGGCAACTCCGAGGGGGTTCACTTTTGTGTGAGACCGATGCAATACTCAATCTCTATCAACTTTCTCTACCCTTATTATATGCATCCTTGCAAAAAAGTCAAGGCAGCGGTATTTTTTATTTTTTCAGTTTGCGGCATCCATACGGATACTTACATTCGTTGTTGCCATACAGAAAAGCGCCGCTCTCCCCTGCCGGGAAAGCGGCGCTTTGTGTTTTTACAGTGTCTGCTTACAGGCTGCGGGTCTTGATCTCGGTGGTCACCTTGGTGATGAACTCGTCCAGCTCCATCGTGGTGGTCTCGCCCTTACGGTCACGCACGGAGATGTTGCCGGCTTCGGCTTCCTTGGCACCCAGCACCAGCATATAGGGCACACGGTCCACCTGCTGTGCGGCGCGGATCTTGTAGCCGATCTTCTGGTTGTCGTCATCCAGCACCACGCGGACGCCGGCCTCGGCCAGCTTTTCGGTCACAGCCTGGGCGTAGTCCAGAGTCTTTTCGGAAACCGGCAGCACCTTGACCTGGGTGGGAGCCAGCCAGGTGGGGAACTTGCCCTTGGTCTCCTCGATCAGGTAAGCCATGAAGCGGTCCAGAGAGCCCAGGATGGCGCGATGCAACACCACGGGGGTCTTCTCGGTGCCGTCCTTATCCACATAGGTCAGGTGGAACTTGGCAGGCAGGCAGAAGTCCAGCTGGCAGGTGGACAGGGTGTACTCCGCACCCACAGCGGGCTTGACGTTCACGTCCAGCTTGGGGCCGTAGAAGGCAGCCTCGCCGATCTCCTCGGTGAAGTGGATGCCCAGCTCGGTCAGCACTTCGCGCAGGGCCTGCTCTGCATGGTTCCACATGGCATCATCGTCGTGGTACTTCTTCTTATCGGCAGGATCACGCAGGCTCAGCACGCAGCGGTAATCGGTAATGTTGAAGTCCTTGTACACCTCAAAGATCAGGTCGCACACATTTGCGACCTCGCTCTTGATCTGCTCCGGGGTGCAGAACAGGTGAGCATCGTTCTGGCAGAAGTGACGGCCGCGCTCGATGCCCTTCAGGGTGCCGGAGGACTCGTAACGGAAATCGTGGGCGATCTCGCCGATGCGCATGGGCAGGTCACGGTAGGAGTGGGGACGGTTTGCGTAGATCATCATGTGATGGGGGCAGTTCATCGGGCGCAGCACGTAGCTTTCGCCCTCCATCTCCATGGCGGGGAACATGTTCTCACGGTAGTGATCCCAGTGACCGGAGGTCTTATACAGGTTCACAGTGCCGATGCAGGGAGTCATCACGTGCAGGTAGCCGCGTGCACGCTCCTTCTCCTTGATATAGTTCTCCAGCTCCTGCCAGACGGTGTAGCCTGCGGGCAGGAACATGGGCAGGCCGCGGCCCACCAGATCGTCGGTCATGAACAGGCCCATCTCCTTGCCGATCTTGCGGTGATCGCGCTCACGGGCCTCCTGCTGCTCCTTCTCCCATGCGTCCAGTTCTTCCTGATTGCGGAAAGCCACGCCGTTGATGCGGGTCAGCATCTTGTTTTCCTTGTCGTTCTTCCAGTAAGCGCCGGACTGCTGGGTGATCTTGAAGGCCTTCAGCGCCTTGGTGTAGGTCAGGTGGGGTCCGATGCACATATCCACGTACTCGCCCTGCTGGAAGAAGCTGAACTCGGTCTCATCGGCCAGGTCAGCCATGTGCTCGATCTTGTAGTTCTCCTTGCGCTCCTCCATCAGCTTGACGGCCTCGGCGCGGGGCAGGATGAAGGGCTTGATGGGCAGATTCTCCTTGACGATCTTGCGCATCTCTTTTTCGATGTTGGCAAGGTCCTCGTCGGAGAGCTTGGTGTCGCCCAGATCGACATCGTAGTAGAAGCCGTTCTCGGTGGCCGGGCCAAAGGCGAAATCAGCCTGCGGGTACAGGCGCTTGATGGCCTGTGCCATGATGTGGGCTGCGGTGTGGCGGATGACGTGCAGTTCCTGGTCCTGCGGGCACTCGTCCACATGGCCGTCCTTATAGATGATCTTCATGGTGTTTGCTCCTTTGACAAGATAAAATAAAAAACAAAAAAGACGCTTCACCCCGCACCAATAACGGGATGAAGCGCCTGATAAAATCATCAACAGCGTTCCACGGTTCCACCCGAATTGCGCGCCTTTTCTAAAAGGTACGCCGCTCGCTGCGCTGTAACGGGCACGCCCGGCAGAGGTTCGCCTCTGCACTCTGCGGTGGTAGAAGCCGGGGCCATGGCAGGCTGCTTGCAGCACCCGGAAACGGGGCAGCCCTCTCTGCGGCATGGGGTACGGAGCTTCGGTTTGTCCGCATCAACATTTTCAACAGGATGAAACTACGCTGATTGTAGCACGCCGGGGCGAAAAAATCAAGGGATAGATGCTGGAAAAATGATTTTTCTGCGCTGAACGGTTTTTTATACGCCAAAAGCCCCGCTTCTTTGTGCGCAGAAGCGGGGCCTTTGATTTGGTTGCCAGTTTGAGATTTCGGATCAGAAAAAAGGAAAAAGGAGAACAAATCTATTTGTCACACCACAGGGCAGGAACCGGTGCCGGGCCGGTGCACCTGCACTGCAGCAGGACAGCTGTTAGAGCCGTGGAGCGTTACTCCACATCCTGCAGGGCGGCGAAGTCTTCCTCGCCGGTGCGGATCTTGACCACACGGGTCACGTTGTAGACAAAGATCTTGCCGTCGCCGATGTGGCCGGTGTACAGGGCCTTCTTGGCGGCCTCCACTACAGCGTCCACGCTGATCTTGGAGACGATGACCTCCACCTTGATCTTGGGCAGCAGGGTGCTGTCCACGGGTACGCCGCGGTACTTTTCAGAAGTGCCCTTCTGGATGCCGCAGCCCATCACCTGAGTAACGGTCATGCCGGTGACGCCCAGATCGTTGAGGGCAGTCTTGAGCTGATCGAACTTGGACAGCTTTGCAATGATGGACACCTTGTGCATACCGGTGTCGTACACGCCATCGTGGATGACCGGCGAAGGCTCACGCACCACAGGCACTGCGGCGCTGATCTGGCGGTCGGTGGCCTTGGTCACATCGTCCTCGCCGAGGTCGGTGTTCTCGTTGGGCACCATGGCGGCAGAGTTTGCGTCGGAGATGGAGAAGCCAGCGTAAGCGGATGCCAGACCGTGCTCGTGGATATCCAGACCGTCGATCTCCACCTCGGCCGGAACGCGCAGGCCGATGAACTTATCAATGAGCTTGAAGATGATGAACATCACGATGACAACGTACAGGTCCACGCAGACCAGACCCAGCAGCTGGGTGCCCAGCTGCGCCAGGCCGCCGCCGTAGAACAGGCCGGCGTGCTCGGTGTTGGCACCGGTGGAGAACAGGCCCACGGCGATGGTGCCCCACACGCCGTTTGCAAAGTGGACGGAGACCGCACCAACGGGGTCATCCACCTTGGCGATGTTGTCGAAGAACTCAACGCTCAGCACAACGAGGAAACCGGCCACCAGACCGATGAAGAAAGCGCCGAAGGGCGAAACGGTGTCGCAGCCTGCGGTGATGGCCACCAGACCCGCCAGAGAACCGTTCAGGGTCATGGAGACATCGGGTTTGCCGTAGCGCACCCAGGTGAAGATCATGGTCACGCAGGTGGCAACGGCTGCGGCGAGGTTCGTGTTGAAGCAGACCAGACCGGTCAGGGTCATGGTGGCGTCGGTGGACAGGCTCAGGGAAGAACCGCCGTTGAAGCCGAACCAGCAGAACCACAGGATGAACACGCCCAGTGCACCGGCGGTCAGGTTGTGGCCGGGGATGGCATGGGGCTTGCCGTTCTTGTCGTACTTGCCAATGCGGGGGCCCAGCATCCAGGCGCCCAGCAGGGCGATGACGCCGCCCACGTTGTGCACGGCTGCAGAACCGGCAAAGTCATGGAAGCCCATGCTCTGCAGCCAGCCGCCGCCCCACATCCAGTGGCCGCAGATGGGATAAACCACCAGCGAGATGGCTGCGGAATAAACACAGTAAGCCTTGAAGTTGGTGCGCTCGGCCATGGAGCCGGAGACGATGGTGGCGGCCGTTGCGCAGAACACGGTCTGGAACACGATGTAGACCCACAGCGGGATATCCAGACCCAGATGGCTGTAGTCGCCCTGGATGAACGGGTCGAAGCCGCCGATCAGAGCGCCGGTGCCGCCGAACATCAGGCCAAAGCCGATGAGCCAGTAGCACGGGGTGCCGATGCAGAAGTCCATCATGTTCTTCATCAGAATATTGCCGGTGTTCTTCGCACGGGTAAAACCGGCTTCACACAAGGCGAAGCCCGCCTGCATGAAGTAGACGAGGAACGCTCCCACGAGCGTCCAACAGGTGTTGACGGAGCTGAACATAACTTTCTAACCTCCCCACGATGTGTTGCCGCAAAGCACCAGAACCCTGCAGCGCGTGCCGCGCTCCTCATGCCGATCGCACGCAGGAGCGTTGTTTTCACCGTTCAGAAGGCCCTCTATTCCTCCCGAGCGGCAATATCCCCGAAAACACAAAAGGCGCTGGCGGAATTGCTTCCGTCAGCGCCTTTGCTTTCGATGGCACGAGTATAGTCTCTTTGTGCAACCCTGTCAAGAGTTCACGTTAAGGTTTTACGTTTTTCACAACACAGGGAAAGTGGACCGGGCAAAAGTTTGGCAAAACATTGTGAGTCATTCTTTTTCTTCGCCCGCGTCATTTTCCTCTTTTTTGCGGCCGGAGCGGTGGCCGCCCTGCATTTCCCAGTGCAGCATCAGGCTCATCATGGCGCGCAGCGCGAAGGTGGCCGCCAGCGGGATGACCGATTCCAGATTTTGCAGCAGGAAGGTCTTGGCGATCTCGGCCGACATCAGGAATTCCAGCGCGGTGGTCAGGCCGCTGCTCATCTCATGATGGAAGTCGTGGTGATCGTGGAAAAAGGTGGCGCGCACATAGTGGTAGGTCGCCTTGGCAAGGCTGGTGATGATGATGAACAGGCCGATCACTTCGGCAAGGCCCGCGATCATCGGCACCGCCGTCTCCAGAAACATTTCCAGCCCGTGGGTGGCGCCTGCGTTCAGATGATAAAGCCATTCCATGGTGTCATCCCCCGCGCTTTACAGCAGGGTCTTGATGTAAGCGGCCAACGCATCGTCCTTGCAGGAAGCAAAGAACAGCTCGCTGAACTTCTCACCGGCAACGGCACCCTTGACCAGGTCCTGATCGATGCCCTGCAGGATCTCCACCAGCGGCTTGAAGGCCACGGCGCGCACGCCGTCCAGGATCTTCTTGTTGCGCTGCTCGGGCTCCACGCGCTCCTTGGGGTAGCCCTGGCCGTGGCCGAAGCCGAACAGCTTCTCGAAGCAGTACTCAAGGTTCAGCTCGCCGCCCCAGCCGAAGCCCTTGGCAAAGGGCATGGCAACGGCGTTGCCGTCGTTGACGTGGGCAAAGGTGTAGGCATCCACGGGGTCTTCCACATGGCCGCAGATGACGCCGGGGAAGCTGTTCAGGGCCAGCATGGCACCCTCGCCGGTGCCGCAGCCGGTGATGACGTAATCGGCTGCGCCGCTGTTCAGCAGGATGGCAGCCAGAATGCCGCACTGGACATAGGTCAGCTGTGCCTTGTCGTCGGCTGCGTACATGCCGTAGTTGACCACCTCGTGGCCCATGGGCTCCACGACCTTCTTCAGGGCAGCCTCGATGATGCCGTTCTTGGCGGCCTGGCTGTTCTCGTTGATGAGTGCGATCTTCATAACAGTGAATCTCCTTCTTATTTTTACTTCCTGCGCGGGGCAGGCATCAGACAAAGTCTTCCCGCATGGGGGTGAAGAAATCCAGCATCACGCCGCCTTCCAGGCAGACGCAGCCGTGCATGACGCCGTTCTGCTTGAGCAGGGTGTCGCCGGGGCCCACCTCGCGGGTCTCGTCCCCGATGGTGAAGCGGTAGCGGCCGGAGACGATGTAGGTGATCTGGGTGTGGGGATGGCAGTGCATGGCACCTACACCGCCGGTCTCAAAGGTGTTTTCCACGCACATGGCGTCCTTGCTGTAGGCCAGCACCCGGCGCTTGACGCCTTTGCCGCAGACTTCGGGCTCGATCTCGGCATGGGGGACCCACGCCGCGTCCTTATGCTGTTTTTCCATTATAGCATAACATCCTTTCGCATACAAATACAAAAAGCGGCAGCCAGCAGGCCAAGCCTGCCCGGCTGCCGCCGCGCTCATTGATTCAGGCTTTTCTGCGGGAGCGCCCTCAGCAATTACTGGGGCTGCTTGCCGATGTAAGCCAGGATGCCGCCGTCAACGTACAGGATCAGGCCGTTGACAAAGTCAGAAGCGGCAGATGCCAGGAAGACAGCGGGTCCGCCCAGATCCTCGGCCTCGCCCCAGCGGCCTGCGGGGGTCTTGGCAACGATGAACTGGTCGAAGGGATGACGGCTGCCGTCGGGCTGGATCTCGCGCAGGGGTGCGGTCTGCGGGGTAGCAATGTAGCCGGGTCCGATGCCGTTGCACTGGATGTTGTAGGCGCCGTACTCGGAAGCGATGTTCTTGGTGAGCATCTTCAGGCCGCCCTTGGCAGCAGCGTAAGCGGAGACGGTCTCACGGCCCAGCTCGCTCATCATGGAGCAGATGTTGATGATCTTGCCGCCGCCCTGAGCGATCATGTCGGGGATGACAGCCTTGGCGACGATGAACGGAGCGTTCAGGTCAACATCGATGACCTGACGGAACTGAGCAGCGGTCATCTCGGTCATGGGGATGCGCTTGATGATGCCGGCGTTGTTGACCAGAATGTTGATGTGGCCGACTTCCTCGGTGATCTTTGCCACCAGAGCATTGACAGCGTCCTCATCGGTCACGTCGCAGACGTAGCCGTGTGCCTTGATGCCGGCTTCCTCATAAGCAGCCAGGCCCTTATCGACCAGCTCCTGCTTGATGTCGTTGAAGACGATGGTCGCGCCGTTAGCGGCCATAGCCTTTGCAATAGCCATGCCGATGCCGTAGGATGCGCCGGTGATCAGAGCCACCTTGCCGGTCAGGTCAAAAGATTTGGGAGTGCACTGTGCCATAAATAAGTCCTCCAATCAAATTGTTCTTTCAGCGGGGGAAGATCTCCCCGTTCAGCTTTGCAGGGCGCGGCAGACGCCGAAGCGTGGCCGCACCTCTCTTGTATACTAGACTAACATTCTTTTCCGGCGCTGTCAAGGCATTTTCTTACGCATTTTTACTGTAATTTCTTTTGCATGGCAGATTTTTTCATCAAAAACTGCGCAAATCTGCCAAAAGTGCAGAATCGCTTGTATGCAACTTTTCATTCATCATCAGAACGCACAAAACCGTGCGCTGAAATTTGGGCTTGTTGACAAAGTTGCAGGCATCGCTCTGTTTCTTCTTGACATAAGTACGACTTTCCTGTATTCTCACGATCAAGAATGATTCTCACAAAAGAAAAGGAGTCCTGCCATGAAAAAACACGCAATCATTTTCGCTTCTCTGGCTTTGAGCTGTCTGGTACTGTCCGCACCGCTGGCTGCCGGGGCCGTCTCCCCCGGCCAGACCGAGACCTCCTCACTTTACATCATCACCGTACAGCCGGAACTGCCCGTGACCGAACGCTCTGAGCTGGAACTGACCGCACTGGAAATGACCCAGACGTGGCAGAATCCCAACCCCCGCCGCCAGCTGGCACTAAAGTCTGTCTCCCGTGCCGGGTGTTCCGTTTACCAGTGGAGCAGCTCTGCCCCGGCCGTCGCTTCGGTGGATGCCAGCGGCCTTGTCACGGCGCTGGCCCCCGGCAAAGCAGTCATCCATGCATACACCACGCAGGGCGAAACGCTGACCTGCACCGTAACGGTCACTTCCGAGATCGGCAAAGTCACGCTGGATGCAGACGTTCTTCTGCTGCACAGCGTGGGCAGCCAGCAGGACCTGATCCCCACTGTGGCTGTGCAGGAGCCCTCCGCTGTGGCACTGCAATGGACAAGCTCTGACCCCTCCGTAGCCGTCGTGGACGCCAGCGGCACCGTCACTGCCGTGGCTGACGGAAAAGCCATCGTCACGGTCCGCACCCCGGAGGGCCGCAGCGCAGACTGCACCGTATACGTCGGGCAGGCCGCCGCAGATTACGAAAAGCGGGACAAGCAGCTCACCAGAGCCGCGCTTGGCGGCATGGGCGTTCTGGGTGCGTTGTTCCTGCTGCTGGGCATCGCACTTTAATAGCAGATGCAAAAGACCGGACTGCAAAACTGCAGTCCGGTCTTCTTCTATCATCCCAGCTTCTTTTTCTGCTGCCGCGCCACGATGGGCATCAGCAGCGGGGTGGGCAGAAGCTTCTGCGCGCCGGTGCACAGCCGCATGAAGGCCGACGGCACGATGACGGTCTTGTGGTGCATCATACCCAGCAGGGCTTCCTCCACGCAAAACTCCGGCGTGATGCCCTTGAGGGCAAACACCACGCCTGCCCGGTCGTTGAACTCGGTGTTCACCGGCCCCGGGCAGAGGGCGCAGACGTATACCGGGCTGCGGTTCTCCCGCAGTTCTTCGGCCACGCCCCGGGTCAGACTGACCACATAAGCCTTGCTGGCGTAGTAGCCCGCCATGTAGGGCCCGCCGGGCAGCAGCCCCGCCGAGGATGCCACGTTGAGGATGGTGCCGCCGCCTGCCGCGTCCATCTTGCGCACCGCAAAGTGGAACAGCCGGGCCATGGCGGCCACGTTCACTTTGATCATTTCTTCTTCCCGGGCAGCATCCGTTTCCAGATAGCTGCCGCAGACGCCGAAGCCCGCGTTGTTGATAAAAATGTCGATGTTCTCCCCTGCCAGCGCGGCGCACAGCCGGGCGCAGTCCGCTTCGTCGGCAAGGTCGGCGGGCAGGATGCGGCAGGGCGTGCCCAGCTCAGCCGCGAGGGCTTCGAGCCGGTCGGTGCGGCGGGCGGTGAGGATGAGCCGACAGCCCATTTTTGCGTAGCGGCGTGCAAACTCCTGCCCGATGCCGGAGCTTGCGCCAGTGATCCAGACGGTTTTCTTCATGCGTTATTCTCCAAACCCGGAAGCCTTGTCGATGGCTTCCAGTTCTTCTTTTGTAAAGGTGGTGTTTTCCAGCGCCTTGATGTTGTCCAGAATCTGCTCCGGGCGAGAGGCACCGATCAGCACACTGGTCACTTCGCCGTCCTTCAGGACCCACGCCAGCGCCATCTCGGCCAGCGTCTGCCCGCGGGACGCCGCGATCTCGTTCAGGGCGCGGATCTGCGCCAGTTTTTCTTCGGTGAGGGCAGATTCCTTCAAAAAGCGGCCATCGGTGCGCACACGGCTGTCCTCCGGGATGCCGTTGAGGTAGCGGTTGGTCAGCAGGCCCTGTGCCAGCGGGCTGAAGGCGATGATGCCCTTGTTCAGGCGCACGGCTGTCTTCTTCAGGCCGTTCTGCTCGATGGTGCGGTCAAAGATGGAATAGCGGTTCTGGTTGATGACGAAGGGCACGTGCAGCTCGTTCAGGATGGCGGCGGCCTTTTCCAGCGTTTCGCCGTTATAATTGGACAGGCCCGCGTACAGCGCCTTGCCGCTCTGCACGGCAGTGGCAAGGGCCCCCATGGTCTCCTCCAGCGGGGTGTTGGGGTCCATGCGGTGGTGGTAGTAGATGTCCACGTAGTCCAGGCCCAGACGCTTCAAGCTCTGGTCCAGGCTTGCCAGCAGATACTTGCGGCTGCCCCAGTCGCCGTAGGGGCCGTCCCACATGGTGTAGCCCGCTTTGGTGCTGATGATGAGCTCATCGCGGTAGGGCATGAAGTTCTCGTGCAGGATGCGGCCGAGGTTCTTCTCGGCACTGCCCGGCTCCGGGCCATAGTTGTTGGCAAGGTCAAAGTGAGTGATGCCGTGGTCGAAGGCCGTGAAGCAGAGCTGCTTCATGGTCTCGTAGTGGCCGGTGTCGCCAAAATTGTGCCAGAAGCCCAGCGAGACGGCGGGCAGCAGCAGGCCGCTCTTGCCGCAGCGGTGGTACGGCATGGAGGAATAACGTGCATCGGATGCCTGATACATAAAAAACTCCTTTATTGCAAAAAGGGGCTGTCACACAGCAGCCCCGTGTAACAGCCCCTTTCGCGTTTTATTTCAGCAGATTGTCGTTGTCAAAGTAGTCGATGCGCATGGAACGGCGCACGTCGGCCAGGGTGGCGGCGGCAGTCTTTTCGGCGTAGGCACTGCCCTCTTTCAGAATTTCCACCACTTCCGGCAGGCGCTGCTCCCACTCCTTGCGGCGGGTGCGGATGGGCTCCAGCTCTGCCTGCATGACGCTGTTGAGGAACTTCTTCACCTTCACATCGCCCAGGCCGCCGCGCTGGTAGTGGGCCTTCAGCTCGTCGAGGTTCTGGTACTCGGGCCAGAACTCGGCGAAGTGCTCCGGGCGGCAGAAAGCGTCCAGATAGATGAACACCGGGTTGCCCTCCACCTTGCCGGGGTCCTGCACACGCAGGTGGTTCGGGTCGGTGTACATGGACATGACCTTCTTCTTGATGTCCTCCGGCTCCTCGGAGAGGTAGATGCAGTTGCCGAGAGATTTGCTCATCTTGGCCTTGCCGTCGATGCCGGGCAGGCGCAGGCAGGCGGCGTTCTGGGGCAGAACGATCTCGGGCTCCACCAGCGTTTCGCCGTAGACAGCGTTGAACTTGTGCACGATCTCGCAGCACTGCTCGATCATGGGCTTCTGGTCCTCACCGGCGGGCACGGTGGTGGCCTTGAAGGCGGTGATATCGGCAGCCTGACTGATGGGGTAGCAGAAGAAGCCCACCGGGATGCTGGTCTCAAAGTTGCGCATCTGGATCTCGGTCTTCACGGTGGGGTTGCGCTGCAGGCGGCTCACGGTGACGAGGTTCATGTAATAGAAGCTCAGCTCGGTGAGCTCGGGCACCATGGACTGGATGAAGATGTGGGTCTTGGCCGGGTCGATGCCGCAGGCCAGGTAGTCCAGTGCCACCTGCAGGATGTTCTGGCGCACCTTCTCGGGGTTATCGGCGTTGTCGGTCAGGGCCTGTGCATCGGCGATCATGACGTAAATTTCGTCGTACTCGCCGGAGTTCTGCAGGCGCACACGCTCTTTCAGGGAGCCGACGTAGTGGCCCACATGCAGGCGGCCGGTAGGACGGTCGCCGGTCAGAATAACTTTTTTCATGGTGTTCTCCTTTAGCTCTCAGAAACGAGAGATTTTCACTTACATTTATTATTGTAAGTATATCCCGCCCCGCGGGCCCTGTCAACAAAAGCCGCCGGGAAAAAGAAAAAAGCGATGGAAAAATTCCCATCGCTTTGCTGGCGCCTCTTGCCTGACTCGAACAGGCGACACCCTGATTAACAGTCAGGTGCTCTAACCGACTGAGCTAAAGAGGCATCTATATAAAACGGCACAGAGCCGTTTTACTACTAAAAAATGGTGACCCGTACCGGAATCGAACCGATGTTAAAGGCGTGAGAGGCCTCTGTCTTAACCGCTTGACCAACGGGCCATACGTCCATTTTGCATCGGGCGTTCGCTCCCGACTCGATTATTTTAGCATAGAGGTCGTACTTTGTCAACACAAAATTTCAATTTTTTCAAAAAATGTTTTTCACGCCGGAAACGCCCGCGCGGACGAGGCCCAGCGCCAGCCCCAGATAGACGCTGACCACCGTCTCGCTCTCGTCAAACGCCATCTTCCGGCGCTGGGGCAGACCGGCCAGGGGGCCTTCATAGACACAGCGCAGCTGTTCCAGCCGGGTGTAGTCGTTCGGGTGCATCAGGGTGCTGTGCTTGGGCAGCTGCATGGAGCCGCTTTTTTCCAGCACCTCGCTGACGAACTGGGAGCAGAAATAGTGGCGGCGGCGCTTCCACCGGATGTGCAGCCCGCACAGCGCAAGGCCCAGCACGTTGAACCGGTACAGATTGCCATGGGCCATCATGTGGTCGGCACGGCGGCGGGCGCGGGCGTAAGCTTCGTCTGTCACTTCCAGCGCATACAGGGCGCAAGGCACATTTTCCCGCAGGCGGAACACGCCCCGGTTCAGGTACTCCCTGCTGGGGCCCGCCGGAAACATGGTATAGCCATTCTTGCGGGTGGAGCTGTACAGGCCGCCAAGGTCTTCGTCAAAGGCAAGGGACGCATGGGTATAGTTTGCCCCGGTGACGGCGTAGACCAGGTTGGACAGCAGCGTGCCCGAGCGGGTGAGCAGGATGTAGATGGTTTTCATGGCAGTGTTCCTTCAATATGTAAGGGCCCGGTAAAAAGGCGAAAAAATATCTCTCTGGTTTCAGTATACCAGAAACAAAGTTCCTTTGCCATAAAAACGGATGGATCGCCGCGAAAATTGCATGAAAGATATTGCTTTTTCCGCGCTGAACCTTCTTATTGGCGTGGTCCAGATCACCTGGATGATCGCAAGGGATGTCTTTCGGGGCAGGCCCAAAGCGACTGCGAAAGCAAAACATTATTCCAAAAGCAAAAAAGATTGACCGCCTCTGTCTCCCAAACCCAGGCGGTCAATCTTTTGACTTAATGCCGGTAAGGAGCTGACCACATGAGCAGCCAGTGCCTTTCCTTTGTCTTTAGTATAGTGGCATCGCGGATTTTTGTCAAGAGGTGCGGCAGGTTCGCTCACCGCACCATCTTCCTCCGGTAGCCCCACACCGCCAAGGCTAAAAACAGCACGATCTTGACCGGAGCCAGCACCCGCAGCACATCGGCCTGGAAGAAGGCATGTCCGCCCGCAAAGAGGAAGTCAAAGCTGTACATCTTATAAAGCAGGGCGTTGGACAGGCCGATGCCGCCCGCCGGGAGCAGAGTGGACAACCACTCTCCCAGCGACCCGGGCACCACCATATAGACAATGAGCGGGGCCACCACACTGATCAGCGCCACAGACAAAGCGGTCAGGTTGTTCTTGGCCCATACGGATGCCATCAGCACAAAGGCCACCTCCGCAAAGAAGATCAGGAAGTTTGCCACCAGCATGACCCACTCCATCTGACCAACGGTATACGGCAGCAGGCTGGTCACAGAAAACAGCCATTGCACGGAAGTTTGGGTACTTTCCCAGCCAAATAGAGCATTCGTGACCAGGATCCACACCACGCCGCAGAGCAGATACGCCGCCCCTGTGATACTAAACGCCGCCGCTAGCTTTGCCGCTGCTAGCCACAGACCGCCGTTTTTTGTGCACAGTTGGATGTCCTGCGCCCCGGTCTGTGCATCCGATGCAAACACCGGGGCCGCAATCACCGCGCACAGCAGGGTGAGCAGCAAGCTCAACAGGGTCTGGTAATCCATTGCGTCTGAACTGACCCCAAATGAATAGGTGAACGGTTTTTGTACAGCATCGAACTTTTTCTGTGCAATGGCCTGCGCCTGCTCATAGCCGGGCTTTCCGTCTTGTTCCAGCCAGATCACCGATTCCAGCCGTTTGGGGAGCTGGCTGTAAAAGTTCTGCATATCCTCTGCGGTCAGCCCCATCACGCCCGGTGCCATGCCGGTTTTCGGGTCGGCAAAGGCTTCCTTTGCGTTGTTCACAAGAGGCTGATACCGGGCAAGTTCTTTATAAAATACCTCGACCGGGATATCGTTGATGGAGCTTGCATCATACTGCCGGTACACCCGCTGATAGGCTTCCAGTGCTTCCTGCATGACATCCGGCGTGATGGTACCGGATACCTGCTGCTCCTGCCGTTTCCTGATTGCTTTCAGACCCGTGTAACTCACTTTGTTTCCGCTGGCATCCAGTTCCGTCCAGCCGATAAAGGTCACCGGCAGATATGCCATGACCACAGCCAGCACCAACGCAATGGCCAGCAGAATGGCGGTCATGCGGGTCTTGCACACCCGCTTCAGTTCCAGTTTGTACAGGTTCATTGTACAGCCTCCGTTTCTTCCGGGAACAGCCACAGATACAGGTCTTCCAGTTTGGGCCGGGCCGGGATGCTGCCGGGCAGCTGCGGTGCCTCGGCCAGATAGCGCAATGTTACCGTTCCGTCCGGCTCGTTGCGCAGATTGACCACCTGCAAACAGTGCTCCCACCGGGGCAGTTCGCCCGCCGGGGCACTCCCCTGCCAGACCTTTCCTTCAATTTGCTGCACCAGCCCCTCGGTGGTGTCCACGGCGATGATTTTTCCATCCTTCATCACGGCGTTTTCGGCCGCAATGTATTCCACATCCGACACGATGTGGGTGGAAATCAAAACGATGCGGTCCTGCGCAAACTCGGACAGCAGATTGCGGAACCGTACCCGCTCGCCGGGGTCAAGGCCCGCCGTGGGCTCGTCCAGGATCAGAATTTCCGGGTCGTTGAGCAGGGCCTGTGCGATGCCCACCCGGCGCTTCATGCCGCCGGAAAGCTTGACAATTTTTTTGCGGCGCACCTCGGCAAGGCTCACGCGCTCCAGCAATGCATCAATTTGCCGGGTGGCTTCGGCCCGGGGCAGGCCCTTCAGCGCGGCCATATACTCCAGATAGTCCTGCACCGTGAACTCCGGGTAGAACCCGAATTCCTGCGGCAGATAGCCCAGCTTTTCACGGTAGGCTGCGCCCAGCGCGCCGATCTCCACCCCGTCGCACAAGATCTGCCCCTCGGTGGGCCGCAGAATACCCGCCAGCATCCGCATCAGGGTGGTCTTGCCCGCACCGTTGGCACCCAGCAGGCCCCAGACGCCCGGCGTCAGGGTGAGGGACACGTCTGCCGCCGCCATCTTGTCACGATAGCGCTTGGTCACATGGCGTATTTCCAGTTTCATACAAAGGCTCCTTTCACATTTCTGCCGCGTATTCCGGCCGGGCGGCAAGGCGGGCGCACTGTCCGCCCAGACACACCGCCAGCACACCGGCCGCCAGCGGCAGACCGGCGGGCAGCTGCGGCAATTCTTCTTCGACCTCGATCAGGCGCAGCAGGCACAATTGCCCAGCAAACAGCGGCACGGCGGCCAGCACCAGCCGTTCCGGGCGCACCCGGCGCAAAAGCAGCAACAGCTCGTTGTTCGCCAGCAGGAACGGCACCGCCAGCAGACACACCAGCTGGCCAAGTTTGAGCGGCGCGGCTGCGTACACGCTGATTGCCAGCACCGCCAGCAGCACCACCTCCCCGGCCAGCAGAAGCAGAAAACGCAGCACCAGCGGCGTGCCGATCCCAGCATGCGTGGCGCGTTCCAGTTCCAGCATCCGGTACTGGCTGGCCCGGCACAAAAACGGCAGGCCCAGCAGGGCTGTGCACATGGCAAGGGCCGTCAGCCCGAACAGCGCATTGCGCAGGCTCCATGCGGCTTCCCACAGGCCCAGCGCCCGGCCCACACTGTAGAGCGCCAGCGCCGCAAAGGCTTCCAGACCGGCGGCTTTCCACCCCAGCAGCCGCAGCTGCCAGTACAGCAGATTTTTCCAGCCCCCGCGCGGGCACGGGTGGTACGCAGCCCGGCAGCGGTGCAGCAGCGTTTCCGGCACTGCGGCAGTCCGACTTTGCGGCGGCGCGGCCAGCGCGCGGGTGAGCTGCTGCTTCAATTTGCGATTTGATGCACTCATGGCAATTCCTCCTGTTCCAGCTGATTCTTCAAAATCTTGAGCGCGGCACGCAGGCGGGACTGCACCGTGCGCATGGGCAGGCCGGTCACCTGCGCGATCTCCCGCAGTTTGAGCTGCTGGCCAAACCGCAGCAGCACCAGCTCCCGCGTCTCCGGGTCGAGCCTTGCGGTCAGGGCCCGCAGGCTCAGCGCGTCTTCGGTCTGGTCAAAGCCCGCTTCCTGATAACCCGGCTCCTCGGGCAGGCTTTCCAGCGCGGGGCCGTCCCGGGCCGAAGCGCGGTGCCAGTCGGCGCAGACGTTTTTCGCGATCTTATAAAGGAAGGGCCGGAACTGCCCGGCAAAGCCGCCGCAGCCGTCCAGCCAGCGCACCGCCTTATAAAAGGTCTCCTGTGCGGCATCCTGGGCCTGCTGAGCGTCCGGCACATGCCAGCGGCAGTAGTTCAAAATCTGCGGATAATATTCCCGCACCAGTGCATCCAGTGCGTCTGCGTCCCCGGTCTGGACACGGCGCAGCAGCGTTTCGGTCTGCATCCGGCTCACCTCCCTTCTGTTTATTAAAACGCACAAGGGACCAAAAAGGATTTCTTTTTTGAAAAATGTCACGTTTTCTCCATGGATACCAGCTTGTCAAAATTTTATCAAAAAATTGTTTTTCTGCCGTTCCACCTTATTTTTTCAGGTCTTGCCCCCTGCTTTTGTTTCCTGAAATTGTTTCAGGCAGTTAAATTTCTTAATGAAATTTGTTTCTTTTCTGCAAATAGTACGGTTTATTTATTGATTTTGCAAGGCTTTTATGTATAATGGTAAACAGGAGAATTTGCATTTACAAACTGCAAACCCCTTGCGCAGCGCCCGGCAGACCGGAAGCGCTGCACCCTGCAAAGGACGTAAGGATCAAACGAAAGTAGAGGTATCGCAATATGGCAAAGTTGGATCTTACCAAGTATGGCATTACCGGCACGACCGAGATCGTGTACAACCCTTCCTACGAGCAGCTGTTCGAGGAGGAGACCAAGCCCGGCCTGGAAGGCTATGAAAAGGGCCAGGTCAGCGAGCTGGGTGCTGTGAACGTTATGACCGGCATCTACACCGGCCGTTCCCCCAAGGACAAGTTCATCGTTATGGACGAGAACTCCAAGGACACCGTGTGGTGGACCAGCGACGAGTACAAGAACGACAACCACCCCGCTTCTCAGGAAGCATGGGCTGCTGTGAAGGCCATCGCTCAGAAGGAGCTGTCCAACAAGCGCCTGTACGTCGTGGATGCATTCTGCGGTGCCAACAAGGATACCCGCATGGCCATCCGCTTTGTCATGGAAGTTGCATGGCAGGCACACTTCGTCACCAACATGTTCATCAAGCCCACCGCTGAGGAGCTGGAGAACTTTGAGCCGGATTTCGTTGTCTACAACGCATCCAAGGCCAAGGTCGAGAACTACAAGGAGCTGGGCCTGAACTCCGAGACTGCTGTTATGTTCAACATCACCAGCAAGGAGCAGGTCATCGTCAACACCTGGTACGGCGGCGAGATGAAGAAGGGCATGTTCTCCATGATGAACTACTTCCTGCCGCTGAAGGGCATGGCTTCCATGCACTGCTCCGCCAACACCGATATGGAGGGCAAGAACACCGCCATCTTCTTCGGTCTGTCCGGCACCGGCAAGACCACCCTGTCCACCGATCCCAAGCGTCTGCTGATCGGCGATGACGAGCACGGCTGGGACGACAACGGCGTGTTCAACTTCGAGGGCGGCTGCTACGCAAAGGTCATCAACCTGGATAAGGACTCCGAGCCCGATATCTACAACGCCATCAAGCGCAACGCTCTGCTGGAGAACGTCACTCTGGATGCCGAGGGCCACATCGACTTCGCTGACAAGTCTGTCACCGAGAACACCCGTGTGTCCTACCCCATCAACCACATCCAGAACATCGTCCGCCCGATCTCTTCTGCACCCGCAGCCAAGAACGTCATCTTCCTGTCTGCTGACGCATTCGGCGTTCTGCCCCCGGTCTCCATCCTGACCCCGGAGCAGACCCAGTACTACTTCCTGTCCGGCTTCACCGCAAAGCTGGCCGGCACCGAGCGCGGCATCACCGAGCCCACTCCCACCTTCTCCGCTTGCTTCGGCCAGGCCTTCCTGGAGCTGCATCCCACCAAGTACGCTGAGGAACTGGTGAAGAAGATGAAGGCCAGCGGCGCAAAGGCTTACCTGGTCAACACCGGCTGGAACGGCACCGGCAAGCGTATCTCCATCAAGGATACCCGCGGCATCATCGACGCTATCCTGAACGGCGATATCAACAACGTGCCCACCAAGAAGATCCCCTACTTCGACTTCGAAGTCCCCACCGTGCTGAACGGCGTGGACACCGGCATCCTGGATCCCCGCGATACCTATGCTGACGCTTCCCAGTGGGAGGAGAAGGCTAAGGATCTGGCAAGCCGCTTCATCAAGAACTTCAAGAAGTACGAAGGCAACGAGCACGGCAAGGCTCTGGTCTCTGCCGGCCCCCAGCTGTAAGCTGACTGCCTGATACTTAGGTAAGCAATAAAAGGACGTGTTCCCGCAAGGGAGCACGTCCTTTTTGTTTGCCCGCCGGGCTGCAAAGGCAGCGGCGCAGGCGGTTTCGATTTTTGGCGGGGCCGCTGTCGTAGACCTTGGCCGCCTCGGTGAATTCCTTGATGGAAAGATTCTTGTATTCTTCCGGTGTCATAGCGTTCTCCCCCTCATACAAAGGTGCAGTTAAGCATTACTAACCAACAGTACCATACCTTTGCGGAAAAGTCAATGGAACCGCGTTTTTCTGCGCACACAAAAAGCAGCCGCACCTTCCGGTGCGGCTGCTTTTGATCTCCGGGGAGCTCCGGCTCAGTTGCAGAACATGCTGCGGCGCTTTTCAAAGTAAATGCGGCACAGCACCAGCACAACGCCGCTGCCGACCAGCGAGCCGATCGCACTGGAAATGCCGCTGCCCGTCGAGCAGATGATGCCCTGCAGCACGGCATACAGGAACGACAGCACCATGCCTGCGATCAGGAACAGGTAATACAGGTCCGGGCCGTTCTTTTTGAAATGAGCCATCTGCTGCCGGGTGTAGACCGCACCCACGGCCATGGCCAGATACAGCAGGCCGAACAGGATATCCACAATGTGCATTGCCGGGAAGAACAGATAGAACCACTGTGCATTGATGCCCGACACCGCCTCGTACCAGAAGCCAAACAAAAGGCCCAGACCCTGCACGGCATAGACCAGTGCGCCCAGGAACAGCTGCACCCAGATGGCGAACTTATAATAGTTCATGGGCAGCGCCTGCGGTTTGGTAAAATCCGGGGCGGGCGGGGCATTGTACTGCTGCGTGGGCGGGGTCTGCACCTGCGGGACCTGCACGCGCGGCTGCTGCTGCGCATTGCTGTTGTATGCACCGTTCGGTGCGGCGGGGGTCAGGCGGCTGCCGCAGCCCGGACAGAACGCCGCATTGTCCGGGACGGGTTTGCCGCAATGATTGCAAAACGTCATAAAAACATTCCTCCTGTGTGCCGGTATGAATAAAAGGTGTACCCTCATTCTATCAATTTTCGCGCGTCAATGCAAGGCATCCGCAGCATTTCTGCCGCACACAGAAAAGCGGGCCTTTGCCCCTTTTGCAAAAGCCCGCTTTTTTGTTTTATGTTACTTGGCTGCCTCGAACTCCGCTTCGATCTCGGCCGAAGGAGCCGGGGTGACCAGGCTCACCACGACGCAGACCAGCAGCGAGGTCAGGAAGGCGGGCAGCAGCTCATAGATGCCGAACACGCCGCCCAGCGGGCTGATGAGGTACTTCCACACGAAGACCATCAAACCGCCAGAGAGCATACCGGCCAGCGCGCCCTGCCAGTTGCAGCGCTTCCAGAACAGGGCACACAGCACCACGGCACCGTAGGAGCCGCCGAAACCGGCCCATGCAAAGCTGACGATGCCAAACACGCTGGAGTTGGGGTCCCGCGCCAGCACCACGCCCACCACGCTGATGCAGATGATGGTCAGGCGGGCTGCAAACAGGCTCTGCTTCTCGCTGAGCTTCATGTGGCCGAACTCCTGCAGGATGTTCTGGGACACACTGGAAGCCGCTGCCAGCATCTGGCTGTCAGCCGTGGACATCGTGGCGGCAAGGATGCCGGCCAGGATCAGGCCTGCCAGAATGGCCGCCAGCACGCCGTGCTGGGCGATCAGGTTCGCAATGCGCACGATCAGGGTCTCGCTGGAAGAACCGCTCAAAAATTCCAGCGCACCCGCCTTGGTCATGCCCAGGCCCACCATGCCGATGACGATGGAAGCGGTCATGGCAATGACCACCCACACACTTGCAATGCGGCGGCTGAGCACCAGCTTCTTCTCATCTTCAATGGCCATGAAGCGCAGCAGGATGTGCGGCATGCCGAAATAGCCAAGGCCCCATGCCAGCGTGGATACGATATCCAGCAGGCTGTAGGAGGTGGCAGAGTTGTCTGCCACATTGTGGCTTGCCAGCATGGTCAGGTAGCCCGGCAAGCTGCGGGCATTGTCCAGCACCACATCCCAGCCGCCGGCCACACTGACGCCGTACACCAGCACGGCGATCAGGGCCATGCTCATGACGACGGACTGGATCAGGTCGGTGGTGGACACGGCGCGGAAGCCGCCCATGATGGTGTAACCCACAATGACCACGGCAGACAGGATCATGGCGATCATGTAGTCCACGCCGAACAGGCTGTTGAACAGCTTGCCGCAGGCCGCAAAGCCGGAGGCGGTGTACGGGATGAAGAACACGATGATGATGACCGCGCCCAGGGCGTTGAGCAGGTTGCGCTGGTCATGGAAGCGCAGCGACAAAAACTGCGGCACCGTGATGGCGTTCAGGTTTGCCGAGTAGCGGCGCAGGCGGCGGGCCACGATGAGCCAGTTGAGCCAAGTGCCCACGGCAAGGCCGATGGCCGTCCAGCCCGGGGATGCGATGCCGCTCAGGTAGGCAAGGCCCGGCATACCCATCAGCAGCCAGCTGGACATATCGCTGGCCTCGGCGCTCATGGCCGTGACCAGCGGGCCCATCTTACGGCCGCCGAGGTAGAAATCGCTGCTGTCCTCGTTGGATTTGCTATAGACAAAGCCAACCAGCAGCATTCCCACCAGATAGATCACGATGGTGGCAATGATGCAGATGTTGATCATTTCAGATTACCCCTCTCTTTCTTCCCCTCATTGGGAATATATTATTTATTCTACCACAAAAACCCGCATTCCTGCAAGCTTTTCGGGCAATTCAGGCGCGTGAACTGCCGTTTTTCCGGGTTTTAGACAGAAAAAGCCAAAAAGTCTGCCGAAAATCCGTCGTCCTTACCCGCCGGGCAAATTGATAACAGCCTTTCCGCGTGCTATAATCAGACTAGCTTTATGGGGAAAGAAGGGGCTTTTATGGCAGATATCACCGTCCGCAATGCGACCCTCGCCGATGCGCCGCGCATTCTGGAAATTTACGCCTATTATGTCGAGCACACGGTCATCACCTTTGAGTACACCGTGCCGTCCCTCGCCGAATTTGAGGGCCGGATGCGGCACACCATGGAAAAGTATCCGTATCTCGTCATCGAGAAGGACGGCCGCATCGAGGGCTACGCCTACGCCGGGGCCTTTGTGGGCCGCGCCGCCTACGACTGGGCCTGCGAGCTGACCATCTACCTGGACCACAATGCCCAGAAGTGCGGCATGGGTCGGATGCTGTATCAGGCGCTGGCTGACCGGCTGAAGGCCATGGGCATTCTGAACCTGTACGCCTGCATCGGCTACCCGCAGGTGGAGGACGAATACCTGACCCGGAACAGCGCCCAGTTCCACGAACATCTCGGCTTTGCGCTGTGCGGCACCTTCCGCAACTGCGGGTACAAGTTCGGCCGCTGGTACGACATGGTGTGGATGGAAAAGATCATCGGCGAGCACAAGGCCGACCAGCCCGCCGTCCAGCCCTATCGGTACTGAGCCGTTTTTCTGACCTCTCTGCAGAACAAAAGCACCCGCTGCCGGGCTTTCTTCGAGCCTTGGACAGCGGGTGCTTTTTACATTTTGGAGAAGCGTGTAAAGAGTTTACTTTGCGGCAACGTTCTTGGTGACCATGACATCACTTTCCAGGCCGCAGACGTTGTGCAGCACGATGGTGCCTGCCTTGACCGGGGCGGTCAGCACCACCTTGCGGATCTCGTCCATCACCGGGAAGATCATATCCTTGGGGATGGCCTTGGTCAGGCGGACGCTGGTGACGGGCAGCTCGCCGCCCTTGACCAGCACCGAGCTGGCAATGGTGCGGCGGGGCGCGGTCAGCTCCTGACGGACATACTGCTCACCGCGCGGGCAGGTCTGGCCGGTGACCGAGATCACCTGACCATTTTCAACTTCAGCTTCGATCTCGCAGCCGTTGGGGCAGACGATACAGGTAAATTGCTTTTTCATTCGACCGACACCTCCAGTGCGCCTTCCTCCTGCAGCTTGGCACCCGAGACCTTGAACTGGATCATCTCTGCAGGAATGGCCTTCTTCATCTTCTTGGCAGCAACTTCCACGCCGTTCTGGCGCACCACGATGCGGCAGTCACGGTAGTGGTTGCGCACACGCAGCGACAGGTTGAAATCGTTCTTGCCGCTGACCTTCTGCGGAATGGTGTGGCCCACGCCCTCGCCGCACTTCACGTCCAGCGTGCAGGGATCAATGCCCTTGCCCTCAACATAAGCAGCGGCATGGCGTGCCAGCGCTTCGGACTCCATGGACACGAAGTCCACCAGATCGTGCACATGCAGCACGTTGCCGGCAGAGAACACGCCGGGCACGTTGGTCTGCAGGTTCTCGTCCACGAATGCGCCGTTGGTGTGGGGGTCAATGGCGATGCCGGCATCTTCCAGCAGCTTGTTCTCGGGGATCAGGCCGACGGAGAGGATCAGGGTATCGCACTTGTACTCCTTCTCGGTGCCGGGGATGGGACGGCGGTTTGCATCCACCTCGGAGATGGTCACGCCGGTCAGACGGTCGCGGCCATGGATCTCGGTGACGGTATGGCTCAGGTAGAGCGGGATGTTGTAGTCATCCAGGCACTGCACGATGTTGCGCGGCAGGCCGGAGGGATACGGCATCAGTTCGAACACAGCCTGCACATGAGCGCCTTCCAGCGTCATGCGGCGGGCCATGATCATGCCGATATCGCCGGAACCGAGGATGATGACCTCCTTGCCGGGCATACGGTTGTACAGGTTCATGTAAGCCTGTGCGGTGCCGGCGGTGAAGACACCGGCCGGGCGCTCACCGGGGATGCCCAGTGCGCCGCGGCTGCGCTCCTTGCAGCCCATGGCCAGCACGACGGCCTTGGCCTGATACTGGCGCAGGCCATTGCGGGTGGAGGCGGTGACAACGCGGTCCGCCGTCAGGCTCAGCACGGTGGCGCTGGTCTCGTAGGGGATCTCGCGCTTGTTCACTTCATCAATGAAGGCCTGTGCATACTCGGGGCCGGACAGGCTCTCGCCGAAGCGGCCCAGACCGAAGCCGTCATGGATGCACTGGCGCAGGATGCCGCCCAGCATCGCCTCGCGCTCCAGAATGATCATGTTGCGGATGCCCTGCTTGTGCAGCTCGACAGCTGCGGCAAGACCTGCGGGACCACCGCCGATAATCACAACGTCTTTCTGTTCCATCGCTCAGTTCTCCTCCTTCCGCATGGTTCCGGTCAGGACCCACGAGCCCTGACGGCTGTAACGAATGTCCTCCGGCTCAGTGCCCAGCTCCTGCTCGATGAAGTTCTCGATCTTCATCTGGCAGAAACCACCCTGGCAGCCGCCCATCATGGCGCGGGTGCGGTATTTGATGCCGGTCATGGTGGAGACACCCAGCGGGTTGTGGATGGCCTGGATGATCTCCGCCTTGGTCACTTCCTCACAGCTGCAGATCATCTCGCCGTAATCGGGGTTCTGGGCGATGAGCTCTGCCTGCTGCTCGGGGGTGCACTCTGCAAACTTGACGATGCCCTTGTGGTGCGGGTCGAAGTCGGGGTTTGCCTCGAACTTCTCGTGCTCCAGCATCATGTTGATGACATAACGGGCCAGCGGCACGCTGCCGGTCAGACCCGGAGACTCGATGCCCACGAGGTTGACGGCATTGGGTGCCACATCGTCGCGGATCTCGACCTTCCAGTCCTGAATGGCACCGTTCTCATCCACCCACTTGGGCTGGATGCCGGCGAAGGTGCGGATCTGGTCTTTCTTGGCGATGTGGGGCCACAGCTTTGCGCCCTCCACGGCCAGACTGTCCATGTTGGCCTGCGGCACGCTGTAGTCGTCCAGCACGTCGGTGTTCTCGGCGTCCGGGCCGATGGTCACGTTGCCGTCCACGGTCGGGGTGATGTGGATGCCCATGTAGGTGTTGCTGGGCACGGGGTACACCGGCATGGGCAGCAGCTTGCCCATGCGCTTGTGCAGGATGATGTAGTTGCTGCGGGAGCCGATGACACGGTAGCCGGTCAGGCCCAGCAGGTCGGAGATCTGCTTTGCGCCCAGACCTGCGGCGTTGACCACCCAGCGGGTGCACACATCGCCGTGCTCGGTGTGCAGGTAGTACAGCTCGTTCTCGCGGGTGATGGCCGTGACCTTGTGGTCAAAGAAGAAGTCCACGCCGTTGGCGTGTGCGTTCTCGGCCAGAGCCACGGTGTACAGGAACGGGTCCATGATGCCGCTGTTCTTGGACCACATGGCAAACTTGCCCACCACGGCGGGCACCAGCTCATGCAGCTTTTTCTCGTCGATCATCTCGAGGCCGGTGCAGCCGTTGACCGCGCCCTGCTTCATGGTGCGCTCCAGCTGTTCCATGTCCTCGGGGGTGTTGCCCACCAGCACCTTGCCGCAGCGCTTGAACGGGAAGTCCAGCTCCTCGGCCAGCTGATCCATGATCTTGTTGCCCTCCACGCAGCATTTTGCCTTCAGGCTGCCGGTGGGGTTCGCAAAGCCGCCATGCACCACGGCCGAGTTGCGGCCGCTGGTCTCATTGCAGACATCCAGATTTTTCTCCAGCACTGCAATGCTCAGCTTGTAGCGGGACAGCTCGCGCGCGATGGCGCTGCCGACGACGCCCGCACCGATGATGACCACATCGTATTGTTTTTTCATGGTATCCACCTTTCTCCTTTTCTTGTATGGGAATCCGGCGTTGTGTTATATATTTCATCACATCAAATATATAACGTTTCGTGGATTCTGTCAAGGGGCTTTTGCGAAAAAACTGCACAAAAATATGCTGCATCTTTCGGCAAGAATGCGGCATTTCTGAACGATGTGCAGTCAATTCAGACTTTGAAATATTCGGGGAAGGCTTTCCGGATGGCGGAAAGGTTCTCCGTGTAGCGCTGCATGTGCTGGCCGGCAATGCGCTGCGCTGCTGCCGTATCCTTCTGTTCAATGGCCTTCAAAAGGCCCACATGATCTTCATAGATGGCCTTTGCGGGCCGACAGCGGAAACTGAGGATGGTGGTGCGGTCAAAGTGCGGGGCGAGGTTCTCCACCAGATCGTACCAGTACGGGCACCCGCACTGCACATAGAGCATCCGGTGGAACTCCTTGTCCAGCTCAAAAATCTTATCTTCCTGTGCGCGTTCGATGTACATGTGCCACATGGCCACGTTCTCCCACAGGTGGTCGAGGTCCGCCGGGGTGAGCTTTTCGCAGGCCATGCCGGCGATCTCGGCTTCCAGCACCGCGCGCAGGTGGCGGACTTCTTCCACCAGCCCCGCGTCGATGAGGGACACATAGGTGCCGATCTTGGGCCGGATCTCAATGAGCCGCCGCTGGGCCAGTTCCAGTTCGGCCTCCCGGAACGGGGTGCGGCTGACGCCCAGCTTTTCGCACAGCTCCGGCTCGTTCAGCTTTTCGCCCGGGGCCAGCCGGGTGTTGATGATATTGTCGATGAGAACGCGCAGGACATAGCTCTTGGCCGATTCATGCTCTCCGCGCTGTGCGGTCACATCCATGCTTTCCCTCCTTCGGGCCCTTCCTTCTTATATAAGGAAGCAGCCCCGCTCAGACGAAGAAATCCGGGAAGCGGTCCAGCAGGCTCTGGAAGTGCTCCCGATAAGCGCCCAGGTGATGTTCAAAGAACTCGTCCACATCCACATCCTTGGGCAGGCCCACCATCAGGTACTTGTAAAGCTGCTCGTGCTCCTCACGGAAGGTCTCCATATCCAGCTGGCACAGGGCTGTGTCCAGATAACGCACGCGGTCCATGTGGGTGGTGACGTTGTGCATGGCCTGCCAGATGCGGTCGTAACCGGCATAGGTGTACAGGCGCTTGTGGAACTCGTTGTCCAGGTTGATGAAGTAATCGCCCAGCACATCGTGGCTGACGCAGGCCGCAGCATCCTGCTGTTCCAGCAGGCCGTGCAGCTCGCTGAGCTGCTCCTGGTTCAGGTGGCCGGACAGGCTGCGCAGCAAGGCCGGTTCCAGCATCTTGCGCATGGCATAGCCTTCGTTGATATATTGGATCGAAATTTTGGAGACGATGCTGCCGCGCTGGGGCAGCACATCCACCAGCCATTCGCCCTTGAGCATCATCAGCGCTTCGTGGATGGGGGTGCGGCTCATGACCAGCCGCTCGCTCAGGTCAGCTTCGCTCAGCTGGCAGCCGGGCTGCAGCTGGATGTTCATGATATTTTTGCGCAGGATGCGGTAGGCGTAAGCCCGGTTGTTCTCATCCGGCTGACGCGGGTCCATCAGCAGCGGCAGGGAACGGGCCTTGTCATCTTTCATAGAAAAATCCCCTTACAGTCGTTTTGCTCTCCGGCGGGAAAGCGCTCGGGCACAGATTTGTTGGTTCTATTATAAAGCATAACATATCACTTGTCAAAACTCTTTTTTACAAAAAGCAACCATAATCCAGAATTTCCGGTTAAAAAACGTAAAACAAGTTGCATTTCCGGCCAGAAGGCGTTATAATAAGCTCAGAAAGTAACATATCAGTTGGCTATAGGAGGTCAATCTCATGTCTGAAATCAATGCGATCCGCTTTGCAGAACCCTGGCAGGTCTCCTGCGTCAAGATCCCCATGCCGGAACCCAAGCCCGGCGAGGCGCTCATCAAGATCATGGCCGCCGGCATCTGCGGCAGCGACATCGGCGCTTTCCGCGGCACCAACGGTCTGGTGAGCTACCCCCGCGTCATCGGCCACGAGCTGGCCGGTGTGGTCGTCTCCATCCCGGAGAACAACAAGAACGGCATCAAGGTGGGCGACCGCGTGGTCGTGGACCCCTACCTGTACTGCGGCCACTGCTACCCCTGCTCCATCGGCCGCACCAACTGCTGCGACAACCTGCATGTTCTGGGCGTGCACGTCGAGGGCGGCATGGCTGAGTACTTCTGCCACCCCGCTGATATGCTCATCAAGATCCCCGACGGCATGAGCTGGGTGCAGGCTGCCATGGCCGAGCCCCTGACCATCAGCCTGCACGGCATCCACCGCGGCGGCCTGAAGGCCGGCGAGTACTGCGCCATCATCGGTGCAGGCCCCATCGGTCTGGCAGCTGCCATGGTCGCACAGGCTTACGGCGCACACGCCATCCTGCTGGATCTGGTGCAGGAGCGCCTGGACTTTGCAAAGTCTCTGGGCGTGGAGTACACCATCAACTCCGGCAAGGAAGATGCCAATGCCCGCGTGCATGAGATCACCGGCGGCGAGGGCGCACAGCAGGTCATGGAGTGCTCCGGTGCAAACCCCGCCATCCGCAGCACGCTGGACCTCGTGAGCCACGCAGGCCGCATCACCTTCACCGGCTGGCCCAAGAAGGAGACCAGCCTGCCCACCGACACCATCACCCGCAAGGAGATCGACCTGCGCGGTGCCCGCACCAGCGCCGGCGAGTTCCCCGAAGCACTGGAGCTGATCGCTTCCAAGAAGGTGGATATGCTCAAGCTGCTCACCAAGACCGTCACGCTGGAGGAAGTGCCTGAGACCATCATCGACATCGAGAAGAACCCCGGCAACTACATGAAGGTCGTTGTCACGATGGAGTAAAGCCACCCCCTCCCCTACATTGATTTATAAGGAGAGTACCGTTTTGGACGCATGGAATATTCTTGTTGTGGTCGTTCTGGCCCTGATCCTGCTGCTGATCCTGCCCATGGTGGCAGCGCGCAACGGCACCAAAAGCTTCACCCAGGCCCTGATGGCCCCGCTGCACCGCAAGAAAAAGCGCGGCCCGCTGGGGCTTGAGGTGGAGCCGGAGAAAAAGCCGGAGCGCCATGTGAACAACAGCATGCAGGGCGAGTTGACCGCGATCGTCTCGCAGCTCATCACCTTCACCAAGCGCCAGCACTATACGCTGGTGTACCCCGGCACCATTCAGGAAAGCGGCCAGCTGACCACTACGCTGGCGCTGGTGGTCACCCCGGGCGGCGTGGTGGGCCTGAACTGCTTCGGCTTTGCCGGTGAGATCCACCCCGGCGACCAGCCCAATGACCAGTGGCGCCAGCACATCAACCACACGGACAACCGCATCCCGAACCCGGTCACCGCCAGCGAAAAGCAGCAGGTGCTGCTGCGCCGCGCCATGGACAAGGCGGGCCTGAGCGGCATCCCGGTGGAGGTGATCGCCGTGTTCACCAGCAAGGAAGCCCGGCTGACCGGCATCTCGGCCCAGAAGTGCTTCGACCGTGACGGCATGATCGCCTATCTGGAGCAGGAGCGCTACCATTCCGGCCCAGTGGAGGATACCCACGAGACCGGCGTGAAGCTCAAGAGCCTGGTGACGGTGTACAAAGCCGAGAAACCCAAGAAGAAAAAGAAATGATCTGCGTCTGAAATGTTACAAGTGGCCTTCCGGTTTTGCGGAGCGCTGCTGCCGCATTCTCTGAACTTTCCTCGAGCAGACCTGTACGACACCCATGTACAGGCCTGCTCTTTTTTGTTTTATCCGGTTTTTCTGCTCCATTCAGAAGTTTTTTCGGGCGAGTCCACGGAAAAGCGCACCGGTCCTCCCCCTGGAACGCCCGGTAAAGATTCAGATAAGAAAGGCCGTTTCATCTTGTCTCCGGTAATCTGATATGTTAGTATATCGCCAAGGGAAACATGTCGCAGACGGCACGCGGCGCACGGCTGCACGAACCGGCGCAGCAGCGTTCCGCCTAGAGCGCAGGCATGATAAAACCAACGAAAAGGAGAGAATTTCTATGCGTATCCACAAGATCACCCGTCGTAACTTCATGAAGGTTGCAGGTGTTTCTGCTCTGGCCATGGGTCTGGCTGCCTGCGGCGGCAGCTCCTCCACCAGCACGGCTGCTTCCACCGCCGGTTCCGGCGCAGCAGCAGGCGGCGAAGTGACCGGCGATAAGGTCGTCATCAACATCGGCCACATCAATGACCAGAGCGACTCCTGGCACCAGGGCGCTCTGAAGTTCAAGGAGTACTGCGAAGCAAACTCCAACGGCACTATCGAAGTCGATGTCTTCCCCAACAGCCAGCTGGGACCTGAGGTCGATATGATCCAGGGCATCCTGTCCGACAGCGGCACGGTGGATATCACCTTCACCGGCGAGTCCATGCAGACCTACCAGCCGGACCTTGGCATGATCGGCATGCCCTACCTGATCCAGAGCGACGAGCAGATGGAGAAGGTCCTGACCGGCGAAGTCGGCCAGGAGTTCGAGGGCCTGATGGAGGCCTGCGGCATGAAGTGCCTGGGCTACTTCACCCGTGGTCCGCGCTACATCACCTCCACCAAGAAGCTGACCTGCGTTGCCGACTGCAACAACCTGGTCATCCGCACCCCGCAGTCTGCCATGACCGTGGCCGCCTTCCAGGCCATCGGCGCAAAGCCCACCCCCATGGCACTGTCCGAGGTCTTCACCTCTCTGCAGCAGGGCACCATCGAGGCGCAGGAGAACCCGCTGGCCATGATCGAGACCCAGAGCTTCTACGAGGTCTGCCCCTACCTAATCCTGACCGCTCACCTGCGTGCATGGGTCTACATTGCAATGGGCCTGACCCAGTACAACCGCCTGTCCGACAGCCAGCGCGCTGTGGTGGATGCCGCCGGTGCCGAGTGCCAGGCACACGAGCATGAACTGTTCCTGGACAACGAGGAGAAGTACTACAACCAGCTGCAGGAGCAGGGCATGGAGTTCATCGAGGTCGACACCAAGGAGTTCGCCGATGCCATGGTCAACGGCGTGCTGCCCATCCTGACCGACAGCCAGAAGAAGATCTACGACGAGATCGAAGCTCTGGCCTGATGCGGCTTTGAAATCTGAAACGAGGTTGAAATCATGAAGAAAGGCTTGGATAAATTCATCAAGGTCTACATGGAGATCCTGTACGCCTTGAGTTCCATCTTCTATGCAGGCTTCTGCTTCTGCGTTCTGGTGCAGGTCATCAGCCGCAACTTCCTGCCCAATGCCCCCTCCTGGACCGAGGAGCTGGCCCGTTATTCCTTCATCTACATGGTGGCCTTCGGTGTCGGTCTGGCTGCCCTGAAGCACGAGTTCGTCAACGTCGAATTCCTCGGCGATTTCCTCAAGGCAAAAAATCAGAAGGCACTGGACGTGCTGAACCTTGTCATCGAGGTCATCATCCTGGCCATGTGCCTGGTCATTCTGGTGATGGCCGAGCCGAAATACTGCTTCCCCACCTTTGCGATGAACTCCACCGCCACCAACATCCCCATGAAGTACATCTACTTCTCCCAGTTCCTCACCTTCATCGTGCTGCCCGTCAGCTATGTGCTGGACATCGTCCGCACCCTGATCGGCTGGACCGAGAAGCCGGCTGCGTAAAGGAGGTCAAAACGCAATGGTTGCAGTTCTGTTTATTGTTTTCGTCGTCGCACTGGCGATCGGCGTGCCCGTGGCGTTCAGTCTGGGCCTCGCTTCCGTGGCCTACATGCTGGGCTCCCACATCCAGATGATCAACTTCGCACAGTATTTTTTCAAGGGTCTGGACTCCTTCACCCTGCTGTGCATCCCCGGTTTTACCTTTGCTGGCAACCTGATGAATCAGGGCGGCATCTCCGATAAGCTGCTGGACTTTGCAGACGCACTGGTCGGCCACATCACCGGCGGTCTGGCTTACGCAAACGTTCTGGCATCCATGGTCTTCGCCGGTATCTCCGGCACGGCCCTGTCCGACACCGTCGCACTGGGCGGCGTCGAGATCCCCATGATGGTCAACCAGGGCTACGACGTTCCGTTCTCTGTGGCCATCACTGCCGCATCTTCCTGCCTGGGCCCCATCATTCCCCCGTCCGTGCCCATGATCATGGCCGCTACCATGACCGGCCTGTCCGTCTCCAAGATGTTCATGGCCGGCATCGTCCCCGGCCTGCTGCTGGGCCTCGGCATGTGCGGCACCTGCTATGTGCTGTCCGTCAAGCGCCACTACCCCAAGCGTGATAAGGCTGCAAGCTGGTCTCACATCTGGCACGCAACCAAGGAAGCCATCTGGGCACTGATCATGGTGGCCATCATCCTGTTCGGCATCATGGGCGGCATCGTCACCCCGACCGAGGCTTCCATCATCTGCGTGGTCTACGGCCTGTTCGTCTCTGTGTTCATCTACCGCAAGATGGGCCCCAAGGAGATGTATGCCTGCCTGAAGGACACCGTTTCTTCTGCTTCCGCCATCATGGCTCTGGTCGCCTTTGCAAACGTCTTTGCCTTCATCCTGACCAAGGAGCACATCCCCAGCATGATCGCTGACGCAATGCTGCGCCTGACCACCAACAAGTACCTGATCCTGCTGCTCATCAACATCTTCCTGATTTTCGTGGGCATGTTCATGGAGACCATCGCCGCCATCCTGATCCTGTTCCCCACCCTGCTGGCTGTGGCCACCGCCGTGGGCGTCGATCCCATCCAGTTCGGCATCATCGTGGTCATGAACCTGGTGCTGGGCCTGTGCACTCCTCCCGTTGGCGTCTGCCTGTTCGCCGCCACCAACATCGGTGCCCGCTACGGCAAGTGCACCCTGTCGGACAGTGTCATCGCACTGCTGCCGCTGCTGGCCGTCAACTTCGGCGTTCTGTTCCTGGTCACCTATGTGCCCGCTCTGAGCGTCGGCGTCGCAAACTTCATCATGGGCTGATAAAGCTTCATTCTTCTCCTTATGGCTCCCCTCGCACGATGCGGGGGGAGCCTTTTTTTTGCATATCAGTTTGCCGGGCCGGGCTTTTCGCAGAAGATTTTCCGGGCTTTGACATTGTCAAAAATTTACGTAACATATCATCTCCTCTTTGCCGGTCTTTTCCGCGCGGGGAGCAGGATTGTTTCCCAAACAAGGACTTTTATTGTAATCTATTTGTAATTTCCACCCTCTTGGACGAAAATTTTGGGGCGTTGTATCCAAGACTCCTAAGATTTTTTTACATTTCGCACAAAGATTCGGCTAAGAATTTGGCAAAGAAACTTTGCTTTTTCTCTGGACATCGGGCATCTGATATGTTAGTATATTTGCAGGAAAGCTGAGCCGCAGACGCACGAACCTGCCGCTCAGCACTTTACGGAAAAGGTTTTTACGAAGTAAAAGGAGAGAATGTTATGCGTATCCACAAGATCACTCGTCGCAACTTCATGAAGGTTGCAGGTGTTTCTGCTCTGGCCATGGGTCTGGCTGCATGCGGCGGCTCCTCCGCCAGCACTGCCGCTTCCACCAGCACCGCAGCTTCCGGTTCCACCGCAGCTGCAGGCGGCGAGGTCACCGGCGATAAGGTCGTCATCAACATCGGCCACATCAACGACGAGAGCGACTCCTGGCACCAGGGCGCTCTGAAGTTCAAGGAGTACTGCGAAGCAAACTCCAACGGCACTATCGAAGTCGATGTCTTCCCCAACAGCCAGCTGGGACCTGAGGTCGATATGATCCAGGGCATCCTGTCCGACAGCGGCACGGTGGATATCACCTTCACCGGCGAGTCCATGCAGACCTACCAGCCGGACCTTGGCATGATCGGCATGCCCTACCTGATCCAGAGCGACGAGCAGATGGAGAAGGTCCTGACCGGCGAAGTCGGCCAGGAGTTCGAGGGCCTGATGGAGGCCTGCGGCATGAAGTGCCTGGGCTACTTCACCCGTGGTCCCCGTTACATCACCTCCACCAAGAAGCTGACCTGCGTTGCCGACTGCAACAACCTGGTTATCCGTACCCCGCAGTCCGCTATGACCGTTGCCGCTTTCCAGGCTCTGGGCGCAAAGCCCACCCCCATGGCACTGTCTGAGGTCTTCACCTCTCTGCAGCAGGGCACCATCGAGGCACAGGAGAACCCCCTGGCCATGATCGAGACCCAGAGCTTCTACGAGGTCTGCCCCTACCTGATCCTGACCGCTCACCTGCGTGCATGGGTTTACATTGCAATGGGTCTGACCCAGTACAACCGCCTGTCCGACAGCCAGCGCGCTGTGGTGGATGCCGCCGGTGCCGAGTGCCAGGCACACGAGCACGAGCTGTTCCTGGACAACGAGGAGAAGTACTACAACCAGCTGCAGGAGCAGGGTATGGAGTTCATCGAGGTCGATACCAAGGAGTTCGCCGACGCTATGATCAGCGGCGTGCTGCCCGTCCTGACCGACAGCCAGAAGAAGATCTACGACGAGATCGAAGCTCTGGCCTGATCGCTGATCGACTGACGATAAAAAGTTAAGTTCCAACGGGGCAGGCTGACAGACTTGCAGTCTGCCCCTTCTTTATCGTCTATACCATCCTCAAGGAAAGAGAGGTCGTATCCTTTATGAAAAAAAGCCTGAATAAGTTCATCAAGGGCTACATGGAAGTTCTGTACGCACTGAGCTCCATCTTCTACATCGGTTTCTGCTTCTGCGTTCTGGTGCAGGTCATCAGCCGCAACTTCCTGCCCAATGCCCCCTCCTGGACTGAGGAGCTGGCCCGTTATTCCTTCATCTACATGGTGGCCTTCGGCGTTGGCCTGGCTGCTTTGAAGCATGAGTTCGTCAACGTTGAGTTCATGGGCGACTTTTTGAAAAAGAAGAACCCCAAGGCTCTGAAGGTGCTGAACATGGTCATCGAGGTCGTCATCCTCGCCATGTGCCTGATCATCCTGGTGATGGCCGAGCCGAAATACTGCTTCCCCACCTTCGCAATGAACTCCACCGCCACCAACATCCCCATGAAATACATCTACTTCTCCCAGTTCCTCACCTTCGTCATCCTGCCGGTGAGCTACCTGCTGGACATCGTCCGCACCGCACTGAGCTGGAACGACACCCCGGCTGAAAAGGAGGACTAAGCAATGGTCGCTGTTCTGTTTATTGTTTTCGTCGTCGCGCTGGCGATCGGCGTGCCTGTGGCGTTCAGTCTGGGCCTCGCTTCCGTGGCCTACATGCTGGGCTCCCACATCCAGATGATCAACTTCGCACAGTACTTCTTCAAGGGTCTGGACTCCTTCACCCTGCTGTGCATCCCCGGCTTCACCTTTGCCGGCAACCTGATGAACCAGGGCGGTATCTCTGAGAAGCTGCTGGACTTTGCAGACGCACTGGTCGGCCACATCACCGGCGGCCTGGCCTACGCAAACGTTCTGGCATCCATGGTCTTCGCCGGCATCTCCGGCACCGCTCTGTCCGACACCGTGGCACTGGGCGGCGTCGAGATCCCCATGATGGTCAACCAGGGCTACGACGTGCCCTTCTCGGTGGCAATCACCGCTGCATCTTCCTGCCTGGGCCCCATCATTCCCCCGTCCGTGCCCATGATCATGGCCGCTACCATGACCGGCCTGTCCGTCTCCAAGATGTTCATGGCCGGCATCGTCCCCGGCCTGCTGCTGGGCCTCGGCATGTGCGGCACCTGCTATGTGCTGTCCGTCAAGCGCCACTACCCCAAGCGTGATAAGGCTGCAAGCTGGTCTCACATCTGGCACGCAACCAAGGAAGCCATCTGGGCACTGATCATGGTGGCCATCATCCTGTTCGGCATCATGGGCGGCATCGTCACCCCGACCGAGGCTTCCATCATCTGCGTGGTCTACGGCCTGTTCGTCTCTGTGTTCATCTACCGCAAGATGGGCCCCAAGGAGATGTATGCCTGCCTGAAGGACACCGTTTCTTCTGCTTCCGCCATCATGGCTCTGGTCGCCTTTGCAAACGTCTTTGCCTTCATCCTGACCAAGGAGCACATCCCCAGCATGATCGCTGACGCAATGCTGCGCCTGACCACCAACAAGTACCTGATCCTGCTGCTCATCAACATCTTCCTGATTTTCGTGGGCATGTTCATGGAGACCATCGCCGCCATCCTGATCCTGTTCCCCACCCTGCTGGCTGTGGCCACCGCCGTGGGCGTCGATCCCATCCAGTTCGGTATCATCGTGGTCATGAACCTGGTCCTGGGCCTGTGCACTCCCCCTGTTGGCGTCTGCCTGTTCGCTGCAACCAACATCGGTTCCCGCTACGGCAAGTGCACCCTGTCCGACAGCGTGAAGGCTCTGGTCCCGCTGCTGATCGTCAACTTCGGCGTTCTGTTCCTGGTCACCTATGTGCCTGCCCTGACCGTTGGCGTCGCCAACCTGCTCATGGGCTGATCCCACCCCTAACGTTTCAGAGAAACTCTCTTACTTCGTCCGGAAGCGCCTGCGGTGAAAGCTGCAGGCGCTTTCTATTTTTAGCCAGATTTTAGCCGTCGTGATATGTTACATATTTCCGCTGCAGATCCGCAGAAATACGAAATAAAGCCGTTGTACAGGTCGTTTTTGTGGAAAAAAGAAAATATTTTCTTTTTTCAAAAAGCAATTTACTTTTCGTTTCGTCTGTGGTAATATGTTAGTGTCAGCACGGCCCGGAGCCATCCGCCCACCGTGCAGAGAAAGTCATGAAAATCTTTAAAACCATCATCAATTTCAGGAGGAAGATTTTATGAAGGGCGTTCAGATCGTTGAACCGAATAAACTGCAGATCGTTGATCTCGAGAAGCCTCAGATCGACAAAGAAAATAATGTCCTGGTCCGCATGGTCGCTGCCGGCATCTGCGGCTCCGACGTGGGCATCTACCACGGCACCAATGCTGCCGCCACCTATCCCCGCATCATCGGCCACGAGAACGTGGGCATTGTTGAGGAGATCGGCGAGGGCGTGACCCGCGTGAAGGTGGGCGACCGCGTCATCATCGACCAGGTCACCGCCTGCGGCCACTGCTACGCCTGCCGCAAGGGCCGTCCCAACGTCTGCGGCAACCTGAAGGTGCGCGGCGTGCACATCGACGGCGGCTACCGCGAGTACATGGCTGTGCCGGACCGCGACTGCTACCTGGTGCCTGAGATCCTGAGCGACGAGGAAGCCGTCATGATCGAGCCCACCACCATCGCCGTGCAGTGCTGCAGCCGTGCCCAGCTGGAGAGCGAGGACACCGTCATGATCATTGGCAGCGGCGCTCTGGGCAGCTCCATCCTGCGCATCGTCAAGCTGTACAACCCCAAGGCCATCATCGTCACCGATATCGACGACGCAAAGCTGGAGGAAGCCAAGAAGAACGGCGCAACCTACACTATCAACAGCCTGAAGGAAGACGTTCCCACCAAGGCTCACGAGCTGACCGACGGCTACGGCCCCACCGTGACCATCGACGCCGCCTGCGTCAAGGGCAGCCTGCTGACCGCCCTGCAGGCCACCGGCAACGCCGGCCGCGTCATCACCATGGGCTTCTCCGTGGCACCCACCGAGGTCAACCAGTTCGTCATCACCTCCAAGGAGCTGGACGTCCGCGGCAGCCGCCTGCAGAACCGCAAGTTCCAGGACGTCATCGACCTGGTCAACGAGGGCAAGGTGGATCTGCGCGGCAGCATCTCCCACACCTGGAACTTCGAGGACGCACAGGCAGCCTTCGACTTCGTGGACAGCCACGATCCTTCCTACCGTAAGGGCGTTCTGACCTTCAAGAAGTAAAGTCCCTTTCCCTGCATTCTCCGCGCTCTGAGGGCGGTTTGCGCCGCTCTCGGTGCGCTTTATAAACCTCCCATAAAGAACAGGCCGTCCGGCTCGGGAAATCTCCCGCCGGACGGCCTGTTTGCGTATCGCTTATTCTCCTTCGACCAGTGCCACAGCCACATCGTTGACGTTGGTCCCCGTGGCCCCGGTGACGATCAGCCCGCCCACCGCCTGCAGCGCGTGGTAGGCATCGTTGTTTTGCAGCACGTCAAACACCCGCAGGCCCCGTGCTGCCAGCGCCGCTGCGGTGTCGCCATCCACATAGCCTCCGGCGGCATCCGTGGGGCCGTCGGTGCCGTCGCTGCCCACGGAAAAGACGGCTGCCTTCTGCCCGGCGATGGCCGGGGCTGCGGCAAGGGCCAGCTCCTGGTTGCGGCCGCCAAGGCCCTTGCCGGTGAGGTGCACCACGGTTTCGCCGCCCGCAAGGAAAGCCAGCTTTTTCCCCTGCCCTGCGTGGGTGCGGGCAATGGTGCCCAGAAAGCTGCCTGCCTCTCGCGCCTCGCAGCAGAGCCGGTCGGTCAGCAGAAGGGGCTCATAGCCCCGCGCCCGGCAGGCATCGGCTGCAGCAGCGCAGAGCTCACGCACACTGCCAGTGATGCGGGTGGTCACGTTATCCAGCGCTTTGGGTGTTTCCTGTGCCAGGAGCGCCTTTGCCCGCGCAGAGAGCTGCAGGTGATATTTCTCGGCAACAGCCTGCGCCTGCGCGCAGGTGGATGTGTCCGGCACGGCCGGGCCGCTGGCGATCATGTCCAGCGGGTCACCCAGAACATCGCTGAGCACGATGCTGAACACCCGTGCCGGGGCACAGGCCTGCGCAAATCGCCCGCCCTTCACGCCCGAGAGCCGCTTGCGGATGATGTTTATCTCCACGATATCCGCCCCGCTGGCCAGCAGCTGGCCGGTGATGTCCTGCAGCTCTGCGCCGGGCAGCAGCGGCTTTTCAAACAGCGCGCTGCCGCCGCCGGAGAGCAGGAACAGCACGGTGTCTTCCGGCTGCAGGCCGTGGACGAGCTCCAGCGCCTTCTCCGTGGCCGCAAACCCGTTTTCATCCGGCACTGGGTGGCCCGCCTCGCAGCAGATCACGCCGGGGATCTCACCCTTCACGTGGCCGTATTTCGTCACGACCACACCGCCATCCACCCGGCTCAGCGCTTCCACAGCAGCATGGGTCATCTGCCAGGCAGCCTTGCCCGCCGCCACCAGCAGCACTCGGCCCCGCCCGGGCCGGAACTGTGCCAGCGCGCGGCGCACGGCTTCGTCCGGCAAAACCGCCTTCAGGCTGGATGCGATGATGGCATCCGCATCCTCACGCAGTGTCCGATCCATAAAACAGCCCTCCCCAGTTTTCTGATATAGAAAAAGAGCGTCGAATCAAACGATTCAACGCTCTTTTGTTGGTGCACCTCCAGGGACTCGAACCCTGGGCCCACTGATTAAGAGAGCAAGCCGCCGGTTCGTCTCAATTTCTGGAAGTTTCGAGTCATCGTTATTTTAGAACAAAGCAACGTGATTTTTCGCCCGGTAATTTCTGCATCCCTTGTCGGATTTTGCACCGAGAAGCACCCTCTGCACGTTTTGAAACCGTGCAAAATCCGTGCAGAAACCGTGCACTTACTTCCCGACAAATAAAATCACCCTATCCCCCACCGGCTTGACGGTATTGGTTTGAGCGGCCGCACACCAAAATCAAATCCAGAAGGGGCATTCAGCATCACGCCGTAATCAGAGCCATGAGGTAGAACTCCGTGGGAGTTTCATCTTCTGTGGGCAGAATGGTGATCTCCACGGTATGGGTCTTCTGCTCACCATGGTGGAGAATGGGCTGGAGATACAGGCAGTCGCCCCAATCCTCATCGAAGTTGCCGTCCAGCACAGCGGCGTGGGCGGTGTCGCCGTCCAGCACCAGCTGTGCCCGCAGCGCCGGGCGGCGGATGGTCTTGCGGTACTGCACTGCAATGCAGGAGGCATCCACTTCAAAGGTGATCTTATCCCCGGGCCTCTGGCCGATCCAGCCGTTTTTCCAGTGGTCCAGATGCCCCAGCTTTTCCTCCGGGTCTGCCCGGAAACCCTCCAGCTTGGGGGAGAGCTCCCGGATGGTCAGCCGCCGGGCGTTCTCGTAGGCGTTGGCGGTGAGCGGTGCCGGGAAGGCAGGCTCCTGCTCTGGTTCTTCCCGGTGGGCGTTGACTTCCTCCAGCAGCTTGATGATCTCCCCTGCCACCAGACCGTGACCGTAATCGTTGGGGTGCAGCCCATCAGGGCTCAGCAGGGTGCGGCTGGCATACTTACCGGCATGCAGATCCTTGTAAATGCTGTCCCGGATGCTGACGTGGGGCACACCGTAGTGGTCGCCCACGGCGTTGTGCTCGTCCTGTGCCGTCTCGCCGGTATCGTAATAAATGTTGTTCAGCAGCACCACCGCCGGGTGGGAGGGCCATGTCAGCAGCTTGCGGACAACACCCTCATAAGTCTCCTGCCGGAAGGGGACTTCCAGATCGTTGACGCTGAAATCCACCGCCACAAAATCCGGCTGGTACATCAGCACATCGGTCACGGCACGGGCAACGCCATAGTGGGAGCTGGTGCCGCCGATGCCGCCGTTGACATAGTGAAACTTCGACTGCGGAAAGGTATCCACGAACCACTGGTACACCCGGAAAGCGTAGGCATTACCGGGCTGGGTGGAAAGGCTGCCCTGGGTGATGGAACCGCCCAGAAAGCCGATGGTCAACTCCTGCCCTGCCGCGGCACGGCGGAACAGTTCTTTCAAACGAGCAAAATTAGACGTATTCATTCTAAAACTCCTCCCTGATATGCACTATGGATAATTTTTGCCGCCGGACGGCCGGACACGGCGTAGGCACTGACTGCTCTGGTGTCGGCAGGCCAGTCCCACGCGCCAAAGCCCATGACCCACGGACGCTTGGCGCAGGCGGAAAACATTGCCTCATACCAATCTGCCTGCTCCAGATCGTTCTGTGTTCCCTTCAGCTCCCAGTTGTTGGGCACGGCAGAAGAGCCGGTGATGTTCATACAGCCTGCCTCGCTGAAGAGGACGGGCTTTTTGTATTTTTGGCTCACCGCCTCGATACGGTCCAGCTGGTTTTCCCAGTCCTTCAGGGGGTAGTAGCCGCTGGAGGCGATGCAGTCCACGGCATCCCACCAGTTTACATGGTCCTCGCCGTATTTATCGCAGTTATAGCTCACCGGGCCGTGGTACTGCTGGCGCACGGCGGCAATGAGGGCGCGCCACTCTGCTTCCCGGTGCTCGGTCATGGTCATTTCGCAGCCGGTCAGGAACAGCCCACAGCCTTCGGCTTCGGCAAGAGCCGCGTAGTGGGTCTGGAAGGCGGTGTAGTTGGCAAACCATCCGCTCCACTGGGTCTCGCAGGGCACATCGTGGTCAAAAAAGCTGATGCGCGCCCGCCACACGCCGTTGGCACAGTTGACGGTAGGCTTCAGCGCCACCTGCAAGCCCAACTGCTTGGCAAAGCGGATGGCACTGCACAGCTCCTCGTCTGTGGGGGTGGCATCGGTGCGCCAGTCGATCTCCTCACTATAAGGGCCAGACTGTATTCCAGAGGGCGACAGGATGACCCAGTTGGCGGCGGTGGCTTCCACCATGGCTGCCATACTGCGGTGGGCAGTCTCGCTATTCAACACGCCCCGTCGGGGAAAGGGTGCAAAATTCACCCCGTAAAAGTTATGTTTCAGCTCCATGACATCTTCCTCGTTTTCTCAAAAATCAACGTCAGATTGCGCAATAAGTATAAGACAGTTTTGGAAGTTCCGTCAATATGCCGTTTCATTTTCAGCGTATGGTACAAGGAGAGGGGCAAAGCACTGGTCAACCTGACCTGAAAAAAGCCCCTGCACCGGGAGGTGCAAAGGCTAAACTAAATTTTAGGTTTTTGTTAGCTTACGCATTTAGCTTGCGATTTTGGGTAGAATCTGCTATGCTTCAAGCAAAAACCAACGGGAGGGAACAGAAAATGGAGCAACTTACAACTGCGACGCTGACCCAGCTGCCGCAGGTGCGGGCACTGGGGCGGCACACCGGGCGTGACCCGCTGACCCTGTTCTGGACGGCCAGCGGCATGGAGCTGGAATTTACCGGCAGCGAACTATGGGTGGATCTTTTCGCCGATTATGAAGTAGTAGAGCCGTGGGTCAGCGTGGAGCTGAACGGCGCATGGGTGGCACGGTTTGCCGTGAACCCCGGCAAAAGCCGGGTCTGTCTTTTCCGGGGCATGACACCGGGCAAGGCAAAGCACCTCCGGCTGCTAAAGGATGTGCAGGCCATGCACGATGACCCGGCGCATCTGTTGCAGATCACCGGGCTGGAATATGCAGGCGGTGAATTTCTGCCCCTGCCGGAGCCGCAGTATCGGCTGGAGTTTGTGGGCGACAGCATCACCAGCGGCGAGGGTGCCATCGGAGCCAAGCCGGAGGAGGACTGGGTGGGAGCCTTTTTCTCTGCGGAGAACCACTACGGCCGCCTGACCGCCGATGCACTGGGAGCCGAATACCGCTGCATCTCGCAAAGTGGCTGGGGCATCGTGACCGGCTGGGACAACGATGTGCGCCATGTGATGCCGCCCTACTATACGCAGGTGTGCGGCGTAGCGATGGGGCAGCGCAATACCGCCCTTGGCGCACAGCAGGATAATGATTTTGCTGCATGGAAACCGGATGCTGTTATCGTCAACCTTGGCACCAACGACACGGGCGCATTTGATAACCCGCCGTGGCAAGACCCCGCCACCGGCAAACCCCACCAGCTGCGGCGGCTCTCCAATGGGGACTTCCACCCTGCGGACGCCCAAAAAGTGGCACATGGTGTACAGCATTTTCTGACTCTGCTCCGGGCGAAGAACCCCGGGGCAAAGCTGGTGTGGTGCATCGGGATGCTGGGCAGTGAGCTGCTGCCGGTATTGCGGCAGGGCATGGAGCAGTACAAGGCCATTACCGGAGACAGCTCTGTCTATCTGCTGGAGCTGCCCAACACCACGCCGGAAACCGTGGGTGCCCGGCAGCACCCCGGCGCAGAGAACCACCGGCAGGCGGCAAAGGTTCTGACCGCCTTTCTGAGAACGATCCTGTAAAAATGAAAACAGGATGCCGGAGCGTCCGCAGACGCTCCGGCATCCCCAATATAAACTCTATTTTCCGCTAAAGGGGCTGATGCACAAACCTTCGTGCATCAGCCCCTTTTTATCAGGTAGATTCTCTTCTTACAAAGCCGCCGGGCACGATGACGGTGGGAGCAATGGCAGGCTTATGCGCCATTTTGCGGCGCAGTTGCGCCACCACCGTTTTTGCCATGCCGTCCAAGTCCACCCGGTAGCTGGTGAGCTGGGGGCTGCAAATGGTAGAGTAGCGGTAGTCGTCGTAGCCGGTCACTGCCACATCCTGCGGCACCCGGTAGCCGTTGCGCTTGAGGATCTCCACCAGATTATAGGCCACCGCATCGCAGTTGCAGACAAAGGCGTCCGGCATTTCATGAGGCAGAGAGAACGGCACGAACTTACCCTGATCGTCCCGGTCCTCCAGCCGCCAGTCGTCCCGGATGGGCAGACCGGCACGGAGCATCGCCTTGACGTAGCCCAGATACCGGTCCATGATGGAACTGGTGGACAGCACGCTGCCAACAAAGCCGATGTTCCGCCGCCCGGTGGAGATAAGGTGCTCGGTCATCGTGTAGCTGCCGCTGGTGTTGTCGCTGAGCACGCAGTCGGCGGCAATGGCATCGTCGTAGAAGTCCAGCAGCATAAAGGGCACCCCGGTCTGCACCGCCGTAGCAAGGTAGCGGCGGCTGATCCCGCCCATAAAAATCAGGCCGTCCACTTTCCGGTTTACAAGGAAGGTGGGCATATTGCAGCTTTTTTCTGCCTGCGGCAGAACGATCTCCATCAGAACCGAGATGTCCTGCTCGGTGGCAGCTTTCAACACGGCACGGTACAGATTGGAATAAAAGGCATTCTCGTTGAAAAAGCGGTCTGCCACCAGAATGCCGATGCTCTCGCCGCCGGGGTGGGCGTTGGTCCGGGCGGGGGGCTGGTAGCCCATCTCCTCGGCGGTGGCAAGGATCTTGGCACGCATCTCGGCGCTTACGCCCTCCTTCCCTGCCAGACCCTTGGAAACGGAAACGGTGCTGATGCCCAGCCGCTGTGCAATGTCCGCCATGCGTACTGCTTTTGCCATGTTCCTGACCAGCTTTCTTCTTGATTTGGTTATGAGGTAAATAAAATTCCGATTAACTTTATAATTAGCATAACAGTTTTCGGTAGTTTCGTCAACAAAAACCTTGAAAACCTTTAAGCCAACCACCATTTAGGCTAATTTTCTCTATTTTTGTTAGCTAACAAAACATTTTAAGTTCAATTTTCGTGTTGTATCCCGGATTTGCGGGTCAGTTTTCACAAGAAAATCGCCGAATTGCCACCAAAACACCGAATCTTTTTGGTGACATTGACAGTGCATCGTGAAAAGACTATACTTAAATCACAAAAAGCGAAAGAAAACAGTTAGCTAAACCAAGTTAACAAAAGCTTTCGCAAACTAGAAAAAGGTTCCACATTAAAGAAGGAGGATATCCCTATGCGTAAGATCAATCGCCGTAACTTCCTGAAGGTCACTGGTGTGTTGGCCGCAGCCTCTGCTCTGGCCGCCTGCGGCGGCAGCAGCACTTCTACCGCCGGCTCCACCGGCAGCACCGCCGGTTCCGCTGCCAGCGCAGACGGTGCAAAGGCTTACAATGAGCTGACCGTTGGCACCGACAACACCGACCTGAAGGCCGATCTGAAGTTCATCAGCCACCGCACCGACCTCATCGAGGACGGCACCTTCGACGGCTACGTTGCCGCATTCCAGAAGCTGTATCCCAACATCACCATCAAGTACGAGGGCATCACCGACTATGCCAACGACATGACCACCCGTCTGACTTCCAACGACTGGGGTGATCTGTGCATGATCCCCACCAACATCCCCCTGACCGAGTTGGGCGACTACTTTGAGCCTCTGTGCGCACTGAGCGACATTGAGAACGATTACAACTTCGCTTCCAACCGCGCTTATAATGGCAGCGTGTACGGCATCCCCTCCACCGGCAATGCACAGGGCATCATCTACAACAAGAAGGTTTTTGAGGCTGCCGGCATCACCACCCTGCCCAAGACCCCGGACGAGTTCCTGGATGACCTGCAGAAGATCAAGGACTACGATCCTTCCATCGATCCCCTGTACACCAACTACGCCGCCGGCTGGACCATGACCGCATGGGATGCTTACACCAGCGGCGGCGCAACCGGCGACCCCGACTGGATGAACATTACCATGCCCCAGACCAAGGATCCGTTCCAGAAGGGCATTCTGGGTGCGGACGATATGGGTCCCTACGCTGTGTACTACATCCTGTACGAAGCAGTGAAGCGCGGCCTGACCGAGGCCGACCCCACCACCACCGACTGGGAGGGCTCCAAGCCCCGCATCAATAACGGCCAGATCGGTGCCATGGTTCTGGGCAGCTGGGCCATCGTGCAGATGCAGGCCGCCGGTGACCACGCCGACGACATTGGCTATATGCCGTTCCCCATCACCGTCAAGGGTACCCAGTACGCCAGCGCAGGTGCAGACTACTGCTACGGTGTGAACAAGAACACCACCGATGACAAAAAGCTGGCTGCCATGCTCTACATCAAGTGGCTGACCGAAAGCTCCAACTTTGCTTATGATCAGGGCGGTGTGCCGGTGCTGAAGAGCCAGGAATACCCCGATACCCTGAAGGCATTTGACGGCATCGACCTGGTCGAGGATGCCCCCGCCCCCGCAGAGCTGGCAGACCTTGCCACCGAGGTGCAGCAGGAGGCTGAGCTGATGCTGAATGCCGACCAGACCCACGTCATGCGTGTGGTGGAGGCTGGCATCAACGGCGACGAGACTCTGGACGACATCGTAGCCGACTGGAACGCTGCATGGGACGCAGCTGTGGATGCCTGCGCACCGCAGTAAGCGATCTATCGTTATAAATCAGCAGGGCGGGCCCGTGTCCGCCCTGCTTTTGGTGAAAGGAGGTCTTTTACATGGCATCTTCCGCAACCGTATCCGCGCCTAAAAAGCGCAAGAGCTTCAGCGAATACTTTCACAGTATGCGTGGCCAGCAGCTCATCGTCACGCTGGTGTTCCTGTTCGTTCCGCTGGTGCTGCTGTTCATGTTCACCTATCTGCCCTTCTTCAAAATGGTAGAGTTCAGCTTCTTCAAAATGAAGTACATCGGCAGACGTACCTTTGTGGGTCTGCAGAACTACATCTCGGTCTTTACCCGCAAAGACTGCTTCCATGCTTTGAGCCTGAGCCTTTACTACATGGTAGGTTCGGTGGTGCAGATGGCGCTGGCGCTGCTGTTTGCCACCATCCTGAGCTTCAAGTGCAAGGGCAGCAAGTTCTTCCGTGGTGCACTGTACTTCCCCTGCCTCATCTGCGGCATCTCGGTGGGCTTCATCTTCAAGTTCTTCTTCACCCACGGCTTTGTGCTGGATACCCTGCTGAGCTGGGTGGGCTTCAACGTGGATAAGCTGCCCTTCTGGCTCCGGGATGAGTCCATCAACAACGTCGTGCTGGTGGCCTGCTCTATCTGGAAATACATCGGCCAGAACATCGTCATGTTCATCGGTGCTATCGCTTCTGTGGACCCCGTTCTGTACGAGGCTGCTGAGATCGACGGTGCCAACGCATGGCACCGCTTCAAGGACATCATCCTGCCCTCCATCAGCACCATCGTGGTGCTGAACCTCATCATCTCGGTGTCCGGCGCACTGTCCGCCTTCGAGATGCCCTATGTTGTCACCGGCGGCGGCTTCAACACCTCCACCTACTTCGTGGTCATGGACAAGATCGCCCATACCGACCAGAAGGTGGGTCTTGCATCCGCCATGGCTGTGGTTCTGCTGCTGCTCATCGTGATCGTCACCTACGCCCAGAAGGCTGTGGAAAAATGGCTGGAAAACCGCAGCAGCGGCGAAATCAAGTGAAAGTGAGGCAGAACGTATGAACGCAATCAAAATGAAGCGCATCCTCATCAATATCTGCAAGTATGTGCTGCTGATCTTTGCCGCTTTCGTGGCACTGGTGCCCATCGTGTCCTGTATCTTCACCGCCTTTAAGACGGAGGAAGAGTATGCCAGCACCAACGTCATCACCCTGCCCAAGAACTTTTTGAACTTCGATAACTTCATCATCGCATGGAACAAGGCCAACATGGGTAAGGCGTTCCTCAACAGCTTTATTATCCTGATCTGCGTGCTGGTAGGCAGCATTATGATCAGCGCCATGCTGGCTTATGTGCTGAACCGGTTCAAGTTCCCCGGCAACAAGCTGATCCGCAACCTGTTCACCATTGCCACCCTGATCCCCGGCATCGCCTCTCAGGTCACGGTGTACCAGATCATGACTGCTCTGCATCTGGTAAACTCCCTGCCCGGCTACATCATCCTGATGATGGGCACGGACGTTATCACCATCTATATCTTTTTGCAGTTCTTCGAGAACCTTTCCCCCACGCTGGACGAAAGCGCCATTCTGGATGGCTGCACCTACTTTGGTGTGTTCTTCAAGATCCTGCTGCCCCTGCTGAAGCCCGCCATCGTCACCAGCGCCATCCTGAAGGGTGTGTCCACCTACAACGAATACTACATGGCAAACCTGTATCTGCAGGATAAGACCAAGTATCAGGTGGTTGCTACCTCGCTGTATGTGTTCTCCGGCCCCATGGGCAACCAGTACAACTACATCTGCGCCGGTGTCATCATCACCATCATCCCCGCCCTTATCGTGTTCCTGCTGTGTCAGGATCAGATCTACAGCGGCATGGCTGCCGGTGCTGTGAAGGGCTAAAATTGCGACCGCCGCCTGCGGCGGAAACAGGGAGCAATTTTTGGCGCCGCGGTCAGCAGGACACGAGGCCCGCCCAAGGGCCGAAGTGGACGCTGGGCACCGCAAGAGGAAAGCCGTTTTCGGCCAGTACAACCTTTTCAAGACATCCACATTTTTCCTTCATCATCTGCTGCTTCTCCCGGTTTCTGTGCAGGAGCCGGGAGAATACAGCAGAAGGAAAACAAACAATCTTCTATTACAGGAGTTTATCTTATGAGCAACGTAAAAATGTTCTGCGATGCACTGCCCAACATCCCCTGGCAGGAAAAGCCTGCCGATGTTACCGCCCCGGTGTGGCGGTACAACGAGAACCCCATCATCGACCGCAACCCTGTGGAAGGGGTGGCACGCATCTTCAACAGTGCCGTGGTGCCCTACGAGGGCAAGTTCATCGGCGTGTTCCGTGGCGAGCAGATCGACGGCATCCCCTACATCTATCTGGGACGCAGCGAGGACGGCATCCACTGGAACTTTGACAAGGACAAGATCCCCTTCGTCAACGAAAAGGGCGAGCCGTTTATGCCGGTGTACGCCTACGATCCCCGTCTTGTGAAGGTGGAGGACACCTACTACATCATCTGGTGTCAGGACTTCTACGGTGCGTCCATCGGCATCGCCAAGACCACCGACTTCAAGACCTTTGTCCGCATCGAGAACCCCTTTATCCCCTTCAACCGCAATGCCGTGCTGTTCCCCCGGAAGATCAACGGTCTGTACACCCTGCTGAGCCGCCCGTCTGACAGCGGCCACACCCCCTTTGGTGACATCTTCCTGAGCCAGAGCCCGGATATGGAGTTCTGGGGCCGTCACCGCCATGTGATGAGCAAGGGCTCCAACTGGTGGGAGAGCGTGAAGATCGGCGGCGGTGCTGCCCCCATTGAGACCAGCGAGGGCTGGCTGCTGTTCTACCACGGCGTTACCGGCACCTGCAATGGCTTCGTCTACTCCATTGGCGGTGCCATTCTGGATAAGGACGAGCCCAGCAAGGTACTGTACCGCTGCGGCAACTTCCTGCTGACCCCGGAAAAGTGGTATGAGGAGCGTGGCTTCGTGCCCAACGTCTGCTTCCCCTGCGCCACCCTGCAGGATGCCGACACCGGCCGCATCGCTCTGTACTATGGCTGCGCCGACAGCTATGTCGGTCTGGCCTTCACCACCGTAGACGAGGTGGTGGATTACATCAAGACCCACGATAACGCAGGCCCCACCGATCACGAGGTGGGCATCCGCTAAGCGTCAAGCGCAACCCTCTCTGTCAATGCTTCGCATCGCCATCTCTGCAAAAAGAGGTTTTACGTCCCCTACCGGGCGCTGGCACGGCGCAAGCCGTGACCGAGAGGGTTTTACTTTGTACAGAAAGGAAGTTCTGTATTATGTCTTCCATCAAACAGGCAGCAGAAGAAATGCTGCTGCAAACCATCATTCCCTTCTGGAAAGGGCTGCGGGACGAGGAAAACGGCGGCTTTTACGGCTACATGGATTTTGACCTGAAGCTGGACAAACAGGCCGAAAAAGGCTGCATCCTGAACAGCCGCATTCTGTGGTTCTTCTCCGAGGCTGCCATGCTCACTGGCCGGGCAGACCTTGCCGAGGATGCCCGCCACGCCTACCAGTTCTTCCTGAAAAACTGCTACGATGAGGCAAACGGCGGTGTGTACTGGAGCTGCGATTACACCGGCAAGCCGCAGGACACCACCAAGCACACCTACAATCAGGGCTTTGCCATCTATGCCCTTTCCGCTTACTACCGGCTGACCAAAGACCCCGTTGCGCTGACCTACGCAAAAAAGATCTTTCATCTCATCGAGCAGCACTGCACCGACAGCGAGGGCTATCTGGAGGCCTTTACCATCGACTGGAAGCCGGAGAGCAACGAAAAGCTCTCCGAAAACGGTGTCATGGCGGCAAAGACCATGAACACCCTGCTCCATGTGTTCGAGGGTTACGCCGGGCTTTATCAGGCAAGCCGTGACCCGGAGGTGGGAAAAGCCCTGCGCCGCATCCTTGATATCTACGAGCACAAGATTTACAGCCCGGAGCTGCACCGGCAGCTGGTGTTCTTTGACCAGCACTACAACTCTATCATCGATCTGCACAGCTACGGCCACGATATCGAGTCCAGCTGGCTCATCGACTGGGGCTGCGATTTACTGGGAGATGCAGCGCTTTCCAAGCGCATCCACGCCATCAACTCCGACCTTGCCGCCCACATCTACAAGGAAGCTTACATTGACCACTCGGTGGTCAACGAGTGCGACCGCGGCAAGGTGAACACCACCCGTGTGTGGTGGGTGCAGGCCGAAAGCGTACTGGGCTTCGTGAACGAATACAACAAGAGCGGCGATGCAAAATACCGCGATGCCGCCGCCGATATTTACCACTACATCTGCAACGTGATGGTGGACAAACGCCCCGGCAGTGAATGGTTCTGGGAGGTGGACGCAGACGGAAAACCGTCCAGCCGCAAGCCCATCCTTGAGCCGTGGAAGTGCCCCTACCACAACGGCAGAATGTGCATGGAACTGATAAGGAGGAACCCCGATGTCACAGTCTAAACTCCACCCCGAATACCTGCGCCAGAAGGCTTTGCAGGATGCCTACCTGGCCCGCAAAAACAAAAAGACCGATTTCTACAACGGCATCTACGACCGGTGGGAAAACCCGGTGCTGACCCGTGAGAGCATTTCCCTTTCGTGGCGATTCGATCTGAACCCGGAAAACAACCCCCACTTTATGGAGCGTTTGGGCGTGAACGCCGTGTTCAACTCCGGTGCCATCAAGCTGAACGGCAAGTATTACCTTGTGGCGCGCATCGAGGGCAACGACCGCAAGAGCTTTTTCGGTGTGGCAGAAAGCGACAGCCCGGTGGAGGGCTTCCACTTCTGGGAAAAGCCCATCCTGCTGCCGGACACCTGCCCGGAGGAGACCAACGTCTACGATATGCGTCTGACCCAGCACGAGGACGGCTGGATCTACGGCGTGTTCTGCTCCGAGAGCAAGGACAACAGCGTGAATGACCTGTCCGCTGCCGTGGCTGCCGCAGGCATCGTCCGCACCAAAGACCTCAAGACTTGGGAGCGTCTGCCGAACCTTGTCACCAAGCGCAGCCCCCAGCAGCGCAATGTGGATCTGCTGCCGGAGTTCGTCAACGGCAAGTACGCCTTCTACACCCGCCCCATGGATGACTTCATCGACACCGGTTCCGGCGGCGGCGTAGGCTTTGGTCTGTGCGAGGATATCACCCACGCCGTCATTGACGAGGAGATCATCACCAGCCCCCGCCGCTACCACACCATCACCGAGGCAAAGAACGGCGAGGGTGCTACCCCCATCAAGACCGAAAAGGGCTGGCTGCACATTGCCCATGGCGTGCGGAATACCGCCGCCGGGTTGCGGTACGTTATTTATGTATTCGTCACCGCACTGGACGACCCCAGCAAGGTGATCGCAGAGCCCTCCGGCTTCCTCATTGCTCCCCGCGACTGGGAGCGTGTGGGCGATGTCTCCAACGTGGTCTTTACCAACGGCGCGATTGCAGACGATGACGGAAGCGTGTATATTTATTATGCAGCCAGCGATACCCGTCTCCATGTAGCTTCCACCACCATTGACAAACTGCTGGACTTCGCCTTCAACACCCCCGCCGACCCGCTGCGCAGTGTGGACTGCGTAAAGCAGCGGTGCGCCCTCATCGACAAAAATCTGGAGTACCTCAAGAGCATCGGCGAGTAAACCGCCCCTCTGAGACCTCCGCCCGAAAGGAAACGCCATGAAAAAGACCAACATCGACAGCCCCTTCTACCGCACTATGGGGAAGATCGGCGATCTGCTTTTCGCCAACCTTCTGTGGCTGGTATGCTGTTTGCCCATCGTCACCGCCGGAGCCTCCACCCTGGGGCTGTTCACGGTGGTGAACAAGATGGCGGCAAAGGAGGACTACACCGTCCATACCGACTTTTTCAAGGCGTTCAAGCGGGATTTTAAGCAATCTACTGCCCTGTGGCTGGTGCTTTTGCTGGCAGGCTTTGCCGCCCTCACCGGGCTGCGCACCGCCACCGCACAGGACACCCCCAGCACCGGCATTCTGGCGGCAGCGTCCTTTCTGCTGCTGGTGCTGGCGGGCTGCTGCGGCAGCTGGGGCTTTGCCCTGCTGGCACGGTTCACCTATCCCGGCGTTCTGCCGGTGCTGGCGGACAGCGGCCGCATGACCCTTGCAAACCTGCTGCCCACTGTGGGGAATCTGGCTTTTCTGGCGTGGTTTCCTCTGCTGGCAAAAGCCGCCCCTGCGTGGTTCGTCTATCTGCTGCCCTTGTGGCTGCTCATCGGCGGCGCAGGTTCTGCCCTTGGCATGGCAAGCCTGATGCGCCCCGCCTTTGCTCAGCTGGAAAAAGCCGGACGCAAGGAAGAGGAACCGGAAGAAGAACCTGACACGGAGGACAGCGTGCAATGATCGTCTGCACCGAAACTGTCTTTACCCTGCATACCACCCACACCAGCTACCAGCTGGCAGTTGCCCCCAATGGCATGGTGCTGCACACTTATTACGGCACCCGTCTGCCGGAGAATGTGCCCAGCCTTGCGGATGCCCGGATGCCCCACAGCGACCCCGGCTGCTGGCCGGACCTGCTGCCGCAGGAGCTTTCCGGCTGCGGCACCGCTGATAACCGCACTCCCGCCGTCATCCCGGAATACGCTGACGGCACCGAAGCAGCCGCCTTTGTGTTTGACCACGCTGTGGTCACCCCCGGCAAGCCGCAGCTGCCCGGCCTGCCCATGTTCCGCACCGGGGAGGGTGTAGAAACATTATCGGTCTTTCTGAAGGACGCAGGCGGGCTGGTAGTGGAGCTGCGGTACAGCGTGTACGAGGCGGAGGATCTCATTACCCGCACCGCCGTGTACACCAATGCGGGCACCCAGCCCCTGACATTGCACAAGGCGGCTTCCCTTTCCGTGGATCTTGCACCGGATGCGCTGGAACTTATCACCCTCAACGGCACATGGGCGGCGGAGCGCACCCTAGAACGTGCGGCGCTGCGCTGCGGCATCCAGAGCATTGGCAGTATGCGGGGCGTCCCCGGCCACGCCCACAACCCGGCAGTCGCCCTCTGCCATGCCGATACCAACGAAACGACCGGCGACGCATGGGGATTTGCCTTTGTGTACAGCGGCAACTACCTCATTGAGGCCGAGCGTTGCGACGCCGGTGAGCGTCTGGTGATGGGCATCCACCCCTACCACTTCCACTGGACGCTCGCCCCCGGTGAGAGCTTCACCGCCCCGGAAGCGGCCATGGTCTATTCGGATAAGGGCTTAGGCGAGATGAGCCGCCGGTTCCACAATGCCATCCGCACTCGGCTGCTGCCGCCCCGCTGGCAGGATATGGCCGCACCCCGCCCGGTGCTCATCAACAGCTGGGAGGCCTGCTACTTCGATTTTGACGAGAAGAAGCTGCTGGCACTGGCGCAGGCTTCCAAAAAGGCCGACATCGACCTTTTTGTGCTGGACGATGGCTGGTTCAAGGGGCGAAACGACACCTCGTCCAGTCTGGGCGACTGGGTGGCTGACAAAAACAAACTGCCTGATGGGCTGGCTGGTCTGTGCAAGAAAATCAACCTGCTGGGGCTGGACATGGGGCTTTGGGTGGAACCGGAGGCCATCAGCCCGGACAGTGACCTCTACCGTGCCCACCCAGACTGGGCGTTCGGCATTCCCGGCCGGGAGCCTTTGGAGATCCGGCAGCAGTACACGCTGGATTTCAGCCGCCCGGAGGTGGTAGATGGCATCTGGCAGCAGCTGGATGCCCTCTTGCAAAGCTGCCCGCTGAAATACCTCAAGTGGGACATGAACCGCAGCCTGGCGCAGGTGTACAGTGCCGCTCTGCCTGCCAAGCGGCAGGGCGAGGTGTACCACCGGTATGTGCTGGGGGTGTACGAATTGCAGCGCCGCCTGACCGAGAAATACCCCCACTTGCTGCTGGAAAACTGTGCAGGCGGCGGGGCACGGTTCGACTGCGGAATGCTCTATTACAGCCCCCAGATCTGGTGCAGCGACAACACCGATGCCCGGAGCCGCCTAGTCATCCAGTATGGCACCAGCCTGTTCTACCCCGGCTGTGTGATGGGCGCACACTTTTCCACCGTGCCCAACCACTGCACCGGCCACATCTCTACGGTGGAAGCACGGATGGCGGCAGCACTTACTGGCACCTTCGGCTTTGAGCTGGATCTGACCAAGTACACGGAGGAAGAGCTTGCGCAGCTGCGTTCCTTTGTGGCATGGTATCGCACCCACGGTGCCCTGCTGCGGGGCGGGGAGCTGCACCGGCTGGTAAACCCGGACGCAAACGGTCTGGGTGCTGCGTGGATGCTTTCCGCCAAGGACGGCAGCGAGGCGGCGGTGTTCGCCGTGGGAGATGCTCTGACCGGTAGCCACGGAACTTCCAGCCTGAACGCCCGCCCCCGGCTGGTGCTGGCAGGGCTGGACCCGGCGGCGCAGTACCGGGACGAAGAAAACAACACTTACGCAGGGGCGCAGCTGCTGACCACCGGCTTGGAACTGCCCGGCGGCTACGGCCAGATGCCCGCAAAGATATGGTATTTGAAGAAAGTGTGATCCTATGGAAGAAAAAGTAAAACAGCAGTATGACCGCTGGCTTTCCCAGTCCGGGATGCCTGCCGACCTTGCCGATGAACTGAACAGCATTGCAGGCGACGAGGATGCCATCACCGACCGCTTTTACCGGGAGCTGGAATTCGGCACCGGCGGTCTGCGGGGTGTCATCGGCGCAGGCACCAACCGGATGAACGTCTACAACATCCGCAAGGCAACCCAGGGGCTTGCCAACTACCTGAACGCCTCCGACCTGCCCAAAAAGGTGGCCATCGGCTACGACAGCCGCATCAAGAGCGATGTGTTCGCAAAAGAAACGGCGGCAGTTCTGGCTGCTAACGGCATCAAGGCGTACATCTATCCCCGTCTGGAGCCCACCCCGGCACTGAGCTGGGCTGTGCGATACTACGGCTGCGGCGCAGGCGTGTGCGTCACCGCCAGCCACAACCCCGCCAAGTACAACGGCTACAAGGTCTACGGCGCAGACGGCTGCCAGATCACCCTTGAGGTGGCAGCAAAGATCCTTGCCGCCATTGAAGCAGTAGACTGCTTTGCCGTACAGCCTGCGGACTTTGACGCAGCCCTTGCCGAGGGCAAGATCGAATACAGCAGCGAAAAATGTCTGGACGATTTTGTGGATGCCGTCTACGCACAGCGTGTAGGCGATGGGGCAGGCACCGCCGACCTGAAGCTGGTGTACACTCCGCTGAACGGCTCCGGTCTGGAATGCGTGAAAAAGCTGCTGGCAAAGCTGGGCGTCACCCATGTGACCGTGGTGCCGGAGCAGGAAAAGCCGGACGGCAACTTTCCCACCTGCCCCTACCCAAACCCGGAGATCCGGGAAGCCATGCAGAAGGGTCTGGAGCTGTGCGACAAAGTGCACCCGGATCTTTTGCTGGGCACCGACCCGGATTGTGACCGCTGCGGCACCGCCGTGCCCGACGGCAAGGGCGGCTACCGGCTCATCACCGGCAATGAGATGGGCATCATTCTGCTGGACTACATCTGCCGCACCCGGAAGGCACTGGGCACCATGCCGGAGCATCCGGTGGCTGTGACCACCATCGTCTCCACCGATATGGCCACCCCGGTGGCGGCAAAGTACGGCGTGGAGCTGCGCCGCACCCTGACCGGCTTCAAGTTCATCGGCGAGCAGATCGGTCTGCTGGAAGCCGCAGGTGAAGCTGACCGTTACATCTTTGGCTTTGAGGAGAGCTACGGCTACCTGTCCGGTGCCCACGTCCGGGACAAGGACGCCGTCAACGCCACCTTGCTGGTGTGTGAAGCCGCCGCATGGTACGCAAAGCAGGGCATGACCCTGCTGGATGCCATCAATAAGCTGTACGCCGAGTTCGGCTGCTACCGCAATGCCCTGCACAGCTTCGCTTTTGAGGGCGAAAGCGGAATGCACACCATGGACGCCATCATGAAGCAGCTGCGGCAGACCCCGCCCACCGCCATCGGCGGCATGGCCGTGGAAAGCATGGTGGACTACAACACCGCCGGCACCGGACTGCCCAAGGCCAACGTGCTGGAGTTCCGTCTGGCGGGCGGTGCCAAGCTGATGGTGCGCCCCTCCGGCACTGAGCCGAAGATCAAGGTGTATCTCTCTGCCGTTGCCCCCACCGAAGAAGCAGCCGATGCCATCAATGACACCCTTGGCAAAGCTGCCGCTGCCCTGTTGAAAGCATAATCCCTTGCAAACTGGCTGCCTTGTTCCTGCCGAAAAATGGACGGGGCAGCTTTTTTGCACCCTTTTTTTGCACCCTTTTTTCGGAAAAATCGCCCTTTTGTATTTAATTCCAGGCATATCGGAGGTATATAAAATGAAAACGATTCAACTTACTCCCAGCTGCAAAGACTACCTCTGGGGCGGCGAAAAGCTGCGCACCGAGTACGGCATCCAGAGCGAATTACACCCCCTGAGCGAGGCGTGGATGCTGTCCTGTCACCCGGACGGCCCCAGCTACCTGCCGGACGGCTCCACCTTCCAGCAGTACATCAACACGCATCCCGGCTGCCTTGGCACCCACTGCGAAAAGTTCAGTGAGTTCCCCGTACTTGCCAAACTCATTGATGCCAAAAAAGACCTGTCCATTCAGGTGCACCCCTCCAATGAATACGCTTTGGAGCACGAGCACCAGTACGGCAAGACCGAGATGTGGTATGTGCTGGAAGCAGAGCCGGGTGCCTCCCTCTACTACGGCTTCACCCATGAGATCAGCAAGGAGGAGTTTGAACGCCGCATTCAGGATAACACCCTGACCGACGTGCTGAACGCTGTGCCGGTGCACAAGGGGGACTGCTTCTTCATCCCCTCCGGCACGCTGCATGCCATCCGCAAGGGCATCGTGGTGGCAGAGATCCAGCAGAACTCCAACGTCACCTACCGCATCTACGACTACGGCCGTCTGGGCGCAGATGGCAAGCCCCGGCAGCTGCACATCCCGCAGGCGCTGGATGTTACCCTTCGGGAGCCGCCGAAAGCGCAGGACTTCCACGGCCATCTGGCGCAGTGTGATTACTTCACGGTGGATGCCGTAGAGGGTGGCTTTGAGGATGTCTGCGACGAGACCTCCTTCACCTCTCTGCTGGTGCTGGAAGGCAAGGGCACCCTGACCGAGACCGCCACCGGCGAGAGCCTGTCCATCCGCAAGGGGCAGAGCCTGTTCCTGCCCGCTGGCACCGGGGCCTACGCCGTAACCGGCACAGACCTCAAGTGCCTGCGTACACGGGTGTAAATAAAGCATGAAAAATTCCCGGGCAGTCTGCCGCTGCCCGGGAATTTGTGCTATGATAGATGCAGAAAAACAGACGAAACGAGGACACAGCCATGGCATCCTACCGCTACGAACGGGATATCAAACCCGAAGACCTGATCCAAGAAACGCCCCCTCCCCTGACCCCGGCGCAGCAGCGTGCCAACTGGTGGCACTACCACTGGTATTATGTGGTGCTGATCGCTGCTGCCCTGCTGGCGGTGGGGTATTTTGTCTGGAACCGGGTCACTGAGGTGCAGCCGGACTACGCTGTGGCAGTGGTGAGCCGCACCGACCCAGACATTGCCTTTCTCAGCCAGCTGGAGACCCAGCTGGAAGCCCTTGCCGGGGACGTGAACGGCGATGGCAAGGTGAAGGTCACGGTAAAGGGCATCTGGCTGGCACTGGACTTTGAAACGCAGGATGCCGCCCTGCAGCGGCTGATGCAGTCCAGCGAGGACAAGCTGAACTCTGATTTTTATCTGTGCGAGAGCACCCTGTTTATCGTGGACGACCCCACCGCCATGGAGCAGCGGTATGGCTGCTTCCAGACGCTGGATGGCACCGACCCGGCGGAAGGAGACGTTCTGTCGGTGGCAGACTTTGCTCTGCCGCTGCAAGACACCGCCCTTGCCAATGTGCAGAGCGAAAGCTCTACCCTCTGGTACGCTGCCCGCCGCCTGAACGAGGGCATGGATGCGGATACTGCTGCCGCATTGAATGCACTGTGGGAGAAGCTGGTTTGAGGATTGCGAGAGCATATAGCCTGCATCGGCACGGTGCAGTTCAAGGGTTTGGGTGTTCCCAACAAGCATTTTGCAACGCAAATGGTGTTTGTATAGACAGACACATTGCTTGCAGATGCAGACGTTGTATATACGTCTGCCCTGCTTGCAACAACTATGAAGCCTCTCAATGCGCTTCCCAAATTTGAAAAACATTTTGCGATTGAGACCATCCGTTTTTAAGTTCAACTTGAAGTGGACGGTTATTTTTCTTCTTAGAAAATTTTCGTGTTTGCATCCGCAGCAAGCAGGGCAAGCCGGTACCAACTCGCAATTTTTGAATCAGATTTTACAAATCCGAATTCAAAAACGCTTGTTGGGCTTCTCCCAAACCCGACATTCAGCACAAAATTGCGCTGACCGTGCATCTTATCCTCTAAAGGCATTATGACCCACAAGGGGGCCGGTACCGTCCAGCCCTCTCTCTTTTTGCCAAAGTTTTCATCGCCTTTTCTTGCAACCCGCCGAAAGTGGCGTATTTTCAAATCTTTTTGTTGACACAGCTCGATTTTTGTGGTAGTCTATTCCAACAATTTAATATAACATATTTACTTAGAGTTCCAGCTCGGCTCCTGAAGGAGCCGGAGCAAGTTTTTGACTTTCTTATCGCTACATAACGAACCCGAACCAAGGCCATCCCGGAAGGGATGGTCAGGTTTCGGTTGTTGTGTGGCGATTTTTTATTGCCAGATCCAGCACCGCACCTTGAAAATCGAAAGACCGTCTGCATGGGATACCCGGCGAAGACCTCGCAAGAGCGAGCCGGAAAACGCCGCCGGAAGGGGGCAGGAAAGCCATGCAGGGAGAACGGCGCACCCAATATCAACTGGTCAAAATGGCCAGTTGATGTGGTGAATGACACAAAGCGTCATTCACCAGAAAAACCTTATGCGTTACGGCTCACCTCATGTGGACAATTTGTCTACATGAGGTAAACTGTCGCAGCCTAATTCAATGTGTTCAAACTGAGCACATTGACTCTGTCCGTGTTACAGCTGACCTCGACTTGACATTTTGTCAAGCCACGGTGAAATCCGGTAAGTGCTGCTTTTCAGTACTTACCAAATTACCGTAACACGGTCACTCTGTGGTGGGTTACGAAAACCGTAACTCACCACTTGGAAGTGGTAAATAGACAAATTGTCCACTTACCACCCAGCCATAACGCACAGATTTTAGTTGGTGATCATTTTGATCACCAACCAGACAATCGTAACGCTTTATTGTGTGAAAGTGGTGGTTACCATTTTGATAACCACCATATACCCGTAACATTTGGGGCAAATAATGCTTTTCATTATCCACCACACACCTGTAACAGCCAAAGGAGGATGCCTATGACAACAGAACAATGGGAACGTGAAAATCAGGACACCCTGATGGAATATTTCATTGACGGTGACCCCAGTGTGCACAGAATCCAGTGTGAATGCTGCCGCAAGGTCATCTACACCCAGACCCGGAACCGCAAATATTGCAGCTTCCAGACCTGCGGTCACCGGATGCTGAACTTGCGAAAAAGTCTTAAAAAGCGCATTGAGCGCGGAGCCTACACCTGCCCTTGCTGTGGTGAGCAGTTCTTGCCGATTCGGGCGGATGCCAGATATTGCAGCAACGCCTGTCGGCAGAAAGACTACCGCAAGCGTAAAGTAACGGCTCACGCTTCTCTTTGAGGAGCTTGATAAAGTTTGTCAAGTTCCTTATCTACGTTTGCTTTTGTTTAGTAAAGTGGCACTTCCCATTCTGGGAAGTGCCAAAAAACCGTAATGCTTAAATTGCTCACTCCCAAATCCCCAAAGTGGGGATTTGGGCTGTCATCTGAAATCAGGTTACGCTTTCCGTAACTTGATTTGCAACTCCTGCCGAATCAAGTTCCCACTTCGGGAACTTGATTGTAGCCGTATCAAAATCAAGTTATCAAAATGATAACTTGATTGCATCCGTGGCAGAGCCACCGGAGTTCCCATTTTGATAACTCCGGTTTTATCTGTAACACGTCACTCCCACTCCGTAAAAATCAGTTGGCCAAAATGACCAACTGATTCCATCTGTAACGCATCAAGGTCATTGAAAATCAGGTGCCGCCACCCGGCACTTGTTTTTACCCGTAACGGAATCAGTGGGTCAAAATGGCCCACTGAAAAAACCGAGCGAGCTGCGGGCAGAAATTCACAAATCTTTGCCTGTCAGCTTGCCCGGAGCAGGAGTGCAAACCTTTGCGCCATTTTTTGATATAAAACGCTGGAGGTGAATTCTATTTCCGACCACCTGACTGTCACTACGCCCTTACCGCGATATCTACCCTATGCCCGCTTTCTGCTGGATACAGACCTGAGCCACACAGCAAAGCTGCTCTACACCCTGCTGCTGGACCGAGCAACTCTTTCTCAAAAGAACAACTGGATCGATGCGCAGGGTCGCATTTATGTACTCTATCCGCTTTCCAGTCTTGCAAAAGATTTGGGATGCAGCATTTCCAGCATAACACGCGCTTTTGCCGAACTGGAAAATGCACAGCTCGTGGAACGTGTCCGCAGCGGCTTTTCCAAACCTAGCCGCATTCTGCTCATGGTTCCGTATACTACGCAAAATTGCGCTGTCACAGTATGCAAAAATGCCGAGCATGACTGTGCAGAAACGAGCAGTATGATTGCGCAAAAATGCACACCTAACCAACGTAATAAGAACAACCTGAAAGATAACCACCTAGTAAGAACCAATGGCACTCGTTTGATGTTCGGAGAATATCGAAATGTTTTTCTGACGGAAAAAGACTACAAGCGGCTCAAAGCCGATTTTTCCGGGCTGGATGATCTGATCGAGCAGCTTTCAGCTTATATCCAGTCCACCGGCAGAAAGTACGCCGACCATGCCGCTACCCTGCGCATCTGGGCAAAACGGCAGAAAACAGAACAAAAATCGACACCGGGCATCCCGGACTACACATTCAAGGAAGGAGAAAGCCTATAAAGACGATTGAGAAAATTCTAGAACAGTCCGTTTCCAGTATTCCCGAAAACACTGAGGATTATTATGGCAAGGACGGTCTGCTTTATTGCGGAAAATGTCATACCCCAAAAGAAGCGTTCTTCGCAAAAGGCGTCGCTCTGATGAGCAAGAACAAACACCCTGTCGAATGCAGCTGCCAGCGCACGGAAAGAGAAAAGCAGGAAGCCCTTATCAACCAGCAAAAACACCTTGACCGTGTACGGCGGCTGAAAGCAGAGGGTTTTTCAGACCCGGCAATGCTGGACTGGAAGTTTGAAAACGACAATGGCCGCAACCCTCAGATGCACCATGCACACCGCTATGTAGAACAGTGGCAGACCATGCGCTCAGAGAACCTTGGATTGCTTCTTTGGGGTGGTGTAGGCACCGGAAAGAGTTTCCTTGCCGGGTGCATTGCGAACGCTCTGATGGAACAGGAGGTGCCTGTGCGGATGACGAACTTTGCCCGAATCCTGAACGAGTTGAACAACAGCTTTTCCGGGCGGAACGAAGCCATCGACAAACTCTGCCGCTATCCCCTGCTTATCATTGACGATTTCGGCATGGAACGTGGCACCGACTACGCACTGGAACAGATCTACAACATCGTAGACAGCCGATACCGCAGCCGGAAGCCGCTGATCGTCACCACCAACCTGACGCTGGACGAGATACGCCACCCACAGGATACCGCCCATGCCCGCATCTATGACCGCCTGTTGGAAATGTGCATTCCTGTTTCCTGCATTGGGGTCAGCTTCCGGAAGGAGAACGCGCAGGAAAAGCTGGAACGCATGAAACTTTTGATCGGATAACCCGAAAATGTCGGAAAACCAAAATTGCCGGGTGTAGAAGTCACCCGGCTACAAGGAATTGGAGGTCTGCCTATGAATTTGAATCGGCCTGACATGACCGAAACTGTGAAATCTTACAATTATACGAATAATTCCTTGCAAAAGGACTCGAATCACACTACAATGGAAGTGGTCACTCAACCCAATGCCGTCAAGTCTCCAACTGACAGCCCGGCAACCACGAAACTGGTGTACACGGTGGAAGAGATCGCGCGAATGCTGGCCATCAGCCTGCGCTCTGCTTACAACCTGTGCAACAGCACCACCGAATTCCGTGTTCTGCGGGTAGGCGGAAGCATCCGTGTCCCGAAGGACAGCTTCGATGCGTGGCTCAACCGGGCAGCTTGATAAGGAGGCAACAGTATGGCATATATTACAAAACGCGGCAACTCTTATAGCGTCCGCTACACCTACGAAGATGAACACGGCAAGAGCTGCGACAAATGGGAGAGCTTTCCCACAAAAGAGGAGGCAACGAACCGAAAAAAGCAAATCGAGCATGAACTGGCCGCTGGCACTTTCCTGATTCCGTCCTCGGTAACGGTGGCAGAGTTCCTGATGGACTGGCTGCCGAAACAGTGCAGCAAGCACAAGTGGGCACCCAAAACCTACGAATCCAACCTTTCCACCATTCAGAATCTCATTATCCCCTATATCGGTAGCATGGAGATGCAGAAGCTCAAGCCCTACCACATGGAGAACCTCTACACGACCCTGAGCAAAACGCCCTGTGGTTCGTATATCGAGGGCAAGAAGCAGAAACTGACTGAAAAGCAGAAGCAGCGGTTCCTTTCCGGCACAACGATCCATGAGGTGCACCGGCTGCTGGGCACTGCCTTCCAGTATGCCGTAGAGTGGGGCATCCTTGTCAAAAGCCCTGTTCCCGTGGACAGCCCCAAGAAGTCCACGCAGGAGCGCACCATCTGGACGGTAGAGGAAATGCGGGCGGCTCTGGACAGCATGGAGGACCCCATCCTGCATCTGGCAGTCCACCTCACACTGGTGGGCGCACTGCGAGAGGGCGAGATCGTAGGTCTGACCCCAGAGGATATTGACTTTGATGCTGCGGACGGCATCGGAACATTCCGTATCAACAAATCCATGCAGCGGGTGCGAAAAGAAGCCCTGAACCAAGTGGACGATGGCTGCATCATCAAGGTATTCCCGGACAAGCTGGAGCGCAGCACCACTTCCCTCATTTTGAAGAGCACAAAAACCGCATCCTCCTGCCGCACCATCTTCATGACCTCCGCACTGAAAGAGGAATTGAAGAAGTGGCTGAATCAGCTGGCGGCAGACGAGATGAAAGATCCGACACGCTACCACGACAGCGGAATGCTGTTCCGTCTGCCCAACGGTCTGGCGGTGGAGCCGGTACTCATCCGCAAAAAGTTCCTGAAATGGCAGGATGCACACCCGGAGTTCCCGCGTATCGTGTTCCACGGTCTGCGGCACTCTAGTGCAACCTATCAGCTGATGATCTCCGGCGGCGATGTGAAAGCCGTTCAGGGCACCACAGGACACGCCACGGCAGATATGCTGGTGAACACCTACGCCCATATCCAGCAGTCCTCCCGTGTAGAGCTGGGCAGGAAATTTGAGGAAGGGTTCTATGCTAAACAGGAAAGCCCCAGCCCGCAGGCTGTACCCGCCGCAGGCGAACCGACTATCTCCATGACTGCTCTGCTGGAACTTTTGAAGAACGCAGACCCCGAAGTAAAGGCGCAGCTCCGTCTGGCTCTGCTGACCTGATGCAA
>OCHL01000153.1_pt1 | contig 81320 bp, 54 predicted proteins | sample 1538421 | NCBI WGS metagenome assembly OCHL01 (sample SAMN04571690, study PRJEB22368) | human gut metagenome | biome: human gut; material: stool | host: Homo sapiens | place: Luxembourg | collected 2012-06-01 | reverse complement strand
GGTGTTGCAATATCTGTTATGCTAATTTTACCACTAATTTTTAGTTCCCGAGTTTTCCACAGGAGAGCAAGACTGTCTTGCTTCTGCTCCAGATGTGTTACGTTTCCATACACAAATGCGAGATTGTGTATAACCACAAACAGGATATAAAAGAATACAACGATGTGCCTTTTCATATTTAGCCGAGGATTTAATAGAAGAGCGGGAATTCCGCTCTTCTATCTTTGATATTTAGTTAACGGGGAAAGTAAGCGGGGTTCCATCCTGGCGTAATTCATCTTTCGATTTCCAGCCGATTCGGATTTTCCGCGTCCGCTTCATGCAGGAAAGGCAGAATTCGCCGCCCTTTACCGATTTTATTTCGGCATGCGAAAGGCGCTCGACCTTTGAGCCGTTGATTTCTTCAAAGCGTTTCATAATATGCGGTGTTAAGTTGGTTCCTACATTTTTGAGGATTTTCGGTTTTCTCCTGTCTAATTGCGCAATTCGCTATGCGCCGGGGCATTCACGGGTTTTAATTCGGGATGAATCTTCGGGATGAGTGTTTAAGGCATCTCAAGGCGGCGAGAAGAAGCTCATTCCAGTTCGAGCGGCGGAATATAAGGCCGTTGAACTGCTCCCCGTTTTTGGATGACGGTCCGTCCCGAAGCATCGCGGATGGCACTGACAACACCGTGCATCTCGTTCAAGGCTACCGGGTCTTTCCAGAACAACGACTGCAGCATACGGACCCGATCGCGCGTCGTCTGCCTGATCTGCATGCCCGCCCCTCCGCCGGACGGTTGCGCCATTGCGTCATAAACATGAATCGGATGGTTGCGGCCGAGTTCCACACCCGTGGCCTCAAATCCGAAAAGACCCGTTTCATCGCAGGCCTGCAGAATCAGCCCCGGCAGTCCTCCCAGCTTCCACGGGCCTCGGGAGAGGGGTATCTCCGGTGTGAACCAGACCGACCACCTCCGGCCCCTAAACTCGGCTGTCGCCAGTTGACAGGCATAGCCGAGAATCCGGCGGGTGGAGTCTGCATGCAACTTCCAGTCGATATGAGGTATCGGTTCGCTGTACCGGTATTCGGTATTGACGATGCAGAGCGATGCAGTCAGGAGTCCCATGCGGGGATAATCCATATAATAATCCTCACAGAAACCCCGCTCTCCGGGTCGCAGCCAGCCGTAGAGATCGACTCCGGCATCGGCATTCTTGCGGTAGGCCTCGAAGGCCAGGCTGTCCGACCGGTCGGCAAAAAGGCTGTAATCCCGGCTATACCTGCTCCCGATTTCCAGACGACGGTGATCCCGGTAACGCTGTCCGCTTACCGTATCAACGGCCCGGACAAACAGATAATCGACGCGGAGCACGCAGGTATCAATAACCCGTTTCAAAGACTGGTCCCGTCCCGACCGCGAAGACTGGGCTAATGCGACTGCCGAGTCTGCCGCAATGGACAGGAAAATGGACAAATACAGAAAATATTTCATAGTTTTTCTCTTTTCTGAGCCTGCGAATGCCATACATGCTTTTACTGGCAAACAAAAACTCCCTGGTTCTGTGTCGACGTGTTGCCGGCGTTCGGTCAACACCCATTCCCGCGGAGAGTCCAGACAACCACTCACTCCCGCTCCAGAGGTGGAATGTAGGGGACCTCGATATCTCCCGGTTCGGGAGCGACATATCGGCCCTCCTTCTCAATCAACGTCTTTATATTCAGCATACGCATCAAAGCGACAGGTTCCTGCCACTGCATCTTTTCCATCCGAAGCCATTGCCGGCGTGTTACGCGCTGGCTACGATGTCCGAAGTCGCCGCCAATCGACGGATCGTAAATCCACAATGGTTTCCCTTCGGGCTGTACAATGTACGAGGCCCTCCAACTGAAGAGGCCTTCCGACTCCTCCACGGCAAGGATCAGACCCGGGAGTCCGCCGAATTTCCACAGACCGTACCGCATCGGAAGGTCCGGAGCGTACCAGACGGTATAACGCCGTCCCCGCCATGTGCAAACGGCTCGGAAACAAGAATATCCGAGCAACGAGTCGCAGGAGACACTGTCGAACGACCAATAGAGGGGTTCCGCCGACTCCTCATATGCATAGTCGTTTTCCCACAATCTGTGGACGACCCTCCGACGTCCGTCCGACGGATAGTCCGTATACACGTCACAATAACAGGGCTTCTCGTCCGGCGCAAATGCCCGGTCCAGGTCCAGCGTCTCGCGACCCTGTCTCCGCGCCCGGAAGGTGAGGGTGTCGATTCGAGCGGCTCCGGCGCTGTAATAGTGTGCGTATTTCCGTCCCACGGACAAAACCTCCTGTCGAAATATGCCTGTCGGTCCAGCGTGTCCCGTGAATACCGGAACAGGTAGCCGACTTCCAGCAGACAGGTATCGATCGCCTTTCGGGTTGCCAGGTCCCGTTCGCAGACAAGCGGCAGCGTTTGCCCGCAAACCGGACCGAATGCCAAGAAAAGGACAAAAGACAATAGCAATTTCTTCATAATACTCGAATCATATTGGGTTCCTGATGAAACAGGGACCCGACATAAATAATCATATTTTTCTGAATACAAGCCAAATATATTTCCAGGATTTTTTCTCGATCAGATTTATATTCAGAGACTTCATGGCTCTCGTGTTTTAGTTTTTTTACAACGAGGGAAGGCCGTTTTTGTATTCGAATGACATGCCCGAATCGGAAAAAGTCATATATCCAGCTCCAGTTTCGGATAATAGCCCTTGGGGACATCATTGATGTCAATCTCAACCGTTTTTTGCGTACTCATGTCGTAGATGATGTGCTCCTCTCCGTCCAGAAACATCACCGTCATCGGGGCCAGCCACTGCCTGCGCCACAGGCGGTCGACGTCCTTACGCGAACACTTGACTTTCCTGTGTGACGGAATGATGGGCCCACTGCGGTTCGTACCGTTCAGCGCCTTGTCCGCATAGTCGTAAATCATCCGATCGACGGGTTGTTCCAGGCCGATCGCCGTCCAGCAGAAGAGCCCATCCGTGTCGGCGGCTTTCAGAATCAGCCCCGGCAGTCCGCCCAGCTTCCACGGTCCCTGCGCCAGAGGAATCTCCGGCGCGAACCAGGCCTTCCACGTGCGGCCGCGGAAGGCTGCGACCGCCTTGCGGCAAAGATAGCCCGCAACCGTATCCGTCTGTTCCGTAATCCGCCACGCCAGCGCTTCGACCGGCTCGTCATACCGGTATTCTTCCTTCAGAAAGCGTGTTGAGACCATGCGCTTCCGATCCTGCGGCCACGTATATATATCGCAATACCACGGGTGTTCATCCGGTTGCAACCAGTCCCACACTTGAATACCTCTCTCCAGACGGGCAATGTCCGTCCGCGGAATGGCTACGTAATGAAGGTATGCCATCGAGTCGATCCGATCGGTGTACTGACTGTAATAATGACTCGTGTTTTGTCCTATTTCGAGCAGCGTACGGTCGTGCAGAAACTTCATATCCAAAGTATCTTCTACATAGGCAAAGTCGTAGGTTACGCAGAGATGGCAGGTGTCGATCGGATATTTTGCTCCCGGGTCCCTGAGATCGGGGAAATAATGCGCCGATACCGTCTCCCATGAAAACAGGATGGCAGACAACAAAATCAAAAAAGTTCTCATAAGCAGAAGTTTTTATTTACCGGTGGCTCATTCCGCAGCCGCCGGCAAGGGTTGAGCAGTCATTCAGGCTTTATGGCCGGATGAATACAGTTTGGATACAGGAGAAGTTGTCCCCGGACCAAGCTCCCGTCTCGGCATTGGCCAGTCCGTTGTCCATGGTCGAAGACCCGCTTTTATCCGCATAAAGACATCCGCAGGTGTTGCCACCTCTTTGTTGATTATTCATCGTTGTGCGTTCCCGTTAACAACAAATTTTGTTTTCTCCCAAAGAGACATATTCATCTACATACGACAAAGATACACAAAATAATTTTAGATATAATACATTTAGCTAAAATAAACTGTATAAAACTAAAAATACAACTTGAAAAAGTATGTATCAATATAAATATTATCTATTTTAGATAGAAATACACAACTGACAGCACACCGTAATTTAATACTATAATACTTACTTATGGTACCACACTCCAGAAGATTGTGACCGTTTACCCGATGTCTTTTATAAAACAGGGGAAAAATAGGGAATCATTTGAACCGGGACACTCCGTATGAAAAGATCCTGACATAACGACAAATAAAAAAGAGAAGGAGTTTTAAACACCCTCTCTTTTTATTAACTGCTCCTGCTGCACCGGCATCTCCCTACAAACGTCTGCTTTCAGCTGTCGAATTCATGGATATCCACCCCCAGGTATTGGCAGGCCTTTCTCTTGCTGATTCCGTCTTTAAGCATGCGTTCGTAACATGCCTGCTTTTCGTTGTGAACTTCAATCCGATCAAACAACATGTCAACCAAAGCATCCACCGCCTCCGAAAAGGCCGCTTCTCCTTCGGGCGTATTGAAATCGATCTTACAAAAAGGCGCCCGTTCCCTATGCAGGATCAGGTAATAGATTCCCGAGATCAAGAGGGCGATAATGCTCCGAATATTGATATGAGTGGGTTTGAATAGCAGGTCGTAATATTCGACCAGATTCATGTTCATCAGATCCCGAATCCGGGCCGTTCTCCGGGTCGTCTCATTGTCGGCCGACATCTCCCAAAGCAACAGTTTCTGCATGACCTCATTGTTGCATAACTCCCTGTAAAGCGTCTTCAGGGTTTTCGCAAAGAACAATTTAGGTCCCAGGACGCTCAACTCTGACGTGTCGATCGTGTTATTGATCCAGAAATCATATTTCTGGGACAACTTGTCATAAAGATTGTCGATAGATCCATAGCGCCGATAAAAGACCGGGGGGTCCAAACGGGCATTGGCCATCAATTCCGTGACAAGCACGTTGCCGAAACCACTTTTGATGACCAGTTTTTCGAGTTCAGCCATTACGGTATGATCGATTTCAGCATTCGTGCGTCTTACTCTTTCCGCCATTTCGTATTGTCAGATTAAATAGATACAATGGAAGTTGACAAACATAGTGACAAACATAGTGACAAAAGTATGAAAAATATTCTCTCACAACAAGATGGTCGCACAGTTTACAAACGACGCCGTTTTTTCCGTGCGCGACGGCGTTGCTGTTGTTGTTGCTCCTCGCAGGCCTGTATGTCAGCCAATTCCAGAATCGCGACCAACGGATGGATAGACGGCCCCGGCCGGAAAGATTCTTTTGAAGAAAACGCTCGCTCCCGACAGGCGACGGGTACAGTTTCGGCATCCGCAGAGGTCAATTCCTCACCCGAAAAGCCCCCCGGAATGAAAAATCACGGGCGGATTCTCCGCTGCAACATTACAATCAGGGATTGAAAAGCACGGTTGCCTGCTGATGACGCGGCAGTTCAAAGTCTCGGGACAAAAAGCTCTGGCCGGTTGTCCGCATCACTCCGGACAAAGCAGCCGATGAGGCCGAGTACGTCAAATCGGAGAAGGAATATACTCTGCAAATCACACGCTACGATCTACCGGTCGAAATTCAACAAGGAGCTGTTGGCCGACGGCACGGGCGTAGGATGTTCGACCCTGCTGGCCCCGGAAATGGCTTTTACGACCGATTCCCGGATGGGAGATCTGGCCCGCGAGATTGAGAATTTTGACCGGCGAAACTAGGTCCGACCCTCAAAAATCGAATACACACATTCCTCCGGGTGCGGCGGGGGGGGGCGACTACCGACTGCCCCTCATACACCTGCACGCCGACAAGTTACAGCGTCGCCTCGTCGACCAGTAAGATCACCCGTCCTTTGTAGGGCTCGGTGTTCAGCGACTGGCCGGCCAGCGCTGTCAGCGCACCGTCTACGTTCAACGGGCAGGTGCGCAGGTCGATGATGAGCGCCCGTGTGCAGGACACCGTTGCCGCGCGGAGCATGTCGCAGGCCCCTTCGGAGAACACATCTCGAGGATCTTCCCGGCATAACGGGCCCCGAGTATCGACACCCCTTCCCGACTGAAATAGGAATCCAATTCAGATTCTTTTCAGAATCCCCTAACATCTTTGTATCCGAGAAAGGTTCCCGCAAGGGAAGAAAAGCAGTATAAACCCCTAAAAAAGCATGTTATGATGAAATTTGTGAATACCCTTTTAGGCGTGGCAACGGCGGCCGTTCTGGCCGTGGGTTGCGAAAAGGCGGATCAGGGCAGCAACCCTTCGGGCGAGGTGTCGCCTCAGGTACTCGAGGCATTTGCCACACGCTTCCCCGGGGCGCAGCAGGTCTCGTGGGCCGTCAAGGGCGAATATGCCGTGGCGTCGTTCTCGTGGAACAACCCGCAGGCCGCCTCGACTTCGGCTCTCTGCACGGCCTGGTTTGACAATCAGCAGGGCTCCTGGTCGATGACCGAGCGCGAAATCCCCTACTCGGCGCTGCCGCAGGCGGTCAAGACGGCCTTCGAGACGAGCGAATATGCCGACTGGCAGATCGACAACGAGGTCGACGTCCTGACGCGCAGCGGCGAGGTTGAGCCCGAGATCTATGTCATCGAGGCGGAGCAGGCCAACCGTGAGGTGGACCTCTACTACGCGCCCGACGGCGTGCTGGTCAAGACGATGGCCGATGCCGGACCCGATTACGATTACGGCGATTTCATCCCCTCGCAGCCCGTGTCGGGGATCGATGAGTACATTGCCGCCCACTACCCCGGGGCGCGCGTGGTCGATGTGGATCGGGAGTCGGAGGGCACCGAGGTGGAGATCATCGACAACGGAGTGGCGCGCGACCTCTATTTCGACCGCAACGGCTCGTGGCTCTACACGCAGACCGAACTGCGTCGTTCGCAACTGCCGGCGACGGTTGTCGGAGCCTGGGAGGGGTCGGAATATGCCGAGTCGCGGGGCTACCGGCTCGACGATGCGGACTACTTCGAAACGGCCGCCGAAGGCAACTACTACCGCCTGGAGCTGGAGTCGCGCAACGGGGATGTCCGGCTGAAGATCACGCCCGCGGGCGAAGTGTCGCTCTACGAGCCGGTGTTCAACGGCGGAGCGGGCGTTCCGACCGATGCCGAAGCGTTCATCCGCGAGAACTACCCCGGGGCGACGATTCTCGAGCAGGAGGTCGAAAACGGCTACCTGGAGGTGGAGATCCGCCACGAGGGGCGTGAGAAATCGGTGCTGTTCAACGGAGCCGGGGCGTGGGTCAGGACGACGTGGGAGGTGCGTTACAACGAGCTGCCGGCAGCCGTGACGCAGGCCGTAGCCGCCTCGCAGTATGCCGCCTGGGAGTTCGACGGAGCGGATTACGTCCAGACGCCCGACGGCGAGTGGTACGAACTCGAGTTCGAGCAGGAGCATCCGGAGCGCGAGGCGAAACTGCGCATTGCCGCCAACGGGACGGTGCTCTCCTGACGAACGGCCGCACGGAGACAGCCCAAAAAAGAAGAGTGCCCTTTTCGCGGGGGCACTCTTTTTTTGGAAGAGGAGAAGAGATGGGCAGCGGCCCGAAAAATTGTACGACGTTCCGCCGTGCCCGGACCCGCCGAGAGACCGAGAGAAGCCCGCCTCCACGGAAGGCAATGCACCCGGATACGGGGATCGGGAGCCGCCCTACCGCCTCCGCCATAGATGCCGGAGCGCCGATACCGGATGGTAAAGCAGCATCCGCGGCCCGGACCAGCGCATGATAACCTTGATACGTTCCTGCATGTCCCGCCGATAGCAATGCAGCGTACAGTGCTGACAGGTCGGCTTGTCGGCCCCGAACCGGCATCGATCGAGCCGCAGACAGGCATACTCCAGCACCTCGCGGCATGCCGGACACAGCTCCGCATGTCCCTCCTTTTTCCGACAATACAACCGGATCATCTGCTCGACGATCCTCTTTTCCCGATCGATACGACTCTTCATTCCACGCTGTTTCTCTTTTCCAACCCTCCGCCCGCATCCGTCCGATGCCGCTTCGCCGCCGGCCGGAGCGGAGGGTTTTCCGGGGCCCCGTCCTGCGGAGTTCCCGGAAAGCCGCTGCAAAGGTACCTGTTTACAGGCAAAAAACCATCAGCTGCTTCCCTTTTGCGCACCATCCCCCCTCTTTGGCGTTCCAAATACCGGGACGGAGCCGGTTGCACGCCACGGGCCGTCCGGGAAGAGCCTCCGCACCGGCGGATGCCGTTCCGACCGGATCCGGGTGTCATCGACCGTCGCGAAGCTGCTGCTTGAGGCGGCAGAGATGCTGCGGGGTAATGTCCAGATAGGAGGCCAGCACACGGCTGGTGACCGCCTCGACAATATCCGGGCGGTTTTTCAGCACGGCCCGGTATCGTTCCATGGCCGAGCCGTTGATCAGCGAAAGTTTCCGCTCGCAGATGCAGATCTGGGCCGACGCCAGGCTGAACATCCAGCGGGCAAACTCGTCCGAACCATTAACAAAGGTATAGAAGGTCTCGCGGCTCATCCGCAGCAGCGTGGCGGGGATCTTGCAGGTTTCGGCCATCAGAAAGGCCGGAGCGTCGAGATAAAACGAGAGGGGCGACAGGAAGATCGTCCCGGGCGAGGCGAAGCCGAAGGTCGACTCCTTGGCGTCGTCCACATGGAAAAGCCGCACGATTCCCCGCTTGACACAAAAGACATCGGAGTTCACCGTTCCGAAATCGATGATCCGGCATCGCGGCCTGACCCGGATCTCCTCCATCGCCCCGAGGAAACGCTCCAGCAGGGAGTCCGAAGGGCTGAATTTACACTCCTCCTTGAGCAGTTGTTTCAAATCCTTGTCCATGCACGCAATATTAGCCATAATCTGCCAAAAATGCAAAATCCGGGACCATGAACTTAGGTTAACGATTTTTCGCGATTAAAATTGTTACTTTGTAAATCGATAACCCATCATTATACATACTGCCATGAAACAGCTCTTCCCCATGAAACAGCTGCGCTGCCTGTTGGCGGCCCTGCTGGTGCTGACGCTGTCGTCGTGTTCGTACGACGACTCCGACCTCTGGAACTCCGTGAACGGACTTTCGGAGCGCCTCGACCAACTGGAAAACTCGATGCAGGAGGATATCAACTCGCTGAAATCCCTTCTTGAAAAACTCAACCAACAGGAGGTTACCGTCGATTCGGCCGTAGAGACCGCCGACGGATGGACCGTCACCTTCTCCGACGGAACCACCGTGACGATCGCCAGGGGCGGATCGGACAACTGGTCGCCGGTCCTCGTCATCGTCGAGGAGTCGGGCGACTTCTGGTGGGCCTACCGGACTGCCGAAGGCGACACCGTGCGGCTGACCGACGCCGAAGGCAACCCGATTCCGGCCGCAGCCGTGGCTCCGCACGTGAGGATCAACCCCGAAACGGGCATGTGGGAGATCTCGGCCGACGGCGGCACGACGTGGGAGAATACCGGCGTCGCCGCTTCGCAGGAGGAGGAGCCCGGCTTCTTCAACGACGTCCGCTTCGAGGACGGGATGCTCGTTGTCGAACTGCTCGACGGCACCGTCATCCGGCTCCCGGCAACCGGCGAACTGCGCTTTACGTTCGACACCGAAGGTCCGCTCGAGTTCAGCTTCGGCGAGACCCTCTCGGTCGACTACACCATGACGGGCGCCGTCAACACCCAGATCGGCAAGCCCGACGGCTGGAAGGTGGCCTTCAACGGCGACAAGCTCGACATCACGGCCCCCGTCGAGGAGAATACCTTTGCCGAACAGCAGGGCAAGATCTCGGTCATCGCCCTGTCGGCCTCCGGACTGAGCGTCTATGCGGAGCTTGAGGTGAGCGTTGCGGCTTCGCTGGTGGATGCCGTCGACCTCAACGCCGACGGCGGCTACGCCAACTGCTACATCGTCACGCAACCCAATACGACCTACCTCTTCGACGCCACGGTCATGGGCAACGGCATCGCCACGGCGGGCCTTGACGCTCCGACGCGGATCGAGCCGAAGGATGTACTGGTGCTGTGGGAGACCGGCACGGAGGTCGGCGGCGTGATCAGCAGCGTCGAGCTGACCCCGGAGGGCAAGGTGCTCTTCACCACCTCGGGCACCATCAACGGCAACGCCGTGATCGCCGTCACGGACGGTGTTCCCGTCACGGAGCCCTTCCCGCGCAAACGGGGTACGATCCTCTGGAGCTGGCACATCTGGGCCACGAGCGAGGTGAAGGATGTCACCTGCACGAACAACGCCGGCGAGCAGTTCACGATCATGGACCGCAACCTGGGCGACTGGACCCAGCCCGAAGGGAGCCTCTCGACGTACGACGGTCTGAAGTACCAGTGGGGGCGCAAGGATCCCTACGTGGGCTTCAACAGTTACGGGTCGATTCTGGACGGTTCGCTCGTCTACGGCGATGCGGACTACGTGCCGATGGTGGGCTACGCCACCTCGACGACGTCGGATGCGGCCACGCTGCTGGAGGCCATCCAGTATCCCGAGATGTTCTTCACGGGGACCTACAACAACATGTTCGACTGGTACGGACTGGGCGGCGCGGACGATGCCGAGACGCTCACCCACCGCAACGACCATCTCTGGGGCAATCCCGACGAGACGGCTCCCGTGAAGACGATCTACGATCCGTGTCCGGAGGGCTACATGGTCGCCCCGGTGAAGGTCTTCACCGGCTTCACGTCGACCGGCAACGCGGCCTTCGATTCGTCGTCGATCCTCGCCGAGGGTTCGTTCGCCGACGGCTGGACCTTCACCAACGCCCACTCGTTCTTCCCGGCAGCGGGCCAGATGGCCAACAATTCGGGCGTTCTGCGTCTGATCCCGGGTCCGCAGGGCCGCGAAGGCTACTACTGGACCTCATCGGTCGACGAGGGTCGGTCGAAGATCGTCGACTTCAACGCCAGCTACGTGATGTATAACTCGAACATGCGGGCATCGGGCTGCAGCGTACGCTGCGTCCGGGTCTTCTGATCGCGTGATCCGGAGGCCGGCGGATTCCGATCCGGTCACGATCCGGTCACGATCCGCCTCCCGGGCTGCGGCACCGCAATACTCCGGCGCCGCAACACCCTCAAGGCGGCGACCCTTCAAGGCGACGGCAACACTCCGGCACCGCAACGGCAAAGGCCGGGCAGGAATTGCTTCCTGCCCGGCCTTTTTCAGCGACTGCCCGAACTTCGATCCCCGCCACACGATCCGGATGTCACCGGCCGCCGTTCACGGATTCCCGATCGTCACACGCCCCTCCCCGACCGCCGGCCGCAGCCCGTTCCGGCAAGGCTGCCCCGGCCGATCAACCGGCATGCCGCCCCGACAAACTATCGGAGCAGGGACTCCAGCTTCGAATCGGTCACGTCGGGCAGAATCTTCCGCAACTGGCCAAGCATCCGCGCACGCGACTCCTCGGGCGAACGATCCGGGTGACAGGCCTCCGGACCGAAGAGGGCCTCGGGCGTGGTGAGCAGCGCCCGCCCCCATCCATACTCGCGTCCATGACGGTCGCGGGCATAGACGAAATCCTCGGTCACGATGTAACCGCCCATCTCCAGCCGGGCCACATAGCCGTCGAAACGGCTCCTCATCTTCGGTCCCCCGAAGCCGCACTCGGCGCGCAGATCACGCGTAATGAGACTCCCCTCGCACTTAAGCACGTCGAGGATGGTCCGTTCGATGCTGCCTTCGGCGGGTTCGGGCGAGAGGCTGCGGCGGTAGTTGCAGAAGTCGGGCCACCAGTCGCGGCTCACGAAGGTGGCCTTTCCGTTGAAGAACTTCCCGTAGGCGCAGCCGCTCTCCTGGACGATCGCCCCCTTCCACTCCCACAACGGCCACTCCCAGCCGCCGTCGGGCAGACGCGTGTATTGACAATCCTCGTCGGTCACCTCTTCGGCCGACCAGCCCGGAATCCCCATCCGCAGCAGGGGAAGAAAGCCCACCTCGTTGATGTAGTCGATCAACTCGGGGCACGAGTGCAGCAGTTCTCTTTTCATGGTTTGATTCGATCTCACGTTGATACACGGTTCCGCCGGCACGAGCCTGCCGGAAGAGGCCGCTCCCCGCCCGAACAGGTCGTTCGGGACGAAGCCCGGACCGGAGAAGCCCCACTTTTGCCCGGCAAACCGGACCATCCGACGGAACGCCCTTCAAAGTTACGTGTTTTCGTCCGGTTTTGTCCGTTTTTCTTTCCGAAACAGCCGCACTCTTTTCAGACAGACACCGGAGACGGTCACCTCCCGCTCAGAACGACAGCAGATGCGAGGCCGAGGTATTGCGGATGGAGCACAGAGAGTCGAAGGCCGTTTTTCCAATCGACGACCGATCAGAATGCAAGCACGGCTCTCACGATGCAGCTGTAGTCCTGATTGTCGGCCAGACAGCGCACATCTCGGGCCAAGAGACCCCACCGCCAGGATTTACCCTCGCCATAGACCGAGGATGTCCAGAACCACTGGTCGCTGTTATTGCGGAATTCATCGTATTTGCCCTCTCCGATCAGCTTCAACCGGGCATTCAATTTCTCAGCAACCGCCTGCGAAAGATCCGCCCATTCGATGTAGCTGTTATCGTTGGTCTTGTCCCATCCGGGCAGTCCTCCCAGATTGGCGAAGACATCATACCACTGTCCCGCAGCCGGCAGGTACCAGCCCGTCGTATTCTCCGGAGCCGCAACGTCGTAATTCTTGACGGCCTCGAATGTCGGATACATGAACAGATTGCTCTCCTTTTCCGCCAGAGCGATCACCGTATTGTAATTGCGGAGGCCGTCGATCTCCTTCTCGCAATCCGCTTTCGTAAGACACAAATCACCGGATCCGGCATATTTCTTTTCCCGATTCCATTGGGAACCGTTCGACACCTTTTTCACCGACAGGACAAGACCGTTTGGCCGGGCAATACCCTTCTTCTGCAGGGCCTCCTTCTCGGCATCGCCGATGCGGGCGGGGTCGGTCTGGAAGACAATGCCGATGACGGTCTTTGCCGGATCGAGTTCTGTCGAGAAGGTTCCGTCCGCATAGAAAAAGTCACCGATCCGTGCGACCCGGGACTGCGTAGCCTCACCCTCCTCGCACGCCTCCGAATCGTCCCACGGCGAGATGTTCGACGTCACCTGCAGCCCGGTGAGCGTCAGCGTCACCTTGTAGAGATGCCGCTTTCCGCTTTCGAACGCCTTGCCGCCGGGGAAGGTGTAGACCAGTTCGCCGCCTCCTGCGAGCCGGAAGGTCAGCGTCTTGCCCGCCACGGACTGCGGCACGACGATCGCATCGTTCGTCTGAGCGGCATCGGCCACCGTTCCGAGCTGCATGTCGGCCACCTGCGTTTCGTCGGCGGCGATCATGGCGGCCCGTTCGGTCTGCCGGTCGAGAGCAGCCCCCTCCTTCGGCGTGAAGGTACCCTTCACCGCCACGCCGTCGAGCGTTACGGAGACGATCTCGTCCGTCAGACCGGCCCCGCGGACGATCTCCAGTTCGAACTTCGAGAGCATGTGGTAGAAGGTCAGCCCCACGGCGCTCTTCGTCCGGGCCACATCGTTCAGAGCCGCATACAACAGATCGGACTGCACATAGGCATCACCTCCCCGGCTCTGGTCGACGGCCACCTCAAATCCGATTCCCTCCTTCGGGAAGGCGGTTCCGGGAGCGACCGGCGCCCCCTCGGCAAAGCGTCCGTGCAGTGCCCGGACATGGACCGCATGGCCCGTACGCGGGAAATACATCGGCTCGCCCGAAAGCGCACCGCCCGCCTGCGCCGTCAGTCCGACGGCATTGTAGAGCGCCTCGCCGTTTCCGGCATCAAAGACCCAGGCATGTACCGTCTCTCCCGGCACGATCTCGGTCGACTGCACGTCGCCGCGCGTCATCACTTCGATTCCACTCGCCAGACGCAGCTCCGGGGCACCCTCCGTGCCTCCCATCCGCTCCTCCTTCGCACACGAAGCCAGTGCCGAGAGAGCCAGTACACAAATTGCAAAACGTTTCATGATTCGGTTTTTCGGTTTTTCGGTTATCATTCGTTTGTTTTTGATGGTTTCTGCACTATTCGGCCACACCGATTCCGGTCTCGCCCTCTTCCCAGTCGACGACAGTCACCAGAAGACCCAGCGCCGTGCGATTCGCCGTCACGGTGTATTCATACGTCTTGCCCGCTTCGAAGCGCTTGTCGGCGATGTTCCAGAAGAAGGTATCGTCACCCAGTTTGAAGTTCATGGTCCGCTTTTCGGCCGGCTCCGTCGGCAGGACGAGGGCCGTATGCACCGATCCGTCGGCTGCCGCCCCGCGGAGGGTCAGCACATCCGGATCCCCGGTCGGGGTCATCTTCCCCGTCAGGAGCTGGAAATCGGCCTTGAGCCGCATGTCGGAGATCGAGACGACGAGCCCCTTCAGATCCTCGCCGGTCAGCCCGGCACCGCTCTTTACCCGGACGGTGATCCGGGCATACTGGTGTTTGAATTCGAGGCGCACGTCGGGTGTTGTCTTGTCGTAGGCGGGCGTTACGTCCGTCCAGAGCAGTTCGCGGGCCCCCTGCTCCTCGGGAGCCGGCTGCTCGCTCAGATCGACCTTGAAGAGGCCGTCCGCCACCTCCCGGCAGGGAGAATAGGCCACAAAGCGCCGCTTCGATCCGTCGACCGGGAAGTAGATCGTTTCGGAAACCGGCACGAAGATCCGCCGTTCGGCATCGAACCGGTAGCCGACATTGGCATACCCGTCGGCAATCGTGGACTCCGTGGCATCCAGGACGTAGATTCCGATCTTGCCATCGCGGATGGTCCAGTCGCCGCGCGTCGGGGCGTCGGGGCGCACATCGAGACTGCCGGCGGAGAATTGGACGGCCACACGGCCGTCGGAAGCGCCTCCGCCGTTCGGCATCGCGGAGTCGGTTTTGTTGCAGGAGGCGACGGCCAGAGCCGCCAAAGCACCCGTCAGGGTCATGCAGAGTTGTTTCATGTTTCGGGAATTGAATCAATAAAAGGTTGGTTAATGAATCTCAATTTCGTCGTTTTCGCCGACCGTCCAGTCGGAAATCGAGGCCGAGAGGCCCGGTTCGGCGGGGATCGACAGATTTCCCCGGATCGTAAGCGGAAGCGTCATGTTGTCCTCAAAACCGACGAACTGCGCCGTCAGATCGGCCTGCAGCTGCTGTACGGATCCATCCGTAAAGACGATCTGCAGCGCGAGCAGCTGCTCCTGGCCGGCAATGCCCATCAGCCTCAGCCGGGCCGTTACGACGGCTCCTTCGCGGATGAAGCGGGGATCGACCCGTTTGGCCCCGCCCGTGGGGCGCTGCGTCTCGAGGTCGAATTGTGCCGCCACCCCCGCAAGCGAACCCGTGATCCCGGCGACGCGTTCCGGATTGCCGTCCGTCAGGGTCAACTCGAAGGAGAGGTCGCGGACCCGCTGCCGCATCGGCACTGTCACCCGGGTCGTATCTCCCCGACCGACCTCAAACTCCCGCCGCGCCGAGAAGAAATATCCCGGCAGGGGGTCGATCCCCTCCCCGCCGGCCGCCGCGACGGTTGCCAGATGGCCGTTCACATCGATTTTGTCGGCCGTATTGCGGGCCAGGAAGGAGTGCTTTCCCTCCTCGAGCGGCACCGGGAACAGGGATGGAACCGCAGCATCCAGGGTAAACTCCCGCTCCTCGCAGCAGGCGAGTCGGAGCGTATATTCGGCCGGGACGGAGGCGGATTGCGAACGGTTCGTCCAGTCGGCCGCAACGATAACGACATCCGGTCCGGCATGCGGCGGCAGATCGTAGAGCCTGTCCTTCACACAGGAGGCAAGCATCCAACAGCAAGCAAGGGCGATGATAAAAGCGTATCTTTTCATGCGTAATCTATTCGTTGCCGCCGAACGTCCAGACCAGTCCGACGGACAGATGGTTCACACCCCAGTAATTTTTCGTTCCGCGCCCCTGCCGCACCCGGATTCCGTCGATGACGCGGTACTTTTCGTAGTCAGCATGCGTACAACCCGCCCCGGCCGCGAGGTCCAGCGCAAGCCGGTGCCCGATCGGGATCAGATAACCGCCCACGATACCGCCGCCCAGGAAATCGCCCTGGCGTCCCATCGTCGAGAGTTTGTAGTTGAACGACCCGGCCTGGAACATGGCTCCGAGATACCCGCGCCGGGCCGCACCCAGATACCAGCGCAGCTCGGGAGCAACCTTCCACAGGGCATACCGGCGCTCCTTTCCGTTCCAGGTCCAGGAGGTGTAGGTACCGTTGACGACGAAACCGGCCCGGCTCGAGATTCGCCATTCGATTCCGGCATCGGGCGTCAGGGTTGCCCACCGCAGCAGGTTCGTGTGGAGGGCGAAGCGGGCGGGGCGGCGGGCGCCGGACACCTCCCGGCACAAGGTCCCGCAGGCAGGGATCTGTCCGGAATCGGAAACCGTCGCGGAATCGGCATCAGGAACGGGACTCGGATCAAAATCAAGGCGATCCGATTCCGCGACAGGATCCGTTTCGAAAGCGGAGTACGGGGATCGCGTTCCGCTCTTGTTCATATCGTTCGTCGACTCGTCGCACGGGGCCGGATTCGCGGCCGCCGCCTCGACGGGGGTCACCGCCTCAACGGGGGTTACCGTCTCGACGGGCAGCACCTCTCCGGCGGCATTTACGGGGAAGGTCACGACCACCACGTCGCGCCGGCCGTCACGGGTCTCGGGATGGTAGCGGTCCGTGAGGAACATCTCCTCCGTGGCACCGACGCGCGTAATAAGTTCCGACTTCACACGGCAGTTGCGCAGATAACCCGTGCGGACCGGTCCGCAGGACGGGGAGCCCGTCGGAGCATACCCGGCAACATGGATAAACAGGCGTCCCTCACGCAGTTGCGGGAGATGGGTCCGCACGACCGACATCAGCGTGTCGAGCACCAGCCGGTTGCCTCGCCACGGCACATAGAAGGCATCACGGCCCGGGACGAAATGGAAGAGGCAGGTCGTACGGGTGAGCGTGTCGACCGCGTCGTTCCCGGGAGTCGGGGGCGCCTGCCCGACGACCAGCGACGGGAAGAGCCCCAACAGGAAAAAAAACGTCAGAATTCTGCTCATTGGTTTATTTGGATTGGTGATAATCGTTCAAGGATCGGGCTGCGCGGCGGATAACCGGGCATTGACGACACGGCATCCGCTGAGGCCCTCCCAACGGGAGCAAGCCACCGGAAGAGCTCCGGCCAGACGACACGGCGGACAGTCGGCAGCCCGGACCGCGGTTCGCAGCGGGGGATCGAGCCTGCGGAACGGATCGCCGCAACCCGTTCCCGGAGAGAACTCCGCCACGGGAATGGACCGCTGGCCGGACGGCGGCATCGAGCGACACCCGCTTCGATTACGAAACGGAACCGGATGCGCATCGGAATCCCGGAAGATTCGACCGTCCGCGGATTCTCAGCCGAGCGGCTGTCGCCGTTATCGATCGGCTCCGCAAACTCTTTTCGCGTTATGGATTTACAGGGAATTCGGTCGGTTTTGCCACGTCGCGGCCGCAGACGGCGACACACGCAAGGAAAACAGGAGTGACTCGCTGCATTCCGATTCCACGGCAGCGGGCCGGAAACGGAAGCGGATTCGACAGCAGAAAGGAGAAAGGGGCGAAGTTTTTCATTTTGGAAACAGATCGGTTAATTGGATGGGAATTCGGAAAACAGGGTTGTTTTTTCGATGCAAAGGTAGGTTGTTCCCGCCATCTTCGGCCTGCAACCAAGCAGCCGGAATCTAACAAGCGAGATTATATCAAACTATTGGTCAATAAATTATATTTCCATACTCCCTTAAAATCTAACATCGACCTAACATCCGCACCAAATACGGCTCCCAACGGCTCTGCGAAGGGTCGAATAGAAACGACAACCCCTTGAATAACTGCGGCGATCCCACCGCATGCTTCCCTCGGCCGCGACAGTCCCCTTCCCCGATATCGCCCGCCTCGGTTCCCGCTCCACACACACCATCATCCACCCGATTCGGCGGGTATACCTATATATAAAGGGATTGCCGCACGGGCCGAGGGGAGCGAAAAAGCCGGCGCTACCCGGAGGTCCCGACTCTTCAGACACTACCCCGCCGCCCGAACTCCCTCCCATACACCCCGACCAACGGAGCTGCCCTCCCCGGAATGAGCCATTTCCACGCGAAAAGAGCGAAACGAAAGCCACGCGTCAGAAGCGTGTTAGATAAAAATCGCCAACAAAGATGCAATACACTGATTATCAGAGGTTGAATTCCAGAAGTGTTAAATCCGGGCTTTCGAATCGCAACATTTAGATGATTTCAATCATCTAATTTTGTACTACCGGAAAACCCGCCCTTTCCCAACGTTCCGACTCGGCTGAATCACCGCACGGAGAGCGGGCGGTATCCGGAGAAGTTTCACCTTAAAAACAGAGAGTTATGAAATACGCATTCTTCTTCCGGCTCATTCTGGTCGTCCTTCCGACCTTCGTGACGAGTTGCGAGCGCGACGAAATGCCACTACCGCAGGAGATGCTTCGGGTCGAAAGCCAGGAGATGGAGCTCGCGGACGCGACCGCCCCCCGGCACGGCAGCTTCCTGATCTGGCTCGACGGAACCGGTTCGGAACCCCGCCGGCTTGCCGAAGAGATCCAGGTGGTGAACCACTACGACTCGCTGCTCTCCTTCCGGCAGCTTCCGGGTCCGAAACCGCTGGAAAGCCTCTACACCATCGCCCGCGATTCGCTGAGCGACCTGACACTCGTATGCGACGTGCGGGACTTCATCTCGGGCACCTACAACCCCGCCATGATCCAGGAGCTGCGCCATCTGCGCCGGGGTATCGTTCTGATCGCCTCCGGGGGCGGTGACGAACAGCTCAAACCGTGGCTGCTCCGGCTGCTGGGCATCTACGTCGCCCCGGGCTACTACAAGGTCTGCTTCCCGCACGAACAGCGCTGCTACTTCTACGACGCCGCGGATCCCGACGCTCGGAAAAAGGTCTGCGGGACAAGCGGACTGCCGATCGGAAGCCGGGCCCTGGCGGCATCGGACCCCGATACCGACGATCCGTCGGATCCCGCGGTGACCGACCGGGCGCTGCGCGCCATGAAACGGATCTACATCGAGAACCGCTTCTACGTCTACACCAACGGCTATGACTATGCGATGACGGGCTACGAACCGCTTCAACCCTACGAGGGGGAGATCAGCCAGTACGCTCCGCGCACCGACCGGCTCTGGGATGCGGTCGTGGACCGCGAATGGGCCATCGACGCATACAACCTGCGCATCTACGCTCCGACCAACGGCGACAACCTGCTGGCGGTCTACTCGGCCGGCGGCAACGGTTTTGCCGACAAGATCCGCAACGCGACGGTCTATGTCCAGAATCCGCCGCAGAACGAGGTTTGGGGGCTGCTGTGGGGACTCCGCAACAGTGCCGACACCCGCATCCGCATCTACACCTCCGAAGGATCGCTGCTCAATCTTGCGCCGATCGATTTTGCCCCGGGACTACCGCAGGAGGAGTCCACGATCAGCCATTCGCAGAGCCGTTCGGTCGGGTTCGACCTGAGCAACAAACCCGAACTCAAGGGCGAATACCGCTGGGGGAAGAGCATCACCTACCAGCTCAAGGAGATGACGCGCGAGGTGACCAAGCAACAGACCGAATCGGAGCTGACCTATACGTGGCGCTGGTATCCCGAGACGCTGTTCAAGGGGAGCCGGGCCCGGAAGGCCGACGGCATGGTGGACGGTTCGGCGATGATCTCGCCCGCGTGGTACGACCTGCTCTACAACACGACCACCCCCGGGAAGCCGAATCTGTTTTGCGACTACGAGGGTGATCCGCAGTTCAACCAGAACCTGTTGAACTACCAGCAGGAGTGCGCCGTGACGGCCAAGACCAACGGAGCCTCGGCCGGCGTCATCGGCGTGGAGATCGAAGACGGCATTTCGCTGCAGCGCGGCGGCGTATGGTTCAACAGCTGGGGGAAACCCGCGCCCCATCCCCTTCCGAACAGTCTGGGGATCGCCACCGATGCCCTGCTCAACCTCCATACGACGCGTACCGTATGGATCGATTACAACAACTGGTAATAACCCTGAAAACGACAGTCCTTATGAAACTCCGCATCTATTTATGGCTGCTTGTGGCTGCCACGCTCCTTGGGGCATGCTCCGGGGACGAGCTCGAAATACCCGAAAAGAAGGAACCGCTCGACGAAACGGTCGATGTCAAGAAGGATGTGGTTTTGCTCTGCATGGGCGAGAACGACGAGGTGGAGAAGATCGCCGCCACGCTCTACGACAACATTCCGGTGTCGTGGGAGATCCGCCGCAAGACGATCGAACACTACGACAGGGAGATGACCCCGGAGCGGTTCGAAGAGGCGGTCCGCGATCCGGGCATCTATCTGACGGTCATCCTGAACATCGACGATGTGGTGAAGGGTCGCTACACCGCAGCGCAGTTCCGGCTGCTGAAATACTACAAGCGAGACTTCTACATCATAGCCGACGGCGATGCCACCGAGCAGAAAGCGGCCATGCTCTCCCTGGTGGGGGTCTACATGGAGCCGGGCTACTACGCCATCAACTACGACAACGTGCAGCACTACCGGATCTTTCCGAAGGAGGATCCGCACGCGCTGGAGAACATGATCGGGAAGGCCGCCGCATCGCAGCAGCTGCGGGCGAAGACGATGCCGGTTCTCGGGGCCGATTCGGGGGATTTCGTGCCCGATCCGGGATACAACGCCCAGATGGCCGACAAGGAGGCCCTCAAGCAGATCGAGATCTACAACCGGCTGTATGCCTACGACGAGGGCGAGATGAATTACGGGATGGAGAAGCACCCGTACGCCACCAAGAACGGCATTCCGGCTCCGGTGACGATCGACAACGCCTGGACCATCTCGGCCTATAACTTTCAGATATACAGCAAGAACAACAACTGCATCCTGAGCATATCGAACACGACGGGCGGAGGTTTCAGCGCCCAGATCCGGGACCATACGACCCCGAAGGGCATCAACGTGTACGCCTACCTGTGGAATCTGCTGCAGGAGGCATCGAGCGAGGTGACCGTGCACGCCGACGGCGGCGTATTCCGCGAGGTGAGCTACCAGCCGCAGACCGTGGTACACGGGGCGAGCTATACGGAGAACTCCTACTGGAAGGTTTCGGTAGCGGTTTCGCCCGTGCAGTTGGCCGAAAGGCCGTGGCAGGCATTCAAGGCATCGTTCGGCAAGGAGTCCTCGACGACGGTCTCCTACAAGACCGAGAGCATGTCGGTGACCTGCCGTGGGAATGCCGGCAGCGGGCTCTACGGCAAACGCTGGCAGTTTACGCCCGGGGAGTTCTACGATCGGGGCGAGGCCTTCGTCTACGAGAGCCACGGCGGGCGGATGATCGACGCACAGCAGGCAATGACCACCAACTACGTCTTCGCCGGAGGGCGGACGCTCAAGCAGAACTACCTCGAACACATCAACAACAGCATGAAGCTCTTCCGCCAGCAGTGCATCTACACGCTCGAGGCCGATGCACAACCCGGGCTGGTCGGCGTTACGCTGACCGATGCGATGAAGCTGCAGAAGACGAAGGTGCACTACAACTGCGGAATCCGCTACGGACACGAATCCGCCGTTACGGACGTCTCGATGTCGAAAACCGTATGGATCGATTTCAACTGCTGGGACAACTGACAAACGACCGGGCGGGCGCAACTCCTTCAGAGGATGTTGCGCCCGCCCGCTTGTTGCCGCACTTCGGATGAATCAGATGAAGAGGTTGAGGTTGGCCTCCTCGGTTCGGTCGAGATAGGAGGCGACGCCGCCGAGCGTGACCTCATCGAGCAGCTCCTCGCGCCGCACGCCCATGACATCCATCGACATCGTGCAGGCGATCATCTCCACGCCGCTGTCGAGGGCCTGACGCATCAACGATTCGAGACTGTCGATCTTCTTGCGGCGCATGATGCCGCGCATCATCCGGCTGCCCAGTCCCCACATGTTGAGTTTCGAGAGGTGCAGCTGCCCGCTGTGGGCCGGGAGCATCCAGCCGAACATGCGGCCCATGAAGTCCTTGCGCACGGCCGGTTTGCGGCGTTTCTTGATGACGTTGAGCCCCCAGAAGGTGAAGAACATCGTCACCCGTTTGCCTGTTGCCGCCGCGCCGTTGGCGATGACGAACGAGGCCAGCGCCCGGTCGAGATCGTCGCTGAAGACGACGATCGTCTTGTTGTCGGCCGCCTCAACGCCCGCACGCGGCGTCGCGACGGAGGCAGCTTCGGGGCCCCGTCCGTCACATGATGCCGGTTTACCGATCTCGGCCCGGACCTTTCCGCCGCAGGTGTCGAGCGCGAGCAGCGCGGCTCCGGTCATGCGGCACCACGAGGCCACGTCGCGTCCGAAGGCCTGATCCGTGGCCGTAATGCGCAGCCGTCCGCCCGGCTTCAGCCCCTCGTAACTCTTCTTGAGCTGCATGACCGGTCCCGGGCACATCAACCCGCAGGCATCGACCTCCAGCACCGGAGCCGCCTCATCGGAGGTCGTCTCCGCACCGGCAGCCGGGAGTCCGCCGCAACAGGCCGGCTCGGGCCGCACGCTCCGCGCATCGGCCGCCGCCCCGCACCCGCACGAACCGTTCCCCACGTCCTGAGGGTCGGGGACGGGAGCCGTCGCCACACGCCACGTCGTATAGCCGCCCGAGAGGTTGCGCACGTCGCGGAATCCGTGCTGCGTGAGGATGCGACTGGCGAGATAACCCCGCAGCCCGACGGCGCAGCTCACCACCACGGGACGTTCGCGCGGCAGCTCGTCGAGGTGTTCGCGCAGTTCGTCGAGCGGGATGTTCACGAAGCCGGGGATCGACCCCATGGCGAACTCGTCGCGCGTGCGGACATCGATGCGCAGCGTCTCGTCGCCCAGCGCGGCGACCTCCCGCCACTGGATCACCCGCACACGCCCCGCGAGGATATTTTCGGCCACATAGCCGGCCATGTTCACCGGATCCTTGGCCGAGGAGTAGGGCGGCGCATAGGCGTGTTCGAGTTCCGTGAGGTCGTAGACCGTACCGCCCGTGCGGATGATCTGTTCGAACATCTCGATGCGTTTGTCGGCGCCGTCGCACCCGACGACCTGCGCGCCGAGCAGCCGTCCCGACCCGGGGGCGAAGAGGATCTTGATCGCCAGCGGCAGCGCATCGGGATAGTATCCGGCGTGCGAGGCGCCGTGGGTGAACGACTCGATGTATTCAATCCCGTTGGCCTTCAGCAGCTTGGCATTGGCGCCGGCCACGGCCACCGTCAGGTCGAAGACCTTGGCCACCGACGTGCCGATCGACCCCTTGTAGACGTGGGTATTGCCCAGCACGATGTTGTCGGCCACGATGCGGCCCTGCTTGTTGGCGGGACCTGCCAGCGGGATGAGGGCCGGGCGCCCCGTCACCAGATGGCGCACCTCGACGGCATCGCCCAGGGCATAGATCTCCGGATCAGAGGTCTGCATGTATTCGTTGACGACGATTCCGCGCCGCTCGCCGATCTCGAGTCCGGCCTCCCGGGCGAGCCGCGTCTCGGGCCGTACGCCGATGCTCAGAATCACCAGATCGGTCGTGATCTGCCGTCCGCTCTGCAGATGGACCGTCACACGCCCGTCGGGCGTCTCCTCGAAGCGCACCACCCCATCCTTCAGATAGAGACCGACCCCGCGGTCCGTCAGCTGGCGGTGGACCAGCGCGGCCATCGAGAAGTCGAGCGGCGCCATCACCTGATCGGCCATCTCCACCACATCGACCCGCAACCCGAGATGATGCAGATTCTCGGCCATCTCCAGGCCGATGAACCCGCCGCCGACAACCACGGCCCGCCGCGGACGGTGCCGATCGACATACTGTTTGATGGCATCCGTATCGGGAACGTTGCGCAGGGTGAAGATCCGCGGGCTGTCAATCCCCTCGATCGGCGGACGCAGCGGCTCGGCTCCGGGCGAGAGGACCAGCCGGTCGTACGATTCGGTGTAGGTTTCGCCCGTGGCCACGCGGCGCACCGTCACCACCTTGCTGACACGGTCGATCGCCGTGACCTCCTGTTCGGTGCGGATGTCGATGCGGAAACGGTCGGTGAACCCCTTGGCGGTCTGCACGAAGAGTTTCGAACGCTGGGCGATCGTTCCGCCGATGTAGTACGGCAGTCCGCAGTTGGCATACGAGACATGCGGTCCGCGTTCGAACAGAATGACCTGGGCCTGCTCGTCCAGGCGGCGCAGGCGGGCCGCCACGGTGGCACCTCCGGCCACCCCTCCGACTATGAGAATTTTCATCTTGCTGAAAGGTATGATATTTTGTTGGTTTTCTGCATTCGTATCGTCCCGGCACGGCCTCCGGGCTGGCGGAAAGTCCGTCGCATCGCTTTGCGTCCCGCTGTCACGCGGCATGACGCCCGATGCGGCACCCGGCTGTTGCAACCTGCTGCCGGCATGACGTCCGAAGACCCGTATCCATTCACCACTGCCCGACGCCCGGCGGCGCTCCCGACTGTCGTAACCTGCTGCCGGCATGACGCCCGGTGACCCGTATCCATTCACCTCACCTCAACCCGCAGCCCGACCTTTGTCTGACCGCTACCCGGCTCGGCCTCCGTCCGATCGCCTCACCTCTTCCCCACTTGTCGGCAGGCACGGGATCCGCCACCGTCCGGACTTTGACACGCTCTGACCAAACCGACATAACCCCGTGAAGATCGCACCGATCCGGCAAACAGACTTCGCCCTCGACGTACTTTCCGCAACAAAGATATAAATTATTTTCTATCGGAAACATTTTTTAACGGAAAGTAATTTCAAAAAGCAGCCGCGGAATCCGATACAGGGCGCAAGATCCGCGCAACGACAGACTCCCCCACCCCGAAAAAGCAACGGACGGCACGTCGGAAATAATTCCGGCGGCCGTCCGCATCGGTCAACCCCAACCGATTCTGCAGTTATCTTATTTCGTCAGTTTCAGGATTACGATCGGATAGGAATCCGTATTGGAGAGTTTGCACGGAGTGAACAACTGACCCCAACGCTCGAAGGCAATGCGGTATCCATCCACCAGCACGCTGTTAATCTGCGGCGCACCGTCCTCGAAGGTAACCTTCCAGCAGTAGCGCAGATGCGTATCGGGACTATCGACATCCTCCTGCGAACCGCGTACGAATTTGCCAGGATCCGTGTATGTCGTCGCCGGCGATCCGACAAACCCCTTCCCGTACATGGCCGAGGGCGAAGAATTGCTGACCGCATCGCTGTAGAGCGTCACATACTCCGTGCCCTCCACCGGCGTGAACGTAAAGGCATACTGCGTCAGCCGGTCCGTAGCTTCGAGACCGTTCTCGCCGACCTCAAAGGACTCGTAGTAGAGGTAATAGTCAACGAATTCGGAAGCCACGTAATACTCCGTATCGGAATACTTGTAGGCGATCAGATACTTCTCGTCGGCACTGAACACCTCACCCTCGGAGATTTCGGTATAGTAGGACGGTTTGGGCTTCACGACGCTGACGTCGAGCGGCAGATTCACCTTGAAGAGCGAAGCCTCGGGATCGGTCAGATCGAACCGTCCGTTCTCGAAGAGATAGGTATTCTGATCGGTCGTCACCTTGATCGTCACCCCTTCATAGACGCCGCGCATGACATTCATGTAGAGGTAACCGCCCTTCTCGATGGCGGCGGGCTTGTCGACCGTCACCGTCACCTCGTTTTCGCCCTTGATCAGCCGCACCGAGTACGACGGACGGTTGAAGGTCATCTTTCCGGCGATGGGATCCTGCGCGGTCATCGTCACCGAGAGGACCTTCTCCAGCTTGTGGACATCGGACCGGATGGCAAAGCGGAGCGTGGCGGCGGGGAACTGGTAGCGGGCGCTGACCGTCTGTTCCGTCACCCCGTTGGGGACCTTCACGACCGTGAACATCGGCACCTGCACCCCGCGGCTCGAACCGAGCGTATCCTGATGCTGCTCGGCGGGGATGGGCATCGTGATCTTGTCGATGTTCTGCCCTTCGAGATCGTCGGAGGGATATATTGCGATGAGGTTGTTGTACGACTGGTTGTAGTCGGCCGGGATCCGGGCATCGAAAGCCCCCTGGTTGACCTCGACGATCGAGGCGACGTCATCGTAGACATCCGTCAGCACGGCCAGCCGGTCGGCCTCCTCCCAGACCAGATGGGAGTAGTCCGAGCGTTCGTAATCGATCATCGTGCGGGTATCGACATTCTCGGCCACAACGTGGACCACCCGCTCCTTGCCCGCCGACAACACCTGATCGTCGGCCTTGCTGCACGAGACCATCAGGGCCAGTACCGGGGCCCAAGCCAGTATTTTGTTTACCAAAGTCTTCATTTTGCGAGTATTTTACCAGATTCAACGCTTGTTATACACTTGCGACCAGCCGGTCGGACTAATTCCAGGGGTCGATCTCCGCGTCGCCCCATCCGGAGTTGACATCGTCGAAATCGTGTCCCGCCGGGCAGTACTCGACGCGGGTCTCCTCATCGACGGTCACCTCGCCGTAGTTGATGTCGTCACGCAGATAGAGCACCTCCATGCCGGTGTTCTCGCAGTGTACGAAGTTCAGTTTCGGGAGGTTCGTCAGATCGAGGCTTCGCAGCGAGTTGTAGGTGCAGTCGAGGAACGCGAGATCCGCCAGATAGTTGACGCTCAGCGAAGTGAGCTTGTTCATGGCCAGGGTCAGCGACGTGAGGTGGGGGCAGTTGCGCAGGTCGATGCGCGTGAGCTGGTTGCCGCCGCACTCGAAGGTGCCCATGAGCGAATTTTCGGGGAAGAGCACCGACGTGATCTGGTTGTTGCTGCAGTAGACCTCACCGATGTTGGCCGCGCCGGTAAAGTCGAGCGACGTGAGCTGGTTGCTGGCGCAGTCGACCGAGACGAGCGACGAGCAGCCGTCAACGAGCAGTTTCTGAAGTTTGTTGTCGTCGCAGTTCAGCGTCGAGAGCTTCTCGAATCCCGTAAAGTCGAGCTCCGTGAGGTTGTTCTCATAGCAGGTCACCACGGCCAGCGTCGACTGGCAGTCGGCCAGGTTCAGCTCCGCAATTGCATTGTTGTTGCACTCCAGGTCGCGCAGCGACGAGCAGCCCGTGAGGTTGAGCGTGGCGATCTGGTTGAGCGCGCAGTTGATCTTGTCGATGGCCGTCGAACCCGCGAGGTCGAGCGACGTGATCTGGTTGCCCCAGCAGCTGAGTTCGGTCAGCTTCTTGTTGGCCGACAGGTCGAGTTCGGTCAGCTCGTTGCAGGCCACCCAGAGATAGGTAAGGTTGGTATTCGACGAGAGGTCGACCTCCTTGATGTAGTTGTTGTAGATATCGAGATAGTCGAGAGCAGTCGAGGACTTGAGATCGATCGCCGTCAGTTTGTTGAACGAGGCCATCAGCTTGTTGAGTTTCGGACATCCGGAGACGTCGAGCGAGGCGAGGTTGCTCGTTGCGCAGTAGACGTAGACGAGATCCTGCTTGTCGGAGAGGTCGAGCGAGGCGCCGTCCATGGGGTTGTTGCGGGTGGTGACGTTGACCAGATTGGGGCAGTTCGAGAAGTCGATCTCCTTGATCTGGTTGAAGCAGCAGTTGATATCCTTCAGGGCGACACAGTCCGATACGTCGAGCGCCTCGACCTGGTTGTCGTGACACTCGAGGGCCTCGAGGGCCGAACACCCCTTGAGCAGCAGGCTGCGGAGCAGATACCCGCCGGTCGAAGCGTCGTACATGTCGTTGGCCTTCAGCCGCACGAGCGACGAGCAGTCCATGGCGTTGAGTTCGGTGATGAGGTTGTGGTCGCAGACGAGCTCCTTAAGCGAGGTCATGCCGCTGACATCCAGGATGGCGATGTTGTTGTAGCTGCAGTTGAGCTTGGCGAGCGAGGTGAGGTTCTTGACCCCTTCGAGCGAGGTGAGCTCCCAGTCGCTGCATTCGATTTCGGTGATGGCGGCCGCTTCGGCTCGGTTGATTTCGCCGTCGCCGTCGGTATCGAAATTCTGAACCAGATAGGTCTTGAACAACGGATCGAAGACCAGCCCATCAAGCCCGGCCTGGGTGACCGTGACATCGATCTTTTCCGAACGGCTGAGGATGCTGAACACGGCCGAACGCGAAGCCTCCGTATCGTTTGCGGCAACCGCGACACGCACGGTCACGTCACCGGCAGCGCCCTCGACGGGGTCTACGGAGAGCCATCCGCCCTGTTCATATTGAATGGTCCATTCGAGCGACGAATTGAACGAAAAATCGAGAGTCGACTCCCCGGCTTCGCACGTCAGGGCATTCGATTCGACGGTAATCTTCGCCACCTCGGGCTCACCCGTCTTGTCGTCCTTGCAGGAGGTCGTGACGACCGCGAGCAGGGCGAACACAGCCAAATAGTAAAGATTCTTCATATCTCGGATTTTTGAGGGTGAATAGATCGAAAAAGGGAGTTGAGAGTATCGAAGTCGGATAAATGCTTCAAACAAATTTACACATAAAAAGCCTCCGAAAACGCTTTCGGAGGCCTCTTTTTTTATAAGATCCGTACATTTTTCGGATTTTGAAACCCGTCGGGGGCTACTCAGCGTGGGGATCCGCCGCATCGGGATCGAGTTTGCGGATCTCCTGCCGGAATTTCGAGGGCGGGACCCCCGTCTCCTTGAAGAAGTTGTTGTAGAACGACGTGAGGTTGTTGTACCCGAGCCTATCGGCCAGCACCTTGATCGGCGTGGTGTTCGTCCGGTCGGACAGGATGGCCACGGCGGCCTTGATGCGGAAGGCATTGACGTAGGCGTTGAACGAGACTCCGGCGAAGGAGTTCACCGCCCGCGAGATGTATCCGCGGTTGGTGCCGAGCAGGCGGGCGGCCTCCTCGATCGTCAGGTTCTTGCGTTCGTAGAGCCGTTCGCCGGTCATCATGTCGTCGAGCTGGCGGAAGAGCTCCCTCAACCGTTCGTCCTCGCTTTCGGACCCCTTGCGATAGGCCTCCTGCAGGGCCTGTTCGCGACGGAGCGATTCGTTGTACTTGATCACCAGCTTGCGGTACATGCGGTCCCTCAGACGGTAGTTCGTGTAGATGGCCGCGGCGAGGATCACCGCCAGGAGCAGGGCTCCGGCGATCAGGCCGATGCTCTGCTTCTGGCGCAGGATCTGCATGTCCTTCTGCTGGAGCTTCATCTGGGAGACCTGCCGGTCGAACTTGCGCAGCAGGAGGTTGAACGACCGTTCGCGTTCGACGTTGAAGACGTCGTCGGCAATATCCTGATAGCGTTTGAGGCATTCGACCGCCAGATCGTACTTTCCCATGTCGGAGTAGACCGTCGCCAGATCGCGGTAGATCATGTGGCCATAGAAATAGAGGTGATACTCCTCGGTCACGTCGAGTCCGCGGCGGAAGATGGCGGCAGCCTCCGTCAGGCGTCCGCGGGCAGCGAGGTAGCGGCCGTATTCGCCCAGCGCCTCGAGGCGGATGGTATTCTCCGTCAGGGGGTCGTCGATGCAGTGTCGGAAGAGTTGTTCGGCCTCGTCCTGACGGCCCAGGGCGGCCATGATATCGGCACGGAGCGGCTCGGTATTGCCCGTTCCGGAGGAGAATTCGGGATATTTTGACAAAATGGTCTTCACGTAGTCGAGCGCCTGGCGGTCGTCGCCCAGGACATGATACATGTAGGCGAGCATCAGGCCGCCGGTGTATTCGCGCTGGGCATCGCCCTCTTCGCGGCCGTAGTCGTAGATGGCGCGGGCGGTTTCGAGCCCTTCGGGATCGCGGCGGTAGTAGTGGATGATGGTCACGTTGGTCAGCGACCGGTAGTAGTTGCTCCAGTCGCCGCAGTCGGAGGCGATATGCAGGGCCTGCGAGAAGCAGTCGAGGGCCTGGCTGTAGTTGAGGGTGTTGATCATGTGGAAGACGCCCATGGTGTTGAGCATCATGATCCGCTCGCAGCACATTCCGACGGAGTCGGCATACGGAGCGACGGCGTCGAAGTAATAGAACATCGAGTCGGACTTCAGCAGGCCGTAATAGGCCCGTCCGATCCGCACGCCGAGGCGGAAACAGGAGGGGCCGTCGCCCCGTTGTTCAGCCTCGCGGAAGGCGGGGACGCCCCTGGCGACGAGTTCCGTATGGCGGCCGCAGTCGGAGAGGGAGTCGAGCCGGAGGCAGAGGGTGTCGATCTCCGTTGCCGAGGAGCGCGGCGAGGTACAGGTGACGACCCCGATCACGAAGATCGCCAGACAGAGGAGATATATGCAGATCCGGTAAAAAAGTTTCATTTTATCAACCCTTAAAGGCCGACGGACGGCCCGTCCGGAGGGTCATGATACCGGGAGGCAGCATCACGAACAGGTCCGAATTAGGGGTCAATATACAAAAAAATCCCGGTTTGATCCAAAAAAACGGTCAGGAAATATTCCAAAACGAACAATACGCCTCCTGCCAACCCCACTTCCGGATCGGTCTCCCCCGCTTCCGTTCCACCCGCCCGGTCTCCGAACGGCTCCCGGCTGCGGGAGGCTTTTCGGGGAGACGCCTCCGTTTATCGCACCGTACTCCGGTTCCCCACGCTCCGGCCCGGCTCCCGGCTCTGGGAGGGTTTTCGGAAATGCCTCCGTCTATCGCGCCGCCTCCAGTTCCCCAGACTCCGGCCCGACGGTCAGACCCGCCGCGGATAGCGCAGCAGGATGGCCAGCAGCGTCACCGCCCCGAGAATCCACGGATAGTAGAGATAGCGCATGATCTCCAGCGGCGAGAGGGCGGCCAGACCGGCTGCCATGAGCATCTGCGCCCCGTAGGGCAGCAGCCCCTGGGTGAAACACGAGAAGGTGTCGAGCAGACTGGCGCTCCGGCGACGGCTCACCCCGAAACGGTCGGCGATCGACCGCGCAATGGGGCCGACGGTCAGGATGGCGATGGTGTTGTTTGCCGTGCAGAGGTTGGCCAGCGTGACCAGTCCGGCAATGGTTCCCTCGGCGCCGCGGCGGCCCGAGATGTGACGCGTCATGCGCCCGATGATCCAGTCGATGCCGCCGTTGAGCCGGATCATCTCGAGCAGACCGCCGGCCAGCAGCGTGATGATGATCAGTTCGCCCATTCCGGTGATGCCGCGCCCCATTCCGCCGCACCACTCCATCAGCGTGAAGCTTCCCGAGGCCATGCCGATCGCCCCCGATGCGGCGATGCCGAGCAGGAGGACCTTCATGACGTTCATCCCGGCGATGGCCGTAACGAGCACCAGCAGATAGGGCACGACGCGGAACCAGGCGACCGGATCGGGATCGGTCGGGACACGGGCGACGCTGCCCGTAACGAGGTAGACGGCCAGCGTCAGGAGGGCCGCCGGGGCGACGATGCGGACGTTGACGCGGAACTTGTCGCGCAGGTCGCACTCCTGGGTGCGTGTAGCGGCGATGGTCGTGTCGGAGATGAACGAGAGGTTGTCGCCGAAGAAGGCACCTCCGACGACGATGGCCGTCAGCCAGGCGTCGCTCAGTCCGGTTTCGCCGGCCAGACCGGAGGCCACGGGGACCAGAGCCACGACCGTGCCGACCGACGTGCCGATCGAGAACGAGACGAAGCAGGCGGCCAGGAAGAGCCCCGCCGGGAGGAGGCTTCCGGGCAACAGATGGAGCGTCAACGAGACCGTGGCGTCGACGGCTCCCATGCTGCGGGCCGATTCGGCGAAGGCGCCGGCCAGGACGAAGATCCAGATCATCAGCATGACGTTCGGATCGGCGGCCCCGCGCGAGAAGTGGCCGATCCGTTCGGCGAAGGGCATCCGTCGCATGATGGCCACGGCGTAGACCGACGCGGCGATGAAGGCCACCGAGATGGGCATCCGGTAGAAGTCGCCGGCGAGGATCGAGACCAGGAGATAGCTGACCAGGAAGACCAGCAGCGGTGTGAGGGCAAAGAGTCCCCCGCGACGCATCGGGCGGGGATCTATCGAGTCGGTTTGTTTATCCATGGGAAAAGTATTTTATCGACTGTCAGTCAAACGGCTGCAAAAATAAGGCAAAAATTCGGGACGGCCAATTTTCGGAGGATCCGACGCGCCTCCCCTGCTGTCCGGTCGGCCGCCACCGATACCGGCGGCTCCCGGCCGGATCGCGAGCCGGTTCCGCCGGCCCCCTTCCCGCTCCCGACCGCAAAATCCCCGTCCGCCGGACCTCCCGTCCGCGGCACTGCACCCCGGCAGGATTTCCGCACCCCGACGAGACGCACGGCCGGGACTTTTCCGGGCGTCGGTCCCCTCCGTCCAACGAAAGCAGCCGGATCAACGATGGATCCGACGCGCCTCCCCTGCTGTCCGGTCGGCCGCCACCGATACCGGCGGCTCCCGGCCGGATCGCGAGCCGGTTCCGCCGGCCCCCTTCCCGCTCCCGACCGCAAAATCCCCGTCCGCCGGACCTCCCGTCCGCGGCACTGCACCCCGGCAGGATTTCCGCACCCCGACGAGACGCACGGCCGGGACTTTTCCGGGCGTCGGTCCCCTCCGTCCAACGAAAGCAGCCGGATCAACGATGGATCCGGCTGCCGCACACACGGGTACCCCGATGCACCTAAGGCAGATTGATCTCTACCCAGTGCATACCCGGCGTGCCCCTCTGAACGCCACGCTGCGAACGGACGTTGATCTCACCGAGCATGTCGTTGCCCGAGGGGGAGTAGTCCTTGACGATCTGCCCCGAGGCGTCGTTGAGCTTCCAGTATCCGACCAGCCCCTTCGAATCCACCGGAACGGTGTAGAAGTGGTTTTCGGCATTGATCTCCTCGGCCGAGAGGGCCCGGTTCCAGATGCGCACCTCGGCCATGTAGCCCGGGAAGGTGCGGTTGGCATCGTACGAATAGCCGATCCAGAAGGCACGGTTGCCGTCGTTCTCATAGCCGCCGTAGGTGATACCCAGATCGAGCCCCCGGTAGAGCGAGAGAAAGGTCTTATAGACGGGCTTCCCGTCGATGTAGAACGTACAGTTGATGCCGTCCCAGGTGAGGGCGATGTGGTACCAGCGGTCGGTTTCGGAGAGGGTCAGCGCCTTGTCGGTCTTGTTGCCGCCGTAGGTTGCCAGCTGGAGCTGGTTCCAGGGGACCCCGACGTCGCCCATGCGCAGCAGGAACTTGCCCTCGATGCCGAAGATCGTCGACAGCGTTCCCGCCTTGCGGGCCTCCTTGATGTTGACCAGCGCCTCCATCGTACCGGCCGCCTTCATATCCTTGAGAGCCTGGGGCGTCTTCAGCGTCGAGAAGTAGCAGCGCGACTGGCGCATGTCGGCCACACACTCGATCAGCCCCTTGGGCTTCTGCGTCACGCGGAGGATCATCTTCTGGGGTTCGGCATTGTCGGGGGCATTCTTCTCCGTCAGCGTCACCTCGCACTGCCGGGCGGGAGCCGAGCCCAGCGCCTCGACGGCGAACAGCAGCTTGCCGTCGGTGAACTCCTTGAAGGAGAGCCAACCCTGCCCTGCCTCGGCCACCGCGACCTCGAATTCGTAATTCGACCGCTGAACGGGGACCTCGAGCGTCTGGGCATCGACCCCGAGGTAGAACTCCGTCTTCCGGATCTCGAGCTGCGGCAGGGGCAGCTGCGTCACCTTCAACGTTGCTTCGCCGTTCTTCACGCCGCGGATGCGGACCGTCGCCTCGCGGATTTCGGTATTGACATGCTTCTGGACAACGAAGTAAGCCGTCACCATACCTTCGCCCTCGCCCTCCGTCGGGCGCGCGATCGTCCAGGTCAGCCATCCGTCATCGGCCCCGGAGATCTCGGCCTTGAGGTCGCGGGGGTCGACATTGGTCTTCAGCTTCACGGCCACACGCTCGTCGCGCTGGTAGCTCAGCCGCAGTTCGGGTTTCGAGACGATCTCGATCCGCTCGGGGATGCCGCCCTTGACCGTAATGCGGAAGGGCACCTGCTTTTCGCCCATGTGGAACGTAAAGTCGGCGTGCTTCTCCTGATCGGTCTCGTTGGGGGCGACGACAAACTCAACCTCGGCACCATCCTCCCCCTCGCGGAGCGAAGGCTTGACGAAATCGGACTCTCCTTCGAGCGACCACTTATCCGAGCTGGTGACCAGCACCGTCACCTTGCCGCCCTCGCGGGGCAGCATGTTCGCCTCTTCGGGATAGAAGATTTCGAGCACGGGGTCGGCCTTGGGGGCCATCTTGCGGAGCGTGATGGCAAAGGGGACGCTCCGGGTGCCGCACGTAAAGGTATAGGTAAAGAGACGGTCCTCCTCCCGGTCGTTGGGTTTGACGGTGAAGGTCACCTCATCGCCGTCGCGTCCGCGCAGGACCGACGGCGAGACGAACTCTCCGCCATCGCCCTGCAGCGTCCAGAGGCCCGAGCTGGAGACGAGCACCGTCACCTCACCGCCCTTGCTGCCGACCGTAGCCTCGCGGGGATTCACCGACACGGCATCCTCCACGGGTTTCGGATCCACTTTTTTATCGCCGTCGTTGCAGGCTCCGCAGAGCAGGAGCGCCGACACGGCACCGATCCAGATTCGATTCAGATTCATTTTCCTGTTTTCCTGTTATTCAAACGATTGTAGATTGGGTTGGTGGTTGGTCAACCTCGGCGAGCCCCGTTCCGTGGGCGGACGCCCTCCGACACGAAGTCGCAGAGGAGTCCGCCGCACGGCTGGCGGGGCACTCCCGCCGGGGGGATCAGTTGACCGGATGGGGCGCGGGGTCGTAACGTCCCTCGCCGAACTTGTTATAGACGTTCTTGGGATCCTTTACACCCTGGCCGTAGCACCCCTTGGCGACGTTGCGGAACTGCTCGAGCGAGTGTGCGCGGTTGTTTCTGATGTTACCCGTTCCGGAGGGGTCGAAGGCGAACCACATGATCCATCCGTATCCCTTCTCCATGTATCCCTTGGCCCGGTCGGCCGAGATCGTGCGTCCGAAGTTGAGCTGGATGGAGTTGCCGGCGCAACCGCTCAGATCCATGCCGTAGACCGGGAGGGCCGAACCGCCGTAATCGGCGCAGACGTTGTCGACAAACTCGTTCGGATCGTGGCGCTGTCCGTCGATGGTCACCGACGGGAGATTGGGCCGGATGTTGCCCAGGTAGTAGAGGTGCACCCACGTCTCCCAGGGGCAGAGCTCCTTGAGGGCCTTCTTCGTCTCGTAGAGGAGGCGTGCGGCCTGTTTCGGGCTGGCGGGGGCGAACCACTGGCTGGTCGTATTGGAGTATTTCGAATACTCGTCGTCGAATCCGACGCCGTCGAGTTTGTAGTCGCGGCAGATCTGGGCCAGTTCGCGGCCGAACTGTTCGCAGCCGTAGTCGCTCAGACCGGCCACACCGGCCTGGTCATGGTTGCCGAGGATGTCGAGCAGCACCTTGATACCCTTCTTGCGCAGGGGCTGGAGGAGGGTTTCGGAGTTATCGAGCAGGGCCTGGACGTTGGGGTTGGCCGACATGAAGACCTTCTGCCGGCGGGCATCCCAGTTGATGTTTCCGGCGAAGAGGACGACGGCATCGAAGAAGGGCTGCCCGTCATCGAGCAGGTACTCCAGCGCATTGAGCGGGTTGGTGTCGTTGACCTCGAAGTAGCAGATGTTGCGGATCTTCTTCGAACCGCCCTTGGCGACGAGCAGCTCGACGTAGCGGGCCTCGTTCTTGACGGCGACGCCCTCGCTCTTGGCCACGGCCAGCAGCGGTACGAGATAGGTGGTCGCATGGGCGATCTCCTCGTTCGGAGAGATCGAGACCTCGATCGAGCCGCTCATCTCGCCCCGCTTGACGGTCAGCACACCCTCATTGGCGATCATGCAGGCCTTGGCGGGAAAGGGTTTGTAGTCGGTCGAATGGTCGAAGTTGTACTCCGCGACGCGGCGCTCGTCGAAGCGGATCTCCACCTGGAGGTCCTTCTCGGCCGCCTTCTCGAGCGTAAAGGTCAGCGTCCGCTTGACCGCCTCCGAGGCGTCGTGCGCCAGCTTGATCATCGCCTCCTGCTCCTCACCCAGGCGGAGTTCGCCGGAGATCTTCTCGCCGGTGGCGGGCTTGTCGCTGCCGGCCTTCTGCGTGACGGCGATCTTGACCGACTTGCTGCCATCACCGGTCTTGACGACAATCTGTCCGACACGGGCCTCACCCGTGTTGTCCTTGGCCACGACCGTGAGCTTGTCCTTCGCCTTTTCGACCGTCAGCCACTCCTCGGGATAGGTGACGTTCCACTCCGCGGCGTTGGTCTTGACCATCAGTTCGACGGCCTTGTTGTCGGCGGCCTCGAAGGCGATCGCCTCCGAAGGCGTAACGCTCAGCACGGTCTCGCCGGCTTCGGCGGCGGCCTGCGTGACGTTGATCCGCACGGGCTGGGCATTGCCGGCCGAGATGGTGATCCGCCCCGGACGCACCGTCTCGGTGGGATTCGGTTCGACGTTGACCGTCAGCTTGTTTCCATCCTGCCTGGCGGTGATCCAGTCGTTCTTCTCGACGCTCCACGACTCGGCATCGGTGGTGATCGTCAGCACGACGTCCTCGTTCGCGTCGGCCTTGAAGGCGATGTCCGATACCGGCTTGACGCTCAATGTGTTCTGTTTGTCGACCTTCTCGGAGCTCTTGCACGAGACCAGGGCCGACGATGCGAAGGCGAGCAGACCCGCCAACAGCATCCATCCTGTTTTTTTCATCTGTCGATTGGTTGATTAAAGGTTAGTGAATCGTATTGTGTTGCCTGATAGTTTCGGGTCAGGGTTCCTTCACCTCGGGGAGTGCGACCTGCTGCCAGTCGATGTCGCGTTCGCACTTCAGGTCGAATCCGTTGGGGCCGTAGTCGTGCAGGGAGCGGCCGCGGGTGTTGTCGTCGAGCTTCCAGTAGGCGACGAGCCCCTGCGAACGGGGATCGATCTTGTAGAAGTGGTCGGGCGCGGCGATCTCCTCGGCCGAGAGGGCGCGGTTCCAGATGCGGACCTCGCTCATGCGGCCGTTGAAACGGCGTTCGTAGAAGAGTTCGCCGTCGGTCCGCAGGCGGTAGGAGTGGCCGATCCAGAAGCAGCGGGGCTTTCCGTCGGTCTCGTCCGAATGGGGGATGGCGAAGTTGACGCGGTCAATCAGGATCTGGCGGCCGTCGTTGGCGGAGATCTCGGCCCGGGCATCGGCGACGAGGCGGCCGTCGATGTAGACGCAGACCTTCCCGCGGTCGAACGTCACGGCGATGTGGTACCAGCGGAAGGGCTTCAGATCGAAACGGCTGTCGGGCTCCGCGGGGATGCGTCCGCGCGAGGGGGCCGTAACCTCCTCGGAGACCTTTCCGGCAAAGGCCACCTGCAGCTGATTGGCGGGGCCGTTGTCGCCCAGGCGCACCAGGAAGAGGTCCTCGACGCCCATGATCGTCGAGATCTTGCGGTCGAAGGCGTTGGCATAGACGAGCGCCTCCCACGAGAATTGCTGCATCTCCTTGACGGCCTCGGTTTCGGCCGTCCATTCGGGCCATGCGCAGTTGTTCTGCAGATCGGCGACGACGTTGACGAGCGCCGCCTTTTCGAAGAGGTAGTAGACCGTGCGGGCGCTCTCGAGGAGCTCGACGCCGCCGGCCGAGGTGATCGTTACGGGCAGCACGTAGCGGTGATGGCCGTCGAGGGGCAGGCGGTCGAGATTGGCGAAGGCGATGCGCAGCGGGGCGCTCTCGACCGAACCGGCCGGGATGGAGGTCTTCAGCTGCTGGAAGTCGTAGTATCCGCCGTCGGCCGGGAGCAGCTCGGCGGTCGGATCCTCGTAGAAGGCGCGGTAGCGGTCGAGCAGTTCGGGTGCCGGGGCAAAGGTGACCTCGACGTCGTGCGAACGGGGCTGTGCCATGGCGACGGTGACGCGGCGCTCTTCGCTGCGGGTGACGTCGAGGTTGTCGCGTTTGACAAAGATCGGATCGGTGAACGAATCGGCCGCGACGAAGACCTTGTTGTCGAAATGGTAGCGGCTCTCGTCGTTTTTCTGACAGGCGGTCAGGACGATCAGGAGCAGGCCGGCGGCGGATGCAAAACGGAGTTTCATGGTTGGAATCAGTTTACGGGGTTGGCGGCGGGATCGGCCGGGGCGGCATTCAGGATGGCCACGGCCTCGCGGATCCGCCGGTAGGTGGGTTTGTTGAAGTAGTCCTCGGAGGCGTTCGCTACGGCCAGACCGCGCTTTTCGCAGCGGACCGTCGCAACGGTCGAGGGGTCGGTCACCCAGCGGGCGGCCTCCTGCAGCGTAGCGCCGACCTGGGCATCCTCGCCGCCGTCGGCCAGTGCCGGCACCGCCGCCTCGAGGATGATCCTATCCGCGGGCACCCCCTCGACGAGCTGTTCGCGGACCAGCCGCGAGATGGCCACCGACGAGCGGGCCTCCTCGGTGAGGATGAGGATGTAGCGGCTTTTGCTGACGAGTTGCTGCCCCTCGATGCGGGCGACGTAGGCCGGATAGCCGCGGAAGAGGAGCATCCGCTCGGGATGGGCCTGCGCCCAGGCATCGACGGCCCGGACGAAGGGTGCGGCCGGCGCGGCGTCGTAACCGCCCAGGTAGGAGGCCACGACACCGTCCAGTGCCGCCGTTTCACAGGCCTCCAGCAGCCGTTCAGTCTCCGTACGGCAGTAGGCGGCGAAGTGCTCCTCGGTGAACTCCGCCCCGCGGTCGGCGGCCACGGCCTCGTCGCGGAGCTCCTCCCAGCGGCGGCGGATCGTCGTGTAGTCGACCATCCCGAGCGTGCGGGTGCCCTTCGCCGCGCGGACCTCGGCTACCTCGCGCAGGAATGCCGGGTGGAGATCGGCGACGCCGTTGACCAGCAGCAGATCGACGCTGTCGGGCATCGCCATCGGATGCTGGTTCCGGCGGTTGGGGGCCTCCTTCGGGCCGTCGATGTGGAGCATCGTCAGGGGGTGATCCGAGGCCTTGAAGGCGCGGATGGCCGCCAGCGTGGCGGGATCCTCCTGCGCGATGCGGGGCAGGAAGTCCTGGTTTCGGGGATCGGTCCAGTCGCTGCACGAGGCCAGCAGGGCCACGGCAGCCACGACCGGAATGAATATCGGTTTCATGCGTTGTCGTTTCGAAGGTTTGAGAGTCGTAAAAGGCTATTTGACGGCGGGATTGCAGTCCCACCACATGCGGGTGGCCATGTTGTCGGGGCCGCCGAGCCGGGCCACGGCCGCGGCGTAGTTTTCGGGGTTGTTGGTCGCCTCGTCGGCCGGATAGGGCATGCGCCGGGCGCCGAGCCGGAGGTTGCGGATCCCCTGCGAGTTGTTGCCCACGACGCTCTCCACGGCCGGAATCAGACGCGGGAAGCCCGTGCGGCGGATGTCGGCCCATGCCTCGTTGCCGAGGTGGAAGTTGGCGATCCACTTCTGGATGAGGATCCGCTCCTGCATCTCCTCCTTCGAGGCCGCGTCGTTCCACGCCACGGGGAGCGTCGAAAGCTGCTCGCTCCAGGAGGCGATGCCGCCGTTGGGGTCAACATAGGTCTCGGGCAGCGTCCGTCCGGCCAGATACTCCTCGACGCCGCCGACACCCCACTGTTCGAACGAGAGGCGTACGCCCCGCTCGTAGAGGTCGCGGGCCTCACCGTTCATCTTCCAGCCGAAGACCGCGGCCGCCTCGGCCCGCAGGAAGGTCACCTCGGCGGCGTTCATCCACTGCAGCGGCGTGGCCATCCCCTCGACGAAGTTGATGCCCGAATAGAGCAGCCCGACGGTGCTCAGAGCCGGGATGGCCGCCCCGCGGCGCATACCGACATACTCCGGCGCATGGTCGCCCGGGAAGCGGGCCTGCGTGAAGTACTTCTCGCGCCGGGGGTCGCGGTAGCCGTTCATGTAGCAGACGATGTCGGCCGCGGCGTGCGAATCACCGCCGGTGAGCGAACCGGCCGGCGTATTGTACATGCAGGCCGTGTAGAGCGGGTTCCCGTCCTTGCCGAAGGCCAGCGGCGAGAGAGCCGCATTGTCGTCGTTCGACTGCATGACGCCGACGGTGTGGGCCACGGCCTGCTCGGCGAGCTGCTGCGGCGAGAGCCCCTTCGAGCTGCGGAAATCGGTGTAGACGACGCGCACGGCCAGCCGCAGCTTCATCGAGTTGGCCAGACGGCACCACCGGCGGGCCGTTCCGTCGAAGAGCAGGTCGGTCGTCGGGGAGATACTGCGGTCGGGATTCGCATCGAGCAGGGCGATTGCCTCGTCCAGCTCGTCGAACATCTGGCGGTAGACCTCCGGCTGGTCGTCGTAGGCGACCTGGATCTTTCCCGTGCTGCCGATTTCGGAGTAGGGAATCGGGCCGTAGGTGTCGGTGACGCGGTCCAGCAGGCAGACCTTGACGATCTTCAGGATGGCCCGCACGAGCGGATCGTCCGAGATACCCTCGACGTTGGACATGTTGCCGTAGAGCTGCGGGAGGACCTTGTCGCTGTAGAGGAAGACGTTGGTCCAGTTGTCCGTGGGGTTGTATTTGGAGATGGTCGCGGTCCATCCGTTGTTGGCATCGGCGTAATAGCCGCCCTGGGTGCCGCCCAGCAGGCAGTCGGTGAACTGCGCCGTGTTGACGTCGGTCGAGATCACCGCGCCGAACATGGCCGCCAGTCCCGAGGCGATGGCGTAGTCGTGGGCCTCCATCTGCTTGCGGGTCACCTCGTAGGGGTTGCTGTTGATATCGAGGTAGTTTTGCGTGCAGGCCCCCAGGCAGCACCCGGCCGTCAGGGCGCACAGCGTCTTGAACAGGTTGTATTTCATCGTGCGACGATTTTTAGAATTTGAGACGGAGGTTGAATCCGATACTGCGCAGCGAGGGCATCATGAAGTAGTCGATTCCCTGGTAGTAGTTTCCCGTCGAAGCGATCGATTCGGGGTCGAACGGGGCGCGGTTGTAGATCATCCAGAGGTTTCGGCCGACGAGCGAGAGGGTGATCTCGCAGACGCCGCGCAGCCGCTTCTTCGGGATCGTGTAGCCGATCGAGGCCTCCTGCAGGCGTACGTTGGTGGCCGAATAGGTGTAGAACTGCGGGATGGAGTTACCGCCGGCGATGGCCGAATACCAGACATAGGGGTCGACCACGTCGCCGCCGTTGATCCACACGCCGCCGGCATCACGCGCCGCCGCCGTAGCCTCCGAGACGCCGTACTGGTCGAGCATGGCCTGCGTGCGCGAGTAGACGATACCGCCCAGACGGGCCGTCACCATGCAGCCGAACGTGAGGTTCCGCCAGCGGAAGTCGTTTCGCCACGAGAGGTTGGCGTCGGGCAGCACCGACCCGAGCTTGATGTACTTGTTGACGTCCTGAATCGTTTCCGTCGAGACGGCGCCGTTTTCGTCGACATAGATGGCATGGTTCTCATCGTAGCGCAGGTCGCGGCGCGAGTAGAGGTCGCCGAGCGTACCGCCCTCCTGGAGCAGGAACTGCGCATCGCCCAGACCGCCCATGTTGAGCCGCTCGATCGAGAAGCGCTCGCCCGTGGCGTAGTTGACGACGTTGTTGGCCAGCGAGAGGATGCGGTTGCGGTTCGTCGAGAAGGTGAAGTTCGAGTCCCAGGTGAAGTCACGCCACGTATTGTGATAGTTCAAAGCGAGTTCGACACCGCGGTTGCGGACGTTTCCCGACTGGATGACGATCGACGAGAAGCCCGTACCTCCCGACAGCTGCGGATCGAAGGTCTGGTTCGAGGTGTAGGAGTCGTAGTAGGTCAGGTCGAGGTTGAAGTGGCGCAGGAAGCGCATCGTCAGACCCACCTCGAAGGATTTCGTCCGTTCGGGTTTGAGGTGGAAGGCCGGATACTGCGTCTGGGTGTTCCACGCCAGGCCGCTCTCGTTCCACGAATAGAGCGGATTGGCGATGTAGCGTTCGAAGGCGACACCTACCGAGGCGTACGATCCGCGCAGCTTGACGTACGACAGGTTCTCGGGCATGTTCGGAATGAGCTGCGAGAGGACCACCGAAAGTCCGACCGACGGGTAGAAGAACGATTGGGCATTCGAATGGGGACCGGCCAGCTGCGAGGGCCAGTCGTTGCGGCCCGTCAGCGTCAGATAATAGGTTCCCTTGTAGCCCAGCTCGGCCGATGCGAAGATCGACTGCGTCTGTTCGCGCCACCCCTCCTCCTTGCGGGTGGTCTTGGTCGAATTGCTCAGGTTCTGCAGGTTGAAGACATTGGCCAGCCCCTGCTTCTCGCCCGACGAACCGTCCGAAATCGGACCGCGGATCTTCATCGCCTCGTTCTTCATGTCGGAAAACGAGGCGCCCACGTTGGCCTGCAGCGACCAGTCGTCGCCGAACGTCCGGTTGATATTGAGGAGCGCATCGCCGTAGACCTGGCGGTCCATCGTCTTCGTCACGCCATAGAGGCCGTTGGCCGACTGCTCGGTGAGCTGGACGTTCGACGAGGCGTACATCTTCTCGGTGTAGGTGTTGTGCGAATGGTCGATGCGGATACGGCCCGAGACCGACAGCCAGTCGAGAATCTCGTATGTCAACTGCCCGTTCAGCATGTAGCGGTCCTTGCGGTTGCCGCGCAGGTTGCGGTAGTTGGCCCAATAGGGGTTCTGCATCGTGATGCTGCCGTCGCCCATCGGCCAGTACTGCTTCGAGATCTTGTCCACCGCATCGTAGCGTTCGTACATGCGGATATCGTTCCAGTCACCGCTGCGCGCAAAGAGGTAGGCTCCCGTCAGAGGGTTGTTGTACGTACCCTGGTTGATCATGTTCAGATCCTTCTGCAGGATGTAGCTCGCCCCGAGGTCGAGCTTCATGCGGTCGTTGAGAAACGACGTCGTGTTGCGGAACGTGAAGTTGTAGCGGTCGTAGCTGTTGTTGGGCACGATACCCGCCGAGTTGACCGCCGCAGCCGACAGATAGGTCTGGTTCTTCTCCGTGCCGGTCGAGAGCGAAACGCTCTCGGTGTGGGCCACCCCCGTCCGGAAATAGTCGCGGCGCGGGTCGTAGCCCATGCGGTTCGCGGCGTTGAGCCGCCGGCCCCAACTGTAGCTGTTGACGTTGATCGGTGTCGAAAGGTTGCCCGTGCCGTAGCGGTTCTGGAACTGCGGCAGGACGAAGGGCGACATCACCTCGACCCCGGCCGTGACGGTGACCGACAACTGGCCGGCCTGACCGCGCTTGGTCGTCACGACGATGGCGCCGTTGGCCGCATCCGAACCGTAAAGCGCCGCGGCGGCCGCTCCCGTCAGCACCGAGATCGACTCGATATCCTCGGGGTTGATGTCGGCGATGGGGTCGGTCGTGCCCTGCGAGGAGAACTCCGTGCCGCCGTCCTGCGCCTTGGTGAACATCGGCACACCGTCGATGACGTACAGCGCGTTGGACGACTGCGAGATGGACTTCGTACCGCGCATGACCACCTTCGAGGCGCCGCCCACACCGGCCGACGAGGCATTGATCGTCACACCGGCAACCTTGCCCGAGAGCGAGTTGATGAAGTTGGCATCCTTGTTCGAGGTGATCGATTCGGCGTTGACCTGCTGGACGTTGTACGAAAGGGCCTTCTCCGAGCGCTTGATGCCGAGGGCCGTCACCACGACCGACTCCACGGCCACAGCCTCGGAGCGGAGTTCGATCTCGAACGTCGAACGGTTGCCGACGGCGATCGTTTGGGGTTCGTAGCCGATGAAACTGACGGCGAGTTCGGGATGGTCGACCGAGGCGGGGATCGTCAGGGCAAAGGAGCCGTCGATGCCGCTGGTCGTGCCGACGGTCGTGCCGCGCACGAGGATCGTGGCGCCGATGACCGCCTCGCCCTGGGCGTCGCGCACGACACCCGAGATCTTCGCCGGACGAGCCGCGGCGGGACGCTTCGTGAGGACGATGTTCGGATGGTTGACACGCCAGGTGATCTCCGTCTGGTGGAAGAGCTGCGCGAGGGCCTCGTCCAGCGGGCGGCGGTCGACACGCAGCGAGACGCGGCGGTCGGTGTCGATATCATCGGTGTAGAGGAAGAGCAGTCCCGTCTGGCGTTCGATTTCGTTCATGACGCTCTTCAGCGGAACCTCCTGAAGATCAAGCGTCACAGTCACCTCGCGGGTCTGTCCCCAGAGCGTCTGGACACAGAAAAGCAGGGAGACAATTAGAGTAATCAGGCAAGGGAGTTGCCCAATACTTAATTTTTTCATAAATTTGTGGTTAGGATAAATAGGTTAGCATTCGTGAGGCCGTTTATCCCTGGGTCCGCAGATGCTGCCACATCTGCGGATCCGTCGTTTCGGGGAGCGTACGGCGGCTGTGCGGTCGGTCGTCGGGATCAAGGCATAGGCAGTCAGATTCGGCTTTTAACGTAAATGGTATTGGTTTCGTTGTCGTGCGTGTAGGAGAAGTCGGCGGTCATCATCTGCAGCAGCTCCAGCGCATGGTCGATGCCGTTCGAGACGCGGAGTTTGCCGTGGTAATGGCGCCGCGAGAGGCGGTCCGGACGGTCGACAACGATCCGCAGCCCGTAGTAACGTTCGAGTTTCGAAACCACCTCGTCGAAGGTCAGTCCGTTGAGGTTCAACAGGCCGTCGACCCAGCGGAAATCGTCCGGATCGGCAATCCGTTCGAGCCGCAGGTGGCCGTCAACCAGGTTGACCTCCTCGTTGGGCGAGAGGATCAGACTCTCGTCGGAATGCAGCCGCTGAATCTTGAGCCGTCCCTCGAGCAGCGCCGCCGAGAAGTCGCCGCTCCGCGCATCGGCCAGGATGTTGAACTTCGTCCCCAGCACCTCGGCCCGGCAGGCAAAGGTCTCGACCACGAACGGCCGGTCGGCATCGTGTTCAACCTCGAACATCGCCTCGCCCGAGATCCGCACCTCGCGCCGGCGGTCGGCAAAGATCGTCGGGTACTCGAGCGTCGAGCCGGCGTTGAGCCAGACCTGCGATCCGTCGCTCAGGCGGACCGACATGCTCTGACCGCTCGGTGCGGTGATGGCCATGAAGTCCTGCGTGCGGCGGTCGATGGCCCGTTCGGCCAGCAGGCGGCTCAGCCCGAGGCAGAGCAGCAGCGCCGCAGCGGTACCGAGGCTCCAGCGCAGCGTCCGACGCCAGCCGGTGCGGAGTCCCGACCCGGCAACCGGGATCATGCGGCGGGCCGCCGGGGCCGGGCGGCGGGTCGAGAAGGCCGGGGCCGGATCGCCGAGCAGCAGGCCGAGGTTGGAGAGGTAGTCCAACCGATCGAGTTGCCGCCGGTGTTCGGGCGAGGCGTCGAGCCAGTCGAGCACCTCGATAAGCTGCTCCTCCGGGAGTTCGTTGCGCAAATATTTCCGAAGAGTAAGGTCGTCCATCTTGTCTGCGTTGTATAGTAATAACAAACAAGCGGCAAGGGTAAGTAGTAACGAAGGGCGATTTTTTTCGAAAAAATGCAGAAACCCGCTCCGGAGCGGGTTTTCAAGGGGGAGGACGCAATTTTCGCGGATGCGGACCGGAATTCCGTTGCATCCGGGGAGGGGATCCTCCCGGCAGAAGCGGCACCTCCCGGGGAGGGTCTTGCCGGTGACAAACGCACCCGGCGGGGCAAGGTAATTCGTGGATGCGGGCACGGAAGAGGCAACCGCTCCCGGCGGGGCGAGGCAACTCGCGGGAACGTTCTTGCCGGAGGTAAACGCTCCCGGCAGACAGCGGCGACTTCCGGGGACGACTTCACCGGAAACAACCGCTCCCGACGGGGCGGGCGGGGTCAGATCCGGTGGGTGAAGAGCCAGACGATCAGCGTCACCGGCAGGTAATCCCGCAGGTCGTGGCGCAGCAGGTCGAGGGCCCGGCGGATCTCGAAATTGACGTGGCTGACCGTGATGCCGAGCTGGGCGGCAATCTCCTTGTAGGTCTTCCCCTCGTCGCGGCTCAGCAGAAAGACGCTGCGCGTCGTGGTGCCCATGCGTGCGATCGCCCCGTTCATCAGGACCCGGATCTCCTGCGAGAAGATCCGGTCAGGGTCGCACGCCGTCAGCGAACGGATATCGGCCTGCAGCAGCCGCCGGCCGGTCGAATGGAGCTCCTGCTCGGCGGCCCGGTGACGGAGCTGGGCCTGCAGGTGGTTCAGACAGCGGTTCTTGACCGACGTGAGGATATAGGCCGGGATGTTGAGTTCCGAAGGCAGGTTGTGGCGAATCTCCCAAAAGGAGGCGAAACTGTCGGCCACGATATCTTCGGCAACCTCCGCACTGCGCACGTAACGGCAGGCCACCGCCATGAAACGGGGATGGTATTCGGCGTAAATCCGTCCGAATTCGGTGGGTGTAACGATCTGGTGCAACGCTTCCTTCTCCATCTTGAATCTCACTTGATCAACACGCTGAGTCACCCGAGAGCCGATTCATTCCGCGGTCGGCACATTCCGACCGCCACGCAACGGACTCGGCCTCCCATATCGCAACAACCGGTCCTGCATGGACCGGCCATTCGGGAGGAGTGTGGAGAGAGAGGTTTCGCACGGTCCGACCGCACGGGTGAGGACCATCTCGCGGGCAAAGATACTCTTTTTTTGAGAATTACAAGGATTTATCGGAATTATTGCAATTTTTGCTGCCGGAGTTCTCCTTCGGGCAGGCAATCGATCATACCGCCCCACCCTGCCGGTCCCCGCACAAAAAGCCGGAGCCGGAACCCGCATGCAGCGGATTCCGGCCCCGAATCGTGACGGACAACGGCGGATCAATGTTTGAACATCCCGGCCGTGAAGGGGAGGCGGCGCCCATTGGCATCGATCATCCCCGCCTCCAGGATCCCGCCGTTCGTATCGAAATAGCGGATCTCGATGGGGTGCATGCCCCGCCGCAGGGCCACCTGTCCGCTGCGCTCGGTCCGCGAATGGAGACCGTCGTTGTCGACCGCCAGGCGCCCCCCGACCCGCAGCGTACTCCCGTCGTCGGAGTAGGTATAGAACGAGTAGATGCCGTCGGCCGGGATCTCGATGTAGCCGTCGAAGACGAGACCGATGTTGCCGACAACGTTCTCCGGGATGCCGACGCCGCCGCTGATGAAGTTCTCCTTGAGCGGCGCCTTGTCGATATCGGCGCAGCACGAACCCTCGAAATCGAACCAGCGGACCAGCAGTCCTTCGGAGAGTGTGCCGTCGGGATCTGCGGCCGGCAGGAAGTCCGACTCCTCGAAGCGGGCCTCGGCCAGGTCGCCCTCCACGCCGCGTGCATCATAGCAGCGCATCCGCAGCCGGCAATCCTTCGCCACGATGAAGGGGACCGTGTAGCGCATCGAAGCCGTATCGGGAACCGATCCGTCGAGCGTGTAGTAGAGTGTCGCTCCGTCGGGGACCTGCAGGTCGACCATCGTCCGGCCGACGAAAACGTTGCGGTCGCAGACCCCCTCCACATCGCGCAGGCGGTAGCTCCAGCCGCTGTGCGAAAGCTCCTCGAGGTGGCGCGGCAGCCGCCGCAGGAACCCCTCGAAATCCTTCCGCCCGGGACGGCACCAGGCCGTCTCGGCAAGGGCCATCAGCCGCGGGAAGAGCCGCACGCCGACCGCCTCCTTCGTGGGAGCGGTCTCGCTCCAGAGGTGGCCCTGCACGCCGTCGATCAGCCGTTCGTACCCCGGCATGCCGCTCGGCACCGGGTCGTAGGCGTAGACCTTCGACAGCGAATTACGGTCCTGCACCTCGCTGAAATAGTAGTATTCCGACGAGGAGATGATCACGTGCAGCCCCTGCTGCAGGGCGTCGTTGAGCGTCCCGGGGTTCCAGTTGCGCCACCACATCACGCGGCTCTGCGGCGAGAGTCCGTCACGGGCCACCTCGTCCCAACCGACCAGCTGCCGGCCATGATCCCGCAGGAAGCGTTCGAGTTCGCGGGTAAACCACGGCTGCAGCTCGTCAACCCCCGCCAGTCCGAGATCGGCCACCCGCTGCCGGCAGTGCGGACAGTGCTCCCAGGCCGTACGCTCGACCTCGTCACCGCCGATATGGACGTAGCGCGACGGAAAGAGTTCGAAAATCTCGGTCAGCACGTTGCGGCAAAAGTCCAGCGTCGCGTCGCGTCCCAGGCAGAGCGGCGTGGTGAACGCCTCGCCCCAGGCCCCGCCGCGGCCGTCGCACGAGAGCTCGGGCAGCGCCCGCAGCGCCGCCAGCGAATGGCCCGGAAAATCGATCTCGGGGATGATCTCCACCCCGCGCACGGCGGCATAGGCCACCAGTTCGCGGATCTGCTGCTGCGTATAGTATCCGCCATAGAGGCCGTCGCGCAGGCGGTCCTGCGGCAACAGGAACCGACGGTCGCGGTCGGCGGCGGCCCGCTCCAGACAGAGCGAATCGTTGCGGTCCGGGTGGCGCCAGGCCCCGCATTCCGTGAGCTGCGGATAGCGGCGGATCTCGATGCGCCAACCCTGATCGTCGGTCAGGTGCAGATGCAGGCGGTTGAGTTTGTAGAGGGCCATGCGGTCGATGAGCGACTCAACCTCGCCGACCGTGAAGAAGTGGCGCGCCACGTCGAGCATCACGCCCCGCCACACGAAACGCGGTTCGTCGACAATCTCCATACAGGAGAGCTGCCGGGCGTCATATCCCCGCCAGAGCAGCTGCCGAAGCGTCGACGTGGCCCAGATCACCGCCTCGTACGAACCGCCACGCAGTTCGATGCCGTCGCGCCGCACCGCCAGGCGGTAGCACGACCGGGCCAGTGCCGTATCGAGTTTGAGATCGACCGGTGCGGCCTGCGGCCCGCCGACCCGAACCCCATCGTCGGTCAGACTCCGGGCAAGCAGTTCGACGGCCGGCTGCAGGGCCGGCTGTTCGGTGCGGGGCGCCACGCCATACGAAAGATCGAGCGTACCGCGATCCGAAACGACTTCCACCGGAGCCGGGATCAACAACGCCGCCTCGGGTCGGACATCCGAGCAGGCATTCAAGGCGAGCAGCAGAAGCGCCGCCACGGTTATACGGATCACATTCATGGACAAATCAGTAAGTTACGGTAGTTTTGAGTTTCAGATCCTCCGACGAGGCTCCGACGGCAAATTCGAAGTCACCGGGTTCGACCACGCGGCGTCCTTCACGATCGATCAGCGCGAGGGACTCCTCCCCCACTCCGAACTGCACCCGCCGCGAGGCTCCGGCCGGGATCGTCACCCGGCTGAATCCGCACAGCCGGCGGACCGGACGCACGGTCGAGGCCACGGGATCCGTGACATAGAGCTGCACGACCTCGTCGCCGTCACGCTGCGAAACGTTGCGGACCGTGCACGAGACCTCGAAACCGTCGGCCGACGGCTCGACCCGCAGCGAGTCGTACTCGAAGCGGGAGTAGCTCAGTCCGTAGCCAAAGGGATAGAGCGGCTGTGCCGAAGCATCCGTATAGTCGTGGTTGGCCGGGCGGCGCTTGTTGTAGTAGAGGGGAAGCTGCCCCACCTCGCGCGGAATCGTCAGCGGCAGACGGCCCGCGGGATTGACCCGTCCGAGCAGCACGTCGGCCACGGCATCACCGCCCCGCTGGCCGGGATACCACGCCACGAGCAGTGCCGAGGCCTGTTCCGAGGCCCAGCGCATGTCCAGAGGCCGTCCGGCCACGTAGACCACCACCAGCGGGCGACCCGTGGCCTTCAGCGCCTCGAGCAGCTGCTGCTGGGCGCCCATGAGCGAGAGCGTCGCACGGTCGTTGCCCTCGCCGCACTCCATGTCGTTCACCGCGCGGTTCGTGGCCTTGGCAGCCCCGGTAGCAAGGAACTCCGTCCCGAAATCCCGGGCGCTCGATCCGCCGACCACCGCCACGACGACATCCGCCCTTCGTGCCGCAGCCACCGCAGCCGGGATCTCCGACGCATCCGGATCACGCACGGCACAGCCGCGCACGTACTCCACGCGCCCGCATCCCAGGGCCCGCTCCAGACCGTTGCGGATCGTATTGGCGGCCGACTGCTGGGCCGTATAGTCGCCCAACTGGTTGTAGATGCGGTCGGCATTGGGCCCGACGACCGCCACGCGGCGCAGCTTCGCGGCATCGAGCGGAAGTATGCCGTCCCGGTTTTCGAGCAGCGTGACCGACTGCCGGGCCACCTCCAGCGCCACCTCCGAATGGGACTCGGAACCCACCTCGACAGCCGCCTCCTCTTCGACATAGGGGTTTTCGAAGAGCCCCATCTCGAACTTCAGCGCCAGCACGCGCCGCACCGCCCGGTCGATCTCCTCCTCCGGGACAAGACCCGCCTCGACCGACTCCTTCAGCGTGGCGAAGGCCGCCCCGCGCAGGTCAACGTCAACCCCCGCATCGAGCGCCTGACGCGCCGCATCGGCCACATCCGCCGCCACACCGTGGGTCTCCCACAGCCCCTCGATGCTCACCAGATCCGAGACGACAAAGCCGTCGAAACCCCACTCACCGCGCAGAATGTCGGTCAGCGTATGGCGGTTGCAGGTGCACGGAATGCCGTCCACCGAGTTGTAGGCCGTCATCACCGAGCGGGCTCCGGCCTCGATCGCCGCCCGGAACGGCGGCAGATAGGTTTCACGCAGTTCGCGTTCGCCCAGCAGGTTCGGGCCTCCGTTCTGCCCCGCCTCCGAGGCACCGTAGGCGATGAAGTGCTTGAGCGTCGAGAGGGCGTGCCGCGGATCCGAAAGGTCGGACGACCCCATTCCCCGCACATAGGCCTCGCCCATGCGGGCCGCCAGGAAGGGATCCTCGCCGTAGGACTCCTCGACCCGCGACCAGCGCGGATCACGCACGATATCCAGCACCGGCCCGTAGGCGATATGCCCGCCCTGCAGGCGGATCTCCGAGGCCACCGTCTCACCCATGCGCCCGATCAGCGCGGGGTTCCACGTCGAGGCCTGTCCCGTAGCCGTCGGGAAGACCGTCGCACCGATGGCCATGTGGCCGTGCGGGGCCTCCTCGGCCAGGAACAGGGGAATGCCCAGCCGCGAATGCTCGATGACGTAGCGCTGCATGCGGTTGGCCAGGCGGGCCGCCAGCCGCGGCGTAAGACCCGTCTCGAGGTTCTTCTGCGTCCACGGATCGGCCCGGAACGCCCCCCACAGCATGCCGATATGCTCCTCCTCGACAGCCTGCCGGAACCGCTCGGTCAACATCACCGAGTCACCCCGGCGTTCGTACATCTCCCAGCCGTAGGGCGATTGCAGCTGCCCGATCTTCTCGTCGAGCGTCATCTCGGCCGTCAGCAGTTCGGCCCGCCGTTGGGGCGGCAGCGAGGCATCGTGCCAGTCGCCCCCGCACGCCGCAAATCCGGCGGCCAACAGCAGATAGAAGAGTCTGTATTTCATCATCGTATTCATTTATCATCGATCAATCCCCGGACCTCGATAACGGTCTCCGTGTCGTCGACACGCACCGTCGAACGGATCACGAAGGGTCCCGGCTCCATCCAGCGCGGATTCAGGCTGTAGACCACAACCGCCTCGCTGTGGGGCGCAATCTCCGCCGGCCCGCTCATCCGCAGGTAGCCGCTGCCCGAATCATAGCGCGGGCGGAGCGTACGATCCGACGTGTTGTAGAGCCGGATCTCGCGCCGGCGGTCGCGCATGCGGTCCCAGGGGCGGAAACGCCGCATCCCCACCGCCTCGACATCGGCCCGGAAGAGCGGCGAAAGCACCCACGGATGGAAGATCTCCCATTCGGGCAGCCGGTTGACGACATATCCGCGGGCGATCAGCGTGTTGAACTTCTTGTAGTCGCCGTTGGTCGCGAGCACCGTCAGGCCAAACGAAAAGTCGCCCAGGCGGTTCGCAGGATCGAACACCGCCTCGACGACTCCCCGTCCGCCCGGCGCCACGGCCTCGCGGCTGAACGTGGGCTGCAGGCACCCGCACTGCGTATGCACGTCGAGCAGCACGACGGGCTTGTCGGCCACGTTCGTGAAGGCATAGCGCAAGCGCACCGGCCCGTCGACCTCGCGCACCGTGTCCAGTTCGCACACCGGTGCATCGAACCGCAGCAGCCGCGCATGCGACTGTGCCGCGGCCGCGCCGGGCAACAACGCCAGCGCACCCAAACCGTACACCATTCGGCAGATCGGATTCATCGTTTTCGATTGAAAGATTATTGTCACAAATAAGGATACGGGCGGCCGCTGTACGCAGCAACCGCCCGATCCAGGTATCATGCTATCGGAGATTCCCGGTTCATTATTCCACAACCGGGCAGTGGATCTCCTCGGTCCAGACGGGATTGCTCGTCGCTTCACCGTCGTAGCCGTTCCCCGAGATATCCTTGAAGACTCGATCCTCGGCCTCGTCCAGCCGCCAGTAACCGATCAGCCCCTCGGCCGTCTCGGGATTGACGTAGCACTGGTTGTTGAGCATCTCGGTCGGCGTCAGCGCACGGCTCCAGACACGGGCCTCGCTCACCATGCCGTTGAAGCGGCGGTAGTCGTTGGCCGAACGGCCGATGCAGAAGGCACTGTTGTAGTAGTAGCCCAGGTTCACCGGATCGCGGTCGGACGACGAAACCGAGGCTACCTCGACACCGTCGATATAGAGTTTCAGGTTCGAACCGTCGTCAACCGTGGCAACATGGTACCAGCGGTTCAGGCTCAGCGGGTTGTCCAGCGCCGCAAGCGTCGAGCCGCGGCCGGCCACGTTGAGGATGCTGCGCGGCTCGTCGACACCGCCGATGCTGACGTCGCCGATTCGGAGCATGAAGTTCTCCTCAACGCCGATCAGCGACGAGATGCCGTGCGAAAGCGAGCTCCAACCCTTGGCATACATGCGGATCTCCATCGTGCAGGCCGGCAGATTGGCCAGTTCCGACTTGCCCTTCATGGTCTTCTCCATGTCGATGTTCCACGAACCGCCCAGGTCGACGCCGCGGGTCTTGATCAGCTGGTTGAAGACGATGTAGGTCGTCTGCGAAGCCCCCAGCACCGACATGCCGGTCGTCGTGCCGGTGATGTGGAGCGGCAGGCAGTACAGGACGCCGAACTCGAGGTCGTCCATCGAAAGAATCTCGACCGACACGGGGTCCGACACGGCCGATCCGGCCGCAATGCGCGCCTCGGTGGTCGACAGCGCATAGCTGCCTTCGGGCAGAATCCGGTACGAGGTGCCGTGCTCGGCGTTGTAGCTGTCCAGTTCCGAGCCCTCGACCTCAAGGTAGACGCCGACATCTTCGGTCACCTTGGTCGACGAGGTGATGCTCACCGATACGGTCGACGGTCCGTCGATGTAGACGTTCGTCACGGGAGAACTCTCCGTGCCGGTGAAGAAGACGACATCGGTGTACTCCTGCGACTTCTGGCAGCCCGCAGCCATTGCTGCGGTCGCCAGAAGAATTGCCATCAGTTTATTGGTTTTCATGGTATGTCAACGTTTTAGATTATTTCGCATAGATGTTGAACTCGCCGGTACCCATGTTGCTGCCGTACGAAGCGTTGATGCGCAGGTAACGGACCTTCTGCGAGCCGTAGAGGGCGATGTAGGCATCGGGCAGCGTCACCACGATGCTGCCGGCGCTCTGCGACGGCGTGCCCAGCATCTGGTAGTCCTCGCCATCGAGGCTGCACTCGATCATCACCTCGTTCGGAGCATAGGTGCCAGACCAGGTCGATGACGTAATGACCATGCCCGTCATGTCGTACTCCCGGCCCATGTCGACGGTGAAGCTGACCGGACCGCCCCACGTGCGGATATAGGTCTCCTTGTCGCCGTCGAAGAGCGAATCATAGGATCCGGAGTGCACACCCTCCGAGTCGCTGGCGATGATCTTCCAGCCCGAACGGTCGGCTACCGGCGAACCCTCGATGCTCGAAGCGGAGAAGTTCGTACGGAAGAGCTCGCTGCTCGTCTCGACATCGACGGTCACGTAGACCACGCCGCGGCTCTCGCTGACAACGGCTCCCGACGGGGCCTTGAGGCGCAGCGGAATGACGTATCCGTCGGCATTGGTCAGCGACGAGAGGTCGCCCTGCAGCGTCACGACCACCTGGTCGGTCGAGCGGTTGGCGCCGGCCGGGATCAGGCACGGTACGTTCGCCAGGTTGACATACTGGCTCTCCATGGTGGCATACGAGGTGCCGTGGGCGCTGTTGAAGGCGCTGACGAGCGAGTTGTCGACCTCGACACCCACCTCGAAGCCCGAAGGCGACGAAATGGTCGTCTGGACGTTGAAGGCAACGTTCACACCCGGAATGGCACCGGCTACCGTGTGGTGGGTCAGCGTGCCGGAGAAGACGTTGTCCGAGCCGCCCTGCGCATAGATCGTCGGATCGGTGCTCTCGATCTGGTAGACCTCCATTTCATAGAGGTTGCGGTACCAGCCCGTGAAGTCGAACGACAGACGCAGGTAACGGGCCTCCACGTAGTCGGCCAGGGCTACGTAGTAGTCACCGGCACTCCACGATCCGCCATTGAAGACATATTCGTTATCGGCAACCGTTCCGGCCGTATCCCACGTTTCACCATCAAGGCTGTAGGCGATCGAGACATTGCCGATGCTGTAGGTATGGAGGTGCAGGCCGGTCACCATCTGCGTCTGCTTCATGTCGACCGTAATCACGTTGCCCGACGAGGTGAGTCCGCTGACAGCCGTCCCATTGTTACCGTCGAAGAGATTGGCCGCATCGCCGCAGTCGGCCGTCCACGCCGAGCTGCCACCGGCCGGGAAGCCCACCATCTCATCAGCCGAATCGATATCGCGGATGATATTCGTCTCCACCTCGATGCACAGATAAACCACACCGCGGCTCTCGCTCACGACGGCATCCGACGACGTGGTCGTCAGCTTCAGCGGCACGAGATAACCCGCCTTGGCCGTCAGTGCCGAGAGGTCGCCCTTGAGCGATACCGTCACCTCACCCTCCGAGGCATTCTCACCGCCGGCAATCGTCAGCGAAGCATTCTCCAGCGACAGATACTCCCCGGGAAGCGTCTCGTACGAGGTGCCGTTCTGCTCGTTGTAGGCAGCCACAAGCGAATTGTCGGCCGCAATGGCGGCACTATAGCCGTTCTGCGACGAGATGGTCGTGTAGGCCTTGAACGAAGCCGACAGATCGCACGTCGAACCGACACCCTTCTTGTGGGTGATCTTACCCCTGAGCAGGTTGTTCTCGCCCGTCATCAGGTAGAGCGTCGGATCGGTGCTCTCGATCATGTAGACGTTGAGTTCGTTGATCGAGGCATCCCACTCCAAAGCAAAGTCGATCGTCAAGCGCAGGTAGCGGGCCTCAACATAGTCGTAGATGGCTACATAGGTGGTCGAACCCGAGCTGACCGTTTCGCCTTCGGCCGGCGTGCCGCCCTGCGACCAGCTCTTGCCGTCGAGGCTGTACTCGATCGACAGACGCGACATCGTGCCGCCGTCGATGGACAGTCCCGTCATCATGTGCGTGGTCTTCATGTCGACAGTCACGACGTTGCCGCTCGCCGAGAAGCTCGAGGAGGTCGACGTGCTTCCATCGAACAAGTTGGCGAAGTTCGCGCAGTCGGCCGTCCATTCGGCCCGGTCACCGGCCGGGAAACCCGCCATGTCATCCGTCGACGAGATCGGTCGGATCAGGTTGGTCTCGGTCTCGACGAGCAGGTAGACGGAACCCATCACCTCGCTCGAGGCCATGCCCGGAGATTCGATCCGCAGGGCCGCCAGGTAGTAGCGTTCGGTCAGGTTCGCCAGATTGGCTGTCGAATCCAGAGCAATCTTCACCGGTTCTTCAGTCTGAAGGCTGTTCTCCGGAAGCGTCAGCGTTGCGTTCTCCACGGCGAGGTACTCCTCGGGCAGAACGGCGTATTCGGTTTCGTGCGCGGCATTGTAACTCTCGACAAGCGAGGCGTCGTAGATGAGCGACACCGTGGTAGCCGCATGAACCGGCGTATTGCAGCGCACGATGAATTCGGTCGAGAAGTTGCCGGTTGACCCCGTAGGACGATGCGAAACCAGCGTCGAGAAGAGGTTGTCCTCCCCGGCATTGACATAGGCGAGCGTCGGAGCACCGTCGACCGTGACGGTGTAGTCCTCGAACTCCTGGCAGGAGGCCAGCGCAAAGATCATCGCCGCGGCCGCTGCACTATATTTCAGGATATTTTTCATAATCTCGATTCGTTTAGGTTATTTGACGACCGCAGGATTCTGCAGCTGGATGCCACGGCGCAGATGGCCGTAAGGCATCTCCTTGTCGGCTCCCGAGTCGGTGGTGTGGTAGTCACGCTGCACCATGAAGGCACCGAAGCCGCCCTTGTACCCTTCGGAAGGCTGGAAGGCCGCCTGATCCTCCAGACCGCCGCCCGTAGTCCAATAGTCACCGATGTTCTCCGTGTAGATGCACTTCTCCCACGGGAATCCCGATACGGCCGAGCAGCTGTGGGCACCGTAGTTCTGCTTGACGTAGTAGTTCAGGTAGGGCTCCGTCTCGGCGGCCGGCGTCCAGCCGTCGACAATCAGCAGTTTGGTCGTGTCGGCCCCCTTCGGACCGATGAACTGCGCCAGATATTTCACGAACATCGTCATGCGATCGCCGTAAATACCATAAGCTTGTTCGTCGCCCGATTCGGGTTCGTAGTCGAGGTCCAGACCGTCAATGCCGTTGTCCCACATCTGCTGCAGCAGGTAGTTGCCGTAGCGCACGCACCAGTCGGGATAGGTGCCCGTCGGGTCATCGGTCGTCGTCTGGTTGACCATATCCTCGTAGGTGAGGCCGAAGTTGGCGTAGTTCTCGTTCTCCATGATACGGATGATCGTCGGGGCGACGAGACGCGTGCCCTTCTTCGTGCGCATCTCCCACATCTCCTTATAGGCCAGACTGTTCTGCACCGGATCGGGATAACCGCCCCACAACGAGCAGATATCCACGCTGTCGGGCAGCGCCGAGAAGCGGTAGGCCGGCGTCGAGGGGTCGCCGTTGTAGTCGCCGAACCATACGAAGCAGATCGACCGTTCGGACATGTTCGACTTGTAGTTGCGCAGGTTCTCGTAGTATTTCTCGCTGTACTGCTTGGCAGGCTGCAGGTTCAGCGGTTCGTAATCGGTGTCGCAGGCCGCAAATCCTCCGCAGACGAGGCCCAGCACGACGCTTGTTACTATCTTTTTCATATTCGTTCTTGAGTTTCAGGTTCTACGCTTAGTTCTTCTTGTCCCACCAGAGCGTCGTACCGCCGTTGTCGCCCGTCGGGTTGGACGACTCGCCGTTGAGCGTCACGATGGCGTTCTGCACGGCCGCGGCATTGGTGGCGTACTCCGTCGAGGGGAAGTTCAGTCGGCGGATCTGACGCGACGTGCTGATCAGACCGGCCTGGTTGTTGACCACGTTGGGGAAGATCTTCGGATAGCCCGTGCGGCGGAACTCCGACCAGGCCTCCTGACCGTCGGGGAAGATGGCCAGATACTTCTGCGTGATGATCCGCTCGAGCATCGTCTCCTCGTCGGCCGCATCGTCCCAGGCGATGGTGATGTCGCTCAGCGCCGAGGCCGAGTTCGACGAAACGACCATGTCCTGATAGTCGGCCTGCGTCTTCTTGTTGTCGGCCATGTAGATCTCAACACCGCTGACCCCCTCGGTCGAGAACGAGCACTCGATTCCCTTGTTGTAGTACTCGCCGGCGGCGGTCTTCGAGCCGAAGTGCAGCTCGTACTCGGCACGCAGGAACCACGCCTCGGCCGGCTTCATCCAGACGATGGCGTCGTTGTTCGTGCAGTTGACGCTCGAGAGCAGGTCCGAAAGCACGTAGTCGGCCGTGATGTTGATGCCGTTGCGCACGCCGCGGTACTCGCCGCGCGAGTTCTTCGTGAAATAGGCCTCGCGGCGCGGATCCTCGTAACCGTTCATGTAGGACTCGATCGTGGCGCCGATGCGGCTGTCACCACCGTTGAACGAGTACTGGATCATGTAGAGCGGGTACTCCCACTGGGTAGCCGTGGCGGGTTTGGCGAACTGGGCGATGTCCGAGGCATCGGTCATCAGCCCCACCGAATTGTTGATCGCCGCCTCGGCCTGCGTCTTCGAAAGCTCCGGATCGGCGTAGTAGACACGCATGGCCAGACGCAGACGCAGCGTGTTGGCGAACTTCACCCACGCACGGACGTTGCCCTTGTAGATCGGGTCGTAGTTGGCCAGGATGGTCGACTGGGGGTTCTTCTCGCAGAAGTCCGTCAGCAGCGTGATGGCCGCATCGAGCTCCTCGAAGAAGCGGTTGTAGATCACCTCCTGGGAGTCGTACTCCTGCTGGATGCCGCTGTTGCCGATCGAGAGATAGGCGATCGGGCCGTAGGTGTCGGTCACGCGGTGCATGACGGCCACCTTCAGCACGTCGGCCAGCGCCACGGCCTCGGGCGACTCCTCGCGCAGGGCATCCAGTTGGGCCCACGGTCCCATGGCGCGCTGGAAGGCGTCGTCGTGCATGGCGTTGTGCCACTCGGCGGCCAGAATATCATAGAGGTTGTTGGCCCGGAAGCTCGATTTCGTGGCTCCGGTGTAGCCGGCGAAGATGTTGCCGGCCAGGTCCTGAATCACCTGGAAGTTGGCACTTCCGTACTCCTCGCCGCCGACGATCTGGAAGGTCGGGATGACGTTCTGCGCCAGCTGCATGAAGGCCGAACCGGTGCGGAGGTTGTCCCAGCCGAGCATCTCGTCCGTCGCCTCGTCGGGGTTGGTGTTCTTCTCGTAGAAGTCGCTCGTACAAGCCCCCAGCGAAAGGAGTGCTGCCGCAAGCGAGAGTTTTATGCTGTTCTTGAATTTCATGGCTGATCGTTTTAGAAGGTTACTTTAACCGAGAATCCCAGGTTGCGCAGGCTCGGCTGCTGGAAGTAGTCGATACCCGACGAGTAGGTGCCCGAACCCGACACCAGTTCGGGATCGAACGGCGCCTTGCAGTAGAGCATCAGCAGGTTGCGGCCGATGAACGAAACGTTGAGACCCTTGATCCACTTGCACCACTTCTGTACCGGGAAGTCGTAGCCGAAGGTCAGCTCGCCCAGACGCACGTTGGTCATCGAGTAGACGTAGCACGAACCGATGGCACCCTCGCCCAGGTTGGCCGTCTTCTCGTAGTAGGCCTGGATCTTGCCCACGCGCTGGCCGTTGACCAGCACACCGCCATTGTCGCGGGCCTCGGCCGTCACGGCCGACACGCCGTAGTAGTCCATGGCGGCCTGCGTCAGCGAGACGCCCACACCGCCCACACGGGCATTGAACATGAAGCCCAGCGAGAAGCCCTTCCAGTTGAAGTTGTTGCGCCACGAGAGCGTGTAGGAGGGGTTCGTGTTGCCGGCGTAGATGAAGTTGTTGGGATCGGTGGCGATGTCGCCGGCGGGCGATACCCAGATGTAGCCGTGGTCGTCGGTCTTGAGCGTGTTGACGTAGAGGTCACCCATGCGGCCGCCCTCACGAACGACCATCTTCACGCCGGTCGTTCCGCCCATGACCATCGAGTCCTGGGTGATGCGTTCACCGTTGATCTCGTAGTCGTGGAGCATGCGCACGATCTTGTTGCGGTTGCGCGAGTAGATGACGTTCGACTGCCAGTCGACCGGACCGAGCTTCTGGTTGACCTCCAGCGAGAGCTCGACACCGCGGTTGTCGACGCGGCCGCCGTTGACGTACATGCTCGTCTTGGTCGAGGTCGACGAGATCGTCGGCTGGAAGATCTGGTTCAGCGTCCGCGAATCGTAATAGGTGGCTCCGACGATGATCTTGTTGCCCCACAGGCGGACATCGGCACCGACCTCCCACGATTTCGTACGCTCGGGCTCGTAATTCGAGGCCGTGAGGAAGGTGGTCGTCTGCGGACCGCTCGACGAGACGGGATAGGTCGGCACGGTGATGTAGCGCATCGGGGCGTTACCGACCTCGGCATACGAAGCGCGGATCTTGGCGTAGGAGAGCACCTTCGACTTCACGCCGAAGATGTCGGTCAGCACGGCCGAAAGACCCACCGAAGGATAGAACATCGAGAGGCTCCGCGTGTTGACCAGCGCCGTCGACCAGTCGTTACGGCCCGTCAGGTCGAGGAAGACCATGTTGCGGAAGCCCAGCTGGACGGTGGCGAACAGCGACTGTGTCTGGTCGTTGTAGGTGGTCTTCGAGTTGCTCTTGTTGGCGGTCATGTTGCTCAGCGTAAAGAGGTTGGCAACCGATGTCAGGTCACCGCCGATGAGCGTCGCACGGTACTTCAGATCCTCAATCGAGGCACCGATCGTGGCCGTCAGCGAGAGCTGGTGGTCGAAGAACGACTTGTTGATGTTGAGCATCACGTCGCCGTAGCGCTGCATCGTGCGGTACTCGTTGTAGTAGTAGCGGCCGTAGTCGCCGGCGAAGAGCTTGTTGGTCGAGGCGTAGTTCTTCTGCTCGGCCAGCATGTCGGTATAGTCGATGCGGGCGCGGGCCGTCACGTCGAGCCAGTCGGCGATATCGTACTTGAGCGAGGCACCCATCAGGAAGCGGTTCTTCTCCGTGTTGAACATGTTGCGGTTGATCACCCAGTAGGGGTTCTGCATCGACATGCCCATGTCACCCCAGTCCCAGTACTGGGTCTTGAAGTTGCGCGAGGCGTCGTAACGCTCGTAGACGGCGTACTTGTTCAGATCCTCGCTCGACGAGAGCAGGTAGATCGGCACCAGCGGGTTGTAGTACTGTCCCGAGGCGAGCATGTTCTGCTCGTTGAGGTTGATGTACATGCCCAGCACGCTCAGATGCATGCGGTCCTTGAGGAAGGAGTTCGTATGGCTGGCCGTGAAGTTGTAGCGGTTGAACTCGTTGTTGGGGATGATGCCCTCGGCCTTGACCACACCGGCCGAGAGGTAGGTCGAGCTCTTCCCCTGGCCGAAGGAGAGGCTCACGGAGTTGGTGGTGTTGTAACCCGTCTGGAAGAAGTCCTCGGGCGACCACGTGGCGGCCTTCGACATGCGGGTCGTGTTCCACGATCCGAAGCTCCCCTCCAGAGCACCGTACGAACGCTGGAAGTCGGGCATCACGAAGGGCGACATGAAGGTCGTGTTGTTGCTGTACGACACCGAAAGACCCTCCTCGCCCGTGCGCGTCGAGAGCATCACCACGCCGTTGGCGGCCTTCGAACCGTAGAGCGCCGCCGACGAGGGACCCGTCAGCACCGACATGTTGCCGATATCGTCCGAGTTGAACATCGAAATACCGTCGCCCGAGGGGTTCGACGTACGCATGATCGTGTAGGAGGCCGACGGCGAGGCGGTCGACAGCGACGGCAGCGGAATACCGTCGAGCACGTAGAGGGCGTTGTTGTCGTTGTTGATCGACTTCGTACCTCGCATGACGATCTTCGTCTCACCGCCGATACCGGCGGCACTGCTGTTGATCTGCACACCGGCGATGCGGCCCGAGAGGTTGTTGGCCAGGCTGATGTCCTTGGCCTTGAAGACCTCGTCGGTCATGACGTTCTGCACGTTGTACGAGACGGCACGCTCGGCGCGCTTGATGCCGAGGGCGGTCACCACGACGGCCTCCAGCTGCTGGTTGTCCTCCTCGAGGGTGATGTCGAGCATCGTGCGCCCGCCGACGGGAACCTGCTGCGAAACGTAGCCGATGAACGAGACGTTCAGACGGGCCGAGGCGATCTGGCTGCTCCACGGGAAGTAGAACATACCGTCGACATCGGTGGTCGTACCCTGCGTCGTCGAGCCGTCGACCAGAATCGTGGCGCCGACGATCGGCAGACCGTTGCGGTCGACGATCTTACCCGTCAGCCGGTCGGCCTGTGCGGCCTGCGGACGGGCCTCGCCGCCCTTCAAGATGACATGTTTTTCGTCGATCGACCAGGTGATGCCCGTACCGCGGAAGAGCTGGTTGAGGGCCGAACGCAGGTCACTGCCGTGGAGATTGAGGCTCACGTTGCGTGCCGACTCGATATCCTTCGTATTGTAAAAGAAGGTATAGCCGCTCTGCTGCTCGATCTGCTTGATGACCGAGGTGATCGGAGCATCGGTCACTTCGAGCGTAATGGGTTTGAGATCCTGGGCAAAGACCGGTGCGGCCAGCAGCGCCAGCGCCAGACACAGCGCCCACACGCGATTCTTCACCGTCGCACGGAATCCGATGGCGGAGGGTATCCGCACGTCATTTCCCCGCCCAAAATTTTGGGAGGTAAAGTTTTTTTTCATAGATTTGTAGAATTGAATTGGATTTCTGCATGCAGTCAGCAAGTTGCATGCGTTTTTTGATTCGTCATACGGGAAGACGGGCCATGTCTTTCCGTATGTTCTTTTTCGATCGGAAGATTTCGTCAGATTTTCGACTTCATCGGCAGGCTGGTTTTAGGTTCTTGTTTCGGTTTCGGTCAGTTTTTATTTTCAGTAGACTTCGAAGAGCGTCCGGCCGGCCGTGACGTCGCGATCGTCCACGGGCTGGTCGAGCTGTCGGAAGCGGATGTTGGATGAAATGTTGAAGTAGCGCAGAATCACGTCCAGACTCTGGTTGGAGAAGGTTCCGGTGAACTTGTTGCCGCGAAGACGGTCATCGGCGATCCGGAACTGAACGTTGTACTTGTTGCCGATCAGGCGGAGGGCATCCGCGAGCGAGGTGTTGTTCAGCACGATGCGCCCCTCTTTCCACGAAGTGCTGCACGTCACGTCGGCACCGTTCAGATACATGACGCCCGTGCGGGCGTTGTAGATGGCCTGCTGGTTGGGCATCAGGCGCACGAGCTGGCGGTGGTGCGACGGGTCGTCGTAGCGCACGCCGACGCGGCCCGAGACGAGCGTCGTACGGATGCAGTCGTCATAGGCCTCGACGTTGAACTCCGTGCCGTAGACCTCGACCTCCAGCGAACGGGCCTCGACAATGAACTTGTGGTCGGGATCCTTCGCCACTTCGAAATACCCCTCGCCGAAGAGCGTCACGCGACGCTCCTTGCCGAAGCGGGTCGGATAGCGCAGATAGGAGTCGGAATTGAGCCAGACGCGGGTGTTGTCGGGCAGCGTCACGCAGCTGACCATGCCGGTCGTCGAGCGGATCTCGACCATCGTATTGAGATCGCGGCCCACATGAACGAGCAGCCACCCCGAGAGGACGACGAGCGGCAGCAACAGAACGGCGGCCACACGTTCGAGACGATGGACAAGGCGGTGCCACTGCCCGCGGCGGATACGCGAGCGTACACGGCGGAATGCGGCCGGCGTGTCGATGCGCTGACGGGCCTCGAGGGCATCGCTCGCAAAGCAGAGATAATAGACCTGCTCGGCGATCTTGCGGTTCTCGTCGGCGTCGGCCATCCACCGCTCGATCCGGGCGGTCTCCTCGGCCGTCGTCTCGCCGTTATAGAACCGGACGAGCAAGCCTTCCATGTCGCATTCTTTCATTTTCGGGGTTTTCGTTTTATCTATAGACCCCTCAACGGCGCGATCTCCTAAACCGAAAGCGTATTTTTTGCAATTTTTTTTCTGCGGCCTCGGTTTCACAATATTTTATTACATTCGCATCATGCTTGAAACCCAACGATTCGCGGACATCCGGCTGCTCGAGCGGCTCGAGCAGGGCGACATGCGGGCCTACGAAGAGATCTTCACCCGTTATTACGCCACGTTGTGCGCCTATACGCGATTGTATGTGCGCGAAGGGGAGACCGGCGAAAATATCGTGCAGGATCTGATGCTCTGGCTGTGGGAGAACCGTTCGACGCTGCACATCAACGAATCGCTGTCGCGTTACCTGTTCCGCGCCACACGCAACCGCTGTCTGAAGTATCTCAACCACGAATCGATCGAACGCCGCGTGTTGGGGCACCTCTCCGAATCGCTCCACGAGGAGTTCGAGGCGCCGGACTTCTACCAGATCGAGGAGCTCCAGGAGCGCATCCGCAAGGCCCTCGAGCAGCTGCCAGCCACCTATCGCGAGGCCTTCGAGATGAACCGCTTCCAGCACCTGACCTACGAGGAGATCGCCGCACGGCTCAACTTCTCGCCCAAGACGGTCGACTATCGGATTCAGCAGAGTCTCAAACTGCTGCGCATCCACCTGAAGGAGTATCTGCCGCTGGCCGCCGTTCTGCTGCTGATCGACTGAAGTCCGCGGGGAGGGGGTGGAACCGGGCGGAGCAAACCGGGCGGAGCAACCGACAGGAATCGGGCCGGAATCGGACAGAGTAAACCGGGTGGAGTGGCCGGCTGGGACCGGAGCGGGGCGGAGTGGCCGGCTGGGGCCGGAGCGGAAACTGACTCCCCGGGGCGGCATCCTTCCATGCGGAGAGATGCGGCGCGATTCTTGCACGGGTTGCCGGTCATGACACCCGATTCAAAATCCGATCCGAAAACCAACTCGAAGGCAGATCCGGGACTCGACCCGAAAACCGATTCAACAGCCGCCCCGAAAGCTGCCACGAGAACCGACCCCGACCCCGCCATCCCGCTGTGGAGGCGTCTTGCGGCCCGGATCCAGCCCGTCAATGCCGCCGCAACGTGCGTCGGCGTACTGCTGGCCTACCTCGTCGGAACCTACGTCACGGGGCCCTTTCACGCCGCCTCGCACTGGATGGGAGCCATGCTGGCCTGCACGTCGGTGGTCGTCGTGCTGCAGAAACCCGGGCTGAAACAGTCGCTTCCGGTCGGATGGATGCGCGTATTGGGGACCTTCATCGGCGCCCTGATCGCCTTCTGTTACCTGAGCATCTGGCACTTCTCCGTCGCCGGCATGCTCCTGACGATCTTCCTGCTCGAGATCGTCAGCATGCTGCTGGGAATCTACGTCAACGGCCATATCGCCACCATCACGCTGATCGTCATCCTGCTCATCTCGCAGGAGAATCCTCGGCTGCCGCCGGCCATAAACTGTCTGCTGCGTTTCCTCGAATCGGTCGTCGGCGTAGGGATCGGACTGGGGGTGATGTGGGTCTCGGAGTGGTGGCAGCAGCACCGCCGCCGGGCACAATGACCGACACAACGGCCCGCTCCCCGACACCAGTCCGCACCCGCATGTCGGGCGCTCCCGGCACGCCCCGCGCATCGGACAATTCCGTAAAAACGGCCTGCATCGGCACACCCGCACACCCGACACGGCAGGCACTCCCGGCAGGCACTGCCCCGCCAATTGACACCGAAAAAGACTCCGCTCGATCGCGAAACACTCCCCGAGACGTTGCATTTCCGAAAAAAAGCGTATATTTGCACCCGATCGGTCTCAAAACAGACCGTCGGACGGAATCCAATGAGAGGTATGATCCATACGATGTGTTGTTGTGCAACGGAAAGTGTGCGTTGCCGTCGCGTCGTGCCTGCCGCCGGACGGGGTTCCGAAAGACGAGGAGTCTGACCGAAACATTCCAAATCGACACAAATTTTATTCACCCGATGCATGAAGGGGACAGCAGGTTTGACCGCTGTCCCCTTTTTGCTTGCAAAACGTAATGAGAAGATGGAAAAGAGAGAAAACATTGCAGCATCCGTTCTGGAACTCGTCGGCCGCACCCCGCTGGTCGAACTCACCCGCCTGAGCCGTCAGGCCGGCGCCGTGGCCCGCGTCGTGGCCAAGGTCGAATCGTTCAACCCGGCCGGCAGCGTCAAGGACCGCGTGGCACTGGCCATGGTCGAGGAGGCTGAAGCACGGGGTGTCCTCCGCCCCGGGGCGACGATCATCGAACCCACGAGCGGAAATACGGGCGTCGGACTGGCCCTGGTCAGCGCCCTGAAGGGCTACCGGCTGATCCTCACCATGCCCGAGACGATGAGCGTCGAGCGGCGGCGTCTGGTGGCGGCCTACGGCGCTCGGGTCGTGCTGACGCCGGCCGCCGAGGGGATGTCGGGAGCCATCACCCGGGCCCGGGCCCTGCGCGAGGAGATCCCCGGTGCGGTGATCCTCCAGCAGTTCGAGAATCCGGCCAACCCCGAACGCCACTACCGCACGACCGGCAACGAGATCTGGAACGACACGGCCGGGTGCGTCGACCTCTTCGTCGCAGGGGTCGGGACCGGCGGCACGGTGAGCGGTGCCGGGCGCCGGCTCAAGGAGCTGAACCCCGCCGTCGAGATCGTCGGCGTCGAACCCGAATCCTCGCCCGTGCTGTCGGGCGGCAAGCCGAACGCCCACCGCATCCAAGGCATCGGGGCGGGATTCGTCCCGGGGAACTTCGACCGCCGCACGGTCGACCGCATCCTCACCGTCAGCGACGAACAGGCCATCGCCACGGCCCGGCTGCTCGCCTCGCAGGAGGGGCTGCTGGTCGGCATCTCGTCGGGAGCCGCCGCCTGGGCCGCCCTCCATCTGGCCCGGCAGGAGTCCCTGCGCGGCAAGACGATCGTCGTTCTGCTGCCCGACACCGGCGAGCGATACCTCTCGACCGCCCTCTACGCCTTCGACGAATACCCCGCCCAAATCCGCTTCTGAGCCATGAACGACGACACGCAACACCTCATCCGCACGCTGGCCGCACAGCTCGCCCGGCCCGACCGGCCCGACCGCACGCTGCAGGCCTCGACGCCGAGCAGCATCGACCCCCGCGAGCTCAAACGCATCGCCCGGCTCTTCCGTGCGGTCATCTACACCGGGTATTTCGACCCGCGGCCGCTCGGAGAGCTCCTCGAAGAGCTGGCCGCGGGCCTCGCCAACCAGTGCGCGCGGGCCTTCGCCATGCGACCCGCCCGGGAGCTTCCCGACCCGGCAAGCCGCGGCCGTGAGGCCGCACGGCGACTCCTTGAAGAGCTTCCCGAACTGCGTCGGAGACTCGGCACCGACGTGCAGGCGATCTTCGAGGGCGATCCCGCCGCCTCGAGCCCCGAGGAGGTGATCCTCTGCTACCCGGGGCTGGTGGCCATCACCCACTACCGGCTGGCCCACGCGCTGTGGCGTCTCGAGGTGCCGATCCTGCCGCGGATGCTCGCCGAGGCGGCCCACTCGGCCACCGGCATCGACATCCATCCGGGGGCCGTGATCGGCGATTCGTTCAGCATCGACCACGGCACGGGCGTCGTCATCGGACAGACCTGCATCATCGGCGACCACGTCCGCCTCTACCAGGGGGTGACGCTCGGCGCCCGCAGCTTCCGCTACGACGCCGCGGGGCGGATCCTCAACGAACCCCGCCACCCGATTCTCGAGGATCGCGTCGTGGTCTACTCCAACTCGACGATCCTCGGCCGCGTGCGCATCGGCCACGATTCGGTCATCGGCGGCAACGTCTGGCAGACGGCCGACCTGCCGCCCCACTCGCGGGTCGTACAGGGCCGTGCCTCGGTCTCGACCTTCGAAAACGGCGGCGGTATCTGATTTTCACCCCGCAAGCCGTCGAATTTGGCCGTTCGGAAATGCAACGAACGGCCAAATTCCTTATCTTTGCGCATCGGACCCATCCGCATACGACTCCCCCGCCGCCGGCTCCGGCCATCCGCCCCCGGCCCGCGCCCGACGCCCGGCGAATCCGGCCCGTACCCGTCAAAAAATTCGGCTTGTGATGATCGAACCTGAAACCCGAACGGCACGACCCGTTCTGTGGAACAGCAACTACGTGAAGGTGTGGGTTGCCAACTTCATGCTCTTCTTCGCCTTCTACCTGCTGGCACCGCTGCTGCCGCTCTACCTGCGCGACACCTTCTCGGCCGGAAAGGCCATGATCGGACTCGTCCTGAGCGGCTACACGCTGACGGCCCTCTGCGTGAGACCCTTCAGCGGATTCATCGTCGACAGCTTCCCGCGCAAGAAGGTGCTCATGATCTGCTACTTCTGCTTCGCACTCTTCTTCGCCGGGTACTTCATCACCGGGTCGCTCGTCCTCTTCGCCGCCATCCGCACGCTCCACGGTGCCCCGTTCGGCGCCACGACCGTCGCCAGCAGCACCATGGCCGTCGACGTCCTCCACCCCGAACGCCGCTCGGAAGGCATCGGCTACTACGGCCTGAGCAACAACATCGCCATGGCCATCGGCCCCTCGATGGGCCTCTACATCTACCACACGATCCACAACTTCGAACTGCTCTTCACCCTCTCGCTCGTGATCGCCTTCGCCGGACTGGCCATCGACTCGACCATCCACTGCCGCGAACGCCAGCCCATCCGCCACGAAAGCAAACTCTCGCTCGACCGCTTCGTCCTGCTCAAGGGGTGGAGCGAGGGGATCTGCATCGCCGCGTTCGCCTTCTCGTTCGGCGTCATCTCGACCTACATCGCCATCTACAGTCAGGAGGTGCTCCACGTCACCTCGGGGTCGGGCACCTTCTTCATGCTGCTGGCCGTCGGGCTGATCCTCTCGCGGCTGATCGGCAGCCGCTCGCTGCGCGAAGGGAAGATCGTCCAGAACGCCTCGGCCGGCATGGTGCTGTCGATGTTCGGCTATCTGGTCTTCACCGCCGTGCCCAACCTCTACGGATACTACGCCGCCGCACTGATGATCGGTCTGGGCAACGGCCATATGTATCCCGCCATGCAGACCATGTTCATCAACCTGGCCCCCCACGAGCGGCGCGGTACGGCCAACTCGACGATCCTCACCTCATGGGACCTCGGCGTCGGGATCGGCATCATCGGCGGCGGCAGCGTCGCCGAACATCTCGGCGGCTACTCCTCGGCCTTCTGGCTGGCCTTCGCCGTCAACGTCGCGGGCGTCCTCTTCTACTTCGCCTGCGCCCGCCGCAGCTTCCTGCGCAACCGGCTCCGTTGACCCCGGGGAGGTGTGAGGCGAAGACTTTCGGGCCATTTTTCACGACCTGCGAAGCCTCCGAAGTCCGAAAAAGCAACCGGCCGGCGAATCGGCCGACGCAAAATATCGCTATCTTTGTGCTGCGAAAAAATCCGACGAAACCATGAAACGCATCATCAATCCCTGGCGCGGCATGGAGGGCTACCGCTGCTACGGCTGCGACCCCCACAGCCCCGAGGGGCTCCGCATGGAGTTCTACGAAGACGGCGAGGAGATCGTGAGCCTCTGGCACCCGCGCCCCGAATTCCAGGGGTGGGTCGACACGCTCCACGGCGGCATCCAGGCCACGCTGGCCGACGAAATCAGCAGCTGGGTCGTCTTCCGCAAGTTCCAGACCAGCGGCGTCACCACCCGCATGGAGGTCCGCTACCACCGCCCGATCCACACCTCGGACGACCACATCGTTCTGCGCGCCCGCGTCGAGGAGCAGCGCCGCAATCTGGTCCGCATCGCCGTGCGCATCACCGACAGCCAGGAGCGGCTCTGCACCGAGGCCACCTGCGTCTACTTCCTCTTCCCGAAGGAGAAGGCCCGCACGGAGTTCCACTTCTGCGACTGTTCGACCGAAGAGGGCGACTTCGACCCGCTGTCCGCCGCCGGGCATCCGGAAACCGCCGGGGAATAGCCCCCGACCGACCCTGCTGCCCGGCAGTTCTGCCATTCCGACGCCCGGAATCCGTCGAGAGATTGCATTCGCTGCCCGGCAGTCCTGTCCCCTCCCGCCCGGCCTCACCCGCCGCCGGATCGGAGGGCGCATGCCTGAAGGGTCAGGCCGGAGAGTCCCGGCTCCCGGTGCGTCCACCAAAAAACCGGATCTCCCCCGTAACGGGAAGATCCGGTTTTTTCAGTCTTCGGGCCGAGAGAGCCGCTAATCGAGCTTCACCACGTCGTTGATACCCATATCCTTGTAGATGTTGGCCAGCTCCTCGCTGCGGTCGGAGATCACCAGCAGCTTGTCGCCCACCTTCAGTTCGGTCGGCCCCTTCGGAACGAAGTATTCGCCGTCGCGGCAGATCATCATCACCAGCGTATTCTCCGGCAGCTTGATATCCTTGAGCGTATTCCCCGACTCGAGCATCGACGCGTTGACCTCCACCTCGGTGAAGGCCGACTTTATGTCGTCGTGGTGCATCTCGACGCTGAAGGCCGACTCGCGCTCCTCGTAGGCCAGCCCCAGCAGGTTGGCCATGCCGCTGACGGTCGTGCCCTGCACCACGAGCGAGATGATCGTCGAGAGAAAGACGACGTTGAACAGCAGCTCGGCATGCTCGATCCCGGCCATCAGCGGATAGGTGGCGAAGAGGATCGGCACGGCACCGCGCAGCCCCACCCACGAGACATACCAGCGGGCCTTGGTCGAGAAGTTGCGGAACGGGAGCAGACACGCGAAAACCGAAACGGGACGCGCCACCACGATCATGAAGATGCCGACCGCTCCACCCAGCATCAGCACCTCGGGCCGCAGCAGTTCGTCGCTGTTGACAAAGAGTCCCAGCGTGAGGAACATGACGATCTGCATGAGCCACGTGAAGCCGTCGAAAAAGACCGTCAGCGGCCGTTTCTGGGCAATCTTGCGGTTGCCGACGACCAGTCCCGCCAGGTAGACCGCCAGGTAGCCGTTGCCCTTGATGAGGTCCGTAAAGGCGAAGGCGAAGAAGATGAAGGCCAGCAGCAGCACCGAATAGAGCGAATGGTTGACCAGGTTGATCTTGTTGAGGGTCCACACCGCCAACCGCCCGATCAGGTAGCCCGACAGCGCTCCGACAACCAGCTGCACCACCAGATAGACCAGCCCCATGCCGATGCCGACGTTGCCCTCCGAAGAGTTGGTCAGCACGCTGATCAGCAGCACCGTCAGCATGTAGGCCATCGGGTCGTTCGAGCCGCTCTCCAGCTCGAGCAGCGGCCGCAGGTGCTGCTTGAGTCCCTGTTTCTTGCTTCGCAGGATGGAGAAGACCGATGCCGAGTCGGTCGACGACATCGTGGCGGCCAGCAGCAGCGCCAGCGGGAACGACATCTCGAGCCCCATCCACGGCGCCACCAGCCAGACGAAACCGGCCAGCACCACGGCCGTCATCACCACCCCGGCCGTGGCCAGCACGATACCGGGTCCGAGGATGGGCCGGATCTCCTCGAACGAGGTGTCCATACCGCCCGTGAAGAGGATGATGCAGAGCGAGATCATGCCGACGAACTGCGTCATCTCGACCGAACGGAACGAGATAAAGTCCAGTCCGAACAGCATGCCCACCCCGAGGAAGAGCAACAGGGCCGGCGCCCCGAAGCGGTAGGCCACCTTGCCGGCCATCACCGCCACAAAGAGCAGCAACGCCCCGATCAACACGAAATTTTCACTTGTTATGATCATGGATTCATCTTTTTCGCAAATTCAATACCAGAGGCACCGTTTCAATAGCAGAAGCCCCGCCGGCCGACACCGTCCGTCACTGCGGGATGAAGATGTAGGTGATCGTACCGGTCTGTTTCGACGGTGCCGAGGAGTCAATGTTGAAGAGCGACGCGCGGGCCGCCTCGAGCGCCGCATCGCGCATGCACTCGTCGCCTCCCCGGGCTACGCGGGCCCCGATGACCTCGCCGCCGCGGTCCACCGTGATGTCGACAACCACCTCCCCGCCCCCTTCGCAGCGGTAGGCCGGGATCTCCAGCCAGCGCGACGTCCGCACGGGGTTCTTCAGCGAGAAGGAGACCGTCACCCGCCCCTTGACCTTGCGGTCCTGCGGCTCGGCTCCCGTTTCGCTGCCGCGCCGCGAACGGATCGCCCGCTCCTCGGCAAGCCCCTCCTCGTAGGCCTCGCGGTTGGCCTGCATGCGGGCCTCGGCCTCGGCCGCCGCACGGTTCAACTCGGCGGTATTCGTCCCGCGGTCGTCGCGCAGCTGCTCGTTGAGAGCGTTTTCGTTCGAGGTCTGGTTGCGGATGCTGCGCCAGTCGACGGGATCCTGCTCCTGACGCTCGGCAACCTCCCGCTCGAGGCGGTCACGCTCCTGCTCCAGCTCGGCCAGCGTCTGCAGGTCGATATACATTCCCTGCTGGCTCGGCCGGCGCCCGATGACGATCTTCGATGTGACGAAGGCGATCATCAGCACCAGGTAGGCGATCAGCGTCACGCACAGCCCGACGCGGTGGTCGTAGGTCCACGCCCCGGCATCCTCGCGACGGTTGTCGAAAGGCAGCCTCAAACGCGGTTTCGGAGCGCTTTTCGGATTCTTCTGACTGGGTGTCTCACTCATGATGTCCTCACTGAATTTCGGACAAAAATAAGGCTTTTTCACGAATTTTTTATACCTTTGCGCGCAAATAAATATACGCTACTCCGCTTATGTCAACCAAACAACAAACTCTGAAGGCTCCGATTTCGTTCTCGGGCAAGGGTCTCCATACGGGCGTCCGCGTGACGATGACCGTCAACCCCGCCGAGGCCAACACCGGCATCGTGTTCCGGCGGATCGACATCGAGGGCCATCCCATAATTCCGGCCCTGTGCGACAACGTCGTCGACACCTCGCGCGGAACCACCATCGAATTCGGCGGACACCGCGTGCATACCATCGAGCACGTCATGTCGGCACTCTGGACCCTGGGCGTCGACAACGCCGTGATCGACATCGACGCCGAAGAGACCCCCATTCTCGACGGATCGGCCTACGCCTATGCCAAGGCCATCACCGAAACCGGCCTGGTCGATCAGGATGCCGAACGCTCGTTCTACCACGTCACCGAAAAGATGGTCTACACGATCCCCGAAAAGGGCGTCGCCATCATCCTCTACCCCGACGACGAATTCTCCGTCTCGGTTCACGTCGACTACAACTCGAAGGTCATCGGAAACCAGTATGCCACCTTCAACCCCGGCGACGACTACGCCGAGAAGATCTCTCCCTGCCGCACGTTCGTCTTCCTGCACGAGCTCGAACCGCTCATCAAGATGAACCTCATCAAGGGCGGTGACCTGGACAACGCCATCGTCGTGGTCGAGAACCCCGTCCCCGAGGAGAAGCTCGAACACCTGAAGAAGATCTTCAACAAGCCCGACATCGAGATCAAGGCCGGCTATCTGAACAACCTCGAGCTGCGCTGCAACAACGAGCTGGCCCGCCACAAGCTGCTCGATCTGCTGGGCGACTTCGCCCTGCTGGGCGTGCGCATCAAGGGCCGCGTCTGGGCCACCCGCCCCGGCCACTTCGCCAACACGGAGTTCATGAAGCAGCTCAAGCACGCCATCCGCAAGGCCGGCGAAAAGCCCCGCTTCACCTACGACTGCCGCAAACCGGCCCTCTACGACATCAACGACATCCGCCGCATGCTGCCCCACCGTCCGCCCTTCCTGCTCGTCGACCGCATCTTCTACTGCGACAAGACCGACGTGGCCGGCATCAAGAACGTGACGATGAACGAGCCCTTCTTCGTGGGACACTTTCCCAACGAACCCATCATGCCGGGCGTGCTGATCGTCGAGGCCATGGCCCAGTGCAGCGGCATCCTGGTGCTCAACACCATCCCCGACCCCGAGGACTACTCGACCTACTTCATGAAGATCGACAGCGTGAAGTTCAAGCGCAAGGTCGTCCCCGGCGATACGCTCCAATTCGAAATCCACCTGCTGGAACCCATCCGCCGCGGCGTGGCCGTGGTCGAAGGCAAGGCGTTCGTGGGCGAAACGCTCGCCTGTGAGGCCGTCATGATGGCGCAGGTCGTCAAACACAAGAAATAACCCTATGATCAGCAATCTGGCCTATGTACACCCCGACGCCAGGATCGGGGCCAATGTCACGGTAGAACCCTTCGCCTATATCGCCGGCGACGTCGTCATCGGCGACGACTGCTGGATCGGCCCCGGCGCCGTGATCCACGATGGAGCCCGCATCGGCAAGGGCTGCAAGATCCACACCGCCGCCTCGATCTCGTGTTTGCCCCAGGACCTCAAGTTCAAGGGCGAAGCCTCGACGGCCGAAATCGGCGACTACAACGACATCCGCGAATATGTCACCATCAGCCGCGGCACCGCATCGACCGGCACCACGCGCGTCGGTTCGCACAACCTGCTGATGGCCTACGTCCACGTGGCCCACGACTGCGTGGTCGGCGACCACTGCGTCATCGCCAACCGCGTCTCGCTGGCCGGCGAGGTCCATGTCGGCGACTGGGTGGTCATCGGCGGGCATGCCGCCATCCACCAGTGGACCCACATCGGCGCCCACTCGATGATTCAGGGCGGCGCGCTGCTCGGGCAGGATCTTCCGCCCTACGTCATCGTGCGCAACGACACGCTGCGCTTCGCCGGCATCAACAAGGTGGGGCTTTCGCGCCGCGGATTCTCGCCCGAGCGCATCGGCGAGATTCACGACGCCTGCCGCATCCTCTTCCAGAGCGGTCTGAACTATCTGGCCGGTTGCGAAGAGGTGGAGCGGTGCGTGCCGCAGAGCCCCGAACGCGATTATCTGGTACGTTTCATCCGGGAATCGAAGCGGGGGATCATCAAGCCGTATGCGTCGCGTCCGGCGGATGCCTGATTTTTTTCCACATTACCCTTCGACAAGTTTGGTTTAGTCGTTTTTTATTCCTATATTTGCACTGTCGAAAGGCAATCAGCAGCGATAAGGGGACAATTATGTCCCCTTATTTCATGATACCCCCGGGCCGCAACGAACCGGCCGCAACGGAATTGAGGCTCGAACCGGGGGGGGCGACGAAACCGGGAGGGGCAACAAAACCGGGAGGGGGCGACGAAACCGGGAGGGGCAACAAAACCGGGAGGGGGCAACAAAACCGGGACAACCATCGACCGCAACAAACCGGGAGGAGGAGCGAGCGGGCAACACTACTGGGGCCGTAAAGAAATTGAGGCGCGAACGGGCAACAATCGGCCGCCGCACTCCGAGGGACGAAACCGGCCGCACTCCGGGCAACGAACCGGCCACCACAAAAATAATCAACCGGAAACGGGACCTTGTCCCCGACACGGAAGCACACGGAAGCACGAAAAGAAATATGATTGACACCCAAAAGATAAAGGCTATTGCCGAACAGAAACTCGAAGGCTCGGACCTCTTCGTCGTGGAGTGCACCTGCAACCCCCAGAACGAGGTCGAGCTCATTATCGACAGCGATACGTCGGTGGGCATCGACGCCTGTGCGGAGCTGAGCCGCGCCGTCGAGGCCGAACTCGACCGCGATGCCGAGGACTTCTCCCTGACGGTCATGTCGGCCGGGATCGGTTCCGAACTCCGCTCGCTGCGCCAGTACCGTAAACTCGTGGGCAGCCCGGTGGAGGTGCTCCTGGCCAACGGAATCAAACTCCTGGCCCGTCTCGACGAGGTCTCCGACGACGCCATCACCCTCTCCTACGAGGAAAAACAGGCCGTCGAAGGCAAAAAGCGCAAACAACTCGTCAAGGTCTCGCGCACGTATCCCTTCTCGGAGATCAAGTACACGAAAGAGTGGCTCGACTTCAAGTAATGACCCGAAATCAAGAATCGAAAAACAGATAAACATCCCATGGACAATCTCAATCTTATCAGCAACTTTGCCGAGTTCAAGGAACTGAAGAACATCGACAAGTCGACGATGATCGGCGTGCTGGAGGACGTCTTCCGCCACGCCCTGCAGAAACAGTACGAGACGGACGAGAACTTCGACGTCATCATCAACCCCGAGAAGGGTGACCTGGAGATCTGGCGCAACCGCACGGTCGTCGAGGACGGTGCCGTCGAGAACCCCAATACACAGATCGCCGTCTCGGAGGTCAAGGCCATCGACCCCACCTACGAAATCGGCGACGAATATGCCGACGAAATCAAACTCTCGTCGTTCGGCCGCCGCACGGTCCTCTCGCTGCGCCAGAACCTCGCCTCGCGCATCCTCGAACTGGAAAAGGCAAACCTCTACGAAAAGTATTCGGAGAAGGTCGGCGAAATCATCACCGGCGAGGTCTACCAGGTCTGGAAAAAGGAGGTGCTCATCCTCGATGACGAGGAGAACGAACTGATCCTGCCCAAAAGCGAGCAGATTCCCAACGACTTCTACCGCAAGGGCGATACGATCAAGGCCATCGTCAAGTCGGTGGAGATGAACAACAACCAGCCGCGCATCATCCTTTCGCGTACGGCCAACCAGTTCCTCGAGCGGCTGTTCGAACAGGAGGTTCCCGAGATCTTCGACGGACTGATCACCATCAAGAAGATCGTCCGCATCCCCGGCGAACGCGCCAAGGTCGCCGTGGAGTCGTACGACGAGCGGATCGATCCGGTCGGCGCCTGCGTCGGCATGAAGGGCTCGCGCATCTACTCGATCGTCAAGGAGCTGCGCAACGAAAACATCGACGTTGTGAACTACACGGCCAACCCGCAGCTGATGATCCAGCGGGCACTCAACCCCGCCAAGATCTCCTCGATCACCGTCGACGAGGAGAAGAAGACCGCTTCGGTCTATCTGAAGCCCGACCAAGTGTCGCTGGCCATCGGAAAGGGCGGTCTGAATATCCGTCTGTCGAAGATGCTCACGGGCTACGACATCGACGTCTACCGCGAGGTCGAGGAGGAGGATGTCGCCCTGACGGAGTTTGCCGACGAGATCGACGGCTGGATCATCGATGCCCTGAAGGCCGCCGGCTGCGATACGGCAAAGAGCGTCCTGGAACTCCCCGTCGAGGAGATCGCCACGCGCGCCGACCTCGAACTGGAGCAGGCGCAGAAGGTCGTCGAAATTCTGAAGGCCGAATTCGAATAATCATCAAGGAAGAAAGGAGAACGATACAATATGGGTAATGAAAGAAAATTAAGGCTCATTCAGGTTGCCAAGGAGTTCAAGGTGGGTCTGAATACCATCACGGATTTCCTGCAGAAGAAGGGCATCAAGAGCGACGGGTCGCCCAACACGCTGGTCGACGCGTCGACCTATGCCGTTCTGGAAAAGGAGTTCGGCGCCAATCGCAGCGCGGTGAGCGCCCGGGACTCGATCCGGGAGCGCATCTCGCAGAAACAGACCACCATCACCCTCGAAGAGGCTAAGAAGCAGGAGCGCGAGGAGGAAAAAGAGGTGGTCATCAAGAGCAATGTCATCAGTGTGAAGGACGAGATCCCGCAGCCGAAGTTCCTCGGCAAGATCGACCTTTCGCCCAAATCGAAAGGTGCCCCGAAGAGCGAACCCGCCGTGACGGCGGCTCCGAAGGAGGAGGCGCCGCATGCAGCGGCAGCCGCTCAGCCCCAGCCGGCCCACACGCCGCAGCCGCAGCCGCAAGCGGCCGCTCAGCCGGTCCACAACGCCCAGCCGGCGGTGAACGCAGCGGAGACGCCGCTCCACAAACCGGCAGAGGCCCCGAAGGCCCAGCACACCCAGCCGCAGCCGGCCGCAGCGCAACCGGCACAGTCCGCTCAGCCGGCCCCGGCACCGCGTCCGGCCCAACCCGCAGAGCCCAAAGCCCAGCAGAACCAGCCGGCCAAACCGGCCCAGGCTCCCCAGCCGACGGTCAACCGGCCGGCTCAGCCCGCAGCACAACCGGCCGCACAGCCCGCTCAGGAGGCTCCGAAGACGGAGGCCCCGAAGGACAACATCTTCCGCCCGGCAACGGTGACCCTCACGGGTCCGCAGGTGCTGGGAACGATGGACGTTTCGGGATTCGTTCCGGGCGGCAAGCACAAGCGCAAACGTCTCCAAAAGGAGAAGGTCGACGTGAACCGCGCCCAAAAGAACGGCGGCCAGGGCGGTCAGAACAACCGTGGCGGCCAGGGAGGCGGCCAGAACAACCAGGGCGGTCAGAACAATCGCGGCGGTCAGAACAACCAGGGCGGTCAGAATAACCGCGGAGGCCAGAACGGCCAGAACCAGCCGCGTCCGGGCGAAGGCCGCCGCAACAAGAACAAGAATACGCCGAAACCCGTCATCCGCCCCGAAGTGAGCGACGAGGAGGTTTCGAAGCAGGTAAAGGATACGCTGGCCCGCCTGACGGCCAAGGGCGCCAAGAGCAAGAGCGCCAAGTACCGCCGCGACAAGCGTGAGGCCGTCGCCGAACGCATGAACGAGGAGTTCCAGCGCGAAGAGAAGGAGCGTTCGACACTCAAGGTCACGGAGTTCGTCACCGTGAGCGAGCTGGCGACGATGATGAACGTCTCGCCGACGGAGGTCATCACCGCCTGCATGAACCTCGGCCTGATGGTGTCGATCAACCAGCGTCTCGATGCCGAAGCGCTGGTGGTCGTGGCCGAAGAGTTCGGCTTCAAGATCGAGTTCGTCTCGGCCGACATCCAGGAGGCCATCGCCGACGAGGTGGACAAGGAGGAGGATCTCGTTCCGCGTCCGCCGATCGTCACCGTCATGGGTCACGTCGACCACGGTAAGACCTCGCTGCTGGACAACATCCGCAAGACGAACGTCATCGAGGGCGAGGCCGGCGGTATCACGCAGCACATCGGTGCCTACAGCGTCGAACTGAACGGACAGAAGATCACCTTCCTCGATACGCCGGGTCACGAGGCCTTCACGGCCATGCGTGCACGCGGTGCGGCGGTGACCGACGTGGCCATCATCATCGTGGCGGCCGACGACAACGTCATGCCCCAGACCATCGAGGCCATCAACCATGCCCAGGCAGCCGGCGTGCCGATGGTGTTCGCCATCAACAAGATCGACAAGCCCAACGCCAACCCCGACCACATCAAGGAGCAGCTCGCGCAGATGAACTACCTCGTCGAGTCGTGGGGCGGCAAGTATCAGGATCAGGAGATCTCGGCCAAGAAGGGCATCAACCTCGACAAACTGCTCGAAAAGGTGCTGCTCGAGGCCGAAATGCTCAACCTGCGCGCCAACCCCAACAAGAAGGCCGTCGGTACGGTGATCGAGTCGACGCTCGACAAGGGCCGCGGTTATGTCTCGACGGTGCTCGTGCAGAACGGTACACTCCACGTGGGCGACGTCGCCCTGTCGGGTACCTACACCGGCCGCGTGAAGGCCATGTTCAACGAGAACGGCAAGAAGGTCCAGGAGGCCGGTCCGTCGACCCCGGTACAGGTGCTGGGTCTGAACGGCGCCCCGCAGGCCGGCGACCTGTTCAACGTCATGGATGACGACCGTTCGGCCCGCGAAATCGCCAACAAGCGAGAACAGCTGCAGCGCATGCAGGGTATCATGACCCAGAAGCACGTCACGCTGGACGAAATCGGCCGCCGTATCGCCATCGGCTCGTTCAAGGAGCTGAACATCATCGTCAAGGGCGATGTCGACGGTTCGGTCGAGGCCATGTCGGGTTCGCTGATCAAACTCTCGAAGGAGTCCGTCCAGGTGAACGTCATCCACGCCGCCGTGGGTCAGATCTCCGAGTCGGATGTGCTGCTGGCCGCCGCCTCGAACGCCATTATCGTCGGCTTCCAGGTGCGCCCGTCGGCCTCGGCCCGCAAACTGGCCGAAAAGGAGGAGATCGAAATCCGCCTCTACTCGATCATCTACGATGCGATCAACGATATCAAGGATGCCATCGAGGGCATGCTCGAACCGGTGATGAAGGAGGAGATCGTCGCTTCGGTCGAGGTGCTGGAGATCTTCAAGATCTCGAAGGTCGGCACCGTCGCAGGCTGCGTCGTCCGCGAGGGCAAACTGCAGCGCACGACCCCGATCCGCGTCATCCGCGACGGTATCGTGATCTACACCGGAAAGCTCGGATCGCTCAAGCGGTTCAAGGACGATGTCAAGGAGGTGACCGTCGGCCAGGATTGCGGCCTGAACATCGAATCGTACAACGACGTGAAGGTCGGCGATATCATCGAAGGCTACGAACAGGTCGAGGTAAAACGCAAATAATCCGTCCGGGCCCCTTCCTAACCGCGGAGGGGGCCTCGACTCTGAAGACCACATACACAAACAGATACGTCAAACCATTAGATTTTACGTCAAACCTTTAAGATTTTTGGCAGTAATGACTAACCCTATCCACTTCACGACTCCCGATGAGGCCGTCAAGGTCATCAAATCGGGCGACCACGTGCATCTGAGTTCGGTAGCTTCGGCTCCTCAGTGCCTGATCAATGCGATGTGCCGCCGCGGCGAGGCCGGCGAACTGAAAAACGTGCACATCCACCACCTGCACACCGAGGGTCCGGCTCCCTATGCGGATCCGAAATTCGAGGGCATCTTCCAGCTCGACTCCTTCTTCGTCGGCTCGAACGTGCGCAAGGTGACCCAGAGCGGCTATGCCGACTACATCCCGGTCTTCCTGAGCGAAACGCAGAAGCTCTATCGCTGCGGCGCCGTTCCCTGCAACGTGGCCATGATCCAGGTCTGCCCCCCCGACAAGCACGGCTATGTATCGCTCGGTACGTCGGTTGACGCCACGCTGGCCGCCGTCGAGTGCGCCGACTACGTCATCGCCGTGGTGAACAAGCACGTTCCCCGCGCCTTCGGCCAGGCCATGATCCCGATGTCGAAGATCGACATGTTCGTCGAGGACGACTCGCCGCTGATCGAGGCCAAGTTCACGGAGCCCAACGAGGTCGAGACCGCCATCGGCAAGCACTGCGCCGCCCTGATCGAGGACGGAGCCACGCTGCAGATGGGTATCGGCGCCATTCCGAACGCCGTGCTGAGCCAGCTGGGCAACCACAAGAACCTGGGTGTGCACACCGAAATGTTCGCCGACGGCGTGCTGCCGCTGGTCGAGAAGGGTGTGATCAACGGCGAGGCCAAGAAGACCGACCCGGGCAAGATGGTTTCCACCTTCCTGATGGGTTCGCAGGCCGTCTACGACTTCATCGACGACAACCCCGGCGTGCTGATGATGGACGTGGGCTACACGAACGACCCCTATGTCATCTCGCAGAACGACAACTTCGTCGCCATCAACTCGGCCCTGCAGATCGATCTGACGGGTCAAGTGAGCGCCGACTCGCTCGGTACGAAGTTCTGGTCGGGTGCGGGCGGCCAGATCGACTTCGTCTACGGCGCTTCGCTGTCGAAGGGCGGTAAGGCCATCATCGCCATGCCCTCGATCACGAACAAGGGCGTTTCGAAGATCTGCCCGACGCTGCTCGACGGTGCAGGCGTGGTTACGTCGCGTTTCCACGTGCACTGGGTCGTTACGGAGTTCGGCGCCGTGGATCTCTACGGAAAGTCGATGCAGGAGCGTGCCCGTCTGCTGATCTCGATCGCTCACCCGTCGGCTCAGGAGGAGCTTGACCGTGCCGCCTTCGAGCGCTGGGGTTCGCACCACCACTACATCAAGAGCTACATGGGCAAGTAACCGTCCGAAGGCTCGACCAAGACAAGGCGCCCGCCTCTTCGATTGAAGAGACGGGCGTTTTTCATGCGATCTGACGGCCGATCGATTGGCAGGAAAGTTCGGTACGCACGGACAGAGATAATACCTATAAAGCGATATTTTCACGCATTCGGACAAATCCGGGCTAAGGAGAGAAAACACTGCGATTACAAGCCTTTGCAAAAGCAGAGATGCACACAGCATATAGGGAACATTTCAGCATAATCATACCGAAATTGACAGGATAACCGGGGACAGGATCGATTCGTCAACCCGACGGCCGATCGGAATCGGCAGAATAGTGTCGCGCAGGCCTCCTCTCCTGGGCAATAACATAAACCGGAAAGAAGGCATTGCGTCCGTTCTTCTTCCACCCCAACATAAACCCAGCAGGCACACCGGTTGCCCCACCGGACCGGGATTATTATCCATCGTTGGAGTCGCTGACGCCTTCTTTGCGGTAGGATTGCCGGATTTCCTCACCTCCGGTCCGTAAGCGAAAGGAGCGGTATCCTGAAGCGAGATTCACTTCCCCTCCGTGGACACTCAGGAAAGGCATATACACAAAAAAAGGTCAGACCTTTCGATCTGACCTTGAAGAGGCGGCTACCTACTCTCCCACGGGATAACCGCAGTACCATCGGCGTTAGTGAGCTTAACTTCTCTGTTCGGAATGGGAAGAGGT
>OCHL01000142.1_pt1 | contig 84456 bp, 71 predicted proteins | sample 1538421 | NCBI WGS metagenome assembly OCHL01 (sample SAMN04571690, study PRJEB22368) | human gut metagenome | biome: human gut; material: stool | host: Homo sapiens | place: Luxembourg | collected 2012-06-01 | reverse complement strand
CGGAAAGCACATTAAGTGCTTTCCTTTGCGTGCGGAACTCGCGACAAACTTAACCGCCCCGCCAGGCAGGCGAGCTGCGGAAACTCGGTCGGTCCAGAGTAATATCGTGAGAACGGAATTCTGGCTGAATATTTATCCGCACGGACGATCCGATAGACAGGCCGCGCTATCCCCTTCTTCTAAGTTGCGGTGAAATAGGGACTGCATTTGGAGTTGAATCGTTTAAACAGTCCCTATTTCACCGCAACTTGTGGGAGGGGTAGAAAAAGGGGGAGGCCCTGGAGAGGGTCTCCCCCCTTGTTACAGAGGCGATATTATTCGCGCGTTGCGGGATTACACCAGACGGGCGTTGATCGTCTTGGCGATCTCGGCGGCGTCGGAGGAACCCTTGACGGTGGCACGGAAGTCCTCGTCCATGAGCGCCTCAGCGACCTTGGACAGGATCTTGAGGTGCGTGGTGCCGGCCTGGGCACCGGGGATGAGCAGGGCAATAGCCACGTTGACGGGAGCGCCGTCCATGGTATCCCAACCGGTCACGCCAGAGTCGTCCTTGACGACGATGACAGCAGCCTCGGTAATGGCATCGGACTTGGCATGCGGGATAGCGAAGCCCTCCATCATACCCGTGGTGCCCTCGGCCTCGCGGGCCAGGAAGGCGTTCATCACGGCATCGGCGTCGCCAGCGACACCGGCCTTGACGGCCTGGTTGGAGACAAAGCTCAGGGCCTCGTCACGAGAAGCGAAGTTCTCGGCAACAAAAACGTTCTCGACCTTCACGAAGTCGGCAGCCTCGGCCTTGGGGGCCTCGACAGCAGCGGCCTTGGGAGCCTCGACCGGCTTAGCGGGAGCGGCAGGAGCGGCTTTCTGGTTCTTCTCGAAGTCATACTTCTTGAAAGCGACGAACAGGATGCCACCGACCACGGCGCCGATGAGGATCGCGAGGACCCACAGCGGACCGTTCTCGACAACGGGCAGGACCAGGAAGCCACCGTGGGGCGCCGGATCGTGGACGTTGAACATAATGGTCAGGATCGAGGCGATGGAGGAACCGAGCATCATGATGGGCATGACGGGCCAGATGTTCTTGGTCATGAACGGAATGGCGCCCTCGGTGATGTGGGTGCAGCCAAGGATGAGGTTGACGACACCGGCGTCATGATCCTCCTGGCTGAAGTACTTCTTGCCGACGATGACGGCAAAGGTGGTGATCAGCGGCGGAACGATGCAGGCAGCAGAGACGGCAGCCATGAAGTTGGTGCCGAAGTTGTAGGTGTCGGTGCCGACACCGGCAGCCAGGGCCTCGGTGAGCATGGCGGTACCGGTGACGTAAGCAGCCTTGTTGACCGGGCCGCCCATGTCAAAGGCGCACATGCAGCCGATAGCAAGACCCAGGACAACAGCGCCAGAGGCAGACAAACCCTTGAGGAAGTCCATCATGGCGGTGTTGATGGCAGCCATGGGGCCGGAGATGCCGAGCATCACGAGACCGACGATGGCAGTCGAGAACAGCGGGTACAGGAAGATAGCCTTGAGGCCGTCCAGGTTCTTGGGCAGCTTGGCAAAAACCTTCTCGAGCAGCAGGATGACATAGCCAGCGAGGAAGCCGCCGACAATGCCGCCCAGGAAGCCGAAGCCCACACCGGTGCCGCCAGCATCGATCATGTGGGTATCGGCGTTAACGGGCAGGCCCTGGATGGCGATCATACCGGCAACAAAGCCGGGGACGAGTGCCGGGCGCTTGCCGATGGACTCGGCGATGTAGGCGGAAAGCACGGGAACCATGAGGTTCATGGCGATGCCGCCGATGATCTTGAGCATAGCGGCGAAGCTGTTGTAGTCGGCAGCCGTCGAATCGAAGGACGTGATGCCCCACAGGAACGAAACGGCGGTCAGGACGCCACCGGCGACGACGAAGACCAGCATGTGGCTGACGCCGTTCATGAGGTGCTTATAGATGATATGGCCGATGGACTCCTTCTCCTCGACCTCATCCTCGACGTCGGCAGCAGTCGCAACCGTGTCGTCGCCCTTGGCGGCGAGTGCGCGGTCAATCAGCTTGGCGGCAGCCTCGACGGACAGGGCCTTGGAAACACCAACGGAAACCATGGGCTTACCGGCGAAACGCTCCGCCTGGACATCCTTATCGGCTGCGACGACGACGGCCTTGGCACCAGCGATCTCACTCTTGGTGAGCTCGTTCTCGACACCGACCTGGCCATGGGTCTCGACCTTAATGGTCAGACCACGCTCGGCAGCTGCCTTCTCCAGCGCCTCCTTCGCCATGAAGGTGTGCGCGATGCCGGTAGGGCAACCGGTGGCGGCGATGATGTCAAACTTAGCCATGTGTCCCTCCTTCTTGAGTACAGCGCCCGCGGGCGCTCCCCTACACGCGCTTCGATGCGCGTTTTTCCACACCTGAAAGATACCAACCCACCGCTTATATGAGAAGCAATACAGCTCATTTCTCCGGTGAAAGGTTCTTTCACAACCGTAAACGGTCGATGAAAGTTTACCATCAACTATTGAAACGGCAAGGTGTATCTTGTAACTGAAAATGCCCCTATACTACGACATTACAAAACAAGTCCGATTTTTATGCCAGCCAGGAGTCATCCCATGTCCGATAGCAGCAAGAGCGCACTCTCCCTTATTAGCACGCACAGGGGGTACAGCGAGTCCGAGCAGCGCATTGTCGACTATATCCTAGAGCACCAGTCCGAGGCACCGCGTCTGACAGCCGCCCAGCTCTCGCGCGCAGCCGCAACCTCAGAGGCCACCGTCTCGCGCTTCTGCCGCAAACTGGGTTTTGGCAGCTTTCGCAGTTTTCAGTTTTCGCTGGCGCGCGATCTGGAGAGCCAGCGCAATGAAGGCCTCACCGACGAGGTCTCGCTCGACAATATGGAGCAGAGCCTCAAAAACATCCTCGCTGCCAAGGTCAGCGAACTCAATGCGACTATCGATGGCATTGACCACGACACGCTGGCAGCCGTCGTGCACGCGTTTAAGAACGCAGGGGCTATCGAGTTTGCAGCCGTAGGCAACACCAACGCCGTCGCGCTCGACGCAACGTTTAAATTTTCGCAGCTGGGCCTTCGCTGCATGGCAAGCACCATCAGCGAGACCTCGATTGGGTTTGCGCTTACGTTGCGCCCCGGCGACGTCATCGTGCTGATCTCGAACTCCGGCAAGTCGCGCCGACTGAATCGCATGGCAAAAGCGGCTCGCGGCTGTGGTGCCACCGTAGTCGTCATCAGCAGCGACAGCAAGTCACCGCTTGCTCGCTTGGCCGATTACACCTTTAATACCGTGAACCACGAGGCGCTGCTCACCACGGGCGACTTTGCGTTCTCCAAGATGAGCGCCACGATGATCATCGAGGTTATCTACAACTTCCTGCTGCCCGAGATTGAAGACGCCCGCGAGCATATCAGCTACTACGAGGAGCTCATCCAGCCGGATAAGGTCGTGGAATAGGTTTTAGCAGGGGTCGTTATGTACCGTTCCCACAAAACTATGCCGGTTTACTACGATGAAATCGGAATATGAGACCACATCGCGTTTTAAAAGAAAACCGCAGGCGTTCTACCTGCGGTTTTCTTTTTACAATTTTAGCTGTGCTCGAGCAACGCCGATTCATCGTAGTAAACCGGCATAGTTTTTGACGGTCGGGCCAGACAAGCTAGTGACGGGACAACAATTACTGATATTTTGCCCCCAGCACCGACGGATCGGCCTAAGCTCGCGCTTCTTCCAGCATCTGCCTGGCGTGCGCTAGGCTTGCCTCCGATTGATCGCCGCTCAGCATGCGGGCGATCTCTGCGGTGCGGGCGTCCCCGGCCACCTCATCCAGATGCGTCTGGGGAACGTCACCGGGCTCTTTACTCACCACGTAGTGTTTGTCGGCCATGACGGCGACCTGCGCCAGGTGAGTTACGACAATCACCTGATGCGTGGCGGCGAGATCTGCCAACACGCTCGCGAGGGCACGTGCGGTAGAGCCGCCGACACCGGCATCAACCTCGTCGAACACCAGTGTATCCACGCCATCCGCGTTGCCGAGGACAACCTTGCTCGCCAGCATGACGCGGCTCAGCTCGCCGCCCGACGCAACGCGGCGCAGAGGGCGAGGCGTCAATCCGGCACCGCTGCGATACAAAAGCTCGTAGCTCGAAGGTCCCGCCGGCGTCCACTCGGCACGCGGAAGATCGCGCGACTCCCAAACGAGCTCGGCACCGCCCATCTCCAGGCGCGCCATCTGATGACCAACCTCGTGACAAAAACGCGGGGCTGCGATATTCCGAACGCGTTTAAGCGCCTTAGCAGCAGCAAAAAGCTCGCGCTCGGCGCTCCCAAGCGCCTCGCGAGCTTTCTTGATCTGCGCATCACCATCGTCTACCAGCGACAACAGCTCTTGCGAGCGGTCACGCATGGCAAAGACATCGTCCATGGTGGGCCCCCACTGACGCAGCAGGCCCTTAAGATCGGAATAACGCTCGCGCATACGAGACAGCTCGCGCGGATCGAAGGCGACCCCATCGCGATAGGCGCGCAGCTCGTTGGCACAATCCTCAAGCGAGATGCAGGCATCCGAAAGTGCATCGGCGATGTCGCCCAGCTTTCGATCGACGGTAGCCATGCGGGAAAGCTCCGCCACGGCACTGTTCACGGCATCGAGCGCTCCCCCTTCGGCCGCAAGCGACGCATGGGCATCGTTGGCCGTGGCCACCAACACCTCGGCATGCTCGGAGCGCGGCAGCAGCTCCTCGAGCTCCTCGTACTCACCCGGTTTGGGGTCAACCTCGGCGATGCGCTCCAGGGCGAAGCGCGCCTCCTCGACGCGACTCCCCTGCGCACGCGAGGCCTCCTCGACGCGACGGACCTCCTTAGCAGCCGCGCGCGAGGCTTTAAAGCAAGCACGGTACTTTTCCAGCGCCTCGAGCGCAGAGCGACCAGCCCAGGCATCCACCATGGCAACATGATGCGCCGGGTCGAGGAGGCGCTGGTGCTCGTGCTGGCCGCATAGATCCATCATCACGCCGACGCGCTCCGAAAGTTCGCGAACGCTGGCGATGCGGCCGTCAATTTTTACGCGGCTGCGGCCCTCGGCAGAAAGGCTGCGCTGCACGGTGAAACCCTCCGTATCGTGCGGCCCGTCAAACAGACGCGCCTCGACGCTGGCAAGCGTCTCGCCCTCGCGCACCGTCGACGAATCCGCGCGCTCGCCCAAAATGAGCTTGAGCGCCGAGAGCAGCGCGGTCTTACCGGCGCCGGTTTCTCCGGTCAGAACCGTAAGGCCCGCGCTTGGAACCAACGTCGCCTCACGAATAAGTGCAATGTTGGAAACCTGCAGTTCATCGATCATGACGCACTCCGTAGAACACGCGGCTCACCGAGTTATAGAAGCTCTCGGGGCCGTAATCCAGCAGCAGCACATCACCGGGACCGCGACGCACGGCCACGCTCTCAACCGTGCCATCGCAGGTAATAAACTGTCCATCGATGGCAATCGCCGGCACACTCGGACGATCGTCTGACATAAAGATTTCGACGACATCGCTCGGCGAGGTCAAAAAGGCGCGAGCCTGAATGGTATGCGGAGCGATGGGCACACAGACCATGCCCGTGTAATCGGGGCTGACGATAGGGCCGCCGGCGGAAAGCGCGTAGCCGGTGGAGCCAGTCGCCGTCGAAACGACGACGCCGTCACCGCGCAGGCGGTCGATATGATGGCCGGACACCGTGATGTCGAATTCGACCATATCGGACAGGGGCCCGCGCGTAAGCGCCATATCGTTGAGGGCAAACGTGCGCACGACGTCCTTCGTACCGTCTTCGCGTACCGAGACGATATCGGCGGCGATGGTGGCGCGGCGACTCACATGGAGCTCGCCGGACAGGGCATCGCTCACGACCTGCAAAATGTCGCGCTCCTCGGGGCTCGCGGCCGTCAAAAACCCCAAATGCCCATAGGAAAGACCCAAAATGGGAATCTCGCGGTAGTTGAGGATGCGGGCGGCGCGCAGCAGTGTACCGTCGCCGCCGAGCGTAATGACCAGGTCGGCATCGTCAACATCGGGCGCGCTCTGGATCTTGGAACGCTGGTCGGCAGCCCATGCGACCTCGTAGCCCTGGCGCGAAAGCCAAAGCTCGAGCATCAGGCCGCTCTCGACCGCTTCTTGCTTGTAGAAATTGGGAACCAGAAAGACCTTCATAGCGTTGCAGCTTTCTCGCTCAAAACCGATACCTGGGATTGCAGCTTATCATCGGTGCGTTCGCCGGGGGCGAACCTCGTGCCGTACAGGAAAAACTCGACGTTGCCCTTGGCGCCATGGATGGGCGACACGCACACGTCGAGCGGGAACAGGCCCTTGGCAGCAAAGAGTTCAATCGCCGCCACGAGCGTATCGCGGCGGACGGTGGGGTCGGACACGATGCCGCCCTCGCCCACCAGCGCAGCCGGCGCCTCAAACTGCGGCTTTACCAGCGTGCAAAACGAACCCGAAGGCTTCAGGCACGCCAGCACGGCGTCTATGACATTCGCGATACTCGTAAACGACACATCGCACACGGCCAGGTCGATAGCGCCGCCGTAGCCGAGCTCTGGCAACTGCGTCACATTCGTGCGCTCGTGGAGCGTCACGCGATCGTCTTGGCGCAGCGACCAATCAAACTGAGCGCGACCCACATCGACCGAGACAACGGTCGCGGCGCCGCGCTTGAGCAGGCAATCGGTAAAGCCGCCCGTGGAGCATCCCACATCGAGGCAGGCAAGGCCCGTGGGATCGATACAAAACGCATCGAGCGCGCCCTCGAGCTTGAGCCCGCCGCGCCCAACGTAGGGAATACGACCCTTCACGTGCAACGGCAGGCCCGGCATCACCTTGAGCCCCGGAGAGGTCAAACGCTCACCGCCGCTCGAAACCAAGCCGGCCATAAGAGTGCGAAGGGCATCCGCGCGATCGGCGCAGATGCCCTGTGAAATCAGTTCGTCATCGAGACGCACACGTTTCATGAATGCCATCAACCATTCGTATCCGGAGACGCGGCCTGGCTATCCTGGGATTCGTTTGCCGCATCCTCATCGTATTCCTGCTCGAGCTTATCTGCCTCACGAGGTGTCAGCTCAAACTTGTCGACCATATCGACCGCACGGGAGCCCAGCTCAATCGCCTCGTCAAACAGATCGAGCGAACGCTCCAGGGACGTATCCTTGGAGCGAACGGTCGCGATAATCTGGTCCAAGCGGTCCGAGATCTCGTCGAAGTTGCGGACGGAACCCTCTGGCATGGCTACTCCTTGACGGTACCGGTCTCGGCCTCGACGACCTCGGCATCCTCGTCGAGAACGCCGGCCGCAGCCTGAGCGGCGGCAACCTTGGCGGCAGCCTCGGCAGCCTGGGCCTCCTCGCGGGCACGGTCCTCGGCCAGCAGCTCCTGATAGAGGTCCTCGCCCGGCAGCTCCTCGCTACGAGCGATCTTGCCCAGCACGCCGTTGACAAACGACGCGGACTGGTCGGTGCCATAGGCCTTGGCAAGCTCGACTGCCTCGTTGATCACGATGGCGTCCGAGACCTCCTCGTCGGTGAGGAAGCGCATCTCATAGACGGCGATGCGCAGCAGATTGCGGTCGGCACCGGGCATGCGCATAAGATCCCAGTTCTTGGCGACGGAGCGAAGGGCGCAGTCGATACGGTCGATGTGCTCGTAGGCACCGCGGCACAGCTCCAGCGCATAGGGGTCGAGGGGACCCTTCGAGATCAGGAAATCGCCCTCGAGGACGCGCTCGAGCGGGCTGTCCGTGGCCTCGGCCTGAAACAGCAGCTGCAGCGCCTGACTGCGGGCAAGCGTACGCCCGCGATAAACCTTAAGGCTCAAAGGTTACTCCTTGGGGAAAACGAGGCCATCGATGCAAACGTCAACGCGCTCGACCTCGACGCCCACCTGGGCGTCGATGGCGGCAACCACGGCGGCGCGGACAGCCTCGGCGAGTTTCTTGAACGGATAGCCAAAGAACACCACGACGCGCACGGTAAGCGCGAGTTTGTCGCCGATGACCTCGGCCTCGACCGCCGGCTCGGAAGCCGGGGCCTTGGACGAAAGCATCATGGAGACAAGGTTGGTGGCAAGGTCCTTGACGCCCACGGAGGCGATGCCCTCGACATCCGTGACGGCGCGCGAGACGATGGCGGTCAGAACATCGGGCGAAATGCCGATGCCGTCAATCTTGATTTCCTGGGGCATGAGTCCTCCTAGAAGAGTTGGTTGCTAGACGCGGGAGACGAACTTGCCGTCGCGGGTGTCAACCTTAATGACCTCGCCCTCGTTGAGGTACATGGGGACCTGGATGACGGCGCCGGTGTCGATGGTGGCCGGCTTGGTGGAACCCTGAACGGTGTCGCCCTTGAAGCCCGGGTCGGTCTGGACGATGGTGGTCTCGATGAACATCGGCGGGGTCACGCCCATGAGCTCGTCGTCGGCGAAGAGAAGCTGGCAGGTGTCGTTCTCGCGCAGCCACTTGGCGTTCTCGCCCACCATATCCTCGGGAACGGGAACCTGCTCGTAAGACTCGTTGTCCATGAAGATGTAGTCGGCGCCATCGTTGTAGAGGTACTGGAACTCACGGGTGGTGAGCATGACGCTCTCGAACTTGGTGCCGGCGTTGCAGGTGTTCTCGACAACGCGGCCGCTCTTGATGTCGCGGGTCTTGTAGCGCACGAAAGCACCGCCCTTGCCCGGCTTGACGTGCTGGAACTCGACGATGGTGTAGACCTTGTCCTTAATGCGGAGACCGAGGCCGTTCTTGAAGTCGGCGGTAGAGATAGTAGGCATAGCGACCTTTCTTGTTATTAGCGAGACGCACAAGCGTCCAAATTACATACGAGCGAAATTATACACTTGCAGGCGGCGCCTACGGCGTGCGCATAAAAAGAGAACGCGGGGCGCCCGAATCATTTCGGACGCCCCGCCCCCAAAAAACCCAACGGGATGGTTTAGCAATCGATAATGTGCAGGTCGTGGGGGGTCTTGGTGAAGGGCTCATAGCCGTTCTCGGTAACGACGCCGTAGTCCTCCAGGCGCACGCCGCCCACGCCGGGCAGGTACACGCCGGGCTCCATAGTGATAACCGAGCCGACCTCGATGATGTTCTTGTTGCGGTTGAAGTTGGGCAGCTCGTGGATGTCGATGCCCACGCCGTGGCCCAGACCATGGTTGTAGTAATCGCCATAGCCGGCATCGCCGATGATCTTCTTGGAAAGCTTGAAAATGTCGTTGCCCTCGACGCCCGGATGGATGGCGGCGACGCACTCCTCGTGCGTGCGGCGCACGAGCGCGTACAGGTCGAGCTGCTCCTGGGTGGGCTCGCCCATCACGACGGTACGAGTCATGTCGGAGCGGTAGTCGCAGTAGCCCGCACCGTAGTCCATCAGGACAAAGTCGCCCTTCTCGATCACACGGTCGCTCGGGACGGCATGCGGGTTGGCGGTATTAGGACCGCTCGCCACGATGGAGCCGAAGGCCAGGCTGTCGGCACCGTTGGCGAACATAAAGTTCTCAAGCTCGTTGCGAACCTGCTTCTCGGTCATACCGGGCTTAATAAAGCCGAGCATGTGCTGGAAGGCAGCATCGGTGATCGACTGCGCGTGACGCATGAGCTCAATCTCCTCGGCATCCTTGATGGCACGCATCTTGCGGATGTCGTCGTGCATCAGCGGCAGCATGCAGGCGACGGAGCGGTCCTCCAGACCACGCTGGATACCCTGGTAAAAGTTAATCTGCATGTCATCCTCGACGGCGCAGACGCGGCACTTGTTGGCCGCAATCTTGCCGGCGACCCAGCCGGGGATGGTGCCCTCGTCCATGTCGTAGACCCAAGGGCTGCCGGCGGGCGTGTTCTCCTCAAAGCTGTTGAGATAGCGCGAGTCGGTGTGGAACAGGCACTGGTCGGCCGTAATAAACGCGGCATGCGGGAACTCGAAGGTGTAGTCGAAGACGCCCTTCACGCCCGTGAGCCAACGGAGATTGGCCTCGTCGCGCACGACGATGGCGTCGTAGCCGCGCTCGGCCATCAGGGCACGGACACGCTCGATACGACCGGCAGGACCGGCAGCAAACTCAAACATGCAGATTCCTTTCTTGATGTCCTCAATAAAAGCGGGATGGACTCAATCAGCGCACGGAACCGTAAACGATTCGCAACCGATTAAAACCCGTCCCTCAAAATGATACGAAAGACGATGGATGTCAATAAAATTAGAGAAGTTCCCTGCGAGAAGCCAGATACGCCTGCGCATGGCGCTCGAGTACATCGTCGTCCACGGCGTTAAGACGAATGGCGCCAAGTGCCGCAGGCAGCGGCAGCATCGTACGATTGGAGCGAGCGAACTGCTGCTTGCGGAACTCCTCGATAAACGCGGTGGGCTCCAGGTCGAAGCCAAGCTCCTCGATGCCAAAGTCCTCCAGGCAGTCATCGACCTCAAACACGTAGTCGATATCGAAGTCGCAGGCATCATGTGCTAGGCGCGCCTCAAAGCGCATACCCTCGGAAAGGAGCTGGTATGCGGGGACGTGCGCCGCGGCATCGCCCAGGCAGGCGCGAAGGGTGCGCTCCCCCGTCTTGCCAAAATCGAGCGCATGGCGAGCGCTGGGGTTCGTGGCCATCAGTACGTCCTTACGGGCAGTCTGAGACCATTGAACGGTATTGACGAGCGCGACCTCCTCGCCCGCGAGAATCTCGGGGACGGTCTCAGTAAACTGATTCCAGCGGGACTTACTGCTCGAAAGCATGGTGCCAACAAGCACCACAAAGCCGAGCTTGAGGTCCTCGGGGTCCGCCTCACGAACAAGGTCGAGGTCACACACGACCAAGCCCGGTTCGGGACGGAACGCGATAGCGGGAAGCGCATTGGCCGACGAGGCGACGAGCGGCTTCATGGTCGTCGCGACCGTGAGCATGGCGTCAAAGGTCGTCGGCAACAGCGCGCACTCGGTTCGGCCGCACCACTGGTTGGCGCACCAGCTAACAACCGAGCAGGTTGCGGCATCGCCAACGGCGACAACCAGATCGTCGCAGGTAACGCCGTTGGCAGACAGGGTGCCAAAGATAGCATCAGCATCGGCCAGCGTGGCACCAGCAGGCGAAACCTCAAGGACTAGCAGCGACACGGCAAAACCGGCGTCGACCAGCGCATGCTCGACGACTTCACCAAAACGCTCAGATGTGGCGGTGTTCCAAACGACCATCGCGCGCTTAGGCTTGCCCACGGCCGAGGCAAACATACGCGACAGTTCATCGAACGCGCCCAATCCGACGCGGACATCGACGCTGCGGTTTTGGAAATTGATCAGTTGACGGCGAATCATAGCAGTCCACGCTCCAAAAGCATCTCGGCACAAACATAGGAAACGTCCTCAAAGGACTTATTGCGAATATCGAGGGTAAGATCGGCAGCTTGGCGATACAGCGGACGTCGATGCTCGAACAAGCGCGCCGCATGCTCAGGCGAGCGGAAATCGGGGCGCGTGTCGGAGCGGCGGATCTGGCGCATCGAGTCCTCAAAGTCACCCTCGAGGTACACGCAGGTACCCATCAGGTGCATGAGCTCGATATTGACCGGCGTCTCGACAATGCCACCACCGCACGAAACCAGCAGGCTGCGCTCGCTTTGGAGCGAACGGAGCGCCGAGGTTTCGAGCTCACGAAAACGCTCCTCTCCCTCGGTCTCAAAAATCTCGGTTACCGATTTTCCACAACGACGCACGACCAGGCGGTCGGTATCGATAAACCGACGCTTAAACATGGTGCCCACGTTGCGCGCGAGCGTCGATTTACCCGCACCCAAAAACCCGATAAAGAAGATATGGTCGCAGCCGTGCTTGGTGTGCTGGGACATGACGAAACCTATTCCTCGCAGGGAAGGTCGCGCAGGGCCCGGCGCTCAAAGATACGGAAGATTTGCGTATACCACAGGTCCTGCGTGGCCTGCGGCTTTACCAAGATCGTGTCGACACCGGCAAAGTTGCCGCTCCACACGTCCGTGTACAGCTGGTCACCGATCAGCACGGCCTCGTCGGTCGTGGCGCCCAAGCGCTTAAGACCGGCCCTGAGAGCAAACGGCGCGGGCTTCATGGCATGGCTGATGGCCTCGAGCCCCAGCTCGCGTGCGGAGCTCATGACCTGGTCGCGATGCCAGTTGTTCGACACCATGCACAGCTTAAAGCCCTTGGAGCGAGCGGCGTCGAGCCAAGCCAAGACGGCAGTGGGAACCTGCTCGGTATCACGCGGCACCAGGGTATTATCGCGGTCGAGCAAAATGGCGCGCTTGCCGTCGGCCCAAAGGGTATCGAGGTCGATGCGGTCGACCGAGGCAACATATCGTTTGGGGCTGAAAATCCTCATGTTTAATTCCAAGACTGTTGGTGCTCTTCGTAGGTCTGCGAGAAATACTCCTCGTCCTGCGTAATGTAGAAATACAGGTCATCGGAGTCGGTGGGCTCAAGGGTGGCCTTAAGCGCCTCGAGCGACGGAGAGCAGATGGGCGTGGGCGGCAGCCCCTCATGCTTATAGGTGTTGTACGGACTATCGCTCTGCAGGTCGTCGGCGGTAACCTCGCCGCCGGTGACATACATCATGGTCGCATCGCTATTGAGGTAACGCAGGCCATCGAGCTTCCCCGCCAGACGGTTATAGAAAACCGATGCCACGTGCGCGCGCTGATCGGCATTGAGGCCCTCGCGCTCGACGATCGAGGCAAGGTTAACGATGTCGTAATCGGACATATCCACGCCGTAGCGCTCTTTGATCTTGGCCTCGCAACCGGCAAAATCAAGCGTCTTGTACTCGGTGTTAAACTGATCGAGCATGGCGCGAATGACATCATCGGCGCTCGGTTTCTTGCCCAGCGAATAGGTCTTGGGGAACAGGAAACCCTCGAGCGAATCGTTCGCAGCGCCTTTGAGGAACGGATAGTCGTTCACATAATTGCTGGCCTTCGCCTGGTTGAGGAAGTCCTCTTTGGAGATGCTGTCGTACGCCTGGGCCACGCGGTCGGCAACCTGGTCGACCGTCAGTCCCTCAGGGATTGTCAGTGCATCGGAGCCGGCATTGGGCCCCTCCATAAGCTGCTGGACGACCTTGGTCGCATCCATCAGCGTCGTGAAAGAGTACGTGCCAGGTTTAAGCGACATATCCGCGTTGAGCTTTTTGACCGCCGCGTAGTAATCCTTGGGATTCTCGACAATATGGTTCTCGGAGAGAATCGTGGCGATCGCGTCGCCCGAGGCGCCCTCGGGAATCGTAACAGTAACCTGCTGGCCAGCGGTGACGTTTGCGTCCTCCCCGCCAAGCAAGCCCTTGACGGCCGGTACGGCGAAGAAGGCAATGGCGGCGAGAACGATCACCGCAACCACAGCGCCGATAATCATAGACACCGGCGAGCTTTTCTTTTGGGTGCCGCGTCGAGCATGCGTGTTATAGCTCGAACGCGCGGCCGGAGCAACGCCATGCGAGCCGCGTGCATGATGCGCGTGCGATTGAGGGGCCTGCGCGCGCTGGGTAGGTGTCTGCTGCTTAAAGCGGGCGCCGCCTGCGGGCTGGGCCGCGCGGGCGGCGGGCTGTTGAGCAGCACGCTGAGTAGGCTGAGCCGAACGCTGCGTCGGCTGCGCCGGGCGCTGACCAGGCTGAGCAGGACGCGGCGCGGGCTGCCGTGTACGATTCTGCTGGCGCGGATCGGAAGCGCTAGACATGCTGAACCTCCTCGTTTTTACGATCGAGCCATGTCTGCAAGAACAGGCTGGCGGCGATCATGTCGATCTTGCCCCTCATCTGCTTTTCGTTGAGTCCCTGCTCGCGCAGGATACGCTTGGCCTCTTGCGAAGACAGGCGCTCGTCCTCAAACTCCAGCGGAAGATCGAGCTCGTCGGCGATCTTTTGCGCCACGGCGGCAACGCGCTCAGCCTGGGGGCCGGGCTCGCCGGCCATGGTCAGGGGACGTCCGCTTACCAGGATGTCGGGCTCATAGTCCTCGACCAGGTAGCGAAACGTCTTGGCCATACCGGTGACCTCCGCGGCCGGGAGCACCTTGACGGGCATCGCCATCTTGCCATCACGGCTCGAGACGGCGATGCCGATTCTGGTCTCCCCTATGTCCAGCGCGAGCGCGACCACAGCGACTACTTAGGCGCCGAGCGCGGTCTTGGCGGCCGCGAGGGCATCGGCGATACCGGCAGCGTTCTTGCCACCGGCCTGGGCCATGTTGGGACGGCCGCCACCGCGACCGTCGACCAGACCCGCAATCTGCTTAATCACGTTACCGGCGTGGAAACCGGCCTTCACGGCGTCATCGGAGCCGGCGGCAAGCAGGGCCGGAGTGCCCTTCTCGGTCACGCTGGCAACGACGCAGGCGACAGGGCCAGCGACCTTCTGGTGCACGGTATCCCAGACGTTGCGCAGGTCAGCAGCCTCAAGGCCCTGGAGCTCAGCGACGACGAGCTTATAGCCGTCGAGCTCGACGGCACCCTCGATGGCGCTGGAAATCGCATCGGAGGAGCCACCAGTCAGCGCCTTCTTGAGCTTGTTAGACGTCTCGCGCAGCTCTGCCTGCAGGTTCTCCACGCGGGCGGGAACCTCGTCCACGCGGCACTTGAGAGCAGCGGCAGCGGCGTCAACGAGTGCCAGGCGGTCGGCCATGTAATCGAGAGCGCCCTTGGAGGTCACGGCCTCGATTCGGCGGACGTTCGAACCCGTGGAGGACTCAGAAATAATCTTGAAAAGGCCGATCTCGGCGGTATTGGCGGCATGAGTGCCACCGCAGAGCTCGCGAGAGAACGGCTGGTCCTCGGCGCCCACGGAAACGACGCGGACGACGTCGCCATACTTCTCGCCAAACAGGGCGACGGCGCCGGCGGCCTTGGCCTCGTCGATGCCCATGACGCGGGTCACGACCGGCTTAGATGCGAAGATCTGCTGGTTGACCAAGTCCTCAACAGCCTTGAGCTGCTCGGAGGACAGGGCCTCAAAGTGCGTGAAGTCAAAGCGCAGGTGCTCGGGCGTCACCAGCGAGCCAGCCTGGGAGACATGCTCGCCCAGGACCTGCTTAAGGGCGGCGTCGAGCAGGTGCGTGGCGGTGTGGTTGCGGCGCAGGAATCCACGGCGCTCGGCGTCGAGCGCGGCGGTCACGGTTGAACCGACGGTCAGCGTGCCCTCGGCAATGTGGGCGACGTGGGCATACAGGCCGTTGTGGTTCTTTGTATCGGAAACGACCAGCGAAACGCCCTCGGCGGAAAGCTCACCGGCGTCACCCTGCTGACCGCCCATCTCGGCATAGAACGGGGTACGATCGAGCACAACCTCGACATCCTCGCCGGTGGCAGCGGACTTGACGGACTCGCCGTTGCGCACAATAGCGACAACCTTGGCGCCCTCGATCACATCGTTGTCATAGCCGTCGAACTCAGTCGCAGCGACCTTGTCGGAAAGCTCAACCCACACGTCATTGAAGCTGCCCCATGCGTCGCCCTTAGCATTGGCGCGAGCGCGGGCCTTCTGATCCTCCATGCAGGCGGTAAAGCCGTCCATGTCGACATCGTGGCCAGCGGCGCCGGCGATCTCGACGGTCAGGTCGATGGGGAAACCAAAGGTGTCGTGCAGCTTAAAGGCAACATCGCCCGGAAGCACGGCGCCCTCGGCAAGCGCTGCCAGAGCCTCGTCCAGGTAAACGCGGCCGTTGTCGAGCGTCGTGGAGAAGCGCTCCTCCTCGGAGGCGACGATACCCTTGACGAGCGCAACGTTTTTGAGCAGCTCGGGGTAGGCCTCGCCCATCTGAGCGTTGACCTCGTCGATGAACTTGGTCAGGAAGGCGCCCTCGATGCCCAGCAGGCGACCATGGAACACGGCACGACGGAGCAGGCGGCGAAGGACGTACTCGCGACCCTCGTTACCGGGGAGGATGCCGTCAGAGATCATGAAGTCGACGGCACGGGAGTGATCGGCGATGATGCGCAGGGAGCGGCTGGCGCCGGAGTAATCGTCGGCGTCATAGGTCTTGCCGCTGATCTCCTCTCCGAGTTTGATGAGGTGCTGCATCAGATCGCCGTCGTAGTTAGCGGTCTTGTGCTGCATGATGGCGGCCATGCGCTCCAGGCCCATACCCGTATCGAGGTTGCGGTGCGGCAGCTCCGGCATGGAGCCGTCCTCCTGGCGGTCGTACTGGGTAAAGACGAGGTTCCAGAACTCCAGGAAGCGGTCGCAGTCGCAGCCGGGCTTGCAGTCGGGGCTGCCGCAGCCGACCTCCTCGCCCATGTCAAAGTAGATCTCGGAGCACGGACCGCAGGGACCGGTGGGGCCAGCGGCCCAGAAGTTGTCGTCCTCGCCCAGACGCGAAATGTGATCCTCGGCAACGCCCAGGGAGCGCCACACGTCATGGGTCTCGTCGTCCTCGGTAAAGACGGTGAAGTACAGGCGGTCGAGCGGCAGCTTGAACTCCTTGGTGATGAGCTCAAAGGCCCAAGCGCAGGCCTGCTGCTTGGAGACGCCGCCAAAGGAGAAGTCGCCGAGCATCTCAAAGAAGGACAGGTGACGGCCGTCCTCGCCGATGCAGTCGATGTCGTTGGTGCGGACGCACTTCTGGCAGGAGATCGCGCCAATCTCCTTCATGGTCTTCTTGCCCTGGTAGTACTCCTTAAACTGGTTCATGCCGGCGTTGGCGAGCAGCAGCGAGGGGTCATCAGGAACAAGGGACGAAGAAGGATAGAGCTTAAGACCGCGCTCCTCAAAGAAGTTGAGGAACTTGGAGCGGATCTCGGCCGTAGTCATTGACGGGTAGTCAGCACTCATAGAGGGAATCTCCTCGGTTTCACATCGAAACAGTTCAAACGTAACGATATTACCATCCCACCGCGCAAGTGCAAAAAAGAGGGCCGCCAAACAGCGACCCTCCAGCGAAAGTGCACGTTATGTAGGACTGTGCGATCCTTTGAAAAAGGCTACTATAGAATTACAAATAAGAGTCACCCGGAAGGAGCGATCGATGAAAAGTAAACGGTTTGTCCTGAATGCACTTCTGGTTGTAGCACTTTTAGCGCTCTTGGCCTTCTCATGCTGGTACGCAAACCAACCAGCATTTGGCTACGTATTGTATGCAGTAATGTCCGGCGATAAGGCTTATTACACTCTACGCGCAATTGACGTTCTCTTTTTCTATGTAGCCGGCCCCTTATCAATCGCTTTGCTCGCGTTTCTTGTCATTTACAACTTCAAGAAACGTTAATAGGACCTATTTAGAATCCAAATCGTCCATGGAGCCGTCGATGCCGGTTTTGGTGTCGTCGTCAGAGTTGGAGTCATCGTCCTTGGCGAAGGGATTCTTGAAAAAGCCCGTCGCATCGGGCTGCAGGCCCGAGAGCTTGATCCAGGGATTCTCGAGCTCGGGCTTGGGCATCGCCTGGGCCTCGGGCGCGGTCTCGTTGCCAATGAGCTCGGATTCATAGATGAACGTATCGTCTCCAAGGGCGTCATAGGCGGCGACCGGGTTGCCCTCGGCATCGCGGTACGGCGTGCCCTTAAACACGGCGCCGTCGTATGCCACGAGCTGACGGCCGGTCTCGTTCTCAAAGTAGTAGACGAAGATGCCCTTGAGGGCCGCGCACAGCGGGATGGCGATGACCATGCCGATGGGACCCATGAGCGCCGAACCAATAACGAGGGCCGTCAGGCTCATGATGGGATGCACCTGCACCGAACTCTGCATGACCTTGGGGGAAATGAAGTTATCGGTGACGTTTTGAGCCACCATGGTCACAACGAGCGTCCACAACGCCAGCATGGGGCTGAACATAAAGCCGAGCACCGTGGCAATCGCCGCGCTTACCCAGGGACCGACAACCGGGACCAAGTGCATGATGCCGGTAAAGATGGCCATGAGCGCCGCGTAGGGATGGCCAATGAGCGTAAAGCCGATAAAGGCGAGGATGCCACCGCAGATGGACGTCACGACCATGCCGCGCATATAACCGCCGACCGAGCGCGAAAGAATCGCGACCATAAAGCGGTACGAGGTCTCTTTTTCCTGTCCGATGATGGTGCAGACCTCGTGGTGCATACGGGGATAGTCGCAGGCCAACCAATAGGCAAGCACCAAACCTAGGAAGATTACGAACAGCTGCGAGGCCGTGTTGGTAATAAGCGGGAATACACCGCGACCAAGCTCGGCAGCGATTTGTGAGACATACTTGGACGCCACAGTAACCAGCGAGGACAGATTATCGTCCAGGTACTCCTTGAGCGGCGTGTTGTTGAGCGTCTTGGCGTGCGAGATCAACTCGTTGAGATCGCCGCCCGCAACTCGAAGCTGCTCAGGCAGACGGCTCAGGACTTCCATGATCTGGCCAAAGAGAATCGGCGACAAGATGCAGACAACACCAACGAGCACGGCAACGACCGCGATCAGCGCGATGAGCGAACCAATGCCACGGTTGACACCGTGATGCTCGAGCCAGTTGGTGATCGGCGACATCACAAAAGCGATGATGGAACCGACAGCGAGAAACTCGATAACCGGCGCCAGGATACCCATAAGGTTAAAGATGACGGCAGCGATGACAATGCAGCCGACGACGGCCCAAATGCGAAGCGTCAGAATACGGGTATCGCGCAGCGTGCGGTCGGTTTGTTGGGTGTGCTCACTCATGAACGAACCATCACTCCGTCGGGATCGATCTTGTCCTGAATCTTCTTAAGAGTACGGCGCAGCAGGCGCGAGACCTGCACCTGCGAAATGCCCAGCTTCTTGGCGATCTCGATCTGGGTCATGCCCTTCACAAAGCGTAGCTCGATAACCTCGCGCTCGCGCGGCGAGAAATCGCGAATAGCTTCTTCAATCACTAGGCGGTCATCGGTAAAGTCGAGCTCGTTGTCGTCGTCGGCGTAGCGGTCGAGAATCGAGGGGGCATCGTCGGAATCGGACGCGCCAGGAGCCTCGATGGGCACCGAGGTATATGCCGAAGACGATTCCATGGCCTCCAGCACCTCATCGACCGTCACGTCCAAGTATTCGGCGATTTCCTCAACCTTGGGCGAACGCTGTAGCTCGTTGGTGAGCTTATCGGTAGCCTGATTGACCTTGGCAGAAAGCTCCTGCAGACGACGCGGCACGCGCACACTCCAGCCCTTGTCGCGAAAGTGACGCTTGATCTCGCCCAGGATGGTGGGCGTGGCAAACGTGGTGAACTCGAGTCCGCGCTCGGGATCAAAGCGGTCGATTGCTTTGAGCAGGCCCAAATAGCCAACCTGCATCAGGTCGTCGAGTGGCTCGCCGCGGTTCTTAAATTTGTTGGCAAGAAACCTTACCAGGTTCATATGGGACATGACGAGCTGTTCACGTGCGTCCGGATCACCGGTCTCTTTGTAGCGACGAAACAGCTCGCGGGTTTTCTCCTTGTCCCAAGCGGTCTTACCGCTCCGGGAACGTTCGGTCATATTAGATATCCGCCTTGAGGTCGAGGGAAAGCGTCAGAGGCGCCGCAGTCTTTTCGTAGGAATCGCATACGCTCGCCAAAATGAGCTCGGCATACACGGCAGCCTGGTCATCCTCATCCACGGTCGCCTGGTCACCAAAGGTAAAAGTCATGCCCACGTGCGATTCGTCGACGTCGAATTTGATCGAGATATCGTCAGAATCAGCAGCCGTGCAGCCAAAGATGAAGGCCTCCTCGGCAGCCATACGGATGTCCTCGATGCGATCGACGGACATGGAGCACAGCGCACCGACATTTGCCGCCGTCATGCGTACAAGGCGTGCCAGACGCGGATCCCCGGCAACAGTCAGCGTGATGGGGCAAGTTGCTTCGCTACTCATCGCAGGACTCCTCGGAGGTCTCGGCGGGCGTGTAAGTGTAATACTGAATCGGCTTTCCAGCAGGCTTCTGACCATCATCGTCGCCTTCGGCGGTCTCGCCCCCGGCTTCGCCAATCAGGACGCGCTCGGTCGGCTGCTCGGCTTCTGCGGCAGCGGAAAGCTTGCGCTCGGCGTCGGCCGCGGGAGCCTTCACCTTGTTAAAGAGTTTCTGCACGGCACCGGCCGCAGAGTCGGTCACGCTCGACACAGCGTTGCTGGCCTCGGCCATGCTGCCCGTAACCTCGGAAATGTCGCGAACGACTGCCTCAACTTCGACAAGGTTGGAGGTAAGGGCATCAACTGCCGTCTTGCTCGACTTAAGCAGCGGCTCCATCTGGGCAAGTGCCGGCGTAAGCTCGTCAACAGCGCCATCGAGCTTTGCCACCACGGGCTGAGCCTCGGCGATTGTGTTATTGAGATCGTTTACGGTCTTGTCGAGCGAATCGACAACGTTGCGGGTCTTGCGCAGCGTGAGCGCGAGCTCGATAACAGCCCACACGCCGGCAACGGCGAGCAGCAGCAGGGCGATTTGAATGGGACTCATACAAGCCTCCCGAAGGAATCGAAATACAGACGTTTTTCATGGTACCCCAAAGAAGGGGAAAGATACCCTAAGGTAATGTGCGAGGTGGCAACGACCTACTTAGGCGCGTTACCGCTACGGTCGCGCTCGCTTTGCTCTACGCGCCACTCTTCCCAGCCGCGGCCCGCAGGCTGCCAGAACGCGCCACGCTCCAGCCCCTCGGGCAAATAGCGCTGATCGACCCAGCCTTCGGGATAATCGTGCGGATACTTATACACACCGTATTCGTCGCTGCCCGGACGGTGACGATCGCGCAGATAGCTCGGCACCTCGCGCAGCCCACTAGAATGGATATCGGCCAACGCCGCGTCAATCGAGGCCTCACATGCGTTTGACTTAGGCGCCAAGCACACATAGAGCGCAGCCTGAGCCAGGTTAATGCGGCACTCGGGATAGCCAATGACCTCGGCTGACTTAAACGCGGCATGCGCCACCAAAAGCGCCTGCGGGTCGGCGTTGCCAACATCCTCAGAAGCCTGAATCATAATACGGCGAGCGATAAACTTAGGATCCTCCCCCGCATCGATCATGCGCGCGAGCCAATAGATCGTGGCATCGGGGTCGCTTCCGCGCATAGACTTGATAAACGCACTGATGATGTCGTAGTGCATGTCACCGTTTTTGTCATACGAAAAGCCACGACGTGGATTGGCAATCTTCACGTCGTCAACAGTGATGGGATAGCGCTCCCCCGCCGCCGGCGCTGGCGTTCCCTCGGTATCGGGACGCGTGACGGCAATCTCGCTCGCAAGCTCGAGCGTCGTGAGTGCCGAGCGAGCGTCGCCCGCAGCCAGCGTGCAGATGGTCTTAACCGTATCCTCATCGGCCGAGAACTTGCCGTTCAAACCCTGTGGCGCCTCGAGCGCACGCCCGATAAGCATGGCGATATCCTCGTCTTTAAGATGCTCAAGTTCCACCACGCGACCGCGCGAGAGCAATGCTGAGTTGACCTCGAAGTACGGATTCTCCGTCGTGGCGCCAATCATAATGACGGTACGGTTCTCAACTGCATGCAGCAAGGCATCCTGCTGCGACTTGGAGAAGCGGTGAATCTCGTCGATGAATAGTATGGTGCGACGGTCGTACGTATTCAGGCGCGTCTTGGCCTCGTCAATCACGCGACGAAGATCCTTCACGGTGCCCGTCACGGCGCTGACCTCGACAAACTCGCTCTTGGTATGGTTGGCGATAATGTGGGCCAGCGTCGTCTTGCCCGTACCGGCAGGCCCGTACAAGATCACGCTCGACAGCACGTCGTGCTCAATTGCGGCACGCAACCACGAGCCCTTACCGACGGCCCTTTGCTGGCCCACGTACTCGTCGAGCGAATTGGGGCGCATGCGCACCGCAAGCGGCGCATTCTGAAAGGAACGCTCGCGCGTCGAAGCAGAAAAAAGGTCGTCCATAGTCATCCCGTGCATCAATCAAAAACGTTTTCCACCAACAGTATACCGAATAAATACGAACTACCGTTCGTTAATATAGGTACGGTGCGGAAACTTCAATCCCGGGAACAGCTTGCTCGTGAGCTCGCAGAAATAACCGTCCGTCATGCTCGCAATATAATCCACGACCGTCTGGTCCTTATCGTCCTGCCATGCATAGGTGCGATCGTAGTAGGAAAGCTGCTGCTCAATGCGAGAAATGTGGTGCTTAAAGATATACGAAGACTCGTCGCCTTCGTTTATGTCCTGCAGGCAACGGTCGTAGAGCTTTTCGAACGCCTCGCGCAGCTCCGCTTCGGAGTCGCCTTCGATACCGCCCTTGCTATAGATCTTCTCGTAGTTCTCGCGCTTGGCTCGGCGGATTTCCTCAAACAGATCTTCGCTCATCTCGATGCGCGGCTTACCATAGCTGTGCTCAACGATATCGATGGAGGCATGCGTGAGGATCCAACTGTTGTAGGCACCGCCCCGGCCATCATCAAAAGCGTCGGGCGAAAGCAGGCCCGCCGCGATCGCATCCTGACGGTCACGACCGACGTAGGCAAGAATATCCGAGATGCGAACGACGCAGCCCTCGAGCGTCATGGGACGCAGATGCTCAATAGCGCTATAGCCCGTGGCAATGCAATCCTCAACCGTCTGGTCAAACTGGTCAAAGGAGCCCATGTCCGAGAGTTCAAACACACGCTGTTCGTACTCGCCGTTATGGCATAGCACGCCGTCGAGCGTCTGGAGCGACACGTTGCGGCCATACAACACGTCGAGCACGCGGACCGACTGCACGTTATGGAAAAAATAACGACCCGTGCGCTCGTGATAGATATCGTTGAGGAATCGCTCACCGGCATGGCCAAAGGGTGTGTGGCCCAAGTCATGGCCTAAGCCAATCGCCTCGATCAGATCGCAGTTGAGCCCCAGGGCACGACCGATATCGCGCGCGATGCGCGAGACAAGCTGCACGTGCAAACCGCGGCGCGACAGATCATCATTACTACGGAAGCTAAAGACCTGCGTTTTGCCTGCATAACGGGTGTATGCGGGCAGATGCAGAATCTTTTCGGTATCGCGCATAAAGGCCGGACGCATGAGCGTGCCCTCATCTGCGACCCGATCGACACGTCGGATGACCTGGTCGTCACTGCATCGATAGGGATTAACGACACCCGAGGCGCGGTCGGCGGCGATACACTCGGCCAGCTTGGGCGACAACGCCGCAGGAATGCGATCCATACGCGCCTTGATGGCGGCTGTCTGTTGATTGATTGCCATGGCATGCTCCTTAAAAAGGGCGCGCAAACGGTTACAGCGTACTACCCACGAACTCGATTATGGCAAATATCGGCACCAAAAACGGCAGCAATGGCAGGGAGCGTGATTTTGCGATGAGACAGACGGCGGCAAGGGTCAGGAGCGCAACTGCAAACGCGACGACGCCACCCAGAGGATCGAGGGTGCAAAGGGCAAAGAGCGCCTTGGCGTCCCCCATGCCAATGCCGGAAGCATGGCGAATACGACGCCAGAGCGACTCAGTAAGCACAAGGGCAAGATAGACGATGACCGCAAGACCGGCGTGGTCAAGTGCCGTGTTAATGCCCCTGTCGAGCCAAACGCCTGCAAACGCCGCCACGGCACACGCGCCGGCAAGCTCATTGGGAAACCGCCGCTCGTGGGCATCAATCGCCGCGCCGGCAAAGATGCAAATCCAAAATGGAATATAGACCATCAAACACCTCCTTGGGCGGCAGCTCAAACGCAAAAACCACCACAAAGGTGCTGTCCCTTTGTGGTGGTTTTGATGCTGGTTATTTGGCGCCTTGCATGACCTCGTCGAGGGTAACGCTTACGGCGTGCTGTGTCGGCACCCAGTCGACCTTTAGGAACAGAGCAGCCACCGTAATGGGGATATAGCTGAACATAAAGATCGGGAAGGTAAACAGGTTGGTCACCAGACGCCACTTTTGCGCGCAGTGAATATGCTTGTACTCAAAGATGGTCGTAAGGAGCGCCAGGATAAAGAAGGTCAGGTACATCATCGCGAAGGTCATAATGAGCGAGGCGGCACAAGCCTGCATCTCGACCTCGGTGGCCAAGAAGCCGTGCGAAAGTCCGCCCACGATGAGGAACGTCGCATTGGCGAGCATCGAGATCAGCGACAGCAGCATGCCGGGCGCGATCGTCATAAACATGTCATAGGCGGCAAAGCGATGGTAGCGGAAGGTCGATTTGACCAAGTGCTTACCGTAGGTAAAGAATACCTGGTAGAAGCCCTTAGTCCAACGCATACGCTGTTTCCAGGAAGCCTTAAACGTCACGGGCTGTTCGTCAAAGAACTCCGCCGGCGCATAACCGATGCGAATGCCGTGAATGGCGCAGAACGTGGTGAACTGAATATCCTCGGTCAGCGTGTGGAACTGCCAACCGTGCATGCCCTCGATAACACTGGCGGAGATGAGGTAGCCCGAACCCGAGACGGCGCAAGACGTCTTGCAGATGTTGCGCGCGTTGTTGAGAAAGCGCGCCTCGCGCAGATACCACGTGGCATTAGCCGCCGAGATCCACGAGCTGCCGAAGTTCTTGGAATTACGATAGCTCGTGACCACATGGAAGCCCTGGTCAAAGGCATCGTTCATCTTGGACACGTAATCGCGGGAGATAACGTTATCGGCATCGAAGATAAAGTAGCCTTCAAACGTGTCGGGATACTCGTTAAGGATACGGTCGAAACCAAAGTCCATGACCCAGCTCTTACCCTTGCGGGCCAGGTCGTTGCGCTCATAGACAATGGCGCCCGCCTCGCGGGCAAGCTGTGCCGTATTGTCGGTGCAGGCATCGGCGACCACGAAGACCTCGATGAGCTCGGACGGATAATCCTGATCCTTGATGGAGCGAACGAGGTTGGCGATCACGGCCTCCTCGTTATGTGCCGCGATAAAGAAGGCATAGCGGTGAAGCTTCTTAGCCTTGGGAGGCGCGACCTCGCCACGAAGAGCGCCGATGACAAAGAAGACCACCTGGTACAGAAAGCAGACCGTGAGCAGCGTGACAACAATCTGGTTGAAGATCACGATGGGTGTGTTGGTTTGTAAAAAGGCGAGCATGCAGGCTCCCAGCAACGCGTTACGTAAACAATCGTATATCTTACCGCAGGCTTACCGAGTTCAAGAAACTACCTAATACTGACTAGGCATCGAGCAGGCCGAGCTGCGGGACGATTTCGTCACCGGCGGCAGTGCGACCGAGCGAACGCGGGGCCAGGTCATCCAAAACCGCCGCAAGATCCCACGGCAGCTCGTCGCGGCACTCGATGCGCTCGCCCGTCACGGGATGGTCGAACGCCACGCGCCAGGAATGGAGGAACTGCCTGGTCAGACCCTGATCGGCACGCGTATCACACTTGCCATAGAGCGGGTCGCCCACGCAAGCATGGTTGATATGGCGCATGTGCACACGAATCTGATGCGTGCGACCGGTAAACAGGTGGCACTCGACGAGCGTGTAGCCGTCGTCGAAACGCGTGGAATCAAAGCGCTCGAGCACCTTGAAGGTTGTGATGGCCTGGCGCGCAAAGGGGTCATCGGAAACCGCCATCTTCACGCGGTCGCGCGTCGATCGAGCAATACCGGTGTTGATAGTGCCCTCGTCCATGGCAATGTGCCCGTGAACGAGCGTGATATAGCGACGGTCGAGCGTGCGCGTGCGGATGAGATTTTGGAGCGCGCGCTGGGTGTCGTCATCCTTGGCCGCAAGCATGAGACCCGAGGTATCGCGATCCAGGCGATGCACGATGCCGGGGCGGTCCTCACCCTGCACGGTACCAAGATTATCGATGCCGCAGTGGTAGACGAGGGCGTTCGCAAGGGTGCCGCTCTCGTGGCCATGAGCGGGATGGCACACCAGGCCGCGCTGCTTGGAGAGCACGATGAGGTAATCGTCCTCGTAGCGGATATCGAGGGGAATGGCCTCAGGAATCACATCGGTCGGATCGTGCAGCTCGGGCAAGTCGACCGAGATACGGTCACCGGAGCGCACAGCATATTTTTTTGATAGGCAGGTCTCGCCGTTGACACATACGACGCCGCCCTCGATCAGATGCGCGCAAGCAGAGCGCGTGGGACAGCCATCGTTGGCACCCAGAAAGGCATCGAGACGCTGACCAACGGAATCGTCGGCAACGAGAATATGGATGTCGGCCATTAGCGCTCATTCCTTTCGCGAATCTTGCGGGCATGCTCCCCACGTTGTTTAGCCTTGCGCTTGGCGCGGGCCTCGTCACGAGCGTTAAGCTCGGCGGTCGCATCGACCTCACGGGCCGCGGGGCTCAAGAACATGTAGCCGAAGAGGGCGAGCACGACACCCAAGGTAATGCCGATATCGGCCACATTGAAGACAGGGAAGTCGATGAAGGTGGTGGCAATAAAATCGGTCACGAAGCCAAAGACCAAACGATCGATAGCGTTGCCGATAGCACCGCCCGCAACCATCGCCATGCCCACAACTTCAAGATGGGCGAGCTGGGGCGCACGAACGAGGTACACGGCAATAGCGATAATGACCGCCAACGCCAGGACGGCAAACGCGATGCCATGTCCCTCGCCCATGCTAAAGGCAGCACCGATATTACGGACAAACATAAAGTCGATGACACCGGGGATGACGGTCACATGCAAAGCGTCGCCCACGGCACGAACCGCAAGCTTGGTCAGCTGGTCAAGAAGCAGCACAACGAGCGCTACACCACCAGCAACACCCAACCGCCAACGCAAAGGCGGCGTCATATCTGCACCACGACCCAAATCAATCCCCTACCCTCAAAAATCGAATTCCGCTTAATGCAAAGAACCATCTTATATTGCCACACGCAGAACGCACGACATATCCACCAACGCAAGCGAAATAACCAGCATAAAAAGAAAGCGGCATTCCGAAGAACGGAATGTCGCTTATTGTTAGCGGAGCAAATGAGCCGAAGGCGCCCCGATCATCCACATAACGGAAGCGCTACTTTACTGTAACCTACAGCGCTTCGGCACAACGTTTGCAGATATGCGCGTGGCCGTTGTACTCGCCGACGGTGGTGCGATAGTTCCAGCAACGGTCGCAGCACTCGCCCTCGGCAGCCTCGATAGCAACGGAAAGCTCCTCGCCCTGGGTCAGCTCAACATCGGAGACGATGTAGAACTCGGCCAGATCAACGGCCTTGTCGCCGGTCAGCAGCGCATACATCTCAGCGGGAACGACCGCCTTGACACGGACCTGCTGGCTCTTGGTGAAGGTGCCGGCGGAGCGGGCATCCTCAAGGGCCTTGGTCACGGCGCTACGGAGCTCGAGCGAAGCCTCGAGCACGCCCTCGAACTCATTGGCCTCGTCGACCGTGATGGGCGACTTGTACCAATCGAGCAGCGCGGCGTACTTCTGATGATCGACGCAGCCGGTGGGCGCATAGGCCATGGCCTCATCGACGGTGTAGGACAGGATCGGCTGCAGGTCGCGCATGAGCATCGAGAAGAGCTCGGCGAGCACGGTCTGGGCGCTGCGGCGCTCGAGCGAGCCGGGCTTTTCGCAGTACAGACGGTCCTTCAGGGCGTCGAGGTACACGTTGGAAAGCTCGGTAACCACAAAGTCGTAAAGCGCACGGTAGGCGCGCGGGAACTCGTAACTGGCGTAGGCGTCGTCGACCTCGGCCTGGACCTGGGTCAGGCGGGCAACCATGAGCTTGTCGAGCGGCAGCAGGTCGGCAAAGGCAACGCCGTCGGTCTCGGGCTCAAACTGGCCTTCGAGCTCGGAGAGCAGGAAGCGCAGCGTGTTGCGGAAACGACGGTAGGCATCGGACGTACGAGCAAGAATCTCGTGGTCAATGGAAACGTCAGAGCTGGTGTCGACGGAGGCGACCCACAGGCGGATGATGTCGGCGCCCATCTCGTCACAAACCTTATTAGGGTCGATGACGTTGCCGAGCGACTTGGACATTTTGCGGCCCTGGCCATCGAGCGTGAAGCCCTGCGAGACGACCGCCTTGTACGGAGCATGGCCGTTGGCGCCCACGGAGGTGAGCAGCGAGCTCTGGAACCAACCACGGTGCTGGTCGGAGCCCTCGAGATACACGTCCGCCGGGTACTCAAGCTCGGGGCGATACTCGCAGACGGCCTTCCAGGAAACGCCGGAGTCCCACCACACGTCGAGGATGTCCTTATCGGCCTTGAGGTGATGGCCGCCGCACTTGGGGCAGACGCAGGCCTCGCCCAAGTAGCTCTCGGGAGTGTCGGTGAACCAGGCGTCGGAGCCCTTCTCGTGGAAGAGCTTGATGACAGCGTCGAGCGTGGCGTCGTTCATGACCTTCTCGCCGCAGTCGGCGCAGGTATAGCTGGGGATAGGCACGCCCCAGTTGCGCTGACGGCTGATGCACCAGTCGGGACGCTGCTCGACCATGGCACCGATGCGGTTGGCGGCGTGAGCCGGATACCACTTGACGTTCTCGCGAACCTCTTTGCCAGCCTGCTCGCGCAGACCGGTCTTGTCCATCGAGACGAACCACTGGTCGGTAGCACGGAAGAGCACCGGGTGCTTGCAGCGCCAGCAGTGCGGATAGCTGTGCGTAATCTGCTTCTCGAGGACCAGGGTGCCGCGCTCGCGCAGGAACTCGATGATGTGCGGGTTGGCCTCATCGGTGTCCATGCCGCTGAAGGGGCCGCCGGTGCCAAACTCCTCGCCGGTGTAGAACTTGCCGTCGTCATCGACCGGCATGCAGATGTCGGTGATGCCCTCCTTGAGGCAGGCGAAGTAGTCATCGACGCCGTGACCGGGCGAGTTGTGGACGATACCGGTACCGTCGTCGACACCGACGTAATCGGCCAGCAGCGCCACGCCCTCAACACCGTCAAAGATCGGCTGCTTGTAGTGGATGTGGTGGAAGGTCTCGGCGGGAACCACATAGGGCTTGCCGTCGACCATAACCGGGGTGTACTCCCAGCCAAACTCCTCGCAGCACTTGGGAGCCAGGTCCTCGAGCATGACTTCGGCACGACCCTCGTGCTCAACGGCGACATAGGCTGCGCCGGGCTTAAGGGAAACGGCCTGGTCGGAGGGGATGGTCCACGGCGTGGTCGTCCAGATGATAAAGTCGACCGGGCCGTCGAAGTTCTCGAGGCCGGCGGGCTTGGAGGTCATCTCAAAGCGCACGAAAATGGAGGGGCTCGTCTCGTCGGAGTACTCGATCTCGGCCTCGGCAAGCGCGGTGTGGCAGTGCTTGCACCAGTGAACCGGCTTGTGGCCGCGATAGATCATGCCCTTATCGAACATGGCCTTGAAGACCTCGATATCGGCGGCATCATGCTGGTGATAGAGCGTCAGGTAGGGGTTGTCCCAGTCGCCGAGCACGCCCAGACGACGGAAGCCGGCCTTCTGGAGCTCGATGTTCTCGACAGCGAACTCATTGCAGAGCTCGCGAATCTTGGCCGTGGGGGTCTGGTTGAACTTCTCGGTGCCGAGCTTCTCTTCGACCTTGTGCTCGATCGGCTGGCCGTGGCAGTCCCAACCGGGGACATAGGGAACTTCATAGCCCTGCATCATCCAGTAGCGGTTGATCATGTCCTTGGAGATCTTGTTCATGGCGTGGCCGATATGAATCGGGCCGTTGGCGTACGGAGGACCGTCGTGCAGCACGAACTTCTTGTGACCCTCGTTCTTCTTCAGAACCTGCTCGTAGACCTTGTTGTCCTGCCAGTCCTTGAGTCGCTTGGGCTCGGACTTGGAAAGACCGGCACGCATGGGAAAACCGGTCTTGGGCAGATTCATCGTCTGCTTGTACTCGTTTGCCACGGTACCCCTTTCATGTCGTGGGCGCACACGCCCGTTGGGCACCAAAAAAGCGCCCGTCCCTACAAGCTGGGACGAAGCGCCACAAAACGAGCTGTACGCCCGTAAAAGCTCTTCGCTTAACCACCCAGCTTAGATGCCCTCGCCCGCGTCGCCGCGCGCTCGCATCCGATACTCGGCTGGCCTGTATCGACGACCATCTCGGCGATATCTACTAAGAGGTGCCTATGCGGCACGTCCGTTGGGACCGCAGCTCCGGGGTGATTTTCATCGGTCGCATGCACGGGTTCTCAGCGCTCCCCGCTCTCTGTAGCATGCGGTTGGCCGACTACTCGTCCCCATCAACGCTTATACGGAGTATGCTAGCACGTTCCGCGCCGGCGAAAAACCCTCAACACTGGTTTTATACGTTCGAAATTTCTCGCTATTACAGCCCATCTCTAGGAGCAAAATACCTGAAAGCACTCTATCGAACGAAAGAAGGTTGCTATGCGCACGATTGGAATGAGCGACTACACCGTTGGCGAGGATTGCTTTGACGAGCTGCCCGGCGCGCTGGCCGAATACGGAGCGACCAAGGTCGCGATCATCGGTGGCAAGCGGGCACTGGCCGCAGCACTTCCCGGCATCGAAGCTGCACTGGCAGGTACCGACGTCGAGATTCTGGAAACACGAGTCTACGGCACCAACAGCACGCGCGCCAATATCGCCAAGGTCGTAAACTCCCCCGCCTGCCAGGAAGTCGACGTGCTCATTGCTTGCGGCGGCGGCAAGGCGCTCGACACCGTGAAGACCGCAGCCATCGAGCTCAAGAAGATCGTCTTCACCGTGCCGACGATCTGCTCCAACTGCTCCGCCGCAACCGCCATTGCCGTCGTGTACAACGACGACGGCTCGCTCGAGGGCTATTCGTACCCCAACCGCCCCGCGCACATCTTCATCAACCCCAAGATCATCGCCGAGGCACCGGCGGAGTACTTCTGGGCCGGCGTAGGCGATGCCCTGTCCAAGCAGCCCGAGGTCGAGTACGCCACGAGCGCCGGCAACTTGGAGCACACCGCCGGTCTTGGCCTGGCACTCGCCCACACCTGCTCCGAGCCGCTGTTTACCTACGGCGTCCAAGGTCTTGAGGACGTACGCCAGAACCTGTCGAGCGAGGCCGTCAAGCAGATTGCACTCGACATCGTGGTCAACACGGGCTACGTCTCCAACCTGACCAACCAAAACGATTACTACTACAACTCGAGCGTGGCGCACGCGTTCTACAACGCCACCTGCAGCATTCCGCGTGAGGGCACCTACCTGCACGGCGAGGTCGTAAGCCTGGGCGTGCTGGTACTGTTCGCCTACACGGGCGATACCGAGAACCTTGAGCGCTACGCCGCCTTTAACAAGCAGATGGGCCTGCCCGTGACGCTTGAGCAGGTCGGGCTTTCCGAGGCCGATATCCCTGCTCTGTGCGAGTACGCACACGCCACCAACGAGTGGAAGCAGGGCAACCCGGAGCCCTTCACCGACGAGAAGTTCGCCGCTGCCATCAAGGCCGCCGACGCCTACGGCCACACCCTCTAGGCCAAGCCCAAAACCACCACAAGGGGACAGCACCCTTGTGGTGGTTTTTTATTGCTCCAGTATGCTGGGATCGAATTCACTCGCCGGGATCACACGGTACCCATTGCGCAGGAGAAGATCGACGAAAACGCCGTTGCCCGCTGTGAGGGTGCCGCTGAATGTTCCGTCGTAGATGCGGCCTGCGCCACACGAGGGACTACGGTCCTGCAGGATGCACGCGGCGATCTCTTCCGGCCCGCCCGCCTGCTCGCACATATCGAGCGCACGCTGAGCGCCCAGGCGGAATTCCCGGTCAACGGACACTCCCTCGCAGGTACGGACCTCGCCGTTCACGATCTCGGACGGCTTGCGCGGCGTGGGCAGGCCCCCAAAGACCTCAGGGCACACCAAGAGGACCTCAGTCCCTTTACACTCGCAGGCCTCGACCAGCTCGCGATGGTAATTATCGAGACCGTTATACTTGCAGCTCTCGCCCATCAAGCAGGCGCTCACCACGATCTTCATGTACATCCCCCTCAAGCAGAACGCCCCATTTGAGATAGGCACTCAAATGGGGCGTCGATATTTACTATCCCGAACGCAACGTTACTGCTGCTTTGGCATCAGCGGATTCTCGCGCGTGAGGAGATTCATGAACTCCTCGCCCGTGATCGTCTCCTTCTTGTACAGATAACGAGCCAGCTCGTGGAGCTTAAACTTGTTCTCCTTCAGAATCTGCAGGGCGCGGTCGTGCGCATCCTCAATCAACTTGGCGACAATTGCGTCCACGCGCTCGGCCGTGCCGGGGGCGCAGGTGAGCGATGTATCCTGGTTGAGGTACGCATTCTGAACGGTACCGAGCGCCATCATGCCAAACTCGTCGGACATACCAAAGCGCGTCACCATGTTGCGGGCGAGCTTGGTGGCCTGCTCGATATCGTTGGCGGCACCGGTCGTCATCTCGCCAAAGATGAGCTCCTCGGCGGCACGTCCACCGCAGTAGACGGCAAGCTTGTCCAGCACCTCCTGGCGTGTGGTCAGGAAGCGCTCATCCTCCTCGACCTGCATGGTGTAGCCCAGAGCACCGCTCGTGCGCGGCACGATGGTGATCTTGGTGACCGGCGCAGAGCCCTTCTGACGGGCGGCAACGATGGCATGGCCGATCTCGTGGTAAGAAACGACTTGCTTCTCGTGGTCGGACAGCACCGTGGACTTACGCTGCTGGCCGGCGATGACAACCTCCACCGACTCCTCAAAGTCGTCCTGCGTGGCGCGTTTACGACCCTCGCGAACAGCACGCAGAGCTCCCTCGTTGATGATGTTGGCCAGATCGGCGCCCGAGGCACCGGGCGTGGCGCGGGCAATCGCGGTCAGGTCGATCGGCGGCTGCGTCTTCACGCTCTTGGCGTGCAGCTCGAGGATATTCTTGCGGCCGGTCAGATCGGGCAGCTCAACGGGAATGCGGCGATCAAAACGACCGGGGCGCAGCAGGGCCGGGTCGAGGCTGTCGGGACGGTTGGTGGCAGCGAGGACGACGATACCCTTGTGGTTATCGAAGCCGTCCATCTCGGTCAGAAGCTGGTTGAGCGTCTGCTCGCGCTCGTCGTTGCCGCTAAAGCCGCCACCGTCACGCTTTTTGCCGATAGTATCGATCTCGTCGATAAAGACGATGCACGGGGCCTTTTCCTTGGCCTGCTTAAACAGGTCACGAACCTTGGCGGCACCGCGGCCGACGAACATCTCAACGAACTCAGAGCCCGAAATGCTGAAGAACGGCACGCCCGCCTCACCGGCCACAGCCTTGGCAAGCAGGGTCTTACCGGTACCCGGAGGGCCAACAAGAAGAGCACCGCGCGGCAGCTTGGCGCCAATTTCCTCGTAGCGCTGCGGCTTCTCCAGAAAGTCGACGACCTCCTTGAGGGATTCCTTGGCCTCTTCCTGGCCGGCGACGTCCTTAAAGGTCACGCCCACATCTTTGGAGGCGATAACGCGAGCACCGGACTTGCCCAGTCCGCCGCCGCCAAAACCGCCGCCAAAGTTCATCGACGGACCGTCATCGCCCATGGCCTTCTTCATGCGACGATTGAGCCACCAACCGATGAGGAAGAAGATGGCCATGGGAAGGATGAGCGTGAGCAGGTAGTAGGTCATCAGACCAGAGTTTTTATCGGGAACGACCGACTCCAGGGACGCACCGGATTCAAGCACGCGATCGGTAAAACCCGCATCATTCGGCACGCCGGTCGTCTTGTAGGCGATATTCTCGTCCTCGCCCTTCTTGGTGTAATAAATCGTGTAATCATCCGTGTTGTACTCGACCTTGTCGACGCTCTTCTTATCGAGCGCTTTGACAAACGTCGAGTAATCGGTCTTCGTAATCTGCTGCGTGTGACCGATGTTGGGGAACAGAACGGTCGAGAGCACGAGGTAGACGACGAAGGCGATGAGCACGTAGAGGATCATATTCCGTCTACGTTTGTTGTCATCCATCTCCATCTGCTTGAACTCCATCTACTGGGGTTGATAATGCTATCTAGAATACCCAACCCGGACGGCGATAAACCGACGCCGGGCACGAAAGGACAGAGATGGCATCACTTGAAGTCGGCAAGGTTCAGATCTATACGGGAGACGGCAAGGGCAAAACCACGGCCGCGCTGGGACTGGCGATGCGCGCCACGGGATTTGGCCTCAACGTACTTATGCTGCAATTTGCAAAGAAGCTGCACTGCGCCGAGCACGACGCCGCGCCGCGCCTGGGACTGCGTATTGTGCAGGCCGATCGCGACACGCCCGAGGCTTGCGCCGCACAGATCATGGAGCTCGCACGCGAGCAGATTAGCCAGGTCGACGTGCTCATTCTGGACGAACTCGGCGAGGCCATGCGCCGCGGCTTCGTGACGCGCGAGGATGTCGAAGCACTGATCGCGATAAAGCCCGCCACCACGGAGCTCGTGCTCACCGGCCGAGGCCTGCTGCCACTGGCCGACCTCGCGGACCTAGTCACCGAAATGCGCCCCATCAAACACTACTTCGACGAAGGCCTCCTAGCCCGCCAAGGCATCGAATACTAATTGATCCGAAGGGGACGGAGGAAAACGGATCATCGGCGTCACGACGGAGAGAAATGATCCGTTTTCCTCCGTCCCGTACGGATCATTAGGCAGTGGCGCGGCCGAGCCAGTTGCCGCTGTGGTGGTAGATGGTGAACATCGTAGCCGTGATGAGCCAGGTTACGGGGTAGACCAGCAGCAGATGCTCAAGCGACGGATCGAACGGCATAATCGCAAACACCCAAATCACCCTGAGCACGACAGTGCCAAAAATCGTGAGCATCATAGGCTGCAGACTCACGCCGGCGCCGCGAATGGAGCCCGACGCGTTCTCGATAATCGAGAAGATCGCGTAGAACGGCGCGATGAAATGAAGAATCGTCGTGGTGTACGCCGAAATCGAAGCATCGTCGACAAACAAACGCGACAGAGGACCCGAGAACACCAGGAGTACGGCAGACAGGCCACCAATGAGCATAAACGAAAGCACGAGCGACGTGTGATATCCCTTGCGCATGCGCTCGTAATTGCGCGCGCCAAAGTTCTGCGCCGAGAACGTAGTGATCGATACGCCGAGCGCCTCGGTCACCATCCAGATAATGCCATCCAGGCGCCCAGATAGACCCCAAGCAGTCGTGACATCGGCGCCAAACGAATTAACCGACACCTGGATCAGCACGTTCGAGATCGAATAGGCAGCCGATTGAAAACCGAGTGGCAGACCACACGAGATCATACTCTTGCAAATACCGCGATCGATGCCGAGCTTAGACAGCGAAAGACGCCATGCGCCCGGAGCGCGCATCATGCGCAACACGATCATCGTTGCATTGGAGCAAATGGTCAGCGCCACTGCGATGCCGCAGCCCAGCGCCTCCATATGCAACACAGCGACAAAGATGATATCCAGCACCACGTTAACCAGGCAGCCAGAGGCAATGATCACAGCGGGGCCGCGCGTGTCGCCCACGGCACGCAGCAGTGCGGTTCCCATATTAAGCAGCAGTGCCGCAACCATCACGGCAAAATAACAGCGAGCATAGGCCACGCCCTCGGCCAATAGTTCATGCGGCGTGTTCATAAGCACCAGCATGGGCTCAACGAACACTATGCCAAGAATCGAGAAAACGATACCGCCCACCAGCGCGAGCGTCATGGCTGTATGGACCGAACGACTCAGTCGCTCATCATCGTGCTGACCAAAATACTGACCGGTAATGACCGCGCAGCCGGCGCCGACGCCAACGCAAAAGCCAATGCAGAGCTCGGTGAGCACCATCGTAGCTTGAATGCCACCTAGCGCGAGCTTGCCGCCAAACTGACCGACGATATAGGTACCGATAAGCGTGTAGGCCTGCTGAAAAAACGAACTAAAAAAGATGGGAACGCACAGCGAAAGCAGCTGCTGCCAAATAACACCCTGCGTTACATCGATAGCCGTAGATTTCTTAGCCACACGCCCTCCCCAAAAGCGTACGTCAACCGACAAAACAGTAATTAAAGACCTAAGCTAATAGCAGCTTAGCACCGACCGACGTCGACCGAACACCCCGAGTCAGAGCCCGGTGCAAACTATCTGCCTAGTGATACAGCCCCGGCTGGTAGTGATACTCGTTGCTCACGTGCGGGCACAGCTGCCAAAAGGCGACGGCACTCGCCGCGGCCACGTTGAGCGAATCGACCCCGTGCGCCATCGGAATACGCACGGCTCGGTCGCAGCCCGCGATAGTCTTGGCGCCCAGGCCGGCACCCTCGGTGCCCATAAAGATCGCCAGGCGATCAACCTCCTGCAGCGCAGGATCGTCCAGCGAAACGGAGTCGTCCGTCAGTGCCATCGCAGCGCACGAAAAACCGGCTTCGTGCAGTGCCGCCAGGCCATCGTGCGGCCACACACGAGCCTCGCTGCCAATACGCGTCCACGGCACCTGAAACACCGTGCCCATGCTCACGCGGGCCGAGCGACGGTACAGCGGGTCGCAGCACGTCGGACTGACCAAAATACCGTCGACATTGAGCGCGGCGGCCGAGCGGAAAATCGCACCCACGTTCGTGTGGTCGACAATACCCTCGAGCACGCACACGCGCACCGGGCGCTCCCCCGCCGCCTCAACGACGCCACCCAAGAACTCATCAACCGGAATCTGCCGCGGGCGACGAAACGCCGCGAGCGCACCGCGCGTCACGTTAAAGCCCGTCAGCTGCTCCATGAGTTCCATGGAAGCCACGAACACAGGAACCGGACCTGCGCCCTCGCGCACAACCAGGCGCTCAAACAGCGGCATCATCTGGTCGAGCCAGCGTTCGCCCAAAAGAAAGCTCACCGGCTCGTATCCGGCACGCACCGCGCGCTCAATAACCTTGGCACTCTCGGCGATAAAGATGCCCTTTTGCGGCTCTAGCACGCAGCGCAGCTCACGCTCGGTCAGTCGCACGTAGGCATCGAGCCGCTCGTCCTCGAGCGAATCAATTCGCAGAACCTCAACGGCATCAGTCATAGCAGCCTGCCCGCACCCTTCTTTACAGCACATCTATACCAAACGAGGCGACGCTAAGCGCCGCCCCATACATTCAATCAACCCGATAATACCGTTCACGCCAGGCGATTTACGCCTCAACGCGACGATACGTCACGAACTCATAATCGACACCCTCGTCGCCCTCGCCCGAGGCAATCGTGGCAACACCGCCACGCCACGCAATCTCCCACGCGGGATCGGCGTCCAAATCGGGAAAGTACGTGTCCACGGCATGAGTGCAATGGTTGTGCGTGACCTCGGCCTCGGCGCAATACGGCAAAAACTGCCGATACACCTCGCCGCCACCGATCACCCAAGCAACGGGCTCATCGGCAACCGCGGCGAGCGCCTCGTCGATGCTATGCACCACGTCGACGCCCTCGACAGCAAAATCCTCGTCGCGGGTAAGCACGATATTGCGACGGTTCTTGAGTGGACGCCCACCGGGAAAACTCAGCAGCGTCTTGCGCCCCATGATGACCGGGCAGCCCTTGGTGCAGGCCACAAAATGGCGCATGTCGGCGCGATTGGACACCACCATGTCGCCCTCGCACCCAATGCCCCAATCGTCACACACGGCAACGATAGCAGATAGCTTACACGTCATGAGCACCACCTACACCGCAATGGGAATGTTCTTGACCTGCGGGCCGTGCTCATAGCCCTCCACGATCAGGTCGTCGGTCGTAAACGCATAGAAATCGTGCACGTCGGGGTTAAGCGTTACCTTAGGCGCCGCAAACTGCGGACGCTCGATAAGCTCGCGGACGATATCGACATGACGGTCGTAGATATGGGCGTCGGCGATCACATGCAGCAGCTCGCCGGGAATCATATCGACCGACTGCGCGACCATCATCAGCAAAATGGCGTACTGGCACACGTTCCAGTTGTTCGCGGCCAAAATGTCCTGGCTGCGCTGGTTGAGAATCATGTTGAGTGTAGGCTTATCGTCCTGCGGGCGCTGCGTGACGTTATAGGTCACGCTGTACGCGCACGGGTACAGGTGCATCTCGGACAGGTCGCTAAACACATAGGTGTTCGTCATAATGCGGCGGCTGTACGGCGTGTGCTTAAGGTCGTACAGCACACGGTCCATCTGGTCGAAATCGCCCTCGGGATAATGGCTCTTCTGGCCAATCTGGTACCCGTAGGCCTTGCCGATAGAGCCGGTCTCGTCAGCCCACTCATCCCAAATATGGCTGTTGAGGTCATGCACGTTATTGGACTTCTTCTGATATATCCACAGGATCTCGTCCATGGCAGATTTGAGGGCCGTGCGGCGCAGGGTGAGCGCAGGGAACTCCTCGCGCAGGTCGTAGCGCGCCGTAACGCCAAAGTTTTTAATGGTATAGGCAGGGGTGCCGTCCTCCCACACCGGACGGACCTTTTGGCCCTCGGTGGTGGTGCCATGGTCCAGAATGTCGCGGCACATGGCTACAAACTGTTGATCAGCCTTGCTCATTGACCCTCCTGTCAGTCGTCTATAAGCGATTTTTATTGTAGCCTAGGCGCACGCGGCCCCACAGCCCAAACATAACCCCTCATTTTCTGACATATGCCAGGAATTACTTGCGCAAATCCGCACGTTCGCTATTCTATTGTTGACATATGTCAGATTTGGAGAGTGCATGGCAGGAAGACGAGAAAAATTACGCCGCGTTGGGATCATCCCCGAATATCGCGGCTTTACCCCCGACGGCCTTGCCAGTGGAGACGCCATCGACATGACGATCGACGAACTCGAGGTGCTGCGCCTGTGCGACCTGGAAGGCCTTAACCAAGAGGCAGTCGCACAGCAGATGGGCATCGCGCGCGCCACGGTGGCGGCTATTTGCAGCCGAGCGCATCGTAAGGTGGCAAACGCGCTGGTCAACGGGCGAGCGCTCAGTATCGAGGGCGGCAATATCGCATACTCCCCCATCACCACGACAACGGCCGCATGGCCAGCAAAGGAGGTCGGCACCATGAGGGTGGCAACGACGTACGACAACGGCAACATCTTTATGCACTTTGGCCGCAGCGAACAGTTCAAGATCTACGACATCCAGGATGGCAAGGTGCTCAACGAGCAGGTCGTAGGCACCGGCGGCACCGGTCACGGCGCATTGGTGGGCCTGCTTACCAACGGTGGCGTTGACACGCTCATCTGCGGCGGTATCGGCGGCGGCGCCATCAACGCGCTCACCCAGGCCGGCATCACGGTCTATGCGGGCGCCCAGGGCAGCTGCGACGCCTGCGTCGAGGCCCTCATTGCAGGCACGCTCGCTCAGACCGGCGAGGCCACCTGCGACTGCCATGGTCATGACCACGAGCACACCCATGAGCATGGCGAGTCCTGCGGCTGCCACGGCCATCACGAGCACGAGGGCCACGAAGGCTGCGGCTGCCACTAACGGCACGGCACCGCGAATTCGGGCCGCGACGCTGAACGCAACCCAACAATCAAAGCCAACAACAAAGGCCACCCGGTAGCTTCCGAGCGGCCTTTGCCATATCAAGCTGAAATTACAGCACTATTTCTTATTACGCATCTGCGCTTCCATCTGGCGCAGCAGCTCCATATCGGACTTGGGGCCGCCCGTTCCCAGGCCGCCCATGCCGCCCAGCCCCATGGCATCCAGACCGGGAATATTGGGCATGCGCATCTTTTTGCCCTTCTTACCCTTCTTGCCCTTCTTGCCGCCGGCCTGCGCCTGATTGGCCATCGTGCGCATGCGGCCCATCATCTTGTTCATCTCGCCCCACTGCTTCATAAGGCTATTGACCTCGGTGGGGGTCACGCCGGCGCCCTTGGCAATGCGGGCACGGCGCTGACCGTTGATGATGGAGGGGCGAAGGCGCTCCTCCTTGGTCATCGACATGATGATGGCCTCGTTCTTGTCGAAGATGTCCTCGTCCAGGTTGCCGCCCATCTGGTTGAGCGCACGCTGGCCGCCGGGGAGCATGCCCAAGATGCCCTTCATGCCGCCCATCTTCTTGACGGCCTTCATCTGGTCGAGCATGTCGTTCATGGTGAAGCCCTCGCGCAGCATTCGCTCGGCAGCCTCGAGCTGCTCGGCGTCGGCCGCCTCCTGGGCCTTCTCGATAATGCCGACAACGTCGCCCATGCCAAGAATGCGCTTGGCCATACGATCGGGATAGAACGGCTCCAGCGAATCGGGCTTCTCGCCCATGCTCACGAACTTGATGGGCTTGCCGGTCACCTGGCGCACGGAAAGCGCGCCGCCGCCACGGGCATCGCCGTCGAGCTTGGAGATGATCACTCCGTCAAAGTCGGTGCGCTCGGCAAAGGTCGAGACGACGTTGACGATATCCTGGCCGGTCATGGCATCGACGACCATCAGCACCTGATCGGGCTTGACGGCCTTCTTGATGTCCACGGCCTCCTGCATCATCTGCTCGTCGATCTGAAGGCGACCGGCGGTATCGACGATGACCACGTCACGCAGGTGGTCGACGGCCTCCTGGATGGCGCCCTTGGCGATGTCGACCGGATGCTCGCCGTCACCGCGGAAGACCGGCACGCCGATCTCTCCACCGAGCGTGGCCAGCTGGTCGGCAGCGGCGGGACGGTAGACGTCGCACGCGGCGAGCAGCGGCGAGCGGCCCTGCTTCTTGAGGAGGTAGGCCAGCTTTACGGCCGCCGTGGTCTTACCGGAGCCCTGCAGGCCCACGAGCATGATGACATTGGGAATGCGGTTGCTAAAGACGAGCTTGCTCTCGGTGGAACCGAGCATCTCGGTGAGCTCGTCGAGCACGATCTTGACGACGTTTTGCGCCGGCGACAACGACTCCATGACCTCTGCGGTCATGCAGCGTTCCTTGGTCTTGGCGACGAACTCCTTAACGACCTTAAAGTTGACGTCGGCCTCGAGCAACGCCATGCGAATGTCGCGCATGGCAGAGGTAATATCGGCCTCGGTCAGCTTACCCTTGCCGCGCAGGCGGTCAAATGTGTCGTTGAGGCGATCGCTCAGAGAATCAAACACTAGTCACTCCTTAATTGGACTCGCCCACCAGGGCGCGGCAGAAATCTTTGGCATTGAACTCCTGCAGGTCATCGACCTGCTCGCCCACGCCGATGCGCAGGATCGGGAGCTTGAGCTTCTCGGCCACGGCCATGGCGATACCGCCCTTAGCCGTGCCGTCGAGCTTTGTCATGATAATACCGTCCAGGCCAAGCGCCTCGTTAAACTCGAGCGCCTGGTTGAGGCCGTTTTGGCCCGTTGCGGCATCGATCACGAGCACGACATAGACGGGCATGGGGCCGGCGGCCATATTGGCGGCGCGCTTACGGGTCACATTGACCACCTTGGCAAGCTCGCGCATGAGCTCGGGGCTCGTGTGCAGACGACCGGCGGTATCGATGAGCACCAGGTCGCTGCCGCGCTTGTCGGCCTCGTCGAGCACGTCGTAGCAAACACTTGCCGGGTCGGAGCCGCGGTCGCGCTTGATGACGGGGACGCCAGCTCGCTGGCCCCACACATCGAGCTGCTCGATAGCGGCAGCACGGAAGGTATCGGCCGAACCGATCACGACGTTCTTGCCGCGGGCGGCCATGGCGCTCGCGATCTTACCGACCGTCGTGGTCTTGCCGGCACCGTTAATGCCCACAAACAGCACGCAGCTCGGCGTATCGGAGAACGGATCGCGCTCGATGGGCACAAAGTGCTGCTCAAGCTGCTCGGCCAGAGCGCGGCGAAGCTGCGGAGCGGTCTTGAGGTTCTTCTTGGCCGCGGCATCGCGCAGGTCATCGGAGACCTTGATAGCGACCTCGGCGCCCATGTCACCCATTACGAGGGTGTCCTCCAGGTCCTCCCAAAAATCCTCGTCGACCTCGCCGCCAAAGTAGAAGACCTCGTTGAGGGCCTCGCGGCTGCGCTCAAGTCCGCGCGAGAGAGCATCGAAGAATCCCATTATGCATTCACGACCTTTCCGGTTTCGCGATCGAGTTTTTGCGAGACGACGCGACTGACGCCGTCGGCTTGCATCGAGACGCCATAGAGGACGTCAGCGTCCTCCATAGTACGGCGCTGATGCGAGATAACCAAGAGCTGCGTATCGGAACGCAACACATCGAGCGCGCCGATGAGCTTGGACAGGTTGGCGTCATCGAGCGCCGCCTCGACCTCGTCCAGCACATAGAACGGCACCGTGCGCGTGCGATACACAGCAAAGAGCAGGGCGAGCGCCGTCAGGCTCTTCTCGCCGCCCGACATGAGCATCATCTTGGTGATGCGCTTGCCGCGCGGCTGCGCCACGACCTCGATACCCGTCTCGGCAGGATGCTCGGGATCGGTCATCTCCAGATGAGCCTGGCCGCCCGGGAAGAGCATAGCGAAGATCTCGCGGAAGTTCGCGTCGACCTTCTCAAACGTCACCAGGAAGGCCTTCCGCATCTTGCGATCAATGGCCACCGTGATCTTGGTGAGCGCCTTGCGCGCGCTCTCCAGATCGGCCAGCTGCTCCTCGATGTAGTCGGCACGGCGCTTGAGCTGCTCGTACTCCTCCATGGCAACTTGGTTAACGGGACCAAGGTTGTTGATCTGGCGCACAAGCTGGTTGAGTTCGCGCTCGGCGGCATCGCGGTCCGTGGGCGCCGGAAGCATGAGCGCTTTCTCGAGCACCGTGGTGCCATCGGCGGTAATGGCCTTAATGGCGGCCTCTACCTGCACCTCGAGCTTGCCACGCGCGACCTTGAACTCGTTTTGCGTGGCAGAGGCGGTATCGACTCGCTCCTTAGCGCGGGCAACCTCTGCCTTGGCATCCTCGATGGTCTTCTTGAGCGAAGCGGAGTCCGCCTCCTCCAGAGAGGCCTGGTCACGCAGGCGCGCTGCCCAATCCGACGCGCGTTCCAACAGGGCAGAATAGCGTTCGTGCATGGGATCGACGCGCAGGCGCAGCAGCTCGAGCGAGCGCGAAGCCTGGCGTGTTCCGCGGATACGACGGTCGATGCCCTCAAGACGATGCTCCAGGTCGGGCACCCGGCCCTTCAGCGAACGCAGGCGTTCACTCGTCTGGGCTAGGCGGACCTTGGCGTCGGCGAGCTTGCCGGCAGCCTCGGAATCGTCACGGCGAACGCGGTCGAGTTCGTCGTTGGCCGCGGCAATCTGCAAGCCCAGATCGCTTGCCTGCGCGCGGGCCTCGTCACGCGAACGGGTGAGCTCATCAACTCGCGGGCGTGCAGCGCGAACGGCTTCGGAGGCCTTCTCGCGGCGCGTGGAGATGCGCACGCGCTCGACCTCGGCATTGTTGGCGCTTTGCTCCAAGCGGCCGATCTCGGAGAGCAGCGAGCGGCGCTCGCCCTCAAGACGGGCGATCTCGCCAGCGGCATCGCCCTCAGCGGCACGCGCTTCCTCAACGGCCGCATTGGCCTCGACGACCTGATCCGACACATGCTCAAACACAGCGGCCAAATCGGGCTCAAGCCCCTCCAGCTCGCGAATGCGACGCTTACGCTCCAGAGCACCCGACGCCTCGCCGGCATCGAGGCCCACACGCACCAGGCCGCCACAGCTTACGCGGGCGCCATCGGGAGTCACATAGGTCACACCGTCAACGACAGGCGCAGCCAGCGCGGCAGCCAAGTCATCGACCACGTAATAGCCGCCGAGCAGCGCCTCGACGACGGGTCCGTAGCCTGCACGCACGGACAGACGATCAACCAGGCGGGTACCGGCAGCGCCCTCAGCGGCGGTAGAGCCGCTCACGCCACGCGCCACCAACAGCGCCTCGCCCGATGCCTTCTTTTGGTCCAGAGCCGCACGACCGGCACGCTCAAGCGTGGCGGCGTCATCAAACAGCAGCGCATCGATATCGCCGGCGAGCAATTGCTCAACCAGGCCCTCAAGCTCGCGCGGGGCCTCCAGCACGTCGCCCAGACGACCCAAGACATCGTCGCCCAGCGCACCCACCAGACGGCTCACGAGCGGCGAGCTGTCGGCCATGCGGGCATCGAGTTTCTTTTGGCTGGCAAGCTCCGAGCGCACCTCGGACAGCTTGTTGCGCGCCTCACTCTCACGATTACGCAAGTCCTTCAGGGCTGCACGGGCGACCTCGGTGGCCTCACGCGCATCGGCCTGGGCCTGGCGCGCTTCCTCAAGAGCACCCTCAAGCTCCTCTGCGCGGTTGCGACGGCTCTCGAGCGAGGCCGTGACCTCCTCGAGCTGCTCGTCAATCTGCTCCAGGCGCGAGGCATACATGTTGTCCTCGACCTCGGCATTGCTCAGCGAGTCCTTCACCTTGGCGAGCTCGAGCGCGGCGTTGTCGGCCACGCGCTGCACATCGCATTGCTCACGCGTAAGCTGCGAAATCTGATTGTCGAGCGCCACGCGCCGCTCGTGGAGCTCTGCGGCGGCAGGACCAGCGGCGTCAACGTCCTCCTGGGCCTGCATGTGCGCGCCGGTCACTTCCTCAAGCTGCGCACGCGCGTCCTCGAGCTCCTCGACCACGCGACGACGCTGATGCTCGGAGCTCGAAATCTGCCCGCGCATGTCAGACAGGCGCGACACCATGTTGTGACCCTTTTCCTCGAGCAGGCGCATGTCGGAGTTAATACGGCCGACCACATCTTGCATATGGCGGCGCTGCTCGCCCAAGTCGCCCACAAACAGGCCCTTTTCCTCAAGCATAACCTGGAGCTTCTCGAGCTCGCGCTCCTTTTCGCCCAAGCGGTACTGCGCAAGCTCAAGCTCGGCGGCACCTTCCTTGGAGCGGCTCTCCAGGTCGTTCCACTGCGACTGCAGCGAACGCAGCTCGTCGACGGCTAGCATCTGCGTAAGCTCGTTCGCGCGCGAGGACAGCTCTTTGTACTTGCGCGCGCGATCGACCTGACGCTCCAGCGGTCGCAGCTGACGGGCGATTTCCTTATTGATGTCGCGAGCACGCGTCAGATGCTCGTCCATCGACTTAATCTTTTTTAGCGCACGCTCCTTGCGGCGCTTGTGCTTGGAGATGCCGGCGGCCTCCTCGATGAGAGCGCGGCGCTCCTCGGGGCGGCTCTGCAAAATGGCGTCGAGCTTGCCCTGGCTGATGATGGAATGCGTATCCTTGCCCAGGCCCGAATCGTGCAGGATGTCCTGAATGTCCATCAGGCGGCACGGACTCGAGTTGATGAGGTACTCGCTTTCGCCCGAGCGATACATGCGACGGGTGATGGCGACCTCGTCAAAATCGACGGGCAGCATATGGTCCGAGTTATCGAGCACCAGCGTGACCTCGGCGACACCCACCGGCTTGCGCGCCGACGAGCCCGAGAAGATGACATCCTCCATGGCCTGGCCGCGCAGCTGCTTGGCGCTCTGCTCGCCCAGGACCCACAGAATCGAGTCAGAGATGTTCGATTTTCCCGAGCCGTTTGGACCGACGATGACGGTCAGGCCCGGCTCAAACGTCATATGGGCGCGGTCGGCAAACGACTTGAACCCTTTGAGCGTGAGGGACTTGAGATACACGGTTCCTCGCTTACACGTGCTTCTTGTTCAGAATCACGCCGTTGGTGGTGTAACCCATGCGGTCGAGCGCTTCGAGCGCGGCAGCTCCCTCGGCTTCCTTCTTTGAGGAGCCGGAGCCGCGACCCTGGCGAATACCATCGATCAAAACCACAGCGGTAAAGGTGGGCGCATGCGCCGGGCCCTCGGAGCCAACGAGCTTGTACGCCGGAGGTTCGTGACCGTCGGCTTGCACGCACTCCTGCAAAAACGACTTGGGGTTCGCAGGATGCTCGGCACGCTCGGAAGCCAAATGCGGCTTAAGCGTACGGTGAATGAACTCCGCCGCAACGTCCCAGCCGGCATCCAGGTACAGCGCGCCCACGAGCGACTCATAGACGTTCTCGAGGGCCGAATGCAGGCCGCGCGCACCGGTACCGGTCTCGGAGGCACCAAAGATGATGATGTCGTCGATGCCCAGCTCGTGAGAAACCTCGGACAGCGTAGCGCCCGAGACAAGCGACACCTTCAAGCGCGTGAGCTTGCCCTCGTCAAACTCCGGATAGGACTCAAACAGGGAGCGTGCGACCACAGCGCCCAAAATGGAATCGCCCAAGAACTCAAGGCGCTCATAGCTGGCAGAAACCGGCTGGCCCTCGACTGCCGAGGGATGCGTAAGCGCCGCGCGCAGCAGCACCTTATTGTTGAACTCGTGGCCCAGGATTTCCTGGGCGCGCGTAAGTCGGTCGGATAAAGCCAAGACTTAGGCCTCCTTGGCAGCTTCGATAGCGTCGACGGCGTCGGCAACAGAGTTGAGTGAGAGCAGGGTCTCGTCATCGATCTCGAGGTTGAACTCGTCCTCGATAGCCGTAACCAGCTGCAGGCGCTCGAGCGAGTTGGCATCGAGGTCGTCAAAGGTGGTCTCCTCGCTAATTTCGGCAACATCGACGCCTAGAACGTCAGCAGCGACCTCGGCGATCTTGTCGAAGATTTCGGAGCGATCCATAGCGCTTCCTCTCATAGTGCATGAATACCAAAAGAATGGTACCGCCCGGGCGGTACCAAGACACGGTTCTGATTCTACCCCACGACGTGCGCCGCGAAGCACATAACAGCGCTCTAACTCGCTCTTATAAAACGATACCGTCCATAGAGTTGGCGACATTCTCAACCAGCCCGGCGCGCACGGCTTCGGCCGCCGCGAGCGTACCGTTTTTGACAGCCTCGACTGAGGTGGCGCCATGGCCGATCAGGACCACGCCGCGCAGGCCCAGAAGAATCGCGCCGCCCTTGGCATCGCCAGAGAGCTTGGCCTTAATCTCGCGCATCTGCTTTTTAATGAGCAGCGCGGCGATCTTGGTGCCGAGCGAGGCCATAAAGGCACCCTTGAGTTCCTGCAGCAAAAACTTGGCAGCGCCCTCGGTGGCCTTAAGCGCAATATTGCCCGACAGGCCATCGGCAACGACGACATCGAAGTTACCGGAGGTGATGTCCGTTCCCTCACAGTTACCAACAAAGCCGGGAACGGCGGCTTTCATGGCCGGGAAGCAGACCTTGGTAAAGTTGGAGCCCTTCTCGTCCTCGGTGCCGTTACCAAGCAGGCCCACGCGGGGATGCTCGATGTCCAGGACGACGCGGGCATAGGCGCTACCCATCTGGGCAAAACGCACCATGTCATCGACCTCGACATCGGGGTTGGCGCCCATATCGCACAGCACCGTCAGACCGCCGGCACGATTGGGCAGCGCATTGGTCAGACAGGGACGCACCGGCTGCTTCTTACCTTCGGCCATATATCTAAACGGCGTCACGTAGGCAGTAGCCGCGGCGGTCATGGCGCCGGTGGAGCCGGCGGAGAAGAACGCGTCCGCATTTCCCTTCTTGATGGCGCGGCACGACAGCACGATCGAAGACTTGCGTTTGGTCATCACGGCGCGAATGGGATCGTCATCCATGGCGATAACGTCGGGTGCCTCAAGGGCCTCAACACGTGCGTGGGAAGCAGCAAAGGGATTGACGATTTCGGCGGGGCCAGCTGCCAAGACCTCGATATCGGGATCGGCAGCAAGTGCAGCCTCGATACCATCGAGAACAACCTGAGGTTTCTCGTCTCCACCCACAACGTCTACACAAACGCGAACGTTACTCATATACATGCTCCTTATACAAAAATGGCCGACTCATTGAGCCGGCCATTGTGGTTCCATTTGGAACGGCATCGCATCCAGAGTATACCGTTACTCGGTAACGATAACCTCGCGGTCCTTGTAGAAACCGCAGCTGGGGCACACGTGGTGCGGAAGCTTGACAGCGCCGCAACGCGGGCACGTGGACTGAGCCGCAGCCGAAATCTTCATGTTGGCGGAACGACGGGTGTGAGTGCGGATACGACCCTGCTTTTGTTTAGGTACGGGCATAGTGACCTTCCTTATGAACTATCCAGTGTGGCGATTACGCGCAAGTAGCGATACTACCACAGTTTTACTCATCGAGCTTGAGATTCTTCAATGCTGCAAATGGATTTTCCGTGGCAGCGGCCCATTCTGCCTCTGCCTGGGCGGCGCAATCGCATTGCTCGACGTTGAGATTGCAACCGCAGGTGGGGCACAGACCACGGCAATCGGGCTTGCAGAGCACCACAAACGGCGTGTCCATAACGACCGCGTCATTGATGGGCTCACCCAGATCGACGATGCGGTCCTCACCCAGGAGCTCGTAGCCGTCCTCGTAGGCCTCGGAATCCTCGGGCTCCTCAAAGAGGTAGAACTCCTCGATCTCTCCGGCGATATCAAACGAGGCGGGCTCCAGGCAACGGTCGCACTCACCGGTGGCGTGCGCGCGGACCATGCCCGTGAGCAAGACACCGGTACCGGCATTGGTAAAGACAACGTCGTAGTCGATGCCGTCCTGAAGCTGGTACTCCTTCTCGCCCACCGTGTAGGTGGCGACATCGACCTTACCGGTCAGCGGATACGAATCTCCAGGAAACTCGAGCTGCTCGGAAAGATCGACGGTAACGCTCGGGAACTCAGCCATTACCACTGACCATTCTGTTGGGCGGCACCCTCGTTGAGCTGCTGACGGCAACGGGTAACGGTGCCGGTCAGGCTCTTGAGGTTCTCCTCCAGGTGCGTAAAGACCTGCTCTGCGTAGTCCTCGGCAGCATAACGCGTCTCGCGCTCGTACTGCTGGGCACGATCGCGGATGTCGTCGGCCTGCTGCTGCGCAAGTCGGACGATCTCCTGCTCACCGGCAATGGTGAGGGCCTGCTGCTGAGCGTCGGCGATGATGGAATCGGCCTGAGCGGCGGCGGAAGCCATAAGCTCCTCGCGCTCCTTAAGGATACGGCGGGACTTCTGCCACTCCTCGGGATAGCTCATGCGGATCTCGTCGAGGATGTTGAAGAACACGTCGGCGTCGATGACCTTGAACTGAGCGTTCTTGCCGAAAGGCGGCTTGGCTTCCTCGATCAGCCCTTCGAGCTCATCGACCAAGCTGACGATCCTATCGCCAGGAAAATTCTCGCCCGGCATCCGGTCTCCTTTCATAGGTAACATATCATCGTGCTAGTTTACCACATGCCACCAGGCAATAAGAAACGTCACGAAAAGCGATGTTTGAGCGCTTCGACCACGTTGGACGGGACAAACGTCGATACGTCACTGCCGAGCGAGGCGATCTGGCGAACGACCGAGCTCGAGATATAGCCGTACTGCGGAGCACTCATGACAAAGATGGACTCCAGCTCACTATCCAGGCGATAGTTAAGGTCGGCCTGCTGCAGCTCATACTCAAAGTCGGTCATGGCGCGCAGACCCTTGACCACGGCCCCCGCCCCCTGCTCACGAGCGAAGTCGACCAAGAGGCCGGTAAAGGGCAGGACCTCGACGCCGTCGATATCACCGAGCGCCTCGCGGGCCAGCGCCACGCGCTCATCGAGCATAAACGTGGTGCCCACACCGTTTTTACCCTGCGACTCGGCAACAGCGACGATCACGCTGGGAAAGATGCGTCGGGCGCGGCGGATCACATCGATATGGCCAAACGTGATGGGATCAAAGGTGCCCGGGACGATCACGCGGTTGATGGTGTCATTCATGGGCGTCCTCCTGAAACGTCGTGGCATCGTTGTTATCAGCATCGGTGACGGCACTATCGCCCTCACCGTCGTCATCGCCGACCCAACGAAGCAGGTCGACCGAGGTAATGCCGTAGCGCTTCTCACGTACAGTCTCAAAGCCTACCGGATGCGCGCCCGCATCGGCGGCGGCATGCTCAAACAGGGCAAAAGCGCCAGGTGCAAGCAGACCCTGCTGAGCCAGGTTCTGCAGCAGTTCCTCGACCGGCTCGCCACCAAAAGCATAGGGCGGGTCGAGCAGGACCAGATCAAAGGGGCCGCCCGGTACACGACCGCGCGAGGCACTCGCCAGCATGTCGCCCGTGACCACGCGCCAACGCGCACGGTCACGGCAGAGCGACTCGATATTCTTGGTAATGAGCCGCGCGGCGTTGCGATCGATCTCAAACGTCGTGAGCGAGCGGGCCCCACGAGAGAGCATCTCTAACCCTAAGGCACCGGAGCCGCCAAAGGCGTCCAGCACACGGACCTCGTCCAGATCGAAATCGAATGCCGACATGACCATAGATGCGCACGCCTCGCGCACGCGATCAGTCGTGGGGCGGGTGACATCGCGACCACGGGGCTCCTCGATCTTACGACCGCGCCATTCGCCGCCGATGATTCTCATCCTCCGCTGACCTCCTTAAAGATATGTCGATAACGCATGGCGACCGCGTCGCGCAAGGGGCGCGTCGCCACGGAGTCAAGGGTGCTAGCATACCGCAAGAGCTCGACCGCGTCCAAATGGGCCCACTCGATCAGTTCCTCGTCGGCATCCAGGTCGACAAAGCGCAGGGTCACGCCGCCGTGCTGGCGGTACCCCAGGATTTCGCCCTCGTGACGCAGACGCAGGTCCATCTGGGCGAGTGTAAAGCCGTCCGAGGTCTTTTCGAGCGATTGCAGACGATCTTGCGCCGCCGATGCGCCGCCGTTGCCCTTGGAGTGCGTCATGACCAGGCAGGTGCCCGACACGCTGCCACGGCCCACGCGGCCGCGCAGCTGGTGCAGAGCCGCCAAGCCAAAGCGCTCGCCGTTCTCGATGACCATAACGGTGGCGTTAGGCACGTCGACGCCCACCTCGACCACCGTAGTCGAGACGAGCACGTCGATCTCGCCACGCTTGAAGGCATCGATGACCCGATCCTTCTCCCCGGCTGGCATGCGGCCGTGAAGGCGCTCGATGGCAAGCCCCGGCAACGCCAGACGCAGGCGGTCGAGCTCGGTTGCCGTATCGTGCAGCGGCACGGGGACGGTTACGCGGCCCTCGTCGTCGCGGGCAATACCGGGCACGTCTTCCAGCTCATCGGCCGAGTCACTCGGCTCAACGAGCGGGCAAATCACGTAGGCCTGCTGACCCTTTTCATGCGCCTCACGGATGGCGCCATAGGCGAGGTCGCGGCTCGACTCGGTGAGCACGCGTGTCAACACGCCAGCGCCAGGGACGGGCCGATGACGGATGACGCTCGTATCCAGATCGCCGTAGACCGAAAGCGCCAGCGTACGCGGGATGGGCGTTGCCGTCATAACGAGCAGATCGGCACCGGGGCCCTTCGCGCGCAGAGCGTTGCGCTGGCCCACACCAAAGCGGTGCTGCTCATCGATGACCACGAGCGATAGATGCTTGAACGCAACGTTATCCGAAAGCACCGCGTGGGTACCGAAGAGCACGTTAAGCTCGCCCGATTCCAGCTGTGCATGGATACGCTCGCGCTCTGCGGCCGGCGTGGCACCTGTCAGAAGCGCCCAGGACATGCCGGCCTGCGAGAGCAGAGGGCCGGTCTTATCGGCATATTGGCGCGCCAACACGCCCGTGGGCGCCATAACGCAGGCCTGCGTGCCGCTATCGGCAGCCACAGCCAGCGCGCAGGCGGCAACGGCGGTCTTGCCGGTACCGACATCGCCCAGCAGCAGACGGTTCATCACGCGCCCGCCATCGCACATATCGCGCAGGATATCCTGGAACGCGGCCTCCTGCTCGTCGCTCAGCGAAAACGGCAGGGCTTGCTTGAGCGCGGCCAGGTGCTCGCCCGCGGTGTGGGCATAGGGAACCACATCGACCAGACCGCCGTCGTTGCGCAGACGCAGCGCGAGCTGCAGGTACAGGCACTCCTCATAGGCCAAACGGCGGCGCGCAATGTCGCGCTCGGCCATACTCGAGGGAAAGTGAATCGAACGAAGCGCACGGGCATTGCTCATCAAGCGACGCTTAACGCGCAAGCGTGCAGGAATAGGATCAAAGGGATTGCCGACGACCTCGAGCGCGCCGCTTACAATGCGGCGCATCCACGCCTGGCTCACGCCATCGCTCACGTAATGGACCGGCAGAATGGTGCCTGCGGCGCGCCCGTCCTCGAGCTTTTCAAAGTGGGGCGAGGTCATCTGCTTAAAACCGTAGGCAAACTCGACCTTGCCCATCACGGCCAGGCGGTCGCCCTGCTTAAGCTGCTGGGCAATCCAGGGCTGGCGGAAAAAGGCGACCTGCAGCACGCCCGCCTCGTCAACAAGTGAGACCTCAGTCACCTGCATGCGCGGACGCGGCTGCTTTTGGACGATACGGTCGACCGTGGCGATGATGGTGCACACGGTACCGATGGGCGCCATCTCGATAGACCAAGAACGGGTAAAGTCGAGGTATCGATGAGGGATATGGAGAAGGAGATCCCCCACCGTCCGAATTCCCAGACGGCGAAGGGCCTCCTCACGTTTACCCGAAACATATTTGAGTCGCGCGATATCCTCGTCGAGCGCATTGCTCTGGGCAAAGCGCTCCGAGACGCGCGGCACGGAGCACAGCTCGGACATGGGCAGTTGCCTACTCGATCGAGAAGATCACGGGATAGAGCGGCTGCTCGCCACGATGGGCGTCAATCTCCAGATCGGGCTGAGCCTCCTCGATAGCGTCGACGATCTCCTGGAAGGCCTCATCGGACAGCTCCTCGCCGGCCAGAATCGTCAGCGCGTCGCCCTCCTCTTCCTCCTGCATGCGGTTGATGCAGTCGAGCGTGACCTGCTTCACGTCGGAACCGACCACGTCGATGGAGCCGGCAATGATGCCCATGACATCACCGGAGTGAATCGGCGAGCCGTCGGAAGCGCTGGAGTCGCGCACGGCGCGGGTGACCTCGCCATCGCGGACCTCGCTGATGGCGTCGACCATAGCGGCAACGGCATCCTCGAGCTCGGAATCGGGCAGGACCGCGAACAGCGCGGAGAAGGCCTGCGGAACGGTCTTGGTGGGAACGACGGCAACCTTCTTGTCAGTGCAGGCAGAAGCGGCAGCCTCGGCAGCCATGCGGATGTTACCGTTGTTGGGCAGAATGATGACTGAGGTCGCGTTGACCTGGTCCACCGCGCCCAGCAGGTCTGCAGTCGAGGGGTTCATGGTCTGGCCACCCGACACGATCACGTCGACGCCGAGGGACTTGAGGATGTCGGCCTCGCCAGAACCGGCGGCAACGGCGACAAAGCCCAGCGCCTTGGCGGGCTCGGCGGCCTTTTCCTGGTCCTCGTGAATCTTAGCGGTACGGTCGTGGGCCTCCATCTCCATGTTGTGGATAAAGACCTCATAGATCTGACCGAGCTGCAGCATGTGCTCGAGCACCAGGTTGGGGGTGTTGGAGTGCACGTGGATCTTGTAGTCGGGGTAGGCGCCCACGAGCAGCTCACAGTCGCCCATGGAGCCCAGGAACTTAAGGCACTCTTCCTCGTCAAACGGGGCGTCGGCCTTAAAGAGGAACTCGTTGCAGTAGCGGAACTCCGAGCCCTCCCAGTCATCGTTGGCCTCGATCTCAACGCGACCGAGGGCCGCATCGCGGGCAGAGCCGGCAGAATCAAACGTGGCGGAGAAATCCTCGACAACGGTGCTACGGCCGAGCGCAGCGGCAACAAAGTTCTCCAGGAAGATGGCAAAGCCGAAGGCGCCGGAGTCAACCACGCCATTCTCCTTCAGAACGGGCAGCAGGTCGGGCGTGCGAGCGACGGACTGATATGCCTCGACGACGATGGCGTCGAGCGCGTCCTCGGCCGAGAACTTCTTCTTCTCGCACTCGTCGGCCTTGGTCGAGACATCGCGCAGGACCGTAAGAATCGTGCCCTCGATGGGCTTGCGGACAGCTTGGAAGGCGACCTTGACGGCGCGACGGAAGGCGAAGGCGATGTTGGCGGACGTAATGGGCTCGTCGGCGGAGACAAGACCCTCAGCCACGCCGCGAAGAATCTGCGAGGTAATAACACCGGAGTTACCGCGGGCGCCCATGAGGGAGCCGTGGGTGATGGCGCCGGCGATGGCCTCCATGTCAGCGTCGGCAGGAAGAGCAGAAAGCTCCTTGGTCACCGAGGCGAGCGTGAGCGACATGTTGGTGCCGGTATCGCCATCGGGTACGGGGAAGACGTTGAGCTTGTTGATCTCCTCGGCCTTGTCGGAAACGGCAGCCGCAGCGATCGGAAAACAGGTGCGAATGGTCTTTGCAATCATGGGTATTTGAATCTCCGTTTTCGGATGCTAGTTCAGACGGCTCTTGAGCGCGTCGATATGGATGCCGATCTTAAGGCTGGCGGGATCGATCTGGGCGATCTCCTGCAGAGTGAAGGCAACGGAGCTCGAAAGATTGTGGCAGACGGACTTCATGTTGACGCCGTTCTCGAGCACGACGTGAAGATCGACCGTAAGGCCGTTCTCGTCGGCGGAGACAAGCACGCCCTTACGGAGGCGCTGACCGGCAAGCAGGCGCACGCTCTCGGCGCCCTGGAGCTGCTCAGCCATACCGACAACGCCATAGCACGTCATCGCGGCATAACCGGCAATATCGGCAATAACGTCGTTCGAGACGCTCAGGCTGCCGTTAATGGTCTCAGACACAAGAATCTCCTTTTCTTGGTGCTCGCGGCACCATGTCGTGGGAGCAATCATTGCAATATTCTACAACGACCGCGCCATGTTGAGGTGGCGGGCCTCGGGATTACATCCTCGACACGAAATGTTGATACGGTAACGTTCGCGCCAAGCGATCGCGACATGAAAAAACCCGCCGCATAAGCGACGGGTTTTACAACCTGGCTCCCCGGGTAGGACTCGAACCTACAACAGCGCGGTTAACAGCCGCGTGCTCTACCATTGAGCTACCGAGGAATTTAAAGCCCAACGGAAAGGGCTGGAAAATTCTGGCTCCCCGGGTAGGACTCGAACCTACAACAGCGCGGTTAACAGCCGCGTGCTCTACCATTGAGCTACCGAGGAATAGGTGCGTGCTCTCAAGCAACGAAGTTTATTATACGGACGAATCAGCTTAGGGCAAGAACTTTTTTAAGAAATTTTCCGACCCAGTCATTGGGGACGTTCTTAAACGAGTAGTCATTCAAGAACGTCCCCAATGACTACATGAAAGCGCCCCCAAGCGGATGTGCTTGAGGGCGCCTCTTGCTTGACTAGCTTTCGATATAGTCCTTGAGCTTGCTGCTGCGGCTCGGGTGGCGGAGCTTCGCCAAGGTCTTGGACTCGATCTGGCGGATGCGCTCGCGCGTGACGCCAAACTCGCGGCCGACTTCCTCGAGCGTGCGGGGATGACCGTCGACAAGGCCAAAGCGCAGCTCGATAACCTTGCGCTCACGATCGGCAAGCGAATCGAGCACCTGGGTGAGCTGCTCCTGCAGCATGGAGAAGCTGGCGGCATCGGGCGGAACGATGGCCTGGGAGTCCTCGATAAAGTCGCCCAGTTGGGAATCCTCTTCCTCGCCGATGGGGGTCTCGAGCGACACGGGCTCCTGCGAGATCTTCTGGATCTCGCGGACGCGATCGGCACTCATGTCCATCTCGGCACCGATCTCCTCGGGGGTCGGGTCGCGACCCAGGTCCTGGAGAAGCTGACGCTGCACGCGGACGAGCTTGTTGATGGTCTCGACCATGTGCACGGGAATACGGATGGTACGGGCCTGGTCGGCGATAGCGCGCGTGATGGCCTGACGGATCCACCACGTGGCGTACGTGGAGAACTTAAAGCCCTTCTGGTAGTCGAACTTCTCGACGGCGCGGATCAGACCGAGGTTGCCCTCCTGAATCAGGTCCAGGAACAGCATGCCGCGACCAACATAGCGCTTGGCGATGGAGACGACCAGACGCAGGTTTGCACTGATGAGCGCCTGTTTGGCTTCGAGGCCCACGTTCTCAATGCGCGTAAGACGACGCATCTCGGCACGCGTGAGTTCGAGCTCACCAGCATCGGCAGCCTCGAGCTTCTCGGTGGCCTCAAGACCGGCCTCAATCTTCATGGCCAGATCGACCTCTTCGGAGGCGGTCAACAGGTCGACCTTGCCGATCTCCTTGAGGTACATACGGACCGGGTCGCCGGTCAGCATCACCGTGGAGGCATCGATGCCGCGCACGCGCGAACGCGAACGAGACGTGCGCACGGTGCGCTTCTTCTTGCTCTTGGAAGAACCCATCTCGGCGTCGGCCTGGCGGGCCATCTTGAACTCGTGATCGTCGAGCGAGCCGGAATCGTGCTCGTCGTCGTCATCGAAATCGTCGGTATCGGTATCGTTATCGTCATCGTCGACGTCCATGGGGGCGTCGTCGTTACCGCTCGCGGAGATAATCTGGATGCCGCTGTTGCGCAGCGCGGAATACACCGCAGTGAGCTGCTCGTCAGAAACATCGATATCCTTCAGGGCGACCTGAATCTCGTCCTCGGTTACCGAAGTCCTGTTTGAGCCGTTGCCCATGAGCTTTGCAACGTAGGATTCCAGCCCAGTACCCGTGCTCTCAGTCTTTTTTGGCACAGATTCTCCCTTCATAGTCCACAGGACTCATTACTTTAGCACACACATAGACGTCTATACCCAAAAAGAGGACTGGATATAGGCGAGAATACGCTGGTTGACCACAACATCTAGGCCTGTTCGGTGCCTGCGGCCTCCAGACCGATCAAACGGAACGGGTCCGCCACGCCGCCGATCGACTTTTGCAGTTCGCGTTGACGCTGCGAATCCTGCGCGGCCTGCACGGTCAGCGCGCGACGGGCCTCATCATCGAGCGAACGGTCCTGGCGCAGCTTGGCCTGTGCGGCACGCATGCGGCGCTTGATGGTGTAGAGCTCGAGCGTATCGAGCATAAACACGATGTTCGTCTCGGTAGGGTGTTTGCTCGTCGCCGAGATGCGCCCGGCACTCACAAGCGTTGCCGCCTCGGGACACACCGAGCGCGCCGCATCCATGCAGGCTGCAGGATCGGTTCCCGGCGGCGTTGCCAGAACGGCCCATGCGATGGACTCGTGACGTGGGTCAACCCACTCGATGGAGCAGATGCGGTCGGCATACGTGCGGAACAGGTCGGGGTAGCTCGTAAGCATCGTCAACAGCTCGCGCTCCCCCGCCAAAGACTTGCGCTCAAGATCGGTAAGAACCATTGGCGTCGCCGCAGCCGGTGCGCCCGAACCATCAGCCACGGGAACAGCGCCCACACCATCAGGCACGTCGATCGGCGGCAGGTCATCGACGACATCCACGGGCGCGGCACCGTAGGCATCGAGCGGGACGTAGTCGTACGGCTCTTCTTCGACCGGCGCGGAAACCGGCGGCGTCGCGCCCGATGCCCAAGCACCGCGACCGGCATCGCGAGAACCCGACGCCCGACCGCCTATCCCGCCGGACCGCTCAGCCTGTGCCCGCTGGCGTTCATAGTTCTGCTCACGGCGGCGTTCCGCATCTTCGCGCTTGGCGACATCACGAAACACACGGCCCGAGCTCGCACGCACGGTCTCCAGATCCAAACCCAGCAGATCGGCAATCTGGATAAAGTACGTGTCGATCATATAGCTGTCGCGCAGCGGATAGATAAGCGTCAGCGCATCTTCCAGCGCCTTTGCGCGACCGCCCGGCGTGGTAATATCGCTCGACTCCTGCAGCGAACGGTAGACAAAGTCCATAAGAGGCTCGGCCGCGTCGATGCGCGCCTGCAGCTCCTGGCCGCCGCGCGCCGTAATAAACTCCATAGGGTCGTTGCCGTCGGGCAGTACCACGCAGCGCAGGTCCATCGAATCCTGCTCGATAAACTGAATCGCGCGGCGGGCGGCCTTCTGGCCCGCGGCATCGCCATCGAACATATACACGATGCGCTTGGCAAAGCGAGTGAGCGTCTTGACGTGATGCTCCGTGAGCGCGGTGCCCAGCGTGGCGACGACGTTTTTAATCCCCGCCTCCCAGCAGGCGATGCAGTCGGTATAGCCCTCCACCACAATCGCGGTATCCTGCGCGACGATAAACTCCTTGGCCCAATTAAAGCCGTAGAGGTTTCGCTTTTTATGAAACACGCTCGTCTCGGCGGTATTGAGGTACTTGGGTTGGCCGTCACCCATGATGCGACCGCCAAAGGCAATGTTGTGACTCTGCTCATCAAAGATGGGAAACATCACGCGGTCGTAGAAGCGGTCGGCAAGCTGCCCGCGCCCGCGGCTCACGGCAACGTTGGCATCGATCATCTCCTGCGGAGTAAAACCCGCCTGAGACAGGTGCGACACCAGCGCGTTGCGGCCCGGCGCAAAGCCCAGGCAGTAGCGGCGGCAGACGTCGCCGCCCATGCCGCGGCTGGCAAAGTACTCACGCGGACGGCCGTCCTTACCACGCATAAGCATGGTGTGGTAGAACTGAGCAGTCTCGGCGCACAGATCGTAGATGCGGGCACGCTTGGTACCGCGCTCGCGGCGATCTCCGGTGTCATGCAGCTCAATACCCGCGCGGTCGGCCAAATAACGGATTGACTCGGGAAAGCTCAGGTTCTCGCGCTTCATGATATAGGTGAAGACGTCGCCACCCTCACCGCAACCAAAGCAATGCCACACCTGCGTGGCAGGGATAATGTGGAATGACGGCGTCTTTTCGCCATGGAAGGGGCAGCAACCCCAAAACTCGTGGCCGCGGGGCTTGAGCTCAACCGTTTCCTGCACGATGGCGACTAAGTCGGACGCAGCGCGTACCTGGTCTTTTTCCTCATCGCTAATCACGGATGCTCACCCCCTGCTCACCCAAGTTGTGACGAATGTCCTCGATATTACCCTCGACGGTCGCAATCAACTCATCCAGCGAATCGAACACACGCGAGGGACGTAGCCAGCGCGTAAACGCCAGCGAAACGGAAGCGCCATAGAGGTCGCCCGTATAACCAATTAAATTAGCCTCAAGATGCGCAGATGCCGCATCGTCGGCATACGTCGGCGGCAGTCCGACGTTCACGGCAGCGGGCCACGCGGTGTCATCGACCAGCACCAGACCCTCGTACACGCCATCGGCAGGCACCTGAATACCGTCGGGAACCTGCAGGTTTGCCGTGGGAAAGCCCATGCCAGAACCCTCGTGACGGCCGCGAATAACACCGCCACGCACCATATACGGACGGCCGAGTAACTCAGCAGCCAGCTCCACATGGCCCTGTCCGAGCTCATGACGGATACGGGTGGCGCAAATGGCCTCACCGCCCTCGCAAAGCAAGTCGTGCCCGTATACGTCAACGCCGCGCTCGGCACCCCAGGCGCGCATCTCGTCAACACCAGAAGCACCGCCACGACCCAGCCTAAAGTCGCTGCCAACGCGAATCGATCGAATGTCGACCAGACGCGACACCAGCGAGAGAAAAGCAACATGGTCAAGCGCCGCAACCTCAGGCGTAAAGGGAACGGCCATCACCGCATCGACCCCAGTTAGAGCCAGGGCATGCAGACGGTCGGCCGTCGTCATCAATTTTTGAGCGGGCGAAGGGCTCACCACAACGTCCGGGTCGGGATCGAAGGTAACCACGACCGCCTTACAGCCATGGGCACGGGCATCACGGACAAGCGCTTCGATGAGTTCCTGGTGTCCACGGTGAACGCCGTCGAACACGCCAATGGCGATTGAAGCGGCACCCAAGTGCTCACACTCATCAAACGTATCGGCAGCAACGATGCGAGCCTCGTCCGACTCGCCCGCGAAAAAGACACGCGCGAGCTCGCGAGCGGACAACATCATCGAACACCGCCGATTGCCTGTGGAAACACGTGCTCCATGACAAAGCGGCCGCCCTCAATGCGGGCGAGCGCCTTGAGTCCCCCATCGAGCACCAACGCAAACGGCGCCTTCGAGGAATCGAAATCGGCAAGCGCACGCTCAACGGGAATGCGTCGGCCGCAGAGCAGGTCGTCGGCAAGATTGCCCGGCAAGTCAACACGTGTGGCGCCCAGGGCCGCAATGGGATCCAGGGCAAAGCCAGCCGCGGACTCGGGAGAAAGCTCCTCGACCGCATGACAAGCGCCAATGGAAACAACACCGGAAGCCGTGCGGCGCAGCGCGGAAATATGCGCGGCGCTATCGCAAGCGCGGCCCAGGTCGCGAGCGAGCGCACGGATATAGGTGCCCTTGCTCACCGAGAACGCCACGGTCCACACACACGTATCACCTTCGCCGCCCACGGCGATCAGGTCGGCGGCATAGACCTCGACGGGGCGCGGAGGTAGGTCCACCGCATTGCCCTCGCGAGCAGACTTGTAGGCGCGAACGCCATTGACCGAGATAGCAGAAAACGCCGGCGGCACCTGCATCTGCGGGCCCAGCATGGCGGCCAAGCGCTCACGAGCATCGGCAGGATCGCGGAGCTCGTTGGCAACAGCCACCGTGCGGACCGCCTCGCCCTCCGCATCATCGGTATTGGTCTCGGCGCCAAACGAAATATCGGCGACGTAGCTTTTGGTATCGAGCGTGAGCATGCCCAGCAGACGGGTGGCCTGGCCCACACCCACCACCATGACGCCAGATGCCATGGGGTCGAGCGTGCCGGCATGGCCGACGCGCCGCTCATGGAGGGCGCGTCGGCATTGCGAGACCACATCGTGGGACGTGCAGCCCACCGGCTTATCGACGGCGAGCAGCATATTCAATTGAGAAGGCGTTCGACGAGCCATGTACCATCCAATAAGTTAGAGCTCGACGGTCACCGAAGCGGGATCCTCCCCCACCAGCTCGGCCAGCATGGGAAGTGCCACGGCGAGCGTCTCGCGAATTGTTCCGTTGTTGGAAAAGCCGGCAGCGGCATGATGCCCGCCACCGCCAAAGTTGGCAGCAATCTCGGACACATCGAGGTCGCCCTTGGAGCGCAGGTTGCCACGCACCTTGGTATCGCCCTCAATGCCCTTTAAGAACATGCAGACCTCGACGCCCATCACCGAACGCACCACATCGACCAGGCCGTCGCACTCGTCCGAGGTGACACCGCAGGCCTCAAGGTCGCTCTGGTAGGCATAGCTATACGCCACGCGCCCATGCGCGACCGTCTTAATGCGACCCATGACAATGGACTTGAGGTGCAAAAACTCAACGCGCATGCTCTGGTAGACCTCGAGTGCCACACGCGCCGGATCGGCACCGTGGGCAACCAGTCGCGAGGCCGCATGGAACGCGGCGGCATCGGCGTTTTGGTACTGAAAACGGCCGGTATCGGTAACCAAGCCACACAGCAGGCAGGTCGCAACGCCATCACGTGCGACAATGCCGCAATTGTCCAAGAAACGGTCGATGATCATGGCGCAGGCCGCGGCATCGACGCGCCTCAGGCTCAGCTCGGCAAACTCCTCGCGCGCCGGATGATGATCGAAGCACACCACATGCTTGGAGCGACGAAGCACCTCGGCGGAATTATTGAGGCGCTCGACGACCGGTACGTCCACCGAGATGAACAGGTCCGGATTGCCGGCGTACGCAGATGCCGGCACCAGGCGATCGGAGCCTTCCATAAAGCGGTAGATGCGAGGAACCGGGTCATCGTCTGCCAGCAGCAGCGCAATGTCCTTGTTGGGGAAAAACTTCATGAGCGAAAGGCCCAGACCCAATACGGAGCCCAAGGCATCGCCATCGGGAGAAGTATGTCCCGAAATCGCAATGGAGGACGCACCCTCGATGAGCTCGAGGATGCGTCGCTGAATATCTGCAGACTCGCACGAGGCGAGGTCGGCGGAATTAGTCATCTAAAGCTGCCTCCTGGGCGGCATCCGCTATCGGATAGCCGTCCTCGTCCTTTTCGATCGCAAGCGTGGCGGGAACGTTTTCCAGCGCACGCGTGATGCGCTCGGCCTCATCGGTCGAGCGATCGATGCGAAAATCGAGCTCGGGCGTGACACGCCAATCGAGCGAGCGAGCCAACAGGCTGCGAATACGGCCCTTAGCGCTAGCGAGCGCCTCCATGACCTCGTCGTAGCGGCTCGCATCGCACGACACATACACGCGCGCGAACGAACGGTCCACCGCGACCTCGACCGCAGTCAAAGTAACCAGGTCGAGACGCGGATCGGAAACCTCAAAGAGCAGGATATAACCAAGCTTCTCGCGAAGCTGCTCGCCCAGACGGCGGGTTGCCTGCGTTTGCTTCATAGCGCTACCCCCTACTCGGTACGGGCAACCTGGTCGATACGGTAACCCTCGATCTGGTCGCCGGGCTTGATGTCCTGGAAGTTCTCCAGGCCAATGCCGCCCTCGGAACCGCTCTTGAGGCTCTTGGCCTCGTCCTTGTAGTGGCGCATCGAGGCGATCTTGCCGTTGAAGACCACGATACCGTCGCGCACCAGGCGCACGGAATCGGTCGCGGCGATCTCGCCCTCTTCGACGCGGACACCGGCAGCGATACCGACTTTGGGCACCTTGAAGGTGTCCAGGACGGTCGCGGTACCCGTGGCGACCTCAACCTCGGTGGGCTTGAGCATGCCGATACGGGCGGCGTCGAGCTCCTCGAGGCACTTGTAGATGACGTCGTAGCAACGGATCTCGACGCCCTCGCGCTCGGCGGCGGAGCGGGCCTTACCGTCGGGACGGACGCCAAAGCCGATGATGATGGCGTTGGAGGCGTCGGCCAGAACGACGTCGGTCTCGTTGATGGCGCCAACGGCGGAGTGGATCGTGTTGATGCGAACCTCGGACTGATCCATCTTGTCGAGCGAGTCCTGAAGGGCCTCGATGGAACCCTGGACGTCGGCCTTGATGATCAGGTTGAGCTCCTTGACCTCGGCGTCGGCAATGGTCTCGAAGAGGTTCTCGAGCGTGACGTGCTTGACGCGGCTCTGCTCCTCGATACGGGCCTTGAGCGAACGTTCATCGGCCAGGGCGCGTGCCTCGCGCTCGTCCTCGAACACGCGGAACTCGTCACCGGCGTTGGGCACGGACTGCAGGCCCAAAATCTCGACAGCGTCGGAGGGACCGGCCTCGGTGACGGCGCGGCCCTTGGGGTCGAGCATGGCACGGACGCGGCCATAGGTAAGGCCGGCGACCAGCGTATCGCCCACGTGCAAGGTACCGCGGGTCACGAGCACGGTAGCGACCGAGCCACGGCCCTTGTCGAGCTTGGCCTCGAGGACGTTGCCGGAGGCAAAGGTGTCCGGGTTGGCCTTGAGCTCGAGCACGTCGGCCTGGAGCAGCACGGTCTCCAGAAGTTCGTCGATACCGATCTTCTGCTTGGCCGAGATGTTGACGAACATGTTCTGTCCGCCCCACTCCTCGGGGATGACTCCGTACTCGGTGAGCTCCTGACGCACACGGTCGGGGTTGGCGCCCGGCTTATCAATCTTGTTGACGGCAACGACGATGGGTACGCCGGCGGCCTTGGCGTGGTTGATCGACTCGACCGTCTGGGGCATGACGCCGTCGTCAGCGGCGACGATCAGGATGACGATGTCGGTCACCTTGGCGCCACGGGCACGCATAGCCGTAAAGGTGGCGTGACCCGGGGTATCGATAAAGGTGATCTTGCGGTCGTTGATCATGACCTGCGAAGCGCCGATGGCCTGCGTAATGCCGCCCGCCTCGCCGGCAGCAACGCCGGTGTGACGGATGGCGTCAAGCAGCGACGTCTTGCCGTGGTCGACGTGGCCCATGACGGTGACGACCGGGGCACGCGGCTTAAGGTCGGCGGGATCGTCGTAGAACGAGAAGGTGTTCTCCTCCTCGGGGGTGATAATCTTGATCTGACGGCCCAGGTCGTCGGCAACGAGCTCAACGAGGTCGTCGGACATGGACTGCGTCATGGTGAGCGGCGTACCCAGCAGGAACAGGCGCTTGATGATGTCGTTGGCCGGAACGTCGAGCGCCTCGGCAAGCTCCTGGACGGTAACGCCCTGGGAGACCTTGATGGCGTCGAGGTCCTCGGGGTTCACGCCCTGGGCCAGCGCCTCCTCTATCTTGCGCTCCTCCTGAGCCTTGGCAGCCTCGCGCTCGCGCTTCTCCTTGCGCTTCTTGCGGCGACCGGTGGACTCGCGAGAGGCCTCCTCGACGGCAGCACGAGCCTCCTCGAGCACCTTCTCGCGGCTGTACTCCTCGGCCTCGCGAGCCATGCGGCTGTAGTGGTCCTCTTCGTTGTTGTGACCGCCCTTGCGCTTCTTGCCCTTGCCCTGCTTATCGGGGTTGGGGAAGTCCATGCCGGCAGCGACGTTGTTGCTGGCGTTGGTGCGATGGCTGTGCGGACGGCTCTCGGAGGCGTTGCGCTCGGAGTTGTTGTCGGAGGCGTTGCGATCGTTACGACGGCCACCGCGGCGGTCGTTATTGCCGCCACGACGGTTACCGCGCTCGGCGGCGCGCTCGGCCTTGGCCTTGTCCTCGGCGTCCTTCCTCTCCTTGAGCACGGTCTCCTGTGCGGCGATCTGGTCGAGCAGCGAACGGAAGCGCGAACCGGAGTCGGAAGCGGGAACGGCGCGGCGCTGGGCCTCGCGGGCAGCCTCCTCCTTCTCGCGGGCAAGGCGCTCCTGCTCGGCCTTCTTCTTGGCCTCGGCCTCGGCGCGGGCAGCCTCCTCGGCAGCCTGGGCTGCGGCAAACTGGCGACGCTCCTCCTCGCGGGCCTTCTCGGCGGCGATGCGCTCGCGCTCGGCCTCGGCGGCGCGTGCGGCCTCCTCGGCGGCAGCTGCCTGCTCCTCGGCCTGCTTGGCGGCCTCGACTTCCTGGGCGCGGGCCTCGATCACCGAGGCGAGCTGCTTGCGGACCATGGCGACATAGGCGTCCTCCAAGGTGGAGGAAGCGGACTTAGCGGGAATCTTCATATCGGCGAGATGACCCATCAGTTCCTTGGAGGTCATGCCGAACTCTTTGGCCAGGGTGGACACACGGACTTTTGCCATATGACTTCACCTACCCTTTCTGGCACCTTGGGTGCCTAGAGACTGAACGAGCGTGGGAGACGCGCCGGGACCCGCCCGGCGCGACCGCGCGCTAGATCAGGTCCTCCGCATCATCGAAGGCGTCGGTGTCGTGGACACCGCAGAAACGGGAGCCGGGACGAGCCTGGTTGCGGCACTGGATGCCGTCCTCGGACACGTACTCGCAGCGGCGGACGTCCTCATCTTCCTCGTCACCGATCAGGTCGGCGGTGGGCTCCTCGTGAACGGGAACGTTCTTGAGGATGTCGGCGGCAAGCGTCTCGGACTTGATGTCGATGTGCCAGCCGGTCAGGCGCGCGGCGAGACGGGCGTTCTGGCCCTCCTTGCCGATGGCGAGGGACAGCTGGTCGTCGGGCACGATGACACCGGCGTAAGCCTTCTCCTCGTCGATGAGGACGCGGGTGACCTTGGCGGGCGACAGGGCGTTGGCGACGTAGACGGCAGGATCGGCATCCCAAAGGATGACGTCGACGCGCTCGCCACGGAGCTCGCCCACGACAGCGCGAACACGGCTGCCCTTAGGGCCGACACAGGCGCCCACGGGATCCAGACGGTCGTCGAGCGAGTGGACGGCAACCTTGGAGCGCTGACCGGGCTCGCGGGCGATCGACTTGATTTGGACGGTGCCCTCATAGATCTCGGGCACCTCCTGCTCAAACAGACGACGCATGAGCTCGGGGTGGGTACGGGAGATGACAATCGGCGGACGGCTGTGCTCGCCACGAACCGGCTGCAGGTTGGAGTTGGGGTCGCGAACGTCGATGATCACGGCCTTGATGTGCTGGTTGTGCAGGTAGCGCTCGCCCATCGGACGCTCGTTGCGCTCGTTCTCGTAACGGCGCTGGTCGAAGTGCGGCAGCTCGGCCTCGACGCCCTCGCGAATCTTGACAATCGTGAAGTCGGGTGTGGACTGCAGCACGGTACCGCTGATGAGGTCACCGATGCGGCCGGAGAACTCCTCGTAGATCTGCTCGCGGGCGGAGTTACGCACGATGGCGTTGATCTCGGCCTTGGCGTGCTGGGCAGCGATGCGGCTCGTGTTCTTGGGGGTGACGTCAATCTCCTCAAACTCGGTGAAGTTGCCCTCCTCGTCCATGGAATCGTCGATCGGCTCCAGGCGGTAGACGTAGATCTTGCCGGTGGTGCGGTCGATGGTCACCTTGGCGCCCCACTCAAGATGCAGGATCTCGGCATAGCTCTTGGCGAGCGACTGCTCCAGGCGGTCGATCAAGTAGAGCTGGTCAATGTGCTTCTCCTGGCAAAGCTCCATCAGGGCGGACATCATGTCGGATGCTGCCATCTTACTTTCCTTCCTTCGCGGGCTTGAAGTCGTAGGTGGGCTTCAACTTGCACTTTTTAACATCAGAGAAATCGAGGGTAACGGACTCGCCGTCCTCGAGCTCGAGGGTCACGTTCGTCTCGGTGGCGGCGGCAATCTTGCCGGCGTACTTGCGACGGCCCTCGGTGGCGGTGGAGGTGAGCTCGCAGTTCTCGCCCACAAAGCGGGCAAAGTCGCACGGGCGGCGCAGCGGGCGCGCCATACCCGGGCTCGACACCTCGAGCGTATAGCTCGAAGAGATGGGGTCGAGCTCCTCGACCACATCGCCGACCCACTTGGTGTTGGCCGTGACGTCGTTGAGCGAAAGACTCTGACCCTCGGCACCCTCGATACGCACGCGCACGCAGGGGGCCTTGGTGGCACCCACGAGCTCGACGTCGACGATGTCGATATCGTGCTGGGGAGCGACGGCCTCGAGCGCGTCGATGATCGCCTGCTCGGTCTTGGTCTTGACCATTGCGGCACCTCCATCCATACAAAAAAGAAGCGGGGCCGAAACCCCACTTCTTTCAATTACAACTTCATTTGCAAGCAAACTATACCAATAGCTGCGGAAACGTGCAAGCACAGTACGAACCTGCAGGTCAGCGTGCGCACAGCTTCTCCACAAGAATAGGACAATTGACCGAAGACACCTAGGCAGGTACATGCAAAACGAGGGACGGCCCAAACGGACCGCCCCTCGCCTATAGCACGTCAGCTAAACGCGCAGCGCTTACTTGACCACCAGGTTGACCAGCTTGCCGGGCACGCAGATGGCCTTGACGACCGTCTTGCCCTCGAGCCACTTGGCAACGGCGGCCTCGGCGGCAGACTGCATATCCTCGTTAGAGGCATCGCGGGCAACGTCGACACGACCGCGGACCTTACCGAGCACCTGGACCACGATCTGCACCGTGTCCTCAACGGACTCGGCCAGGTCGAACTCGGGCCAGGCGGCGGTGTAGGCGTTGCCCTCGCAGCCGAGTGCCTCGTGCCACAGCTCGTCGGCCCAGAACGGGCAGATGGGGGCGAGGACGCTCACGATATCCTTAGCCACGCCGTAGCACAGCGCCTTGTCACGGGAAGCGCCCTCGGTGGCGTTGAGATAGGCGCTCGCCGCGTTGACGAGCTCCATGACGGCCGAGATGGCGGTGTTGAACTGGCCGCGGTCGAAGTCCTCGGTGCACTTGGCGATGGTGCGGTGACGCTCGCGATAGAGCTTCATAGCAACCTCATCAAGCGCAGACTTGTCGAAGGCCACGTTGGCGTCGCCGGACTGGACGAGCTGCCAAACGATACGCCAGGCGCGCTTGATGAAGCGGTTGGCGCCCTCAACGGCCTTGGGATCCCAGTCGAAGTCCTTCTCGGGCGGGGCGATAAACAGGATCGCCAAACGCATGGTGTCGGCGCCGTAAGGTTCGATGACCGAGCTCGGGGGCACGACGTTACCCTTGGACTTGGACATGGTGTCGCCGTTCTCGTCCTTGACCATGCCCTGGCACAGCAGGTTAGTGAAGGGCTCGTCCACGCTCAGCAGGCCCAGGTCGCGCAGTGCCTTGGTAAAGAAGCGGCTGTAGAGCAGGTGCAGAATGGCGTGCTCGATCCCGCCGATGTAGTTATCGACGGGCATCCAACGGTCGGCGGCCTCGCGGGAGAAGGGCAGCTCGGTGTTGTGCGGATCGGTATAGCGCAGGTAATACCAGCTGGAACAGGTGAAGGTATCCATGGTATCGGTCTCGCGCTTGGCCGGGCGACCGCAGACCGGGCAGGTGGTCTCGTAGAACTCCTTGCACTCGGCAAGGGTCTCGCCGGCGCCCAAGTCCAGGTTCTCGGGCAGCGTCACCGGCAGCTGATCCTCGGGCACGGGCACGATACCGCAGTGCTCGCAGTGGATGGCCGGGATGGGGTTGCCCCAATAGCGCTGGCGGCTGATGAGCCAGTCGCGCAGACGGAACTCGACCTTGCGACGACCACAGCCCATGGCCTCGAGGTCGGCCACGATCGCAGCCTCGCCCTCGGAGTGCTTGCCGCCGCGCATGCCGGTGTACTTGCCGGACTGGACGAGCGTGCCCTCGGCAGCGTGGGCGCAATCCCAGTCGACGGTCTCGGCATGGAAGGTATCGATGGTCTCGCCATTAGCCTCGACGGCTGCGCGGTCATCGTCGTCCAGGATGATTGGCACGATCGGCAGGTCGTACTTACGGGCAAACTCAAAGTCGCGCTGGTCGCCACAGGGAACGGCCATGACGGCACCGGTACCGTAGTCGGCAACGACATAATCGGCAACCCACACGGGGACCTTCTCGCCGTTGACGGGGTTTACCACATAGCGGCCCGTGAAGGCACCGTGCTTCTCGAGGGTGCCCTGGGCACGCTCGACGGCAGAGATGTGCTTGGAGTCCTCGACGATCTTGGTGACGGCCTCCTCGTACTCCGTGCCCTCGACGAGCTCGTGCAGGCCGGCGTACTCGGGAGCCAGGACAAAGAAGGAGACGCCAAAAAGGGTATCGGCACGCGTGGTGAAGACGGTGATCTTGCCCTCATCGCCCTCGATGGGCTCGCCATCCTGATCGCACAGGGTAAAGTCGACCTCGGCGCCCTCGGAGCGACCGATCCAGTTGGCCTGCATCTGCTTGACGCGCTCGGGCCAACCGGGGAGCTTCTCCAGGTCGTCGAGCAGTTCCTGGGAGTACTCGGTGATCTTGAAGTACCACTGCTCAAGGTCGCGCTTCTCGGGCTCGGTGCCACAACGCCAGCACTTGCCCTCGGTCACCTGCTCGTTGGCCAGAACGGTCTTGCAGGTGGGGCACCAGTTGACCGGGTTCTTCTTGCGGTAGACCAGGCCCTTTTCCCACAGCTTCTCAAAGATCCACTGGCCCCAGCGGTAGTAGTCGGGACTGCAGGTCTTGACCATGCGATCCAGATCGTAGGAGAAACCCATGCGCTTCATCGTGGCGAGCGCCTGGTCCATGTTCTTATACGTCCAGGCGGCAGCCTGCGTGTTGTGCTTGATAGCGGCGTTCTCGGCAGGCAGACCAAAGGCGTCAAAGCCGATGGGGTGCAGCACGTCGTAACCGCGCATGCGGGCCTGACGGGCCATGGCATCGCCGATGGTATAGTTGCGCGCGTGGCCCATATGCAGGTCGCCCGACGGATACGGGAACATCTCGAGCACGTACTTCTTGGGCTTGCTGTCGTCGGTGTCGACGGCAAAGAGGTTGGAGTCCTCCCAGGCCTTCATCCACTTGGACTCAATGGCCTGCGCGTCGTAGGCAGGGATCTCGTCCTTATGATCTGTGCAATCGCACATATCAGCTCCTTTTAACTTGATTGGGGCCGGTCGGCTAGGCTTTACTCGCTGCTGCGGACAGTCCTGCTCGCACGAAGGCCACATTAAGTGGCCTTCGGCTCGTGCGGAACTTGCAGCGAGCAAAGCCTAGCCGCCCGACCCTAGGGTTAACTTGACTGATGATAGCAAATACGACAAGCGAGATGCCTGCGACTTGCAGGCATCTCGCTTTATCTAAATAACGTGGTTGATGCTCAACCTTTGATATGCAGCTCTTACCTTATCGATAGGAAACGCTCTGCTGGGAGTCTTTCACCACAACGTCGTGGGCGCCGCCTTCGACGATCGAGGTCGAGCTCACCAGGGTCAGGCGTGCCTTTTCCTGAAGCTCGGGGATCGAGAGGGCACCGCAGTTGCACATCGTGGACTTGACCTTGTAGAGCGTGCCGCCCACGCCGTCCTTGAGGGAACCGGCGTAGGGAACGTAGGAGTCGACGCCCTCGACAAAGCTGAGCTTCGCGGCGCCGCCCAGGTCGTAGCGCTGCCAGTTGCGGGCACGCGCAGAACCCTCGCCCCAGTACTCCTTCATGTACTGGCCGTTGACGTTGACGCGCTCGGTCGGGCTCTCGTCAAAGCGGGCGAAATAGCGGCCCAGCATCATAAAGTCGGCACCCATGGCAAGGGCGAGCGTCATGTGGTAGTCGTAGACGATACCGCCGTCAGAGCACACGGGCACGTAGACACCGGTCTCCTCGTAGTACTCGTCACGGGCGCGGCAGACGTCGATCAGCGCGGTGGCCTGGCCGCGGCCGATACCCTTGGTCTCGCGGGTAATGCAGATGGAGCCGCCGCCGATACCGACCTTGATGAAGTCGGCGCCGCAATCGGCCAGGAAGCGGAAGCCCTCGGCGTCGACGACGTTACCGGCACCGACCTTGACGTCCTCGCCGTAGTTGGCGCGGATCCACTCGATAGTGCGCTTCTGCCACTCGCTGAAGCCCTCGGAGGAGTCGATGCACAGAACGTCGGCACCAGCCTCGATGAGCAGCGGCACGCGCTCGGCATAATCGCGGGTGTTGATACCGGCGCCGACCATGTAGCGCTTGTCGTTATCGAGCAGCTCGTTGGGGTTAGTCTTGTGGCTGTCGTAGTCCTTGCGGAAGACAATGCCCATCAGGTGATCGTTGTCGTCGACAATGGGCAGGGCGTTGAGCTTGTTGTCCCAGATGACGTCGTTAGCGACCTTGAGGCTGATGTTCTTGTCGCCCACGATGAGCTGCTCACGCGGGGTCATAAACTCGGAGACCTTTGTCTGGTGATCATCGCGGCTGGGGCGATAGTCACGGCTGGTGACGATGCCCAGGAGCTTACCCTTGGGAGTGCCGTCGTCGGTGACCGGCATAGTGGAGTGACCGGTCTTCTCCTTGAGCTCGATGACCTGCTCCATGGTCATGTCGGGGGTCAGAGTGGAATCGGACTGAACGAAGCCAGCCTTGTGATCCTTGACGGCCTTGACCATAGCGGCCTCGGACTCGGCGCTCTGGGAACCGTAAATGAAGGACAGGCCACCCTCGGTAGCGAGCGCGACACCCATGTCGACGCCCGAGACGGACTGCATGATGGCGGAAACCATGGGGATGTTCAGGGTGATTGCCGGCTTCTCACCGCGCTTAAAGCGGGTTAGCGGCGTCTTAAGAGAGACGTTGTTGGGGATGCACTGCGAGGACGAGTAACCAGGGACCAGCAGATACTCCGAAAACGTGTGGGACTCACCGGGAAAGAACGTAGCCATGTTTCTCCTTTTTCCATGCGACCGGTCGGCTGCAGGCCTCGTAGGACCCAGCCCAACCTTGGGCGCCCAATACTGGGGAAGTATCTTAACGCACTTTGACTGCTACAATGCATGTTTTAAGAAGAGCACACGAGGGTTTGACGCAGGCTTTGCGTTTGCCCAGCAAACACTTTAGCGGGGAGACGTGGAGCACATGGAGTACAAGACGACGGCAAAGTTGGTCATTCAAGCGTGCGACAAAGATCTGCCGGGCGTGTTCGGCCACGGCTGCGTCTTACTGCTGCAGGGCATCGCCCGCGAGCACTCGCTCAACCGCGCCGCCAAGAGCATGGGCATGGCGTACTCCAAGGCCTGGCGCATTGTGAACGAGGCCGAAGGACAGCTGGGCTGCAAGCTCATCGAGCGCGACGGAGCCCGCGGATCCACCCTCACCCCCGCCGGCGAGCGAGCCATAGCGGCCTACGAGGAGCTGCAGACCGACATCAACCAAGTAATTGCCGCAAAGGCCAACGACCTCATCGCCAGCATCAAAAAGTAGCTCATTTGGGACGGGGCCTTATAGCCACACAACCCATTCTCATAAGTTGCGGTGAAATAGGGACTGTTTATGCGGTTAAAGCCGTAAATCAATCCCTATTTCACCGCAACTTATGGAGTCGAGGATGGTTTAGCTAGTTGCGGAGGGCGTTATCTAGGGTGGCGGCCACGATCAAGGGGTCGTCGGTGCCGGCGAAGAGGCGGATGGTGCTCCCCTGCTTGCCACGTGGAGCCGAAAGGCGCGTCGTTGCGCCGCCGGCGGGTGATGTGCGGAATTCGTCCGGCAGTATGCTGAAGAATTCGCCTGCGGTGCAGTCCATCAGGTCAAACTCTACTGCCGGGCCAAAACCGTGCTCCAGGATGCCGGTCGCGATGGCATGGTCGGGATGTGAGGTCAGCCCGGGATAGTGCACGTTGCGCACCATCTCGTTCGCAGCCAAGTACTCGGCCAGCGCACGGGCGCGGTCGAAATGTGCCTGCATGCGGGTGTCGAGCGTGTCGAGCCCACGCTCTAGAACCTCGGCCTCATCGGAGGACAAGTCGAGCGCGGCCAATCCGCACCCCTCGATCAGCGCATGCGCGCACTCGGCAGCGGCATCCACACGATGGCGCTTGAGCTGCGAGCGCGCAACCGAAGCGGCAACCAACTTGCGCGGAGTCTTACCGGCGCACACGCGGTCGAGTGCCTCAAGCGACAGCGCAGCACCCAGCCGCAGCGGATCGCAGCCAAAAGCCGACACCACGGTGTTGTCTACAACCAGCAGCGCATGAGCCACACGCGCCGCGCGGCCTAACGCGCGAAGATCGGGCACGCGCAGTCCAAACCCGCCAATGGAGTTGACGAACCACCACAGGTGCGGCCCCTCGGCATCAAACGAAGCATCAAAGCCATCGGACGCAGCAGCAAACGCCGCAACCGACGACTCCTCCACCATAGCCACGTCGCAGCCATCAAAGCCGCGCGCAAACGCATCGGCAAAGTCGTCCGCAAAGGCAACCAGACGATCGCCGGGACACACAATCCCCAGCTGCGACAGCGCTGCTGGCACATGCGAGGCCGCAAGCAACCGCGCCTCACGCGCGCCGGCTCTCAAAGCCAAAGCCTCTTCTAGCTGTTGCACGTCCACGCGGCACCGTCCCTTCACAAACAAAAACCCACGATGCGGGTGTTCCCCGCATCGTGGGCAACGGCTGCAGTATAGCGCCGATATGCGACGAATCGCCTAGATGTTGAGCGTGTGATAGTTCACGCTCGCACCCGGAGCGTCAACGGTCACGCCATAGGCCTCGGGATAGATGCGCGTCGAAAACACGAGCGCGCCATCATTCACAAACACCTCGACCGACGAGACATCGCCAACAATGCGCACGTTGCGCACCTCGTCGACGGGCTCCCAGCGCACGGTACGACCGCAGCCGGCAGAAGCGCGACCTTCATCGGTATATCGCATCTCAAAGCGCGCGGGAAGCTCGCCCTCGGCGGGCACAAACACCAGTTTCAGCTCGCCATCTACGGTCGCGGCAAACGCGCCGTCGACACCGTCGACAACAACGTCAAAGCAGGTATCGCCGGCAACCTCCAACGAGCCCTCCCCCACACGCACCGAGGCATAATGGTGCTCAATCTCGCGCGCCGGCTGCTGCAGCACCACGCCGCCGGCACCGGCTGTAAGCTCACGCGGCACCGTCATGCAGTGCTGCCAGCCGCACGCCACGGTGGGATCGTTGCCATAGGTCGGCTCATCAGGCATGCCCATCCAACCGATCAGAATGTGGCGACCGTCCTCGGTCGTGAACTCCTGCGGAGCATAGAAGTCAAAACCGGCGTCCCACAGGCGGAACTCGCCCAGATCATAAGAGTCCTTGCCACCCGTAATGTTACCCGTAACGGGCATGTAGCCCGCTGCATACACATTGCCGCGGTCCCAACGGTCGCCCTCGAGCCCCTGGGGAGAGAAAGACAGAAACCTTGCCGGCACGCCGCCATCCGCCTCAAGCTCCAGATACCCCGGGCACTCCCACATAAAGCCAAAGCGCTCGGGGGTAGACACGCGACTCTCGAGCTCCCAACTCAGCATATCGGCCGAGCCATACACCAGGATCTCACCCACATCGCGCCCGGCACCCTCGCCGTGCATGGTGCAAAATCGACTATCGACATGCGGCCCATCCACGCGACGACGCGCGCCCAGCACCATGTGGTAACGCCCATTATCATCGCGCCACACCTTGGGATCGCGCACATGGCAGGTCAAATCCTCGGGATAATCCTCGGACGCCAGCACCACACGCTTTTGGCTGAACTCCCGACCGGCAAGGCCATCAACGCTCTCGACATAAACAGTATCGGCGCGGCGGCCGGTATTGACGTAGTCGTACGTGCCGTCTGCATCGGAGAGTTTAACGTTGCCTGTGTACAGTACGCGAATGCGGCCGTCCTCGGCAAGCGCGGAGCCCGAATACACGCCATGACAATCGAACGGCTCGTCGGGCAGCAGCGGGGCGCCAACGTAGTCCCACGTCATAAGATCGCGGCTTGTGGCATGGCCCCACATCTTGACGCCACCCTCGACATCAAACGGCGCATACTGAAAATAGGCATGGAACACGCCGCCCGCTTGGCAAAGACCATTGGGGTCATTGAGCCAGCCCGCCGGCGGCATAATATGGAAGCGCTGGCCATATGCGCCATGACCGCACTCAGAGGCGGCGGTGTCAACAGCGGCAACCAGCTTTGCAAGGTCGCGGCCAAGTGCATTAGACATATCAAAGTCCTAACGGATCGAAAGTAACAAGGCGCCAGAGATCGACACCAGATACGGGAAACGCCCGCGAGCATACAACCCGCGGGCGCCCCTCAATCAAAAGCTCTTAGGCCTGCTCGGAAGCCTTGGGCTCGTCCTTGTACAGGACAAACGAGACGGCAAAGGAAACCAGCGCGGCGACCGCAAACATGATCGCGTACTGCACGGGCTGGGCCAGGCACAGCAGGATACCGAAGATGCCGGTAACGCCGGTGCCGGAAGCAGCAAGCGAGGTGAGTGCGCAGACCAGGGCACCGCAACCGCCGCCGATGCAGCCGGCGATGAAGGGCTTAAAGAAGCGCAGGTTCACGCCGAAGATGGCAGGCTCGGTAATACCCATGAAGGCGGACAGGGCCGAAGGAAGCGCCAGGCCCTTGATCTTGGCATCGCGGGTCTTAAAGGCAACGGCGAGCGCGGCGCCACCCTGGGCGATGTTGGCGGCACTGGCGATGGGCAGCCAATAGGTCACACCGTACTGGGCAAGCTGACCCAGGTCGATGGCGGTGTACATCTGGTGGATACCGGTAACGACCGTGGGGGCATAGAACAGGCCGACGATAAAGGAACCGATGCCGAAGGGCAGGGTCAGCAGGGCCTGGATCAGACCGAGGATGGCGTTCTCGGCCCAGACAAAGATGGGGCCGACGGCAACGAGCGTCACGAGCACGGTCACGAACACCGAGACGAGCGGAGTCACAAAGAGGTCGAACATCTCGGGAACGATCTTGTGCAGGCGCTTCTCGAGGAAGGCCAGAATGGCGCAGGCGATAACGATGGGGATCACATGGCCCTGATAGCCGACCCACTCAAAGCTGTACACACCGGGAATAACAGTAACCATGGTCTGAACGCCCTCGGAAGCAACCGTGTAGGCGCTCTGCAGCGAGGAGTTGATGAATGCACCACCGACGACAGCGCCCAGATACGGGTTGGCGCCAAAAGCCTTAGCGGCGGAGTAACCGATCAGGATCTGCAGAATGCCAAAGGACGTGCCCGAAACCAAGTCGGCAATCTTATAAATAAAGTTATTGGTGTCGAGCGCGATAAAGCCGTTGGAGGCCATGAAGTTGAGGGCGCTCATAATGCCCAGCAGCAGGCCCGAAGCCACGATGGCGGGGATGATGGGAACAAAGACGTCGCCGAGCACCTTAATGGCACGCATAAAGATGTTCTGCTGCTGAGCCGCGGCCTCCTTTACCTCGGCCTTGGTGGCAGCCTCGACGCCGCTGAGCGCGATGAACTCTTCGTAGACCTTGTTGACGGTGCCAGTGCCAAAAATAATCTGGAGCTGGCCCTGGGCCTCAAAGACGCCCTTGGCGCCGTCGATATTCTCGAGGGCCTCCTTGTCGACCTTCGCGTTATCGGCAATCACCAGGCGCAGACGCGTGGCGCAGTGTGCGGCCGAAACAACGTTGTCGGCGCCACCGATGTTGTCGAGCACCTCTTGGGCTGATTTGCGGTAGTCCATGACTTCCCTTTCCTCCAACGGGCGCATGTGCACCCGGCCATCTTTGACACATACACTGTAATCGTTTTCAGTTTGATATGACTGTAATCGTTTTCATAGTAGGGTGAACGGTAGGAAAAAGCCGGCGAAAGGTAGTTTTGAAGCAAAAACAGGGGTCTCAGAGGCAGGCAGACGTGCCCAAGGCCTAGACATTCATAAGCTGATGGCCGAGCTTGAGCGACTTTAGACCGCTCTCCCCCTCCTCGCCATCGAGCGCGTTGAGCAACATATTGGTCGCCTCGACGCCGCTGGTCAGGTAGCCGTAATGCACGGTGGGAATGCCGCCCGTCAGCGCGCGCAAAAATGCGTTGTCGCCGAAGCCGCTCACGCGACGCACGCCCTCGCCCATGCCACGCACCTCGTCAAGAGCGCGCAGGGCGCCGGCAGCCATAGTGTCGGTCGCGCACGCGATAAACGAAACATCGGGGGCATCGGCCAGCAGCTCGCGCGCAGCGCGATAGCCCGAGTCGAGCGTAAACGAGCCCAGGCGAATCAAGGCGGCATCGAGCGGGTTACCCGCGGCGCGCAAGCCGGCCTCAAAACCGCGACGGCGGTCATAACCGGCCGCGCGGTCCTCTTCGGTAACTCCGATGTAGGCGATCTTGCCATCCACCCGACCCGCAAGCGCACGGCCGAGCTCAAAGGCAGCCTCGTAATCGTCGTGATAGACGCACGCCGCGCCCTCGACATGTTGACCGATCAACACAATGGGCACGCGGCACGACTCAATCGCGCGACGGTGCTCGTCGGTGATCATGGTTGCCACCAGCACAATGCCATCGACCGGGTGGTTTTGGAACAAATCGAGGTATTCGAGCTCGCGATCGGGCGCATTGTCGGTGTTGGCAAGCAGCATCTGGTAGCCACGGCGACCGAGCACCTGGCCAATACCGGCGGTAATGCGACTTACGGATTCCGAGTTAATCTTAGGTACGATGACGCCGATGAGCTTGGTGGAGCCGGTGCGCAGCGCACGAGCCTGGCTGGACCGCACGTATCCGGTCAGCTCAATCGCCTGCTTAATGCGCTCGGCCTTATCCGCCGAGATATACCCACCGTTGAGGTAGCGCGAGACGGCGGCGCTCGAAACGCCGGCCAACTCGGCCACATCTTTCATCTTTACCACGAGAACCCCCGTCGTTGAAATCGCTTTCACCATGATACCCATGCGGAGCGACCGCATTACGTAGCGATTGCATGATAGAGAAACGCATGGAAACTAATGAGCCACTTGAGACATGTCTAGCGATAATCACTTCGCAGCCAGTTTTACCAGACAAGAATCACACTGGCTGCATAATCGAAGAATGCGGCCATGCAGAACTTGACCTGAGCGGCAGCCTCGCGGACTTTTCCAGGAAGGCCTCGGTGCCGAGCCTCGAAGAGTCGCAATTCACAATCCCGGTCAATCCTCTGCCAAGAACCCGTTGCGAACTTAGACTTACCAACAACACGCCAGCAAAGTTGCATACAAGCAGAAAATCGCACGCAATTTCGCCTATTCTCAATTGAGATATAAGTTTTGACGGGCCGAATCTTACATCAAAACAAAAAAGAGGGCCGACGCATCAACCCTCTTCAGGTATCGCCCGAAGGCTTCCACCGCAATTAACTTTAATTTAGCCGATATCCCTTGTTAGTCTACAGGCTCTGCCACAAGTAGAAATTATCTTCACTTTTAGGGAGTAGCTCTTAAAAAGCAGCTATGTAACTAAGAAGCGCATCCATCTTGTTCCCAACCCCAGTCGTTTCTATCTCATGAAAGTCCAAAGAAGACAGGGGGGCATGCAGATCTTCAGGGACGCCAGAGAGGTCGCCGCGGTAGGTCTCCCGGTCAGCCGCCATCGCGGTTCCTAAAAAGAGGAAAGGCAGCCATCCCAAGAAGAACAGCCGCCTTTCCTCTGGACGCGGAACCCGTAGGTTACCCTCGTCAATACCGCTTTTTAGATAGGCTACTGATTATCAATCCGTAAGTCAAAGCTGCAAATTTGAGGCAAGCGACAATCATGTAATTCAAATCAAGACACACATGATTTTCAACCAAATCAAACGATGTCTGGCTAGCATATCAGGCATTGCACGCATAAAAAAGGGCAAGACTCTCAGTTTGAAAGCATCACCCTTAAAGCTCCCAAAGAGCTTTTGTATTGCAGGAAGATACTCTACACCATCTTCCCTTGATTGGCAGGTCGAAACAGACACCATTGTGATTTCAAGCAGAAAGCGTTATATTAAGTATGCATTTGCACGTGGTGTTCGCACTATACGCTCAGATGCCATAGTTTACAAAGACGGCCTTCTTCATAGACGCTAGGTGGGATTACTCACTAGTAGCCGATATGTCGAAGGCCTTCTTGTACTTAAGAAAATCATACATTCTAATAAGCCGTTTTAGCTCGCTATTACCGTGGATTATCTTGCGATCGTCCGTGATGAGCGCCCTCAGATACTCGAGCAACTCACTTAAATCGAGCTCATCCTCCTCAAGTAAAACTAACTTTTTAAATGCTTCCTTAAAGCCTTCGTTAGCTATAACAGACTTAACCGAGTGTCTAATTCCCGACAGATGATAGCTATCTTTTGCATTTCGCAGGCTGTTGTTAAGAAAAGCGTCCAGATCTCTTTTCTCATCTAATTCCTTTAATATCCTCGGGTTAAGGACTTCCCCAGAATATGCGCTTAAATACTTGTACATGGGCAAACCACCCGAGTTGGAAGCAAGCAGCGCAGGAAGATATTCCTCGACGGCAAGTTTGGGAGCGACATGTTCATCATCGAATACGACATCGCGATATAAAAGCTCGGCTTTGACCATATGACCGTGGCCCAAAGATGCATTTGCGACACCGATGCCCAGCACAAGATGCTGTCCCTCCGGAAGTCTCTCGAGGTCGCTAAAACTCGCTTCGACTACCAGAGAATCATTTGGCTCGCCCTTATCTGCCAGGGCGTAGATACTCCTGCGCAGCTCACGAATGATCCTGGGCGAGAAGGAGCATTTGGAATGCCCAATTGCTTCATACACTGCGCCAAAATCATTCGTCCTAATCTCGGTCATGCTTATCTCGCCGATACCCGGAAATGTAATCGAATGTGTCGAGGTTGCGTTTTCGCCCCTAGTTAGAAAAATAAAACGCTCTTTGAGCAATGCGAGATTATTTGAACCGAGGCAGCGTGAAATCGACATGAGGATAGCTTGGATATCGGGGTCATTAAGGGAATAGCCGATAAAAATAATTGGGTATTCCATAAAAATAGTTAGCAACTTGGCTGCCAAGTAATCCTGGGTTTCGGCGAGTTTTGCGTAATCTGCCTCTTCAAGAACCATAGATTCAGGATTATCCATAGACCCGTGGATCTTATAGATCTCTCCCATTTCAAAAGTTCTGTGAAAGACAAGATCGTCCTGACCTACAAAAACTTTAAACTCTGGAAACAGTGACTCCAGTAGACAGTCATAGTTGGTTGTAATGACTCCAGAGATACGCCGCCTGCCGACCTCTCTCAAGATATCAAGTTCATGCGTCATATGGTCAGGTTTGAACGAAGATAACCTCTCGGCCGCCATAATCTTTAAAACAGATTTGCGTTGACGAATGTCCTCTGCATGATCGTCTCTAAAAGAAGCGAAGCGAGGGTCCTCAAGAACAGCTATGCGCATATCCTTATCAAGCATCGTCGCGGCAGAGGGCAATGCGCTATTGTCAGACTCATCTGGACAACGTGCCAGGTACGAGTCAAACCGAAAAGGATCATCGGAAAGACGGGAACAGAGGTGCCTTAACAAGCCAACCCAATCGTCGGTACCCATGTATCTACGGGAAAAGCCCGAGCCGACGAATAAATATGGACTACGCCCCACCCCATTTATCAGACGTACAACGCTGTCTACGATGTCATCTCTTCCGACTTCCATCTAACGCCTCCAAACAAGTCTACTTCCATAAGTATAGAACATATGTTTGGTTTTTGCTAGAATTGCAAGACTTCATCGATGACAAAAGCTGCTCGACAATTGAAAATTCGAACCGCACAGGTGACCCAATATTCAGCAGTGCTCCGACGAGCAAATATTCATTTCGCGTCTCAGGCAATCTAGCGCAGCGGCATCAGTTAGAACGCCATGACTCTCTAGGAGTTCGATAAGTTGAGCCCTAGTGCTGGTTCTTAACCCCAGGCATGAGTACGCCCCTCTCCAATTAACAAATCAATCAAGAGCAAGAGTTCCCGGCCGGCGGCCGAACTAGCAGCAATGAACCAACCGCAATCGGCTCGGACCTCCTTGATTCTCGCCAATGCGACATCAATGTCCATCGCGGCCAGCTGAGAGCACACGGCATCTAGTGCCACTTTGCTAAAGAATGGAATCTCAGGCCTTACCGCATCATATTTAGAGATAATCGCAAAAACGACCTGTTTGACCGAATCCCTTTCCAATTTAAAACCATTAGGTTCAATCTTGTCTAGAACAACCTGTGCGCACTTCCTAAAACTTGGGTCTGCCTTTACCAAACGAGCCGATACCAAGCCCTGATTGAACAGATGGCTTAAAGTCGAAGAACCTTGATAATGCTTAACGTGAATGAACGTGCCGTCTTTACACAAGATGTCACAAAGCTCGACCTGGCTGCCTCGACCGCCGTAGTAAATGGTCTTCTTGTCTAGCAACAACTCGGTCGAGGAATTCATCTCCACGACACGTTGGTTATACGGGCCCTCATATTCGCCCTTAAAATAATCTGGGAATTCCGTTGGGTAAAGCGGAATCTTAGAGAAGCGAGATTCAATCGATGATTTGTAGTCACCATCAATTCGATACCATTTTCCATTATTTGCACAGTAACTGGCCCCTTGATATTCGACCTCGCCATATAGACACTCAGATGCGCGCCATTTATTTATCACCGAGCCCTCTGCCTGTCCAATAACAAAAATACTGGTTTTGCAAAGGTCTTCGTAGCTCTGAGGCAACTTTTCCGGTTCCGGATAGACCATGTCGAGACAAACATCGTCAAGCAAAGGACCCTTTGATCCAACACGAAAACCGGCGACCGCCTCCCATTCAAGGATTTCCGGCACGGCAAGCCATATATTTTGATCGTGAGCATTAATGAGACTGATGGCTTTAGAATTCAAAGTATCTTCGAGTGACCGCTTGCGCACCGGAACGATTCTGTCGACCCAACCATATTTAGCCTTATAAGAATCAAGCACATAAACGGCATAGACAGACTTAAGATAGTCTCGAATCGATTCTACCGACTCGCCAACGCTCAATGCGAGAGAATCCGATCCAGTAATAGATCCAGTTGCAAGCAGCCCATCACCTCCGCTCACAGTCACTCCCTCTAGCAAATCGCGCTCGACATCGATTTCAAAAGCATCAACTGAAGACGGAAGGGGCATTTGCTCGTCGGTCTTTCGAGCATTGCCTGAGACTGCAGTTCGTTTTAGTTTGCGAAGTCCACCATCCATCGCCTGATTGAGCGCCACTTTAAGCCCAAAGCGTTCCTCGACCGCCTCTTTATCCAGCAAAGTAAAACCATAGCCAAAAGAAATGGCAAATAGACGCTCAGCGTCCTCCGCCACGGCAACTTGAACCAGATGGAGAGCGCTTGCAGAAGAAGATAGCAAAGTATCGGACTCCAGTTGACCGTCAAAATAATCAATCCATTTTGGCGGATGAGGGTCTGATGGCTTTGTGTAAACAACCGAACCATCTTCTAGAAGGTGCCTATGGATATAGGGGTCATTGGAGTCAACGATATCACCAATATTAAAACCCTCTTTAATGAGGTAAACCGACATCTTTTGCTTAGCCATAAACATCACCCGTCACGATCGAACCAGACAGCCACCTTATACCCGTGAATAGGCCGACCGAATGCAATGTCTCCACTGAATGTAGAAGGGAGAAACACTAATTAAACGCTTCGCCGCGTTCAATTAAGGCTGAACAAAAGTTGCTCTCACGGCACAAAAGCGCCCCAGGCAGCGCGAGCGTGCCCTTCACCCGATCGCTTTACTGGCTGATAGAGGAAGCCGACACTCACAGTCCAGCAATGCCCAGCCAAACTCTTCGCGAGCGAGGGCTCCCATACCCTAAGGCACCGCTACTCTGAGCCGTGCCAGGCGCACGTCAACCTGGCACGATGGTTTAAGAAATCTCTCTTATTTTGGAACAAAGGACCTGGGACCGTGCGGCGGCTCAGGACACGCCCACTAAATGAGGGGATAGCACCATGCCAAACGACGGCATCGTCTACCAACTGAAGTTCATGTCCAAAGATGCGTATATCGACGACCTGAAAGACAGGCGTCTCTATATGAACGCAGCCGGGTACTACCATGACCTTCCCGGCGAGCAGGGCGATCCATTAGAGGTGTCTTTAACGTACGGGATGGGCATCTAAATAGGGAAAGCAATTCAGGAAGCGACATTGCCCTGTGCAGCACGTCTCCCATGGCGCCCCCTCACTCCCTTCCTCAACTGAATCCAGAAAGCTCGCTGATGTTGATTGGGGTTCCCGTAAAATTAACCCCAACAAAATATGTGCGGAGTGCTGGCCTGGAGCTGCCTTCGGACCCTATTGGCTGCTCACCGAGAGGCTCCGCAATGAAACGACCCCTTTACTATCTGCTCTGCGCGATCGCGTGCACTTCCATGGTCAGCGCGACGATGCCCATGGCGGCCATTGCGGAAGCCATCCAGCCTCCAGCAACAGCCGAGCAGCAGGCGCAAGCCGACACCACGAGCAGCGACATAGGCAAGGCTGAAGGCGGCACCGACACAAATGCGACAGCAGATACCGTAGAGGACAGCACCGTAACATCCACCGGCACCAGCGCCGTCAACACGGAACGCGCTGCCGGCACCACCACCGCAACTGACACGGCCACCACAGCCCCCGCCCCATCCCTCCGAACCCAAGCCAACCCCACACCCGAGGCGATCTCCGCCACGTCACAAACCACCTACGTCCACTCCGCCACCGCAAGCCAAAACGGCGTCACCTTCACCGTCTCGTGGAACGACGCCCCCGCGGGCACCGCGACGACCTTCCACGTAACCCAAGCCAACGGCTCGTCCCAGGCCAAGGCGCGCATGGACGTGCCCACCTATTGGGACGGCGGCAGCCATGAGAGCGTCTGCGACCCGTCGCGCGCGGCATGGGGCAGCTACTACAGCCTGGGCACCGCGGGCCACGACTTTACCTTTGACTTCACGGCGTCGGGCACGTACCGCATCTACTTCTACTTTATGGACAACAACAGATACGACCCCCAAAACGACAAGGGGATCTACTACCTGCGCACCACGGTGGAGGTGACCGTAAACGACGCCGCCCGCCCAAGCGTCACGCAGATCGTCAACGACGCCGTGGACCTGTGCAGGCAAGAGACAAACGGCTCGGAATACGACATGGCGCTGTGGCTCCACGACTGGACGCTCGACCAGCTGGAGTACGACCACGGCCTCAACTGGTGCTCGGCCGAAAGCGGCCTCACGCGCCACCAGGGCACCTGCGAGAGCTACCAGCGCATCTACTCCAAGCTCCTTGACGCCGCGGGCATCGCCAACGGCCGCATCACGGGCAACGGCCACACCTGGAACGCCGTAAAGATCGACGGCAAATGGTGCCAGATGGACCTAACCTGGGACGACACCAGTGACAACTGGTACGGAGACCTGGACCAGCGTCATCTGTACTTTGGCCTGAGCGACGAGCTCATGGCAATCGCCCACTCCGACCACACGGCAAACCACCAAAAGGACGACTACGACTACCGCTCGACAGACCTATCCAACAATTACTTTGTGCGAAACTGCAAGGCCGAAAAATGAGCCGAGAAGCATACCGACCGCATTCAGCAGCACTTGGATGGCAAGGAAGAGAGCTTTTCCATCGATGCCGACAACCAGTCCTTCCCGCCGAGTATCTCGGGGATTCAGAACGTGATCGTTGCTTTTGCGATGAATCCGAGGGTGCAGAAGGCTCAAGGCGCCGAGGTTGAGCTAACCGCGACTTGGAACGTCGGCAAGGAATCGATCAGCAAATGGAGCGCTAAGTACGTCCTAGCAGCAAATTTCCAAAATGCAGCATAAGAAAAATCATCGAAGACGACGCACACCGCGTCGCATCCTCCCTCGACGGGGGGGATGGCCATCGCGGTCTCCGCCTCGGGCCGCTCCCTGCCGTCGGGCGCGGGCGCGCTGACGTTCGAGCGCGACGGCGCCACAGGACTCTACAGGATCTCCTCGGACGGCGCGCTGCTGACCAAGTCGGGTGACCGGGCGGTCCTGGCCGAGGCGGACGGCTCCGCCTCACAACTCTGGCGCGTCTCGGCCTGCGAAGGCGGCTACGCCATCGTATCCGCATCGGGCATGGCGCTCGACGACTTCGCGAAGTCGACCTCCGAGGGCAACCGGGTGTGGCCCTACGCGCACAACGGGGCTACCGCCTAGGCGTGGCTACTCGCGGACCCGGCGGTCCCTGCAGCGGAGGCTTATAGGACAAAATGTGTGTCCCGATAGAACATCCGTTTCCATCCATTAATCCAGCCAGAACGGGTACGGGTCCCTGTGGTGGAGGTCCTCCCACACTGCCCTGTCGCCCCACTCCGGCCCTCCGTCGTCACGCGACGGCGAGGCGGAG